>Ga0265297_10007761_pt1 | contig 14701 bp, 17 predicted proteins | sample Munlanlwell13791_FD_192502 | JGI IMG/M metagenome (GOLD analysis project Ga0265297, IMG submission 192502) | Leachate microbial communities from a municipal landfill in Southern Ontario, Canada - Leachate well 137-91 | ecosystem: Engineered > Solid waste > Landfill > Unclassified | place... | reverse complement strand
TACCCCATGGCTTGATAACCTGACAGTTTCTGAGGCCCCGCCCTCAGATTGATATGCAGGCTTCCTGCATTGTCGCTGTAGTAGAGCGGCTTTTCTACATCGACAGTAACACCCCCTATACTGTCGACAAGGTTCATGAAAAGAGGAAAATTGATGTCAATGTAATAATGGACGGGGACCTTGAGAAAATTTGACACGGTAAGACAGGACAGCTCCGGGCCTCCGTACATATGAGCATGGTTTATCTTGTCCTGCCCGTATCCCGGAATGTCCACGAGAGTGTCCCTTGGTATGGCAAGGATGCCGATCCTTCTCTCCGCATAGTCTATATGCAGCAGGTTGATCGAGTCCGACCTCGCTCTCCAGCCCGAAGCGGTGTCGATCCCCATGACAAGGATGTTAATTTCGTCGTTCTTCTTGATGAAGCCCTTGCTGAGAGCAAAAAAGAGAACGCCGGCACAAAGTACAGCGGTCAGTAAAAGCGCCAGGTCCCTTGGGCGCGGTATCAGCCTTCGACCAGCCATTTTTCCTCCTTGTGGAACCATTCGGAGGGATTTGACAGGTAAAGATGCGTGTCCTCAAGGAGGTCATAATGTATGCTCTCCTCCTTGGCAAGGAATTCGAACAGTTTTTTTGCGGCAGGCTCTTCGGTCTCGCCGGCTATCTTTTTATAAAAGTCGAAACCCTTCTTCTCAAGGTCCATGCCTACTTCATAGGCATGCAGAAGCTCCTTATCAGGTGCGACGCTCTTTTCAAGCGAGCCTTTTATACCGCTTAAGACTTCGGACTTAAGTCTTTCGCTCCACTGCGCATCCGCTGCACCCGCAGCCTTGTCAAAGTCCTTACCGGTTATCTGGGAATAAAAGTTCTCTATTGCCTTAATGTGCATAAGCTCTTTATCGGCTATGGCTTTTAGCGTGGCACTTCCCAGAGCGTTCTTTGAGGCGTTTGCCGCCTTCATATAGAGAGCATATCCTTCTTCTTCCAGAAGTATCGAGGTCTTTGCGGCCTTTTCAAGATCGGTAGACATATTGTTCCTCCTTGCCGTATTTTATTTAATTATACCACCGCTAACGCTGTTGCCCGCCGTCCAGCCCGTTGACCAGGCCGCCTGAAGATTGAAGCCGCCTGTTTTTCCGATGACATCAAGTATCTCTCCCGCAAAATACAGGCCTTTAACTATTTTTGATTCCAGGGTCTTATTATCGATCTCTTTAAGGTCTATGCCTCCGTCGGTAGCGATCGATTTGTTGACAATGACATAGTTTGAGATGGTGAATGAAAGCTCGGTAAGCTGCTTCAGTATTTGTTTTCTCTGCTCTTTTGTCAGGTCGTGGACCTTGATGTCCGGGGATATCCCGGAAAGCTCCAGGATCACAGGCGGTAAAGATTTGGGAAGCAGCAGGAAAAGGGAATTCAGAACATCTTTATTGGGATTGGCCGCAAAATTACCGACCAAAAGCTCATCGACTTTCTTTTCGTCAAGACCTGGGAAGAAATTTATCGAGACCCTGAAGCCGCTCATCTGCGCGTTCGAAACATTAAGGCCTGCATTTATCATGGTTGGTCCGGTAAGACCAAAGTTCGCGAACATTATCGGGCCGTGGTCCTTAAAAAGCAGGCCGGTGCGGTTGATGAACAAGACTTCCGCTTCAACACTTAAACCATTCAGTTTCCTGCAGATATCTACTTCCTTTACCTCAAACGGGTACAGCGCTTTCTTTGGAGGGATTATCTTATGTCCCAGGCTCTCTGCAAACCTGAACCCGTCTCCCGTTGAACCTGTTCTCTGCTTTGTTTTGCCCCCGGTCGAGAGAAGGACATTTGGCGCAAGGAATTCCCCCTTGGGGGTCTTGACACCCCGGATGACTGCTCCCCTCTCCCTCTTGCCCCGAGCGTAGTCGAGGGGTTGGGAGAGGGGTTGGGGGTGAGGGCTGGTGAGCAACTCCTCGACAGGCGCTTCATAAATGATGTCCACCTTAAGCTTTATAAGCCTCTTAAGAAGCGCGTCAAGAAAATCCCTTGCCTTATTGCTTTTGGGGAACACTTTTAAACCGGGCTCGACTTTGAGAGCCACTCCTGCCGACTCAAAGAACTCCATCACTTCCAGGTTCGAATAATTGTGCAGCATGCTGATCATGAACTTCGGGTTCTTCATGTAATTAAAGCAGAAAGCCGCGGGGTCCTTTTCCGCATTGGTCACATTGCACCGGCCGTTGCCGCAGATGAGAAGTTTCTTCCCCGCAGAGGAATTCTTTTCCAGGATCAGGACCTTGAGCCCGCGCTCCGAGGCCCTTATTGCAGCCATCATTCCGGCGGGACCTGCCCCCACGATTATGAGATCATACATTTTTGGCATTCTTTTCGTACGGGCAGGCGGCCGCCTGCCCCTCCAATATCGATTTCAACTTTTTGATCGGCAGCCCCACCACATTATCATAGTCACCCTTTATCCGCTCCACCAGGAAAGCTCCCCTGCCCTGGATGGCAAAAGCCCCAGCCTTATCCAGGGGCTCCCTGGTCTTAACATATGCATCTATCTCATCTTTGGACAATTTTTTGATCTTAACAAGGGTGGTTTCTTGTCCCGTCCGGCAAGGCAGATGCATGCCCCTATCAATCCTCATCACCGCAATCCCCGTAATTACCCGCACCACCTTATTGCTTATCACCCTCAGCATCCTTGCAGCATCTTTCTTATTCTTGGGTTTCCCCAGTATCTTTCCGGCGCAGACAACTATCGTATCTGCAGCCACGATCGTTCCGCTCTTAACTTTTGGCGCCGCTTTCTGCGCTTTTTCTCTTGCATGATGGACCGCCAGTCTGCCGGGCGGCAGCCGTTTATTCTCATTTTCGTCATGATCATTCCGTAAAACAAAGAGCTTCCAGCCCTTTATTTTTTTTATCAGGCGTTTTCTTCGGGGGGAGGCGGAGGCAAGGTAAAGCTTTTTCACTGTTTGGCTTTGGGGTCCGGAGCGTCTTTCTTATTTAGGTTGGGGTTTTGTGCCATGTAATCAAGCTCCTGGCCAACAATGGTCTTTAGTTCCTTATAAGCATTGGCAAGGTCCTGGGGGTTCTTTACCGGAAGTCCGGCCGCGTTCTGCACCCTGTCAACAGCAAGCCCCATACAGATCTTTGACCCCGAAAACTGCATGGGCACGGTCTGCTGTGAATAAAATGTCATCTTGAATTTGTACTGCTTGTCGCCGAAAACTATGCCGCTAAAAAGCCCCGGAACCCCGCTGAGAGAGGCCCTTTTGCCGTCGAGCAGATCGCAAAAAGCCTGGAACATTTTGCCGTAAAGTGTTTCGTAATAATCCCTGGTATAGGTCTTCTGATATCTCCAGATGAGGAAAAAACACAGTTCTTTGAGATGGGCAACGGAGTCCGCGCTTATAAGCACCGTGTTCTTGGCCGGCATGGCATCCATTGCGTAATAGATGCCGTTCCTGTATTCAAGGCCCCTCGGCCGTTTGGCCGCGTCCTTCCAGGCCTCAGGCACCAGAGTACAGGGTTTTGGAAGCGGCGGAAGATAATTGAAGTTCATGTCTTTTTTTATATTAATCTTTTTATCCGCCTCTTTCAAGAGCACCCCTTGACAAACACTTTCCCGGTGGTAGAATTTGCACATCCTTGAGCAAAGGAGGTGAAGATATGAACTGGATATGGTGGGTAGTTATAGCGATAATAGTCATCGCTTTGATATGGTGGTGGGCAACATCCTCAAAAAAATAGGCTGAAAAGTACTTTTATATAAAAGAAGACCCCGGAGATCCACGGGGTCCTTTATTTTAAGGCGCGGTGAGGCGGTTTGGCTCAAGGGTTATGTTATAATTCTTTAACTGATGAACATCAAGATCATTGTCAATCCGCAGGCCGGTAAAGGAAAAGCAAAAAAGCTCGCGTACGAGGTCGAGAACTTTTTGTGCGGCAGAGGGCTGGAGTACAGCCTTGACCGCACCTTTAGGCCGATGGGCGCCGCGACCCTTGCAAAAAAGGCGGTCGAAGACGGCTTTGATCTGGTCCTGTCTGTAGGCGGTGACGGCACTGCCAACGAGGTTGCCAACGGGCTGGCAGGGAGCAGAACGCGTCTTGCTGTGATCCCGGCAGGAACAAAGAACGATTTTGCAAGGTCCCTTGGGCTGGATCCCGAGGATCTTATTTCTGCATGCGAGACCGCGGTCGAGGGGCGCTCCAGAAAGATAGATCTAGGACTTATTAACGGGCGGTATTTTTTGAACGGCGTGTCCCTGGGCCTCAAGACCGAACTTGCAAAACAAGGCATAGAAGGAAGCGGCCCTATTGCCTTAATGGACAAAGTGTCGCAAGCTCTTTTCTTTTTCCGCAGGTTCAAGCCGCTGCGGGTGGTTATAACGGCAGACTCCTCCGTGATAGACTCCTCGGTAATTTCGGTGCAGGTGGCAAACGGCAGATATCTGTTTGGAGGCCGGCTTGTGGCTCCAAAGGCCAGCCTTGAAGACGGTCTCCTTGACCTTGCCGTCATAAAAAGCGGCGGAAAGCTCCGGTATCTGGCCAACCGCTCAAAGATAAAGAAAGGCTGCGGAAGGTACGCTGATGACCTGATAAGTATGAGGGCCTCAAAGGTCGATATTGAATGCCCTTTGGAGACTTACGCAAAATTTGACGGGGAGCTCATCAAAAGCTCGGGCACCTGCTCCATCCGTGTTTCGGACAGTAAACTTAATGTAATGTCCAACTGAGGTTCTTATACAATGGACCTTCCGCAGCTAAAAAGAATTTTGTCCCGCCTCAGGAAAGGCAAGCTCTCCCCTGCTGAAGCTCTTTCGCTTTTGAGGGCTCTCCCTTACCGGAACCTCGGCTTTGCAAAGGTCGACCATCACCGCCAGCTGAGAAAAGGTTTTCCCGAGGTCATATACTGCCCGGGCAAGACCATAGAACATATTAAAAAAATAGCCTTGACCCAGAAGGATGTGCTTGCCACAAGGGCAGATGAAAAAATATTTCTGGAGATTAAAAAAGTCCTTCCGAATGCAAAATACTTCCCTCTCGCGCGGATTATATCCATCAGGAGCACAAAAAGAAAGGACCTCTCTGCCTCAAAAAAGCCGATACTTGTTATTACCGCTGGAACAGCCGATATCCCGGTTGCCGAAGAGGCCGCCGTAACCGCGGAGCTCCTTGGCAATAAGGCAAATAGGATCTATGATGTCGGAGTGGCAGGCCTTCACAGGCTTCTTGACAGGACAAAGGATATTATGTCCGCGCCCGTCATAATAGTCGTTGCCGGAATGGATGGGGCGCTGCCGAGCGTTATAGCCGGGCTTACATCGGCTCCTGTGATAGCAGTACCCACCAGTGTCGGCTACGGCGCCAGCTTCAAAGGGCTTTCTGCACTTCTGACAATGATGAACGCCTGCGCCACGGGAGTGGGCGTGGTCAACATAGACAACGGCTTTGGCGCTGCATGCCTTGCCGACGCTATAATGAGGAGAAAATGAGGACAGCCTATTTTGACTGCTTCAGCGGCGCCTGCGGCAATATGATACTGGGGGCGCTCGTTGACGCAGGATTAAGCATAAAGAAGTTGAGGGCCGAGCTGAAGAAACTCAGGCTCGCCGGATACTCGCTGCAAAGCCGCAAGGTAAAGAAGAACGGGATCTCTTGCACCTATCTGGATGTAACGGACAACTCCGTAAGGGCACGCGGCCGCGTGCCCCAAACACGCCATCTATCCGACATCACCCGTCTCATCACCCGCAGCAAATTGTCTAGATCGGTAAAGGAACGCTCTGTCGCCGTCTTTACCCATCTTGCCAGAGCCGAAGCAAAGGTGCACGGGACAAGTATCAACAAGATCCATTTCCACGAAGTCGGGGCTGTAGATGCCATAGTGGATATTGTAGGTTCCGTGATAGGGCTGGAACTCCTCAAAATAGAAAAAGTGTACTGTTCTCCTTTTCCTCTAAGCCGCGGTTTTGTTGACTGCGCTCACGGAAGACTTCCGGTCCCCGCGCCTGCGACTCTTGAGCTTATCAAAGGAGTACCGGTTTACGGAACAGATATCACAGGGGAGCTGGTAACCCCGACCGGCGCTGCCATCCTGACCACTCTTGCGGAATTTAAACGGGTCCCTAAAATGAGGGTTTTGGCCTCAGGCTTCGGAGCTGGCTCAAGAGATCACAAACATCCCAATCTCTTGAGAGTTTTGGTTGGTGAAAAGGCCACCCTCGGCAGCGGAGAAGTATATGTGGTGGAAACGAACATAGACGACCTTAATCCGCAGATCTATGAGTATGTTATAGAAAGATTACTATCGGCAGGGGCGCTCGATGCCAATCTAACCCCGGTCATCATGAAAAAATCGAGGCCTGCCGTAAAGCTTGAGGTTACTGCGGAAGAAAAGGACCTTGCTTCGATCAAAAGAATAATATTTGAAGAGACCACTTCTATAGGCCTGCGCATCTCAAAATGCGAAAGGGATGTTCTACCCCGGCATATAGACACCGTCAAGACCCGTTTCGGCCCCGTCAGGGTAAAGAGAGCCAACGCCGGCGGTAGGTTGCTAAATGCTATGCCTGAATACGAGGATTGCAAAAGAGCCGCCGCAAAACATAAAGCCCCCCTTAAAACAGTCTATAAAGAAGTGGAAAGAACTCTAAAATGATCTCGGTGCACATAGACGGAGCTTCAAGGAACAATCCCGGCACTGCGGGCATCGGCGTACTGGCTCAAAAGGACGGCAAGGAAGTTTTGCAGCTGGCCGAGTACATAGGAAAAACCACCAACAATGTTGCCGAATACACGGCGCTGATAAGGGCTCTTGAGGAGCTTCTGCTGCTGGGGCATAAAAAAGCCCACTTTTATTCGGACAGCCAGCTTCTGGTGGAACAGGTCTGCGGCAGGTACAGGGTAAAAGATGAAAAACTAAAAGGCCTGCACAGCCTCGCGCAGAAACTCGCGTCAAAAATGGAAGTGTTCAGGATAACACACATCCCCAGGGAAAAGAACCGGGATGCGGACAGGCTGGCGAACAAAGGGATAGATGCCCAGAGTTCCGCATAAACACCCCGCCGCATCAAGATCTATCCACGGTCTTCAAGTATCTCTATTAGGACAGGCACGGCCTGTTTTGCATCAAGACAATCGGTGTGGGTAAAAACACTTTTTCTGTTCCCGGCAAAATTGGCAACGGGATTGAACATAAGCCAGTCTAGGTCCGGCCTCAATATGCCCCTTTCGATAAGGTATCTTCCTGTTTTGAGTTCTTCCGGCGCCATAAAGAACCAGAGGGCCATTTCCAGCACAGACTCCAGAACGCACGAGCTTAGATGGACTCCGTTGTAATTATTTTGGTCATCAACCAGATGATAACTATCATGCTGATCTGCGAGGAACTGTCTCAAACTGCCTTTCCTTGCCTGACCCGGCTCTGAACTTCCGAGGAACCTTCCTCTCATCCGTGCCCAGGAGGAAGAATCCTCCCCGAGGCTTTCGACTACCGCCGCCAAAAGGACGCCGCCTTCCCTTTCAACACGAAGCCTGGAGTTCGCCATTTGAGCGTTCAGCACTGCAACGGGTCCGGTCCCGGGATCAAGGGCTGTAGCCAGGAGCTTTGGGGCCAGCTTAACAACCGCCTCTTTTTTAACCGCTTTCTGCCACATGTCTCCCAGTTGTTCTGAGGAGATCCCGTATTGTTCCGCGAACTGACCTCCTCCAAGCACCGGAGTATCAGACATTTCAAGTCCCAATCTTCCCAAACACTTTTCCCTGTCAAAATCCGGGACAGCGTCCGGCCCATTGCTGTAGATGCTGTATTCATAGCCCTTATAACTTTCGAATATGCCTCTTCGGACGGCGTGCTCCGCAGAAAAAAGCCTCAGGGCGCGAAGCCCGTAACCGTTTTCCATCAAACCGCCCAGAACGATCTTTAGCACCGCGCCGGTATCAACCCCGGGAAAGAACATCTGAGATTTGAACCTGAAAACCATCTGTCTCTTAACAGAGTCCCCGGGCCGCTCCAAAACGAATGGGATCACATCCCTAAACCCTGATCTTAGGCCTTCAGAGGCCCGGATTACAGAAGAAACAATATCCGGACAGAGTTTATGAGAATGAACGCCTTTTCTGCCTGATATCTCTATTGCTTTCATTTTATTTTCCCTAAGTTCTTTCGCAAAAACGGGCTCGGGATTTCAAACAAGGTATGCTAAAATATATACAAGGGCAAGCTGGACGGCTACCCTTCGACTCGGTCGCTTCGCTTCCTCGCTCAGGGCTAGCCCCGAGCGGAGCGAACGAAGTGAGCGAAGTCGAGGGGAGGAAAGTCCGGGCTGCACAAAGCGGTGGCAGATAACGTCTGCCGGAGGAAACTCCAGGGAAAGTGCCACAGAAATCACACGGCCGAATTCCCGCCTAAAGCGGGGATGGCAAAGTTGAAACTGTGAGGTAAGAGCTCACATTCTTTTATGGGGACATAAGAGAAGGCAAACCCCACCTGCAGCAAGGCATTGAATTGCCGCATCGAGGTGTTCAGCGATGGACACCCCAGACAGATGGCCGTACATCCCGGGTAACTCCGGGTGGACAGAACCCGGCTTATAGGCTTGCCCTTAATTTTTTTTTCGTGCTATGATTCTGCCATGAAAACCTACACCGAATATCTTAAACTCAAGACAAAGAATGAGAAGGAATTCATCAACATCACCCCTGAAGTTGAAAGAGCGATCGAAAAGTCCGGAATATCCGACGGGATGGCGCTTGTTTCCGCCATGCACATAACAGCCTCTGTATTCGTAAATGACGAGGAAAGCGGTCTAAAAAATGACCTGATGGAATGGGCGGAAAAAATAGCACCGGACAGGCCGGACTACAGGCACCACCAGACAGGTGAAAGCAACGGCGATGCCCATCTAAAATCCCTGCTTCTTAACCACGAGATAATCGTACCCGTCACAAAAGGCCGCCCCGACTTCGGGCCCTGGCAGCAGATCTTTTACGGCGAGTGGGACGGACAGAGGGAAAAGCGCGTCATAATAAAGGTCCTTGGAATATAAGTCCCCGCCACAATCACCTGAAATCCCCCCCAAACATACCTCCGATATAATATTTGAATACATTTATTAGAAATAGTAAAGGAAAATACAAATGGGATTTGACAGGATTGAGATCGGCCTCGGCAGAGTAGCAAGAATGTATCAGCTGAAACCGGAAATTATGGGAGGAAAAGGGATCATACAGATGAGGCCGGGAATTGACCCTGCTGCCGTTTTGGGACAAAGATGAAGCACACGCCTTAATGACCTTGGAATGATATCGAAAGATACATTTAATGTGGCTATGTTCGCCCATCCCGCCCAACCGCGATGTTTTAATTACGATATTTTCGAGAGGGATGAATTCTTCATCCTTAATGCTGAAGGACTTGTCAGAAGAACCGGTCAGGGGCAGGATGGCGCAATGGGAGAGATCGCATGTGTGGCTCAGGCAACAGCAATAACAACGGGAAGGCTGGCAGATTATCAATATTTTAACTCTATATACGGCGATTACCATTCTCAAGTTGCGGATGCCATTCGCTCTTTAATGGCCGGAGATGTTGCAAGCTGGAATTCATTCGGGCAGGAAATACGCGCTCTTGAGCGTCCCTATTACTATCCGATCCAGCTGATCGATCTGTCCGGCGCGCATTTTGACGGCCTGGATCTTCACGGGGTTGATCTTAGCAGAACAGTGCTCGACTGGGCAACATTTGAAAATGTAAATCTTGATGATGCGGATGTTTCAACCTGGGAACATCTTCGTGTTGGAATAGAATTTAGGGGCATATCACAGAACGATGAAACAAAACTGGGGATCGTATAATATTAAGGTTAGACCAGCTCAATTCCCTTACCTGCATCTTGAACGAAGAATGATCTCGGATATCTTTCCTTTATTTTGATCAGTAATTTCTTTCCTTGCTCTTCATCCCTGCAAACCCCAAACACCGCGCTGCCGCTTCCCGTCATCTGAGCGCCGGTGCATCCCGCCTCCAACAAAGCCTTCTTCACCTCTCCGATCACCGGATACTTGTTAATTACAACCGCCTCCAGATCATTGCCTAAATTGGACATTGGAAATTGGAAATTGGAAATTGTTTTGACCCTGTCCCATTCCTCATACGCCCACGCCGTCGGAACCGAGATATCTGGTTTTACGACGATATACCGTTGGGGCACGCGGCCGCGTGCCCTTACATCTTTTTCGATATTCTCTCCCCTCCCCTTACATAAACATCTGCCGCCAATGATAAAGAACGGCACATCCGATCCTATCTGCGCCGCGATCTCTATCAGTTCCTCATCGGACAATTTTAACTCCCATATCTTATTCAGACCGATAAGCACTGCCGCTGCATTCGAAGACCCTCCGCCCAATCCCGCCTCCATAGGAATATTCTTTTTTATCTCTATCCTTATCCCTTTTTCTATATTGAATTTTTTCCTGATCAATTCTACCGCTTTATAGCAGATATTTCCTTCCCCTGCAGGAACTTTATCGTCCGAACAATGAATTTCTATCGAATCTCTATCGAGTTTCGACCGTATTTCTATCTCGTCATACAGCGAAACACTTTGCATAATGCTTTCTATCTCGTGGAATCCATCGGGTCTTGGTCCAAGGATCTTGAGCGTGAGGTTTATCTTTGCAAATGCTTTCAGTGATATTGATGTCATCTTGCAGGCCTTTGCCTTTCTCCCCCTTCACAAGGAGGAGATACAGAGGGGGTTACTTGGTCCTGTTGAACAGTTTCATCAGTCTGGATTTTTTGCGGGCGGCGGTCCTTTTGTGGAGCAGTCCCTTTGTTACCGATTTGTCGATCCTCTTTAAGGCATCCTTTAGGGCCTGACCGGCTTGTTCCGACTTAACGCTTATCGCCGTCTTTGCTTCTTTAACGGCCTTCTTTACCCTGGCCTTGAGCGCCTTGTTTCGCTGCTCGTTCCTGCTGCTGGTCTTTATCCTTTTTACAGCCGATTTTATGTTTGCCATTATCTGCTCCCTTAAGTTTTACTATGTTATAATAACATACATTAAAGGTTTAGACAACATGACAATTTCAGAGTGGTTTAACAAGAAAAAAAGCCCGGCGTACTCTGCCGAAAGGCTCGATATTCCCGGAAATCTCTGGGTAAAGTGCTTCAAATGCAAAGAGACCCTGTTCAATAAGGACCTGGAGGCGAACCTGAAAGTCTGCCCCAAATGCGGTTATCATTTCAAGCTCTCTTCAAAGGAAAGGATAGCCACGCTGCTTGACGGCTCAAGTTTTTCCCCATATGACCCCGAAATGAGGTCAAAGGACTTTCTCGGTTTTTTTGACACAAAACAGTACGCAAAAAGACTTCTGGAGCACGAAGAAAAGTCGGGGCTTGCGGAAGCCGTAGTAACAGGGGAAGGAACCCTGGGAGGCAAGCATGTTTGCCTGGCAGTGATGGACTTCGGCTTTATGGGCGGAAGCATGGGCTCCGTTGTAGGTGAAAAGATCACCCGAGCGGCCGAAAGGGCTCTGAAGCTTCGTCTTCCTCTGATAATAGTATCAACCTCAGGAGGGGCCAGAATGCAGGAAGGCATAATGTCCCTGATGCAGATGGCCAAGACATCTTCGGCCCTTGCGATGCTGGGACAGAATAACATCCCTTTCATAAGCATCCTTGCCGACCCTACCACAGGAGGAGTGTCTGCCAGCTTTGCCATGCTGGGTGACATTAACATAGGTGAACCAGCCGCATTAGTCGGCTTTGCGGGCCCCAGGGTCATCGAGCAGACCGTAAGGCAAAAACTTCCTCCCGGGTTCCAGAGGTCGGAATATCTGCTGGAGCACGGGATGGTGGACATGGTGGTAGAAAGAAAAGACCTCAGACCGGTACTTATCAAATGCCTGGACTGGTTAGGATACTAAGAACATGCAAAACAGATTTCTTCTTGATTTTGAAAGGCCTATAGCCAGTCTTTACAAAAAGATAGACGAGCTCAAAAAGCTCGGCAAAAGCGGCGCCCTGGACCTTGAGAGCGAAACCGCCGCTCTCGAAAAAAGGATAGAATCCCTGAGGCGTGAGATCTTTTCGAGCCTGACCCCTATACAGGTAGTATCGGTATCGCGCCATCAGCAAAGGCCCACCACGCTCGATTATATCGGGCAAATATTCGAGGATTTTGTCGAACTGCACGGGGACCGCTATTTTGGGGATGACAGGGCCCTGGTGGGCGGGTTTGCAAAACTCGACGGCAGGCCCGTGATGGTACTGGGACAGCAAAAGGGAAATTCGACAAAAGAGAACATCTTCAGGAACTTTGGTATGGCCCACCCCGAAGGATACAGAAAAGCACTCAGGCTGATGAAGTTGGCGGAAAAATTCAACAACCCCATCATCTGCCTGATAGATACGCCTGGAGCCTACCCCGGCATCGGGGCAGAGGAAAGAGGACAGGCAGAGGCAATAGCCAGAAATTTAAGAGAAATGGCGCTTTTGAAAGTGCCAATGGTCTGCGTAATAACAGGAGAAGGCGGAAGCGGAGGGGCTCTCGGCATAGGCATGGGCAACCGGGTCCTTATGTTCGAATACTCTATCTATTCGGTCATCTCCCCAGAAGGCTGCGCAGCCATACTCTTTAAGGATGCCTCAAGGGCCGCCGAGGCGGCGCAAAACTTCAAACTCACCGCAAAAGACCTTTTTGAACTAAAAGTAATAGATGGTATCATAAAAGAGCCGCTGGGAGGCGCCCATAACGACCTTAAGACCGCGGCAGACAACCTTAAGGAGGCGCTTATCCTTCAGTTGGACGAGTTAAAAAGCCTCTCCTTAGAAGCCGTAGTCAAGGACAGATATAAAAAGTTCAGGAACTTCGGCGAATTTATAGAATGACAGGGCTTTCCCCGAGCGAAGCGAACGGAGTGAGCGGAGTCGAGGGGCCGGAGTGGCGGAACTGGCAGACGCGCGCGACTCAAAATCGCGAGTCCGCAAGGGCGTGAGAGTTCGACCCTCTCCTCCGGCATGTTTTAACTCGCTACGCTCGCTCAGCATAGGGCAAGGCCCTGAGCGGAGCGAACGCAGTGAGCGAAGTCGAAGGGCCGTCGTGGCGGAATTGGCAGACGCGCACGACTCAGGATCGTGTGGGTAACACCATGGGAGTTCGAGTCTCCCCGACGGCAGAACTCGCAAAGCAGTGCCTAGGTTAGAAGCCACCGTCCCTATTTTGCGAGTTCCCTTGTCCTCGTCCTTGTCCTCTTACTTGCTCGCCTGCCCGCCGCAGGCAGGTAGGACAAGTACAAGAACAAAGACAAGGAAGACATGCCCCAACAATTGACAATTCAAATCAAATATTATAGAATTATCTTAACATATTAATAAACATATCGGTCAATATTTTTTATTATATGTTATATTTTAAGCAAATAATTAAGATAGTTTATTAACATTTTATACAACAAGGAGAATGCCATGAGTATTGTGACAGAAAGATATCCTTGGCTAACCTTTTCAATTGATATAAGAAGGCTTTCTTTTCAGACATGGATTCAATTAGGCGAATGCCTATCAAAATGTGATCACATAGAAAGAATTCCATTAACTCCCGGTGTCTCCAAAGAAATGCATCGAGTATACTTAGCTAAAGGCGTATTTGCAACAACCTCCATCGAAGGGAATACTTTATCAGAAGAGGATGTCCGATTAAGGATTGACGACAAGCTCAAGCTTCCACCCTCAAAAGAGTATTTGGGACAGGAAGTTGGCAATATTCTAAAACTATGTGACGAAGTATCTAAGGACATATTAAACACAGGACATTTCGATCTATCCATCGACAAAATATGCTTCTTTAATAGGATTATTCTGGACAAGGTTCCCTCCCCAGATTGTGTAACCCCAGGGAAGATTAGACATTACCCCGTTGTCGCCGGACAGTACAAAGGAGTTGACCATCAATACATTGTTGAATTATTGGACAAGCTTTGCATATGGATTAATAGTAATGAATTCAAATTCCACAACAACAACATAATAAATGGTATATTCAAAGCCATCGTTGCACATTTATACATGGCTTGGATCCATCCATTCGGAGATGGGAATGGCAGAACAGCTAGAATAATTGAATTCGCAATCCTTCTACATTCCGGAGTACCGAGTCCCGCTGCCCACTTATTAAGCAATCATTATAATCAAACGAGAAGTCAATATTATAATCATTTAGATTTAGCCAGAGAAAATATTTGTAGCTTTATAGCCTATGCAGTTGAAGGCTTGAGAGACGGTCTTAAGGACCAGCTCGAATATATTTTTAGCCAGGTGTTAAAAGTATCCTGGGAAAGTTATATTTACGAGATATCTAGATCCTTGAACCATTCCGAAAACAAGAGAAAACGCATAAGGAATTTAATTCTTGAACTATCTCAAAGCAATCATCCGGTTAAAAGGGAAGACTTGATAATTTTAACCCCTCGCATTATCGATTTGTATAAAAATAAATCAAAAATGACTCTTTCAAGAGATATCAATGAATTAAAAAGATTAAAACTTATTGAAGAGTCGGCTGACGGTTTTAGGGCAAAAACTGTGGCATGTACCCCTTATACTAGACAAGTAGTTTCAGTATAATCTGACTAGTAGAAAGGGGTGAAGGCACATGCCAAAAGGTTTCCCAACACTAACGGCCGAGCAGAAACAGGAGATTATTAAACGCA
>Ga0265297_10007760_pt1 | contig 14703 bp, 17 predicted proteins | sample Munlanlwell13791_FD_192502 | JGI IMG/M metagenome (GOLD analysis project Ga0265297, IMG submission 192502) | Leachate microbial communities from a municipal landfill in Southern Ontario, Canada - Leachate well 137-91 | ecosystem: Engineered > Solid waste > Landfill > Unclassified | place... | reverse complement strand
TTGAAAATCAAATGCCCGAAGTGCAAAAAGGGAGAGGTTGTAATTAAATCAACTAGGAAGGGTAAAAAATTTTACGGTTGCTCGCGCTATCCGGAATGCGACTGGGCCAGCTGGCGAAAACCGAGTGACGAGTAGCGGACACGGCGTAATCAGTCGATACCTTGTTTTGTTGGTTTTACAGTAATCTTATCTTAATTTATTTAATTATTAAGCATTTTCTAGGTTTATAAATATGCTGTTGTCTACACGCACAATGAAATGCTTATTCAGAGTCAAATATCCACCCAATTCAATTTTTGCCGCAATTCAAACGGTTTGAGAACAAAGAGATTTTTATAAAGAGGATTTTTATACAGAAAGATATAGTTGATTCGGTTTATAGTTATTGTTAAAAAGTATAAGTTACATTTAATTAAAAAATCTGCCCTTCGTGATTTATGTCTGATATTTCTATAAAAAGTAATTCAGTTCTTTCTTCGATTAAAGTTCCTGAGAAATTTCCATTTCCTTACGTCCCCGAAAAATTTACTTCCAAAGAGAAAAAGATTTTAACGCAGTTTTTTACTAATTACGACAAGCCGGTGTTTGCGATTTTTAATCTACCGCAGGAAGTAGTTGGGGCAATGTTTTCCCGCTACTCAAGAACTGCAAAAAGCGTAAGACGCCTTTTTTTGGATGAGTTTTGCAACACTGAAGCGCTGAGGACAGCTGAGAACACTGAAAAAAACTTTAAAAAAGCAAAAGAGAGGACGGCTGATTTTTACAAAAGGGTTTTTGCTGAATTTGGAGACGACTCCGTCATTCAGATGGGAAGTGTTCATATTGCTTTTGAATATGTTTCCCAACTAATTGGAGCTAAGGCAGTTGAAGACCAAAGGATCGGTGCATCCTACATTGAAAAATCAACGCGTTATGTTGACTTTGGCAGTTTTGTCAACGGACACAGACTTTTCATGGAACCACCTGAGATTATGAGGTCTTCTTATTCAAAGAGGTTCATTAAATTAAACAATGCGCTTTTTGACGCATATGCAAATAATATGCCAAAAGTTTTACATCATTTGAAAAATAGGTTTCCGCTTGATGCGCAAAAGGTCGAGGATACACAAAGTGGAAAGCTTCTTGGTTATAAAAATATTAAAGACCAAAAAGCCCGCGCGATGATTCAAGGAGCATATGAAAGGTCAATTAAGGCAAAAACTCTTGATACAATACGCCCCTTTTTGCCATTGACAACGGTAACAAATTTAGGGGCGCACTTTTCCGGGCAATCTGCTGAAAACATGATTAACAAGATGCTTTCATCTTCATATGTCGAAGTACGGCTGTTGGGCGTGTTAGCATATCAAGAACTTTCAAAAGTCATTCCGAATTTTTTACACAATATTGATCATCCCTTTGGAGAAATTGCCAGAAATTATAGGAAAGAGGTCCGAGACAGAATGTCGGAAGTTGCAGTTAGGGTGGAAAGGAAAGTTAAAAATGATGATAAAACGGAGACAAAAATCATTGACTATGAATCTGATGCGGATGTAAAAATTGCAAGCCAAATTCTCTATACCTCAAACCGCAAACTTCTTTCCAAAAAAGAAATTGTTGCCTGGTGTAAAAGGACAAAGAAAAAAAAGGGCAAAAAATGGTCGCCGACTTTAATCAAAATAATTTCATCTGCAGTCCCCGATAGAAGGAGGGATGGGAGAAATCGCAGACAAAAACTTCCGCGCGCCTTCGAACACGCTTACGTTGAAGTTGAGTTTTTTAAAGATATCGGAACATATAAGGATCTTCAGAGAAATAGGTTAAGTTCTACCGAAAGACAGTTTTATAAAGCAGAGGATTTTTACATACCTCCTGAGTTTAAAGAAAAAGGTATGGAAGAAGTTTTAAATGACTATTTACAATTGTCCAAAGAAACAATGTCACTACAGAAAAAACTTTTAAATAGTGGAAAAGAGGAGTTGATAAACGCTTCGGAGTACGTGACTCTTTTAGGTAATAAGGTGAGGTTTAATGTCCGGGCAAATCTTAGGCAGTGGGTATTTTTCGCGGAACTCAGAACTATCGCGGGAGGTCATCCTACATATAGACGCGCTTTACAAGAAGCAGTATCACAGATCATTGATAAAATGCCGTTTATGAAAAAGATATTTGCACATGTTGACTGGACAAAGGATTATGGCCTGGGACGGTTAAAAGCTGAAATTTCGACACAAAAAAGATTGGCGGATATTAAGAGTGTTAAAGATGTAAGGAAAAAATGAAAATTTATTTGGCGGGTTCAATTGCCGGCGGAAGGGATTTTGAAAAAGGGATAAAACTCATCTCTGATGTGCTTGAAAAGATGGGTCATATTCTTATGACCAAAGATAATGTGGTTGGTAATGAATTTAAGAAAAATCCTAAAAGGACACTAACAGATAGAAGGAATGTTATGAAACGGGATAAAAAATGGATAGGTGAGTGTGATGCATTTATCGCCGAAGTTTCAACTTATTCCCACGGCGTAGGATATGAGCACGCGTATGCTGAAAGTCTGGAGAAACCGATTTTGTTTTTGAGGAGTAGTAAATTAAATGGTGTTAATTATTCTGCATTTCTCGACGGGACGGAATACAAAAAATTTATGTTTTCATTTTATGATGAAAGAAATATTGATGAAATTTTGAATAAGTATTTTCAAAAATATTTTAAGTAATGAAAAAGGGAAAATTTATTGTTATATACGGAGCCAATAATGTTGGAAAATCCACTCAGGTAAAGATTTTGGTTAATAGACTAAGGAAGTTGGGAAAAAAGGTAAAGTTGTTGAAGTATCCAATTTATGATTTGGAACCAACCGGTAATATTTTAGATAAATTTTTAAGAAAAAATCTTAGACTTACCGAATATGAGGCACAGTATATTTTTGCCCACAATAGAAGAGATTATCAACCGAAATTAGAAACATTTCTTAAGAGTGGTTATTGGGTTGTGGCCGAGGATTATAAAGGTACTGGGATATGTTGGGGTGCAACGCACAGTGTACCCTTAAAGAATATGATTCAATTGAATAAAGATTTGTTGGAAGAAGATTTAGCGATACTTTTAGATGGGACACAATTTAAAGATGCAATTGAGAAAAAGCATCATAATGAAGACGGACGAAGGTGGGAGAAAGGTAGGCAAATTCACAAGAAAGTAGGGAAGATGTTTGGATGGGAACAAGTAAAATCTGACGATCCCATTGATGAAGTTTCTGGTAACATTTGGAAGATAGTTGAAAGAAAGCTACTAAAGTAAAATCAGTTTTTGTAATTTAACATTAATGTAATTTGACAAAAGTAATGTAAACAGCTATATTTAATGTATGTACACAGTATCTATTACATCCCAAGGACAGATCAGCATTCCTGCAAAATTAAGAAATAAACTGGGTTTGCAAAAAGGTAAAAAAGCTAATGTTTCTGTGCAAGGGGATTCTTTGGTTATAAAACCGATTAAGGATTTTCTGGATTTGGCCGGATCTTTTAAAACTGATAAAAAACCATTGACTTCAAGACAGCTCCATGATCTTTTTGCAAAAGAGATGGCGTTCAGAAAAAGCCGACCTAAACCCAGCAAATGAAAAAAATAAGCCTTGATACAAATGCGGTTCTTCGTTTTTTACTTAACGATATTTCTGACCAGCATAGTAAAGTAAAGGCTTTAGTTACCAAAGCTTCAAGAAAAGAAATGGTTTTAAAAATTCCAGAAATTGTTGTTTTTGAAACTATATTTGCTTTAACGACTTATTATGGTTTTGATAAAGATAGAGTTATAAATGCGGTCGAAACTATTACCTCGGCAGGTTATCTTGATGTAGAAAGTCGAAAAATATTTTTGGAAGCAATTAACCTTTTTCGGCAAAGCAACGTAGAGTTTGTTGACTGTTTTTTGGTCGCTAAGTGTACATATGATGAGTGTGAATTTTTTTCTTTTGACAAAAAATTGAATAAGTTGATTAATTCCCTAAAAGTATGATTGAAAAAGTTTTTGAACTAATAAAAGAAGAAGAGAAACGTCAGAGAGACACCTTAATGCTGATTCCGTCAGAGAACTATGCAAGTAAGGAAGTAAGAGAAGCAGTTGGATCAGTTTTGATGAATAAATACTCCGAAGGATACCCTGGAAAACGCTATTACCAGGGGAATAAAATTATCGATGAAATTGAGGCCTTAGGTGTTGAACGTGCTAAAAAGTTATTCAATGTTCCTTATGCTAATGTCCAACCCTACTCCGGTTCTCCCGCAAATTCCGAGGTTTTGTTCGCACTGGTTACGTGCGGAGGTAATAAAATGCCAAAGGACAAAATTATGGGCATGCAGCTTTCAGCGGGTGGGCATTTGACTCACGGGCATTCCGACATTACTTTTTCGGGGAAGTATTTTAAATCCGTGCAGTTTGGTCTGGATGAAAAAGGCTTTTTGGATTACAGGTTAATAGAGTATCTTGCCAAAAAAGAGAAACCCAAGTTGATGTTTATCGGCACAACCGCGTATCCGCTGGCTTTTAATTGGAAAAAATTTGCCGAAATAGCGGATTCAATCGGTGCATGGCTTATTGCGGATATTTCACATGTAGTCGGATTGATTATTGCAGGCGCATATCCTTCGCCTATCCCTTATGCACATATTGTAACTACAACAACCCATAAGACGCTACGGGGGCCACGCGGAGCAATGATTTTGGTGACTGAAAAAGGAATAAAAAGGGATCATGAATTGCCTGTAAAAATTGACAGATCTGTATTTCCGGGAATGCAGGGAGGACCGCATAATAATACGACTGCAGGAATAGCGGTGGCGCTTGAGGAAGCGTCAAAAACTTCTTTTAAAAATTACGGAAAACAAGTTGCTAAGAATGCGAAGATTTTGGCGGATGAACTTAAGAGGGGCGGATTGAAATTGGTCGCTGAAGGAACCGAATCTCACTTGATGGTTGTTGATTTCCGGCAGCAAGAATTATCAGGAAATGTTGTCGCTGAAGCGCTGGAAGTCGCCGGGATCGTTGTCAATAAAAACTCGGTTCCAAATGACCATATGCCACCTTTTTACCCGTCAGGTATTCGTTTAGGAACGCCAGCTGTTACAACAAGGGGAATGAAGGAAAAAGAAATGAAACAAATTGCACGATGGATCATAAAAGTTATCGAGCACATTGAGGTATATAAACTTCCCAGAAATGAGAAAGCAAGATCAACCTTTATGAAAGCTTATAAACAAAAGACTGCACAAGATAAATTTCTGCTCAAGGTCGCACAGGAAGTTAAAGACCTTTGCCACAAATTCCCTGTACCTTAACTTTTGATATTTTGCATCGTTCAGAATAAAATTAGCCCATGGAAACAATAATATTTAACGGACGCGCCTTTGCGGATGAAAAAGAAAAGGAACTTAAAAAGAAAGTTGAAAAAATTAAGAAAAAGGGAATTACCCCCAAATTAGTGGCGATTGTTATAGGAAACTACCCTGCGAGTGAAATGTATGTGAATATGAAGAAAAGGGTAGCTGCGAGAGTTGGTTGTAATTTAATGATCGTAAAATTGTCTAAAAATACTTCGACGATGAATAACAAACTTCGGCTACGAGTAATCAGACTAATAAGGGAGATAAATTTAGATAAAAGTATTCATGGGATCATGCTTCAGCTGCCATTGCCTGAAAACTTCAGCAAGGAAGACAGAGATAAAATTATAAAATCGATAGCGAAAGAGAAGGACGTCGATGGTATGCGCGATGACAGTCCATACCTATCTCCGGTAGTAAAAGCGGTTATTTATGCACTCAAAGATGCAAGTACAATGTTGCCTTTAAGGGATAACCTCTGCAAGGTGATTGTTGTAGGCTATACGGGTTTTGAGGGAAAAAAGATTCACAGGACATTGAAGGAAATGAATTATGATGTTGTAGGAGTTGATATTAAAACTCCAGATTTGAAAGTAAATACTTTATCTGCAGATATATTAATTTCTGTCACCGGGGTTCGTAATTTAATCGAAAAAAGCATGGTCAAGAAAGGGTGTGTTTTAATAGATGTCGGTGCGCCTGATGGGGATATTGATAGGGGTGCGTATGAAAAAGCGAGTTTTGTTTCACCGGTTCCGGGTGGAATCGGTCCGGTAACAATCATTTCCCTTTTAGAAAATCTTGTTTTCAAGTAGAATTAACGAAACCTTTATTGTGAGGTTCTATTGCAAATAAACGTTTACTTTGTTATTATTCTCACAGTACACACATCAACCTTGCTTCCTGGATATTCTTCCGGTTGATGGCGGGATAAGGAAGCAAAAGAATATGGATATATCCCTGAAAAAATTGATTGAGACGGGTGCCCACTTCGGTCATCAGACGAAACGTTGGAATCCTAAAATGGAAGCCTTTTTGTATGGTGAAAAAGAAGGAGTTCACATTTTTGATTTGGTTAAGACGAAAGAGCTTTTGAATGAAGCATTGGAGTTTATTAAAAAGTCAGCAAAAGAAGGTAAAACAATACTTTTTGTTGGTACCAAAAAGCAGTTTAAAGATAAAATTAAAGAGGTAGCTTTATCAACAGAAAGTTATTATATAAATGAAAGGTGGCTGGGAGGAATACTTACGAATTTTGGTCAGATTAAAAAAACGACAGCGAAACTTAACGATCTTAAAAAAGACTACGAATCAGGGGAGTTCAAAAACCGTACAAAAAAAGAGAGACTTTTGATTGAACGGGAAATACAAAGGCTTGAAAAATTTTTCGGCGGGCTTTCGGGAATGGATAAAATTCCCGATGTTATGGTAATTATTGATATCAGAAGAGAGGTGACCGCAGCTAAAGAAGCGCGCGCAAAAGGAGTAGAAACGGTGGCTGTTGTTGATTCTAATTGCGATCCGGGGCTTATTGAATACCCGATTCCGATGAACGACGATGCAACGCGAGCGGTTGAATATGTATTGGAGCTTTTTAAGGAAGCAATAGACGAAGGCAGGGGTAAAAGAAGCAGTAAGAAGAAAGTAATAAGTAGCGAGGGCAGCAAAAGTAATACGGGTAGCGGGGGTAAGGCGGATAAGAAATAAGCAATACTGTAGAATATCAAGATTATGACAAAAATTACAGCAGATCAAATCAGAAAACTAAGAGATCAAACAGGAGCTCCTGTTATGCGTGTTAAAAAGGTCTTGGATGATCTGGGTGGAGATGAAAAAAAAGCAATGGATATACTCAAGAAAGAGGGTTTTGAGAAAGCAGCAAAGAGAGTGGAAAGAGAGACTAAGGCCGGAATTGTTTCCGTTTACACTCACCATAATCATAAAATTGCTGGGATTGCCGAAATATTTTGCGAAACAGACTTTGTTGCTAGAAATGAGCTTTTTACAGCCTTGGGAAAAGATTTGACAATGCAGGTGGCGTCGATGGGAGATAAGGATTTTTTGAAACAGGACTTTATTAAAGATCCATCAAAAAAGGTAGAAGAATTAGTCAAAGAGGTTATTGCCAAAACGGGAGAAAATATCAAAGTCGGAAGGGTTTGGAAGATTGTACTTGGTGAATAGTATTGTATAATCTAGATAAGATGGATGAAGACGAAATCCGAAAGCGCATGCAGGCTGTTGAAGAACTCGTTTCTTCGGATATCTCGGGCATAAGAACGGGAAGGGCGAGTTCGGCTCTCGTCGAAGATCTAATTTTATCGGTTTACGGAGGAACCCAGAAGCTCAGAGTCAATGAGATGGGGACAATTACCAGTCCTGATGCACAGACAATAATAATAGATCCTTGGGATAAAAGCATAATCGGTGAAATCCGCAAAGGGATTGAGTCGGCGAATTTAGGCTTGACACCTTCAATAGACGGGGATATTATTCGCATTGTCCTGCCGCCAATGACGACCGAAGACCGCGATAAGTACGTAAAACTTTTGCGTACAAAGATTGAAAACGGAAGAATTATGATTCGTCAGATAAGAAGCGATTCGATGAAAGCGATAAAAGATTACTTTGAATCTAAAGAGATTTCCGAAGATGAAAAATTTGATACGGAGAAAAGACTTCAACAGATAACCGACGGATTTATTGAAAAAATAGAAGAAATCGGTAAAAGAAAAGAAGAAGAGATTCTCCAGATCTGAAATTTAAGTTGGAGATTTTAAAAAAATAACATATACTTACAAAAGCGATGTTCACCTCAGTAATCTTATTCGTAATAGTACTTTCAATTCTCGTACTTGTACACGAAGCGGGACATTTTTTTGCTGCCAGGCGCGCGGGGATTTGGGTTGAAGAGTTCGGTTTCGGTCTACCACCGCGGGTTTTCGGGAAAAAGATAGGGGAAACGATATATTCGATAAATCTGCTGCCTTTCGGAGGTTTTGTGCGTTTGCACGGAGAGAATGCCCAGGAAGATATTACCAATTCAAAGCGTGCGTTCTTAAACCAAAGTAAAACAGTAAGAACTTCGGTAATTTTGGCTGGGGTTTTTATGAACTTCATGTTGGCAATCCTGGCTTTTTCGATTGTTTATTCTTTTACCGGGATTCCACGGGAAGGTGATAATGTAAAAGTTGTTGAGGTGAGAACCGGCTCTCCGGCGGAAGAGGCCGGTTTGCAGGTTGGAGATATTGTCAGAAAAATAAACGAAATGGATATTGTTTCTAATGAATCTTTTATAAATTATATTGAGGAAAGAAAGGGTGAGGAAGTTACGCTTTGGATAGAAAGGGATGAAGATGGGGAATTTAAAGAAATTAAAGCTGCTCCGAGAGCAAATCCTCCTGAAGGAGAAGGGGCATTGGGCGTTGTGATTTCTACAACTGAAGTCTATTATCCGCCGATATGGCAAAGGCCATTTGTAGGAGTTTATTACGGGTTTAAAGATGCGATTTTTTGGACAGGAATTGTTTTAGGGGGTTTTGTTAAAATTTTTACGGATCTTTTCGGAGGCGCGGTTCCGCAGGATTTAGCGGGGCCTGTCGGAATTTTTGCATTAACATCAGAAGCTGCGAAGTTTGGAATATTGACGCTAATTAATTTTATGGGAATTCTTTCAGTTAATCTGGCGATTTTGAACGTTATTCCTTTTCCGGCGCTTGATGGAGGCAGGCTGCTTTTTATAGGCATTGAAAGTGTTTTTGGCAGGAAAGTGCTACCGAAAGTAGAAACCGCAATTCATACTATCGGTATGATAGTTTTGCTTTTACTTGTTTTTGCTATTACCGCTCATGATATAAAGAAACTTATTTCAGCCGGCAGTATCACAGGTTATATTGACTCGGTGATTAAATAATAGGGAACTTCACACCTTTTTAGATATGGACATTTTTGAAAAGAAGGGTTTAAAGAAAAAAAGTGAAAGCTTATCGGGTTGGTATGCCGATGTTGTCCAAAAAGCAGAAATTGCGGAGTACGGGCCGGTTCGTGGAACGATGGTTATCCGCCCGTATGGTTATGCGATTTGGGAAAGGTTTCAGCAAATATTTAATAGAATGATTGAGGAAGATGGAGTTTCAAATGCATATTTTCCGCTTTTTATCCCATATTCCCTGATCGCAAAAGAAAAGGATCATGTTGAAGGTTTTTCACCCGAGCTTGCACTTGTGACGAAAGCTGGAGGAGAGGACTTGGAAGATCCTTTGGTGATTAGACCTACTTCAGAAACAATTATGTATGAAATGTACTCCAAATGGATAAATAGTTGGAGAGATCTTCCGATAAAGATTAATCAGTGGAACAATGTAGTCAGGTGGGAAAAAAGAACGTTGATGTTTCTGAGGACTTCCGAATTTTTATGGCAGGAAGGTCATTGTGCACATACAACTTTGAAGGAAAGTAAAGAAATGGTTTTAAGAGCACTGGATTGGTACAGACAAGTTTATGAGGATTACTATGCAATTCCAGTGATATTGGGGATAAAAAGTGAATCTGAAAAGTTTGCTGGCGCGGATGCAACTTACAGCATTGAGGTATTAATGCCGGGTGGAAAGGCTCTCCAGGGGGCTACCTCTCACGATCTAGGTCAGAATTTTTCAAAAGTACAAAACATATCATTTCAAGATAAAGATGGAAAAACTCAATTCGTATGGCAGAATTCGTGGGGATTAACTACAAGATCACTGGGAGCATTGTTTATGGTTCATGGCGATGATGGCGGTTTGGTAATGCCGCCAAAGGTAGCACCAATTAAAGTTACAATTATCCCGATATTTGGCAAAAGTGATGAGGCAGTTTTAAAATATTGTCGGAAAATTAAAAAAGTTTTGGATGAATCTAATAGCGAATTCCCCGGCAAAGTAATAATTATGGATGATATGGAGAAGACCTATGGCAGAAGAGTTAACGAGTCTGAAATTAAAGGAATACCACTAAAAATTACCGTGGGGACAAAAGAGGTTGAAAATTCCGTAGTAACAATGGACTGCCGTTTGCGGATTATTAAGAAAGTTGTATCTCATCTTAAAGAAATATCTGAGAAAGCAGAGAAGGTGCTTTCCGAAATGCAGTTGGAAATGTATAAAAAGGCAAAGACATTTTTGGATGAAAACACGCATGAAGCAAAAGATTATGAGGAATTTAAGAATATAATGAAAACAAAGAAAGGTTTTATTAAAGCTTATTGGTGTGGCAGTAAAGAGTGCGAGGTAAAAATAAAAGAGGAAACGAAAGCGACAACGCGCGTTAAGGTTGAGAATGAAAGATCAGTTGTAGGTAAATGTATTTACTGCTCCAAAGAGACAAGTGATGTTTGGTATTTCGCCCAGGCTTATTAACAGAATATGGCTTCAAGGACAATAAAAGTAATGTCATGGAATACTTTTCTGCTACTATAACGGTTTAGTCAGAAAAAACTCTTTGTTGTAGAGTTGTAATAAAATATACAAATGAGCTATAAATACGATGCAATAATTGTCTTGGGTGGTGGAAGAACAAACAACGGAACTCTTACAAATTTATCAACCCAAAGGTTAGTTAAAGGTGCTGAATTGTATAAAGAGGATTTGGCTTCTAAAGTTTTTGCTTTGGGAGGAGTTTATAGTACATATAACCCTAATGCCATTAAGTTTGACAGGTCAGGTGCAGAATTAAGGCGTGATTTTTTAATAGAGCAAGGTGTGAAACCAGATGATATTATTGAGGTTGCTGAAGGTAGGGATACAATATTCGAAGCATTTGTTTCAAGGGAAAAAGCAAGAGAATTGGGGTTGAAAAAATTACTGGTAGTTACTTCTGACAAGCACCTAGACCGTGCGCTATTAATATACAAGAGGATCTTTGGTAAGGATTTTGTTATAGAGGGTAATGGAGTTCATTGTGGAGATTTACTTAACGAAGGAGAGGAAAGTGAATATTTAGAATTGGTTAAGAAGTTTTTTCTTCATTTACCTGAAGATATTCCAATACCAGAAAGTTGGGGGCAGTGGTATGAAGATAATATAGAATTGTATGAAGGCTATAGGGAAATTCACAAGAGATATTTGACAGATGGGGTAGAAACGAACCAAGCATATATGGGTGTAAGAGAAAGAGAAAAGTGAATTGTTAATATTTCTACTTTTGAGAGGGTATATGCCTATTAGTGCTTTAAGGAATAATAATGTCGAAAAATATTAAGAAAAAGGTTGTTGTGATCGGTGGTGGAACTGGAACTTATACTGTTCTAACGGGTTTAAAAAAATTTCCTCAGCTTGACCTTTCTGTAATTGTTTCAATGATGGATTCGGGAGGAAGCAATCGTGTTATTAGAGATGAATTCGGGCTTCTTCCTACATCAGATATCCGTCAATGTGTTGTGGCACTTTCTAAGAAAAAACCAAACGAACTTCTCAGGAAGCTTTTTACGTACCGTTATAGTGCCGGAACGGGAATTTCTGGAATGACATTCGGGAATCTTTTCATGGCGGCTTTAACCGACATTTATGGCTCGCAGGAAAAAGCTATTGAAAGAACTTGCGAGTTCTTAGGTGTAAAAGGAAAAATCATTCCTGTTACTTATGATAATACAAATCTGGTCGCGCTTTATGATAACGGAAAGCAAGTGTTAGGTGAACACGCTATAGATGAACCGGATGGTAATTTAGGAGAACATCGAATTGTTGAACTTTCGGTATTTCCAAAAGCTAAGGCGAACCCGGCGGCTATAAAAGAAATTTCTTTGGCAGATATGATTATCATTGGTCCGGGGGACTTATATACCAGCGTATTATCAAACATCGTAGTTGACGGTATTGCGGAATCAGTCATAAATTCAAAGGCCAAACTTCTATTTGTTATAAATTTAATGACGCGTTGGGGACAGACAAACCATTATAAAGCGTCCGATTTTTTGGCGGAAATTAAAAAATATCTGTTCAAGTATCCGGATTATGTTTTGGTTAATAACAGAAAAATACCAAGTAGAGCCGTTTCGTGGTATAAAAATGTTAAATCCGAACCTGTCAATGACGACATAAAAAGTACTTTGGATATGAAAGTAATAAGAGGTAATTTTATTCACAGCAAATATTACCATAAGAATATTTCCGATAAGTTAACGCGCAGCCTTATACGTCATGATTCAAGTAGCTTGGCGGAGGCGATTTTTTCTCTTCTTTAGCTCTTGTCAAAAATTGTACAAATTAGTATATTGAATTTGTGAGAAGGGTTTTATAATGTCCCATTTTACTTGTCAGACGATAATAACGTGAATTCAAACCGCACTTTTTAGACATGAGTTATATGAAAGATTGTGTTTTTTGCAGTATTATTGCAGGTAAGACAAACACTAAAATTGAGAAAGAAACAAACAGTTTGATTGTGATAAACGATATTAATCCCCAAGCTGCTGTTCATTTTTTAATAATTCCGAAGGCACACATTAAAGATGTTTCCGAAGTTGATTCAAAAACTTGGCTTGAAATAAAAGACCTGGCGTTAATTTTGGCAAAGGAAAACCACTTATCGGGTTTTAGGCTTGTTCATAATGCGGGTGATGCGGTGCTTGTTAATCACATGCATGTACATCTTCTCGGTGATGTGAGCCCGGAAAGGGCAATTTAGTTTATAGTCAACCTGCCTTTATTAATTAATTGTTTAATATGTTGAGTTCGGAAATAAATAAAAAAATTGTGGAAGCGTTAAAAGCAAGGGATGGAGTTCGACTTTCGACACTAAGACTTCTGTCTTCGGCTTTTAATTATGAGAGGATAGACAAGCAACATGAACTTACTGATGAGGAAGAAATTTCAGTGATAAGACGAGAGGCGAAAAAAAGATCCGATGCAATTGAGGCGATAAAACTTGCTCAGGGAAAGATTACCAGTTCGACTGAGGAAGAGTTGAAAGCCAAACTAGCTAAAGAGGAAGAGGAGTTGAAAATACTCAAAGAATTTTTACCTCAAGAAATACCGGATGAAGATCTTATTAAAATGATTGACGCGGTTATTGTCAGGAAAGGAGTTTCGGGTTTCGGAGATATGGGAAAAGTAATAGGGGAAGTTATTTCACAAGCAAAAGGAGCCGCAAATGGTAAGAGAGTAGCGGATTTGGTTAGATCAAGGTTGACTTAGTTGTTGTGAATATTAGCATGATTCAAGTTAACGTAAAAAAACAATCAAATTATCCAATCAAAGTGTCTGTCGTCAAGAAACAGCTGAAATCTTTTCTGAAGGAAAAGGGCCTCGTTTCGGATTTTTCTGTGGATGTTTCGTTTGTGAACGAAAAAACGATGCTTAAACTGGCAACAAAATTTCTTGGAGAGAAAGACACAATGCACAGTATTTTATCTTTTCCGGAGGCAGAAGTTAAAGGTGATTTTGAATATCCGTCCGGCACGCCTTTGCCGCTGGGCGAGATTGTAATTTGTTATCCGGAGCTGATCAACGAAGCTAAAGAAGAGGGAGTGCTTATTGATAGTAAAATCAATGAACTTGTTGAACACGGAGCTCTACATTTACTTGGTGAACACCACAAATAGTGTTTGGTGCATGGTGTATGGTGGTTGGTAGATAAACGAAAAATCACTATTCACTTTTTGCTATCCACTATTCATTAATCTATGACTTATTATCTAAAATATCGGTCAAAAACAATTAATGAGCTGGACTTGAAAGACGTAAGAGAATCTTTATTAAATATTGTAAAATCGGAAAAAATTCCACACGCGTTTCTTTTTTCAGGACCTAAGGGAAGCGGCAAAACTTCAGCTGCCAGGATTCTTGCTAGAATAGTTAATTGTGAAAGACCGGACAAATCGGGTGAGCCGTGCAATAAATGTGACAGCTGTAAGAGCATAATTAAGGGTGAGAGTCTGGATGTGATTGAAATTGATGCGGCGAGTCACAGAGGGATTGATGACATCCGGGCTATCCGAGAAGCTGTTAAGCTTTCGCCGATCCGTGCGAAAAAGAAAGTATACATTATAGACGAAGCGCACATGTTGACTACTGAAGCTAGTAATGCGCTTTTGAAAATTCTCGAGGAACCTCCATCGCATGTAATTTTTATTTTAGCTACCACGAACCCCGAAAAATTAATAGAAACAATTAGGTCCAGGACAGTGAACGTTTCCTTCAGCAAAGCTAAAATTGATGAAATAGTACGCTCTCTCTCCAGAGTTGTATCCGGTGAAAAATTAAAGACGGGCAATCATGTTCTTGATATTGTTGCTTCGGCGTCCGACGGCTCTTTTAGAGACGCTATGAAACTTCTTGAAGAATTGGTAATAAATAACATTACTTTA
>Ga0265297_10007759_pt1 | contig 14705 bp, 12 predicted proteins | sample Munlanlwell13791_FD_192502 | JGI IMG/M metagenome (GOLD analysis project Ga0265297, IMG submission 192502) | Leachate microbial communities from a municipal landfill in Southern Ontario, Canada - Leachate well 137-91 | ecosystem: Engineered > Solid waste > Landfill > Unclassified | place... | reverse complement strand
CGACCAGGGTATGGATCTCGTCAATGAACAGGATGATCTCCCCTTCAGCGGATATCACTTCTTTTACTACGCTTTTTAGTCGTTCTTCAAATTCTCCCTTGAATTTAGCCCCGGCGATCAGGGCTCCCATATCGAGGGAATAGATCTGCTTGGTCTTTAAGTTATCCGGTACATCCCCGTCAATGATCCGGTGAGCAAGACCTTCGGCAATGGCTGTTTTTCCCACGCCGGGTTCACCGATGAGGATCGGGTTGTTCTTCGTTCTCCGTGAAAGGATCTGCAGCACCCTCCGTATCTCCTCGTCACGACCGATGACCGGATCGAGTTTCCCGCTCCCGGCAAGATCATTCAGGTTACGGGCATACAGGTTCAGGGAATTATAGGTCTCTTCGGCGTTCTGGCTTTTTACCGTCGAGCCTTTCCGCAACTGGCTGATGGCAGTTTTTAAGTCTTTTTCAGTGACCCGGTTCTCCTTTAAGAGCCCTGACGTGCGGTCGTTCACCGACAGAATTCCCAGGAGAAGATGCTCAATGGAGACAAATTCATCTTTGGATTCCTGGGCAAGTGCGGTGGCTTTCTGCAGGGCTTTTATGGCATCATTGGAGAGGAACTGCTCCCCGCCACTGACCTTGGGATAGGAATCGAGGAGCCTGTCGAGTGCAGGGGTGAAAACATCGAGGTTCACATTCAGTTTCTTGAGGAGATACGGGATGACATTCTCGTCAACCATCAGCATCCCTTTGAGTAAATGTGACGTCTCTATCGCCTGGTTCTGTTGTGCCGTGGCAATTTCCGTTGCTTTCGCTACGGCTTCCTGTGATTTAATGGTGAAATTGTTGAAATTCATGATGTGAGTCGCCCTTTATTCGTTGTTCGTAATTCACTATTCGCTATTCGTTATAGCGTTTCTTCTTGTCAAATAGTTTGCCAAGCTGACACTTGATCCTGGCAGAATGCAGGAATATGCCCGACAACCCGTTTGCATGTGTCGCATATGACCGCCGGGGTCAACCACAACCCCGTCGAGAAGACAAGAGAAGCCTGCACGGTACGGTTCGTCTACGAAAACGAAGCAAAAGAGAGTACCGCTATTTGCGTGGAACGGTTCAACACCATCGCGGGGTTCAACCCGGCACGGACTCGTCAGCCCGGAGAATACACCCGGCGATGAGAGAGACGAAGGTGCAGAATGACCCGTGAGCCGGCACCGGTGATCGGGAAGGACACTGCCTTTCCGATTGCACAAAACCACGGGCAGGTGATGATCTTCTCTCATTCCGTACGGAATCTTGCCGGTTTCGTGATTGCCTGGAGCGGGACTCCTGCCTTTGTCCGTATGTGGAATGTCCAGTGCCTGCACAGCCCTCCGGAAAAGATCGAACGGATCTCCGGTCTGAAATCAGCATACTCCGGAGAATTCAGGGCGGATCGGTCTCCCGCGAACTCTGGACGTATTCCCGGTACGGGGTTCTCTGGTTCTTCCATGTCGAAGAGACCTGTCTTGTTGAGCTCAAATCTGACAGGAAGCTGATCGTTACATCTCCCAAAGAGACAGCAACGGCAGGAGTTCCGGCAGGGAATGATGTTCCGGGTACTGCCGGAACTTCGGCTCATACTGTTATGGGGTGGAAGAATGACCGGGAAATCCGGGCATATTACGGGCTCCAACTACCTCCCCATGATGCCGGACCGACACGGTTTTCTTAAAACCGGCACGGTTATTTTTCGAATCCTTCCGTTTGTCCCCGGATTTGTGGATTGGTGCCCACAGCGTGCCACAAAAAACAGCGTTTGGCACAGTTCCGGCGGGCGAACTCTTCCCAGATCGACCTATAGTGCCTGAAATGAAAGAACGCAGGATTTTGGGATCCGAGCTGGGATCCAAACAGCAGGTTCCTCCCTTGGAGGGTGCACATACCGCTCATCTTGCAGTACGGTTGCATTCACCTTTTTTTAAGGACGGATATCCGCAAGCTGAAAGCACATCAGACGGATTAAGGCGTGAATCTTCTCCGGCATCAGTAGTAAGTGCGGCAAGAGTGACAATGGATACCGGAAGTGGGATACCATACACACCCGTAGTGGCGATACTCTGGGTATTCTTCATGGCATAATTGCGAACACTCCAGCGATCTACGATAATACCAATTTTGTAAAGAAAGGTCGATGCACTGCTGTAAGGCATTATCGATGCAAATGTGATGCAGAGATCGACAACCGGGGATCCAATACGTGTTTCTGGATAGAATGGCTGGTGAGCATAGACCACTGCATGGCATTCCCTGCATTGGAACCTCTTTACCCGGACAGTGATGGTCTTCGTGCTACTGCCATCAGCTACAACCGCAAAATGTTTTGTTTTTACGTCATAATCTGCAATACCGCCACGGCAATGAGGACAACTGGTGAGACTGTCAAACAGTATGCCATCACAGGCATAAAATATCGCCGGGATCAGGTCAGCGAGAATCGGGAGGATCCGGTACTTATTTTTCATTGCTGCACGCTCTGCCTGTTCCTTAACAAGACAATTTCAGTATAATCATGATTCTCTGTCATGATAACAATTTATCATTTATTTTCCACCAATATTCACCATTTTTAGCCTGTTTTTCAGAATGTTAATATACGATCGTGGGGAATATTCGCTCTGTTTAACAATCAAAATTTGTTAACAATTAAAAGAATGTAAATGTCTGTTTGAATTGCTGGTGAAAAGATATGAGTGATACAAAAAGTGCATTAACCTATGTACCTACAACCTGCCCGTACTGTGGCGTAGGCTGCGGGCTTAACCTCGTAGTGAACGAGGGAAAGGTTGTTGGGGTCGAACCCAACAAGCGCAGCCCGATAAACGAGGGCAAGCTCTGTCCCAAGGGAATGACCTGCTGGGAACATGTCCACAGCCCCGACCGGCTGACAAAGCCAAAGATCAAGAAGAACGGCAAGTTCGTGGACGCTTCCTGGGAGGAAGCCCTTGACCTGATTGCAAAGAAGTTCAAGGAGATCTCCGACAAGAACGGCCCCAAGGCTCTTGGCTTCCAGACCTCGTGCCGTACGGTCAACGAGGACTGCTACGCGTTACAGAAGTTAGCGCGCGTGGGATTCAAGACTAACAACGTCGACAACTGTGCGCGTATCTGCCACGGTCCGTCTGTTGCCGGTCTCTCGCTCTCCTTCGGGTCCGGTGCAGCCACCAATCCGTTCGAGGATGTCCTGAACTCTGACCTGATCGTCATGTGGGGTTCCAACGCAGTCGAGGCGCACCCGCTTGCCGGGCGCCGCGTCATGCAGGCAAAGAAGAAGGGAATCCCGATTGTCGTGGTTGACCCGCGGTTTAGTGCAACAGCACGGATTGCGGACGAGTGGATCCGGTTCAACCCGTCGACCCATATCGCGCTTGCCAACTCCATGATGTACTGGATCATCAAGGAAGGTCTCCAGAACACGGCGTTCATCAACGAGCGCACGAAAGGCTTCGAAGACCTGAAAAAGACCGTCGAGAAGTATGCCGATTGCGAAGAGATCCATGGTGTCAAGCTTGAGACTGTCAAGGAGTTTGCCCGGCAGTATGCGAAGGCAAAGAACGCGGTCATTATCTACTGCCTCGGCATCACCGAGTTAACCACAGGTACCGATAACGTCCGTTCGATGGGCAACCTCGCGCTGCTCACCGGCAACGTCGGTCGCCCGGGTGTTGGTGTCAACCCGCTCCGAGGCCAGAACAATGTGCAGGGTGCCTGCGATATGGGTGCGTACCCGAACGTCTACTCCGGCTACCAGGCCGTTGCAGTTCCCGAGAACCGTGCAAAGATGGAGAAGGCGTGGGGCATGCCGGCAGGTTCCCTCCCCGACTGGTACGGTTCGACCCTGACCGAGCAGATCAATGAAGCCGGCAACCCGGTCAAGGCCATGTATTTCATGGGTTTAAACCCCGTTGTTTCCTACCCGGATTCCAACCACGTGATGAGACAGCTTGACAAACTTGATTTCTGTGTTATGCAGGACATCTTCTGGAACGAGAGCTGCGACTATGCCGATGTTGTCCTGCCCGGCACCTGCTTTGCCGAGAAGGACGGGACGTTCACCAGCGGCGAGCGGCGGATCAACCGTGTGAGGAAAGCTGTCGACGGCCCCGGCGAGTCGAAGTACGACTGGGAGATCATCGGCCTGATAGCGAAGAAGATGGGCCTCAAAGGCTTTGACTGGAAGACTGCCGAGGATGTCTGGGACGATTTGCGGGCATGCACCCCGTCAATGTTCGGGTGCACCTATGAGAAGTTGGGGAAGCCCGAGTCCGTGCATTGGCCCTGCCCGACTGTCGAGCACGCGGGGACCCCCATCCTCCACGTCGGAAAGTTCTCCGCAGCGGATGGTAAGGGCACTATGTTCGGCCTCGAGTACAAACAGCCGGCGGAAGTAGCAGATGCGGAGTACCCGTTCACGCTCATGACCGGACGTGTGATCTTCCACTACCACACGAGGACCCAGACCGACCGTGCCGCACAATTGCACTATGAAGTGCCCGAGTCCTATATCCAGATGAACACTCTCGATGCAAAGAAACTGGGCATCAAGGAAAACGAGAAGATAAAGGTATCAAGCCGCCGTGGTGAAATTGAAACCCTCGCCCATGTATCCGATGACGTTGGACCCGGCGTTACGTACATGGCCATGCACTTCCACAAAGGAGCAAACACCCTCACCAACACGGCTCTCGACCCGCTCTCCAAGATGCCGGAGCTGAAGCACTGTGCTGTAAAGATCGAAAAGATTGCGGGGGCGAAGTAAATGGCAAAGAAAGGCGAAATGCTCTATGCATGGACCAATGATGCCGGTCTCTTAAAGAAGGCGGAATGCGGCGGTGCGGTAACCGAGCTGCTGAAGTATGCACTTGAGAGCAAGACCGTTGATGCAGTGCTTGCCGTAACACGCGGTGTTGACTTGTACGATGCGGTCCCGGTTCTTGTTACTAATCCCAAGGACCTTGACAACTGCGCCGGTTCGCTCCACTGCGGAACTATCCTCCTCTCCAAACTGGTGATGGAGTACGCACCCAAGATGTCCGGTAAGAAGCTGGGAATGGTCGTCAAGGGCTGCGACATGATGGGCCTCCTTGAGCTCGCAAAGCGCAAGCTGGTCAACCTCGACAACATCGTCATGATTGGTGTCAACTGCGGTGGATCGGTCAGCCCGGTTGCTGCACGGAAGATGATCAAGGAAAAATTTGGCGTTGACCCGAACACGGTCACGAAAGAAGAGATCGACAAGGGTCAGTTCATCATCGAGTACGAGGGAGGCCACAAGGGCATCTCTATGGATGAGCTTGAAGAGGCAGGCTTCGGGCGGCGGAGCAACTGTCGCCGCTGCAAGCTGAAAATCCCCCGGCAGGCAGACCTTGCCTGCGGGAACTGGGGTGTCATCGGCGACAAGGCTGGCAAGGCGACATTCGTCGAGGTCTGCTCCGACAAGGGTGCAGCACTCCTGACAAAAGCAGTCGATGCAAAGAAACTTTCCACGGAACCGGCAAACCCCAAGGGTGTCGAGATCCGAGCCAAGGTTGAAAATGCAATGTACAAGCTCGGCGACAAGTGGCGCAAGCATGACTTTGAAGCACTCGCACCCAATCTCTGGGAGACCATTGCCAAGGAGACCGGACGGTGCATGAAGTGTATGGCGTGCATCGAGCATTGTCCGGTTTGTGTCACCAGTGCTGACAAGTATAAACAGCCCGACATGATGATCCGCCATGGATTCATCCCGGCAGACCCGATGTTCCACCTGCGCCGGTTTGCACATATCTCCGACTCCTGCATCAACTGCGGGCAGTGCGAAGAATGCTGCCCGTCTGAAATACCGCTGGCGCTCTTCTCACACGCGATCCGCACTGAGGCAGACAAGTTCTTTGAGCCGAAGCTCGGGAAGTCTGTCTACACCAATTAATTTTTTTTATTGGTGAATGCTGAAATCATAACCCTGTAAACACTCCACCGTTTACAGGGGTAATGTTCATCTCCAGAGATACGAACGGGACATATGATGATTGGGGAGATAACATCAGGAAATCATCCCCACATACATATCCTATAAAAGCCCGGTCTTTCCGCGATGTGTCAGTAGTTTGTACGCTACTTACAGCTGATCGCCATGATAATTGTGTATGCAGGCTGGGTCATAACCCCATGAACGCATTAAAATAACCTCAAATTATGAATTTTTTTGTCCGGGATTCATAAACAGCTGCCTCATTTTCACGTTGTGACCAAGCCTGTATGGATCTCTCTTGGGATCCTGCAACCCAGGATTTTTCCTTTGCCAACTATAGCGGGCAAGTCTAACCGGGTCTGGGATATATAAGCAGTGATACGCTACCCGTGTAAACGGTTGTTATTTCCTGATTGTCTCATAATATTTCATCGAGCCGCACGCCCCGCAGTGGTCCCCCTCGATCAGGTAATCGGGAACCGTTTCGCCACAACAGGGACAGGTCACCGACTTCCAGTTCTTTTTACCGCTAACCTTGATACGGACATGTTCGAAGGAGAGTATCTGGCGCTCCGCACGGAATATTTCCATCTGGAGGGATTCATCCATTGTCGCCTTGTCATATTCCGGGCTGTTGGCATACCAGAGATCAATGACCGGGAATTTTTTCAGTTTTTCACGATCGACATACACCCGTATGGCATCAGCCGTGGATTCTTTTGTTGCGGTGTTCAGGGTGATCGCAAATTTACCAATGGGGACAATCTTAAGCCGGTTATTCCCTGTAGTGCAGTGGGCAATCACCTGGAGGGCATCCGGCAGGCATTTCGGGGTTTCGCAGACCCCATATATCTTCTGGTCAGGAGTTATGCCAAGCAGATCCATCGCATAGTCTATCATGAAAGCACCGATAAGAACACCGGGTGCAGGCGAAGTGTGAAATGATACACATGTATTGATTGCATTTTTGATGTGTGATGGGACGCCACATGCGTCCATGCGTGCATTCAGATCATTAATATGATGAGAAGAACCGACTTTCATGAGTAGATATTGTTATGCATCTGATAAACATTTTATGAATGGTAACATGTATAGATCATTTATCCCATCCGGTGTATTGCTAATAAAACACCATGATGTGTGCATCAGGCAAACCGTTATGAAAATCGGCTTGCCGATTTTCATGCCAGCATTTGTGAAAGAGCCCCTTTTTTACTTCACAATTCACCGTATAACGGCTGCACTATTTGTCTGGAGCATGTAAACCACACGCTACCAGGACTTCCTGCGAATCCAGGGGATTTTTCTCGTTGGTACTCGCTACAAGAGCGGTAAGAGAGAATAGGGACATAGGAACCTTCATGCCAAACAATTCTGTTGTTGCTATCGTCCTGTACCTGTTATTGAGTACATATTTTCGGACAGTCCAGCGATCAACGATAATTCCAAGAAATTCCAAGTGAGTGGATACTCGTGAAAAGGGCATTGTCCGTCCAAGAGTTATACACAGGTCCACGATCGGGGATCCGATTCGTGTTTCTGGATAGAATGGGGCATTGGCAGAAATAATTTTTTTACATGTATGGCATCTGAACCTTTTCACGGTAACAAAAATTATCTTATTTTTCTGTCCATCCGCAAGTATTGCAAATCGTTTTTTTTTCTTATCGTACCCTGTCACGGGACCTCCACAAGAGGGACAGACACGACATCGGTCGAATGATATGCCTTCGCAGGCAGAGAATGTGATCTGAACAATGTCACAGAGAATGGGGGGGATTCGTAGTCGTTTCATAGTAATACCTGCTTTATATTCCAAGTTACCTGTCCGGATGCAAAATCGCTGGTGCTCAATTTGTATCAACGTTGTGTTAATTTTTATACATTAACCCACTTTTAATCTCCAAATTTTGATTGCTCTTCAGAATCATTATATATTTTTAGTATGAACCTTGGTTATTAAAAATTTAATTTGTTTAACAAATCCAAAAAAAAAGGATTTGTTATTACAGGTTCTCAACAACGAACGGTGATAATGGATGAGTACTGTTAAAGCAGAATTGAAATACGTGGCTACCACGTGCCCGTACTGCGGTGTGGGGTGCGGGCTAAACCTGGTGGTCCAGGATGGAAAATGTGTCGGCGTTGAACCCTATAAGCGGAGCCCGATTAACGAGGGCAAGTTATGTCCCAAGGGGGAGACCTGCTGGGAATTTGTCAACAGCCCCGACCGTCTGACAAAACCCCTGATCAAGAAAGATGGGAAGTTTGTTGAAGCCTCCTGGGACGAAGCCCTTGACCTGATCGTAAAGAAATTCACGGAAATCTCCAAACAGGGAGGACCAAAGGCACTTGGTTTTCAGACCTCGTGCCGTACCGTCAACGAAGACTGCTACGCGCTACAGAAGTGGGCACGGTGCGGGTTTTTAACCAACAATGTCGATAACTGCGCCCGAATCTGCCACGGACCATCCGTCGCAGGGCTCTCGCTCTCGTTTGGATCCGGTGCAGCGACAAACCCCTTTGAGGATGTCCTGAACTCCGATCTCATTGTAATGTGGGGTTCGAATGCGATCGAAGCGCACCCGCTCGCCGGCAGGCGTGTGATGCAGGCAAAGAAGAAGGGTATTAAGGTCATAGTCGTTGACCCGAGGTTCAGCGCGACAGCACGGATTGCAGATGAATGGATCCGGTTCAACCCGTCGACCCACATTGCGCTTGCCAACTCCATGATGTACTGGATCATCAAGGAAGGTCTCGAGGACAAGGAGTTCATCGCGAAGCGCACGAAAGGCTTTGAAGACCTCAAAAAGACTGTCGAGAAGTACGCTGACGTCGAGTCGATCCATGGTGTCCCGCTCGAGAAGGTTAAGGAGTTTGCCCGCCTGTATGCCAAGGCAAAGAATGCGGTCATCATCTACTGCCTCGGCATCACCGAGTTGACCACGGGTACCGACAACGTCCGTTCGATGGGCAACCTTTCCATGCTCACCGGTAACATCGGACGCCCGGGTGTAGGTGTCAACCCGCTCCGTGGTCAGAACAACGTGCAGGGTGCCTGCGACATGGGTGCGTACCCGAACGTCTTCTCCGGGTACCAGGCTGTCGCAGTTCCCGCCAACCGTGAAAAGATGGAGAATCTATGGTCCTTAAAGGAAGGTTCCCTGCCCGACTGGTACGGTGTGACCTTAACCGAGCAGATCAACCAGTGCGGCGACCCAATCAAGGCGATGTACATCCTCGGCCTGAACCCGGCTGTCTCCTATCCCGACTCAAACCATGTCAAGCGGCAGTTGGAAAAACTTGACTTCTGCGTCATCCAGGATATCTTCTGGACAGAGAGCTGCCAGTACGCGGATGTTGTCCTGCCCGGCACCTGCTTTGCAGAAAAAGACGGGACGTTCACCAGCGGAGAGAGGCGGGTCAACCGCGTCCGGAAGGCTGTTGATGGACCCGGTGAGTCGAAGTATGACTGGGAGATCATCGGTCTTTTAGCGAAGAAGATGGGTCTTGCGGGCTTTGACTGGAAGAGTGCCAAGGATGTCTGGGACGACATGCGGGCATGCACCCCGGGTCAGTTCGGTGTAACGTACGAAAAGATGGAGAAGCCCGAATCTGTCCATTGGCCCTGTCCGACTATCGAACACCCGGGAACCCCCATTCTGCACAGGGAGAAGTTTTCTGCAGCGGATGGTCTCGGGACATTCTTTGGTCTCGAGTACCGCCCACCGGCAGAAGTGGCTGACAAGGATTACCCGTACACGCTCATGACAGGTCGTGTGATCTTCCACTACCACACGAGGACCCAGACTGACCGGTGCGCAACCCTGCACTATGAGGTGCCCGAGTCCTACATCCAGGTCAACACCCAGGATGCAAAGGAGCTCGGCATCAAGAATCTCGATAAGATCAAAGTGCGCAGCCGCCGTGGCGAGACCATCACCATCGCACGGGTAAGCGACGATGTGGCACCGAAGGTCCTGTACATGTCAATGCACTTCGCTGAGGGTGCAAATAACCTCACCAACACGGCGCTCGACCCACTCTCCAAGATGCCGGAACTGAAGCACTGTGCTGTTGCCGTCGAAAAAATTCCGGAGGCGAAGTAAATGGCAAAGAAAGGCGACATGCTCTATGCATGGACCAACGACGCCGAGATCCAGAAGAAAGCCGAACTGGGTGGTGCAGTAACCAGCCTGTGGAAATATGCACTTGAAACCAGGATGGTAGATGCGGTTCTGGTCGTCACGAAAGGCGTGGATTTGTACGATGCCAAACCGGTGATTGTTACTGATCCCGCCAAGCTCAAGGACACGGCAGGCTCACTCCACTGTGGTACGCTCCTGCTCCCCAAGCTTGTCAAGAAGTACCTTGACGGCGCAGCACACATGAAGATCGGTGTCACCGTCAAGGGCTGCGACATGATGGCGTTCTATGAACTTGCCAAGCGAAAACAGATCAACCTTGACAACATCATCATGATTGGCGTCAACTGCGGTGGATCGGTCAGCCCGGTCACCGCACGAAAGATGATCGCCGATAAATTTGGTGTCGATCCTGAGAAGGTTCACAAAGAAGAGATCGACAAGGGGCAGTTCATTATTGAGTATGAAGGCGGTCACAAAGGAATCTCAGTCGATGAGCTTGAAGAGGCTGGCTACGGGCGGCGCAGCAATTGCCGTCGCTGCAAGATGAAGATCCCGCGCCAGGCAGACCTCGCCTGTGGCAACTGGGGAGTAATCGGACCACGTGCTGGCAAGGCAACCTTTGTGGAAGTGTGCAGCGAGAAGGGTGCAACCCTCCTTGATGGAGCTGTCAAGAGTGGCATCCTTGCAACCGAAGCGGCAAATCCCAAGGGAATCGAGATCCGTGCCAAGGTCGAGAGTGCAATGTTCAAGCTGGGCGACAAGTGGCGAAAGCATGATTTCGAGGCGCTTGGAGAGGGTAAGGAACGTTTAAAGAAGATCATGGCAGAAACCTCACGGTGCATCAAATGCTACGGGTGCATCGATGCCTGCCCGATCTGCTACTGTGTCGAATGCACGACGAAAAATCCAAAATACGTCGCGCCAGGGTATCTTCCCGTCGATTTCATGTTCCACCTGATCCGGTACGCCCATATCGCTGATTCCTGCGTGAACTGTGGGCAGTGCGAAGAGGTCTGTCCGGCTGAGATCCCCAACGCCCTTTTCATGCATGCCCAGCAGGTCCAACTGGAAAAGATGTTCGGGCATGTTCCCGGTGTCGACATGGAACTACCGCTGATGGCATATGTTGAGGAACCGGAAGAGCGTGTCCGGCTCCACAACACCGGCAGCGACATGATCTACGAGAATGTCTTCAACCCGTTCTCCAAACACTAATTTTTTCCTTTTTCATCCCCAAGGACAGACTTCATCTCTATATTATGAACTTATGCAGACAATACTTCAAAGGGAATGTCTTTGGATAATTCCCTGATTGTATAATCTTTAAAGTATTGATGGGCAGTTCCGGTTTGTGACAAGTCATACCCGGAATATTTTGACAGGATACGATGATACTCCTGGGATCGTATTGCGGCGATGAGAGAACAGATTTTGGGATCACCCAGCATTTCTGGTCGAATTGCCAGTTCATACCGTTGCTGCCCGGTCGGCATAAAGTGGAGTGCTGCTGCTGCTGCGATCCCGGTATTACACATACCGGCATCTGCAATCTTGTTACAGATTGCAGTCGCAACGGCATCCGGTCCGTTTACTTCATGGGTATACCCATTCACCGATACGGGATCGATCCTCCGCGAAGAAAGCATGGCGTCGAAGAGCATCCGGTATGCTGAATCCTTTCTTGTGTTGATCCACCGTACGTTGACCAGATCTTCTGGATCCAGTTCAACCCGTGATGCAATGCCGGTCTCAATTGTCGCAATGTGGATAAGAACAAGACCAACTTTCGGCAGGTGCTGCACGAGGAACGGACAATCGGGAGGCGTGGAAAATACCGGAAGGCTCATCAGGGCAGCATGGCAGGCATTCTTTTGCAGGGCTGACAGAGCTCCCATATTTCCAACTTCTGTTGCCTGAATAAATAATCCTTGATTATGGACATAGTTTGCCAGATCTTTTAATGAGGGATCCAGAGAACCTGGCAATATCAGGGTCCGTTCAATCCTGTTTGGATCGGTTGTAAGTATAATCTCAACTTCAGATTCCCTCTCACATCCTTCAAGTGGTGCAGGTACGTGGATGTACCCGTTTGCCCTGATCGTCGCCATCTGGACGCCGGATCCCTTCATGTGGGGAACACACCAGCATGTCTGTCCTACACGACCTGCATATACCGGAACAAAATCATCGAATCCAGGATCCGAATTGATTGCCTGAGTGAGTTTTCCTCGTAATGTATAGCGTTGTACAGGGGCAAGTCCCCAGGTTTCCAGAAGAGGTACGACAAATTCACGGAGGATTGTCTGGGCAGCCAGCGGATAACCGGGAAGACCAAGGACGGGTTTACCCAAAATTTTACCCAACATAACCGGTTTGCCCGGGCGTATCGCGACACCATGGAAGAGAAGATCTCCCAGCGAGCTGATGACTCCGGCAGTGAAATCCCGCGTACCTGCCGAAGAGCCAGCAGAGATGAGAACCAGATCGTTTTCTGATACCGCGACCTGAAGTGCGCGCGAGATCAGGTCGGGTTCATCGCGTACAATTGGATAACGGGTACATGTCGCGCCCATCCCGTCCAGCAGTACCTGTGCCATGACCGTGTTACTCTCAACGACCTGACCAGGTTTCGGGCGGACACCGACAGGAACAAGCTCGCTTCCCGTTGGTATAATCCCGACACGCACTCGGTTGACCTCCACCTGAGTGATGCCATAGGTAGCAAGCGCACCGATATCGAATGGTCGGATCAGGTGTCCGGCAGGAAGTACCAGCTGGTTTTGTCGTACATCTTCCCCTGCCGGGCGGACATACTGTCCGGGTCCCGCAGGTTTCCGTATCTGGAATGTATCTTCCCATTCCCACGTATCCTCGATCATAATAACCGCATCAAACGTGTCCGGGACGATATTGCCTGTATTGACACGGGAGAACTGCATAAGGGTCAACGGCGCCTGCTCACTTGCTCCGACAGTATCGCTGCTCCTTACAGCGATACCGTCCATTGCTGCGATGTTTACTTCAGGGACAGAGTATCGTGCATATACCGGAACTGCAACCAACCGTCCGACCGCATGTGTTATCGGAATTGTTTCCCGCCTTTCCGGTACCTGAAAAGATGTTTTCAGGATCGACAGGGCATGTTCCAGGGAAGTGAGTGTGAGGTACCGTTTTGCCATGCCAAGATCACCAAAATGTCAACCATTGTCAAGAATCATACGAGAATTTTTCTGCATCTTCCCGATGGCAGTGAATTATCCATTGTACCATGGAACGTCTTATGATTTAACAATTTACATTTACAGAATGATAAAATAAAGTTATTTTGCTGAATGCTGGGGGACTGCGGTTTTCATCCACAGATAAAATATCCGGAGGGTAAATAAAAAAGCGTTGAAGCATCAAGGCTGACAACCACTTGTTCACATTAATTTGGTAATGTCAACAAAATTAAGTTATCGAACGAATTGAACTGCGTGAGTCCTAATCCCCACACAGCAGGTACAATATAATTATTTAACAATAACTATTAATAAACATAAAATCTAAAACTCATTGCCCATCCGGGCGACATATTCCGTACCTTATCCATTGTTCTACCTCGATCAAATGGATATCGTTGCCACTATGTGTATAGTTGCCACTGTATACCAGCTATGAAGGGGAGTAACGGAATCTCTCCTCCATTTCCATTCCTGCCAATCAGATCTCTTGTCAACTTCACTTCTACGATATCAATATGTGAAGAGTCCGGAAGTGGAATGCTTTGGTTTTTTCTCTCTTCCTTCTGACGGATTATCATCCGTATCTTCTTCGTGCTCAACTTCACTGTTGAACGTGTCATCGATCTGATATCGGAATTACTTTCAGGACCATACGAATACCCGGTACTTGAAAAGAAAACAGTGTTCATGGCTACTTTGCCACAGGAACTGCCGATGAGCTGATGATGGCACAAACATACTGCATGAACACGGCGGTAGCCGTTTTCATAAGAACCGTTCTTCATACTATCCGTGATAAGGTATTCGATCATAAGGAGTAGTACGATCTCATATACTATTGAGACCGGCAAAAACACGGTATTTATTTCCTTGAACAACAAAAATTAAAATCTGAAAATGCAAAATAAAACCACCTGCCCGTTCTGTTCGCCATACGCTGATGACATCATCGCAAAGAACACCTTGTGCTATGCCCGCTGGGACCGGTTCCCGGTGTCCAAAGGGCACCTGCTGATTATGCCGTTCCGGCACACGCCGGATTATTTTACCCTGACTGCTGAAGAGAAGTCAGCACTCGTGGAGCTGATCGATGAATGCAGGACAATCATCGACGCAAATTTCAAGCCGGATGGGTATAATATCGGTTATAATATCGGCAGTGCAGCCGGGCAGACTGTCTTGCACTGCCACTGCCATTTTATTCCCCGGTACCGGGGGGATAGCGATAATCCCAAGGGGGGAGTCCGTCGCGTCGTTGCCGGAAGGCACTACAAGGATCCCATCCAGATCAGCCAATTATAATTTTTTTGCTCTTCGTGTTTCTGCCAAAAATCAACCCGTAACG
>Ga0265297_10007758_pt1 | contig 14706 bp, 12 predicted proteins | sample Munlanlwell13791_FD_192502 | JGI IMG/M metagenome (GOLD analysis project Ga0265297, IMG submission 192502) | Leachate microbial communities from a municipal landfill in Southern Ontario, Canada - Leachate well 137-91 | ecosystem: Engineered > Solid waste > Landfill > Unclassified | place... | reverse complement strand
CAGGAGTAATGTCACAGTTTTTTCAGTCTCTGCACAGTATTTATTCGGGAGAAATAATGACCAAATTAAAAGGACAAACCTTTTTATCCCTTGAATACGCTGTATTAAACAGCGAAATTAATTTTTTTATAGTTTGTCCCCGAGAACTAGAAAGCCTTATAGAAAAACAACTTACAAGCTTCTTTCCGGATTCTTTTATTGAACAAGTTGAAGATTATAATATTTTTCAGCCGAACTCAGTTACGGGCGGAACATATATGAAGCTTTCGAAAGACTCAGCAATACCTTTTAAAACATATTCGCGGCTTAATGCAGATCCTTTAAATACAATAGTTAATGTTCTCTCTAAGTTCAAATCCGATGAAGGAGCTTCTATTCAGATTATGATCAGACCAAAGAAAGAAGGCTGGCAGAAAAAGGGCCGTCAAATGGCTGAAGGCATATTCAACAAGAAAAATAAAAAGCCTTTGTCCCCTTTTAATCCAATTTCATGGTTAGCTAAGTTATTTGAACTTATTGTTGAAGGTGAAAAATCCGTATCAGCACAAAACCCAGCCGATACAGGAAGAACAACTCCTGCCCAGGAAGAAGAAGTAAAAGCTATAGAAGAAAAAAATTCACAGTCCGGTTATGAAACCATTATTAGAGTTGTAGTTTCATCAAATTCAAAGCATGAAGTTAAAACTCACCTGACCAATATAAAAAGTGCTTTTGCTCAGTATTCAAGTCCAAACGGCAACAGCTTCGGTTCGACAAAACATCACTCAGTTCGTGAACTGATTAAAGATTTTATTTTCAGAAATTTCAAACGTTCACTTGTATATTCTTTAAAACAGAAAAATTCAATTTTAAGTTGTGAAGAACTTGCAAGTCTGTTTCATATTCCAAATACGGTTTTTAACAGATCTGCAAGTATAGCATGGCAAAGGTTTAAAATAGCTCCTGCGCCTGTTAATGTCCCTGCTGATGGAATACTTCTTGGATACAACAAATACCGCGGTGATACAAAAGAAATTAGAATGAAGCGTGAGGATAGATTCAGACATTTTTATGTTATAGGACAAACCGGTACAGGTAAAAGCTCGATTCTGCAGGTTATGATAAGACAGGATTTGCAGAATGGCGACGGATTTTGCGTTGTTGATCCGCACGGCCAGCTTATCGAAGATATTCTTCCCTTTATCCCGCGTGAAAGAGCAGATGACGTAATTTATTTTAATCCTGCTGATCTTGAAAGACCTATTGGAATTAATCTTCTTGAAGCCGATACTCCCGAAGAAAAAGAACTTGTAGCTATGGATGCAATGAATATTATGATTAAGCTCTTTGGAGAAGAAATATTTGGTCCGCGCATTCAGGACTATTTTAGAAACGGCTGTTTAACTTTGCTTGAAGATCCCGAAGGCGGAGCATTGACCGATATTGTACGTTTGTTCACTGACGATGATTTTCAGAAACTTAAGGTGGAACATGTAAAAAATCCGATTGTAAGATCATTCTGGGAAAATCAGATGGCGAAAACCGGTGCAAGGGAAAAACAGGAAATGATCCCTTATTTTGCTGCTAAATTCGGACAGTTTGTTACAAATACGATGATGAGAAATATTATAGGCCAGTCCAGATCCAGTTTTGATTTTTCCAAAGCAATGAATGAGAAGAAAATCATTTTAATGAATCTTTCAAAAGGAACTACCGGTGAAATAAACTCAAAACTACTTGGTATGATTATAGTACAAAAGCTTCAGATGGCTGCCCTCAGAAGACAAAAAGAAGGAAAAGAAGGTCGCCAGGATTTCTTTCTGTATATTGATGAGTTCCAGAACTATGTTACCGAATCGATTGAATCAATCCTTTCCGAAGCCCGAAAATACCGCCTGGGCCTTATTATGGCTCACCAATACATCAAGCAGCTTGAAGGAGACGACGGCAAATCGAAAGTTAAAGATGCTGTTTTCGGCAACGTAGGCACAATGATGTGCTACAAAATCGGTGCCACGGACGCCGAATACATGGCAAAAGAAATGTCCCCGGTTTTCTCCGAACAGGATCTTATAAACTTAGATAAATTTAAAGCTGTTATGAAACTATCCATCGACAGCCAACCTTCAAGACCATTCAGCATCACACCAGTGAATCCTTTCCTTGATAAAGGCGATCCTGTTATAGGTGAAGCAATTAAGCAGCTATCAAGATTGACTTACGGAAGAGATAAATCCTTTGTTGACCGTGAGATATTAAGAAGAATGGGAACTGTTTTCTAGCATTTTGTCAAAATATACATTACAAGATTTACTTAGATCTGTCTATTTGTCATGGATGAAAAAAGTTTGATTTTGTGGCATAATATAAAGATTAAATCCAAAAACTAAAATAAAAAAACAACTCATGGATATTAGACAAATACAAATAAACCCACATTATAAACAGGTAAAGTTAACTATTCTTATAATTATCGGGCTTCTTTCATATTTTATATTATATGATATTGCCCATGCATCATATGTACAAACTTTCACTATTTCCGCATATTACTCTCCTATCCCGGGACAAAACAAATATGTAACCGGGAGTTATGAGGGAGATATTAGATTAAACGGAGGTGGTGTTCATTCTGCTGACGGCACACCGGTTTATCCCGGTATGATTGCCGCTCCATCATCATATGCATTCGGAACAAAAATGAGTATCCCAGGTATTGGAATCGTAGCTGTACATGACCGCGGAGGAGCCATTGTTCATTCAGGCCAGAGAGGCAACTCCTTTGACAGACTTGATGTATGGATGGGATATGGCGACGCCGGTCTCGGCAGAGCTCTTTCGTGGGGTAAAAGAACCGTTTCTGTAACGGTTTACGGTATAGATCCGAACATCGAGGAAAACGTATATCTTGAAGGATTTGAAATCGCAGAAAGTTTTGTTCGTAATATAATTGTTCAGCAAAAAATATTTAAGGAAGATTTATGGTATGGGGTTTCGGGCGATAAGGTAGGCATTCTACAAGATTATTTAATTGAACTAGGATACTATAAAGGTAAAACGGATAAGTTTTACGGCGACGCGGTTTATAAGGCTGTAATTGCATTCCAGATTGATCAGGGAATAGTTGATAATCAGGAAGAATTCGGTGCTGGTTATTTTGGACCACAGACAAGATCAAAAATCGAAGCTGTAATTGATAAAAGAAAGAAAGAAAATCTTCCTGCATCCAATTTGGGCCGCGACGATTCGGGTGATGAAGTTAAAAAGCTTCAGGAAGCTTTAAAGAAACTTGGATATGATATAGAGGTTTCCGGTATTTATGATGAAAAAACGATTGATGCTGTATTTGAATTCCAAAAAGAAAATGAAATAGTAGACCAGGAGGAAGACTTGGGAGCAGGATATTTTGGTCCTAAAACATTTACAAAACTGGTTGAAAAACTTGCCGCATTCAACGGAGAAAACACGGTTGAAATTGAAGATGCCAAAGTTATTACAACAGTTTCTTATAACGCATTTACAAAAAATCTTAAACTCGGAGACAAGGGAGAAGACGTTAAAAGACTTCAGCAGGAACTTAAAAAATTCAATTTATTCAGGACTGAACCAACAGGATATTACGGCGAAGTAACTCAGCATGCGCTTGCAAAATTTCAACAAAAAAAAGGAATAATTGAAGACATTGAAAATCCAGGTTCAGGAACTTTTGGTCCTAAAACCCGTGATTCCATAAACAGTATTCTCGGTTACAGAGAAAATACAAAAGCTTTAATAGCCGATAAAACAAATAAATTTAATTCGGAAAAAGTTTTAATTGCAGATACGACTACTACTATAAACGAAACAGTTACGGCAGAAAATCCCGTTAAAGAAACAGTTGCCGACAAAATCGCGTTTAATATTGAGTTAAGCCTTGGCAGCACCGGAGATCAAGTAAAGATGCTTCAGGAAAATCTTAAAAAACTCGGATTTTATAAAGGTAGTTTAACAAGTGATTACTTCGGAGAAATAACAAAAGATGCGGTTATCGCCTTCCAAAAAGCTAACGGAATAATTCTTTCCGAAGAAGATGAGGGGGCCGGTCTTTTAGGTCCAAAAACAAGAGAAGTTTTAAACAGTCTTATTTAATATCGTCGGGATTTAAATCGATTTTTCCAAAAATTTCATTTTCCATTTCAAAATATTTTTTATGTATTTTTTTCTGACGGGCAAGATTTTTACCTTCGGGATTATATCTCTTTTCTCCGTCATCTAATCTTTCTCTTAAAGACACTATTTTCTCATGCAAAACGCGTTTATCCGCATATGTCATTATTTTTTCTTCAATCGTTTTTGGTTTATCTTTTACGGAAAGAACCGCATCAAATCTGTGTTTCTTTACAATGAGTGCAATTTTTTTCTCACCAAGATTGTATAAATATTTATAAGCAGCTTCAGAATGATCAAGTCCTTTGTACTTTTTTTTAAGCTGATCCCAGATTTCAATATCATCTTTTTTATAATTTTTGCATAAATTTTTATAAGCCTCATCGGAGAAATCAATCGTGCGCACCAAATCATGAAGATACGCGGCTGAAATCAATAAATCTTTATTGATTCTCATACCTTTTTCAATATATTTGTCTGCAATTATTCCGCATAAATAAGCTACTTTTTTGGAATGGCCGACTATATGCTTCGGCAGCTTTAGTTTATCCAGTAATTTTAATGATTTCTGGGGTGTAAGCATTAAATCCGGATTATTTTATTATAATTTTTCTAGTATTCTTTTTATTTCCTTCAAGTTCTATTGAAACTTCGATTCTTTCGTCTGGTAGGATATGCTCGAGTTTTTCAGGCCATTCGATAAGAACAATATTGTTATTGTCATCAATAATCTCCAGAATTTCATTTTCAATAAGTTCGTTTGATTCATTTAACCTGTAATAATCAAAATGAAATATACAAACTCCGTCAGATTCGTATTTTCTCTGGTAGGTATAAGTCGGACTTTTTACCAAACACGGATCAATGCCGAAATTTTCGGAAAATCCTTTTACAAAAACGGTTTTGCCTGCTCCAAGCTGGCCTTTTAAACTAACCACCCTTGGTCCGGCCTTTTTACCGGATATTTTTTTAGCAATTTCTTTAGCTGCTTTTTTAGTATCAGCTTCAGAAAAAGAAATGATTTCTTTCATTGATTTTCAGCCTTATTTTTGATATAATATATTAGTCCTCAAAATAGGACAAATCAAAACAAAAATAAAGCAAAAAACATGAAAAAACAAACAAAGAAACTTTCTTTCAACGATATTGTTAAGTTATTTATAGTATGGTCCGGAATGCTGCTTTTTTTAACACTCGCAGTTTATCTTGTTAAAGAAAATGCAACACTCTTCCAGGCAAGTTTGATACCTACAATACAAGCCCCAGCATATGACGGGCTCACAATGCCTATTGAAAAGGCTCCCAACTGGGTGGCAATGACTGCGGATGAATATAAAATGTCTTATGACCAAATCCCCGCTTCTAAAATACAGAAAATCCCTGTTTATGAACCTTCTAAACTTAAATTATCTACTGATACTTTGAAATGGGGAAATCCTTCCGATGATGCTGTAAGAAATATGAAAATAACATATTCGGTTCCATATATGGGCAACTATAAACTTGACGGCACCGAGTATTCGGGCAGCCATCTTGCCGTTGATATTAAAATCCCAATGAATACTCCGGTTTATGCAATCGGCAACGGCGTTGTAGTAAAGACAGAAGAACTTTCATCCGGATTCGGCAATCATATTGTAATTGAACATAAAAATTTCCCGTCATTTGATAATCCTAATAATAAAACAACTTATTTTTCCACTTATAATCATTTGAGCAAAATTTTGGTTACCGAGAATACTGTTGTTAAAAAAGGACAGTTGATTGGTTATTCCGGCAATTCAGGATTATCAACAACTCCTCATTTACATTTCCAGATAGATAATAGCTCAGCTCCGTGGCATCCATACTGGCCGTTTACATCAAAAGAATATACTGATGCGGGTCTCACTTTTACTTCGGCTATAAACACAGGATTTAATCAGTCAAAAGCATTAGCAAATACAATAAATCCGATTATGTATATTCAGAAATATCAAAATGCAACAATCAACACTTCCATAACAAATACAACTCAGCCGGACAATAACAATAATTCTACGTCAACAAATACAAACAACACGACACCTTCAAACACGAGTAATACAACAAATACAACAGAAACACAAAACCCTGTAACTGAAACAGCAACAGAAACAAATACACCTGTCGATAATCCGGAAGTAAATGCAAACACGCCCACAGTGGAAATTGACAATAACGCCAATGAGTACATCACTTTTGATATTGAGGGCGATGATACCTTTGAAATCGGACAGGAGAAATTGATTACAATAACTGCAAAAGACAGGGCCGGAAATATTATCTCCAATTATGCTCCTTCAACTCCGATCAGATTAGATACACTTTTGGGTTCGGTTCAGTTTTCGCAGGACCGTTTATATAAAGGAGATTTTGTAAACGGCGTAGCAACTGTAATAATGACTCCGCGAAATGATAATTCCATACAGTTTAGAGTTAAATCGGATACTGTGATGGTTGACAGCAAAGTAATGAATACAGGAGTTTTTGTTGATATTTCCAAGATTCATCCTAATTTTCAGGCAATTGCATTTTTAAAAAGCGAAGGCGTTATTCAGGGTTACCCTGACGGTAGCTTTAAGCCCGAAAACAACATTTCCAGAGTTGAAGTTCTAAAACTTATACTTGAAGGAATTAAGGCTGATGTAACTCGTGCAAAGTCTCTGCCATTTACCGATACTGATCTTGATTCATGGTATGCAGATTATCTTGCAGCCGCAAATAAACTTGGAATAGCCGAAGGATATCCGGATAAAACATTCAGACCTCAGGCAACAGTCAACAAAGTTGAATTTTTAAAAATGCTTGTTGAAGCTATGAATATTGATATAAATCCTGAAGTTGAAACCATCGGTTTTAGCGATGTGGATAAAGATTCCTGGTATGCTCCTTATGTCCAATTTGCGGTTGAAAAAAAGATTATTGAAATTGACGGTACCAAATTCAATCCAACCGAAAAAATGGACAGAGCAAGTGTTGCCGAAGCTATTTACAGAGTTCAGCTTTTAACTGAAACCGGTGCATCGCAGTACGCCGCAGACTTAATTAACCAAATCACCAATTTACCCGCTTAATATAAATCTATTGCGGCTAAAGTTGAACTATAGTAATGTTTTTTCGTATATGATTAATTAGTTATGGCAGATACTCCAAACGAACAACCAAAAAACACAACAACTCCGGAAACAAAACCTGAAGTTCTAAATGTTTCCGATATATTCAAGAAAAATGCTAACGAATCAGTTCAGGGACAGCCGCAACCTTCGCAAGTTCCTTCCAATATCGAAACTTCCTTAGAAGATCAAAAAGGCGGAAAATTTTTAACATTTATTCTGGATCTTGCATTAAATCTGCTGATTGTTTTTGGACTTGTTTACATAATCCAGACATTTATTGCATCGCCGTTTAAAGTCTTCGGACCTTCAATGTGCAATACCCTCAATTATCTTGATGAACAGTGCCAGCAGGGATACGGCGAATATATAATTGTTAACAAACTTATTTATAAAGACTTTTTTGGATGGAGTTTAAGCCAGCCAAATCGCGGAGATATTATTGTTTTTCATCCCCCGCATACCAATGAACAGTTTTATATTAAAAGAATTATCGGAATTTCAGGCGATACTATTAAATTAATTGACGGAAAAGTATTTTTATTTAATTCCGATTATCCTGCGGGAATAGAATTGCCCGAAACTTACTTAAGTAATGTTAATGCAGGAAAAACATTTCCTTCCACAAATAAAGTCACTTCATTTACAGTTCCCGACGGAATGTTCTTTGTTCTCGGCGACAACAGAAATGAAAGCACAGATTCCCGAAGCTGTTTTAGGGACGCTTTTCAGGGAGGCTGCAGGGGCGAAGAAGGATATTTTCTTCCAAGAGTAAACATTGAAGGCAAAGCCTGGCTGGTACTTTGGCCGCTTAACCATGTAAGGAGTATTTCTGAAGCTAAATACTTCTAATCTATCGTTTCCAATTACGCTATTATAGACATATCTGTGTTTTGTTTTTCAACTTGACAAAACAAGCAAAATAGATTAAATTTATTCTCTGATGTTTTGAAACATGCTTTGCTTATTGTCAATTTGATATTTAAGCTCTGTATGTAAGAAAACATTGGAGAATAGATTATAAATATTGTTTTGATCATTGAAAATCAGCGTATAAAAGTACAGACAATCTTCACCCTGAAGTAGTTCCAGTTAATAACTGCGAATTAATTCGGTGAAGTTTTGTTTGTACTTACGTTAAGTTAGTTATTTTTGAGGCATCAACAACGCCGCGCATTGTGTGCGGCATGGGTTTTCCACATCCGCTTAACCGCGGAGAAAGGCTAGGGACAGAATGACGAAGGCATTGATTTGGGTCACCAGCGTAATCGGGACCGTGGTCGTGTTCGTGTTCCTGTTCTCCATGGTGAAGAGCTGCAACACGGACAACAAGATCTCCAAGGTGGAGAAGAAGGTCGACGACGGCTTCACGGCCATCAGGAAGGCGATGAAGTCGCCGAAGAAGGACAAGGCCGAGGTCTCCGATCCCGCCCCCGACCCCAAGCCCGAAGTCACCGCCTCCGACCCCGCCCCCAAGCGGACCTACAACCGGACCTCCACCTCGTCGGGTTCCTCCAACCACGAGACCAGGATCACCAACCTGGAGAAGTGGCGGAAGAACCGCGTGGACCCCGCCCTAGACAGGTGGGACGAGGCGGCCAAGAAGCTGGAGGCTCTCGGCGTCAAGGGCGTCGACTAGCCCTTCAACCGAGGATCTCCTCAACATATTAACGTAAGTACATCACTCATCCGCCACTGCGGCGCATGAGGAACCCCCAGGCTGTCAACACGACGGTCTGGGGTTTTTCTTAATATTTAAAAAATATTTAAAATTAACTTTTTAAGTTTTTGTTGTTTCCGCCAAATTTAAATAATGTTTAATTCTCTTCTTTTGCGGCGAAGTATAGTTCAACAAGAGAAACACAAAGTATTAAAAGGAAACCCGACCACCAGTTAAGTACACCCAGCATTAAAAACATGATGCATCCAAGGGCTATAACGGTAAGCTCTATCCCCTGCCTAAATGCAATATGTATATGAGAAGAATAGACTTCGTTTTTATTCAGCCATAATCTAAAATAAAATCCGATTATTGTAAAAGTGCAGCTTAACGCAAAAAACAGGCTTAAAAAGAATAAACCAAGAGCAAGTGTGGTTGATTCAAAAGGATCAAGCTTATTAAGCACAATAAACCAAGCCGTCCAGCTTACAAGCCCCGCTATTCCTACATATAACAAATATCTGTGGTGTGTCATGCTTCCTGAGTGTTATGACGGCTTTTCTTTAGAAAAACAGCCAGTAAAATTACAACGAGTCCTACTCCAAATAACCAAAGAGAATAAACTGTCATTTTCTGTGTAAATACACTTATTAACAAAGTCGACAAATTTAGAATCTCAACATTGTTGTTTGTGGCATTAAACATTCCCGGAAGGTATTTTATAAGCTGAACAGCCGCTAAACAAACAACTCCGGCTGAAAGCAGCGCAGCGCCCGCAAAAGCCATAACACGTGTATAAGGCTTATAAAGAATTAGCATTATAAGCAATAAAACAATCATCATAAAAAGCGGCAGAATCATTTCGGCATAATGAACCACGTTTAAAACTTCAAAAAGTTTCATCTGTGTATCGTCATTTTCGTTTGCCGTGTCAATTTTTAGCTCATCCCCCGGGATTACTTCGGTTATCCTTTTTTCTACTGCGTTTTCTATTTCCGCTTTAACCTGATTTCTGTCTATTTGCGTTGGAATGCAGGCCGGAACCTGTGCACCTTGGACTATAACGGCATTTTCATCGGTACAATCCGGAACATCGGCAAGTATTCGGTCGGCTATCATGCCTGACATTTTTGCAATATTCTCTTTAATCGGAAGAAGAGAGATTTTAATGGCATCTGTCTTCCTTTTATCGCTGATGGCTTTTAGCTGTGCAATAAAATCCTTGGTAATTTCTCTTACATTATCTTTGGTAAAATTTTCTTCAATCAGCTTTTTAACATCTCCGGCAGAAAAATATTTTGAAACCTGTTCATCTTTGTTTATTTCATTACTTACAAAATTTACCGCATAAGAATAGGCTTCATCCAAAACCGGTCCTTCGTAAAATTTTGGGTCAAGATATGTGGTCGTAATACTTCTTAAAAACAGAGTTGGCAAAGCGAGCAATGCAAAAACGAGAATAAACAGTATGGCAATGGTTTTTCTTATCATAAAAATCGGTTTGGATTATGTTTTAAGCGCTCATTTTTTGCGCCATTAAACATTACCAAAACCTTATTTAAATATCAATGCTTCTTAAGGATCTGTGCTTGCGGTCTTCATGCGACGGTACAATTTTCCATCTAACTTCTTTTTCAAGCTTTCCGGGTATAGAAAAACCGGCTGCTTTTTTATGTCCCCCGCCGCCGAATTTACCTGCAATTTCCTCCAGATCAACATTCTCGTTTCTTGTTCTGAACGAACCTTTAACATTTCCCGTATCATCTTCATGAAGCAATACGGTAAATTTTGTTCCCGGCACGCAGTTTATAAAATCAACAGCGCCCGAAAGCTCATCTATTTCGGCACCGCATTCATCAAAATCCTGCTTTGTAATAACGGACATTGCAACACCTTCCGAATTAATTTTTAAATTTTCCAGCACTCTACCCCATAATTTTAATGTTGAAACCGGCGTTGTTTTAAACAGATTTTTTGAAACATCCACAACTCTCCCGCCAAGTGCCGTCATTTCACCGGCAATTTTTAAAGTGTCAGGCGTGGTATTCTGATGCATAAAACTGCCTGTATCATTATATAAGCCCGTTAAAATTGCCGTTGCTATCTGCGGTGTAAAATCATACCCTGCAAATTTAAAGAATTTATGAAGAATCATAGTTGTTGAAGATGCATGATGATCTACTATATTAACGGTTCCAAAATTATCATTTGAGGAATGATGATCAATATTTATTACCGGCACATCTCCTTTAAAAATATCCGGATATATTTTATGATAATCGGTCATATAAGAAGCGCCTGCATCACAAACAATTAGAAGTTCGTATTCACGGAAATTAAATTCTTTAATAAACTCTTTAACATCCTTCATATAATTATATCTGTCGGGAATATCATCAATACATGCCATGTTTATATCCTTTCCCTCCTTTTTAAGAGCATGAAATAACGAAATACAAGTTCCGAGCGTATCTCCGTCTGGTTTTCGGTGCGCAATAACAAGTATTCTGCTTGATTTGTCTATAAGCCTTTTTGCTCTTTGTAATTCGGCTTCCATATAATTTTTAAATAATTTTAAGTTAAAACATTAATACATTTTTACATATTAAGCAAGAGCAAGTGAATTTATATGAATTAACTATGAAACTACAATTTCTTTTATCAATTTATCGTGAAGAACAGGCTTGGGTGCAGTTTTTGCCCTTTTTATTGCGATTTTTTCAAGAATCGTAAGATTTGGCGTAAATTCCTTCGGCCATGATCTAAGTTCAATTTTTAAATCTTTGGTATCTGTTGATAATGAAAGATATGTAAGTTCAAAATAAGGATAAAAAACCGGGGGAAAGCTGAAATATGCATTCATTCTGTGAATCAGCTGTCTCCAGCTGCCAGTATCGCCAAAAATAAAACTGTTTTTTTCGTCCTTTTTGAGTTCAGCTGAATGCGTATGCCCAGTAACATACATATCCGCTTTTTGTTTATAAGGATTAACACCGGCTGTAACTTCGGCCGCTTTTTCCATGTACGCTTTGTGTTTAGAAACAATGATTTCAGATAAGCTTACAACACCATAGCTTTTAAGCCTTTTGTAAAAATCTTTTCTTAAAAATGATAGAATAAACAAAAGTATTACAACAACCATATCGAAATATATAATAAAAATAACCGCTTTCATAAACAAATTTGTATCCATAAAATTTAATAATGGCATCAAAAATTTAGGCTGATAATAATCCGTTATAAGATCAAAAATAAAATACGGAATGGCAATACTAAAAAGAATCAGCATTGGTACAATTATCATTCTAAGAATCGGGCCTATCTCGTGATAAAAATATTTACTGATAAGCCAATACGGAATAAGCTCAACCTCAACATTTTCAAGACCTTTTAGCCAGCCGGGTCTCTTTTTTTCATTTCCTATTTTAAGAAATTTATGTACGAACAAATTATAAATATGATATGAAAGTGAACTGTCCGTAGGCATATTAAAATCAGGAAACGCGGAACCCGGTTCAACCTGATTGCCGTGCTCGCCTATTACACGGAACTGTTTACCATTGTAATTCAATTCTCTTTTAAAATACTGATTTATATCTAAAGTTATATTATATTTTTCAAGCTCGTTCTGATATTTTTTATTATATACCAGCTCGTGGTCATGATTTCCCGGTATAAGCGTTATTTTATTTTTTTCGCCGAATTTACGGATTGTTTCAAATAATTCCCCCCATTTCTTTATTGTAATTGTCAATTTATCCGTATTTTCCTTTTCGTAATTCCACAAATCGAAAAAATCACCAAGAATAATAAGTTCAATATTTTGGTTTTGTTTTTCTAAATATTCAAGAAAAGCAATAAGTTCTTTTTCACATTCAAAATTCTCCATTTCGATGTCTCCTCCAATATGAAGATCGCTAATTATTATGAGTCTGGCGGTATTTGAAGATTCAGCCATTCTAACTTAATAAGATGAAGATTGCGGCCCTTTAAAGCCCCGCCTATGCTGGCCTCTTTTAAATGCGGGGAAGGAGCACCTTCGGTGCTCTATGGTACGCCCGGCAGGATTTGAACCTGCGACCTTTGCCTTAGAAGGGCACCGCTCTATCCAGCTGAGCTACGGGCGCTAGTGCATGATCCCCTAATGGGGTATCGCGCGAAAATTTTATACTACAATTCCAAAAAGGACAACTATAAAAGCTATTGTATTATTCATAACGTGAAAAACAATACCAGTCCATAAGGATTTTGTTTTAATAAAGAGAATATTCAGGACAAGAGACAATATCAGAAGAGGCATTATAGACTGAAATTCAAAATGAACGGCAGCAAATATCATTGTTGTTAAAATAACACCCCAAGTCGGGCTTATATTCTTTGAAATTGTCTGAAGCATAAAACCTCTGAAAAATATTTCTTCTGTAAACGGAGCTATAATCAGGGCAATAAAACTTGCAATAATTATACCGAACGGATTCTTTCCAAAAACCTCAAGAACCGGCTGCTGAGGCTCAAAACCAAAATTACCGATGCCAAGATCATAAAAAATCAGAATCAATAGAGATCCAAGTCCTAAATAAAAGATATACCCTGCTATAACCCATAAAAACGCTTTTGAAGGCTTAATCCATTTAAAACCGAGATCTTTAAGGTCTGCATGTTTTTTCTTTACTGCTATAAACCACATTGGCAAAATCATTGCTGCAACCTGCAGAAGATATATTAAAAAAAGTGCCAACGCGCGCATACCGTTTTCCTGGCTTATTTCATTGATAAAATCACCCGCTCCAAACATTTTAAGCATAATAAAAAGAAAAAGTTCAAGAAAAAATACAATTACAAAAACATTAAATACATCGTTGAGATTCCATTTGAATTTTTCTTCACCAAGCATTGTTATTTATTGTTATTTTTATTGTTATCGGTTATATTTGTACTGTCTGTTAAAGGATTTTTAGGTTGACTTTTTACGATTATTTGGTATAGTTACAATCTCTTGAAATATCCTCTCTCTTAACACAAGCATTATACATGAAACTTCAAAAAGACGAAGAAATTGTTAAAGTCATACATCATCACCCTTTTCCATTTATTATTCAAATGTTTAAGGCGCTTGGTGCCAGTCTTCCATTTTTCTTTTTTTTGTTTATTGCATCTTCTGCAATTCCAAATTTTTATCTTGTTATAATAAATCTCGGAATTATCTTTATTTTTTCCCTGGTTATTATGTATCTTGCGTTAATATACTGGATGGACAAGCTTATTATCACCAATCAGCGCGTTATTCATGTTGACTGGGAATTGTTAACGCTTAAAAAGGAATATTCCGGTTTGCTAAATGATATTCAAGAAATAAGTTCGCAGGAACACGGCATTCTTTCCGCTCTTTATTTATTTGATTACGGTGTTTTAAAACTGGAAACAGCTTCTTCAAAAACGACCATTACATTTTATCAGACTCCCGATCCGGACGGAGTTAAAGCCTTTTTAATGGAACATATAAGAAACTGCAGGCCGGATACCAATTCCTGTGAGGTTGATCCTCTTGCTTCACTTGCGAGTGAATCGTAACGAAATTAATTTTTATGATCGAGGAAGGGAATATTAAAAAATCAGACAGGGTTGTTGACGCAAAAGAAAAATCCGACACCGGCAGAGTTCAGGAAGTTTCGTTAAGACCGCACTCTTTAAATGAATATATCGGCCAGGCGGAACTTAAGAAAAACCTTTTAATAGCAATAGAAGCTGCAAAAAAACGCAAGGAGCCTCTTGAGCATATCCTTCTTC
>Ga0265297_10007757_pt1 | contig 14707 bp, 12 predicted proteins | sample Munlanlwell13791_FD_192502 | JGI IMG/M metagenome (GOLD analysis project Ga0265297, IMG submission 192502) | Leachate microbial communities from a municipal landfill in Southern Ontario, Canada - Leachate well 137-91 | ecosystem: Engineered > Solid waste > Landfill > Unclassified | place... | reverse complement strand
AACATCTTCAATGCATTTTGGCTCTTCCTCGAAGTGTTTAAACGCATGAATAACCCGCTGAGATATATCCAAGAAGGTGATTTTACCCTCCACAAAAAGCTCTATTGCCACTTCATTAGCAGCATTAACCACAACACCTCGCGCAGGGTTTAGCAACAGTTCTTTTCGAATGTCCCAAATCGGATAGCGATTGGCAGTAATCTCACGAAACTCCAAGGAGCCTACTTCAAGCAAGTTAACCGAGGGTAAAATTTTTTCATCACACTTGCCCATCAAAGCATAGGCAATGGGCAACTGCATATTGGCGTTTGCCAAATGGGCCGTTGTTGAACCGTCTTGGTAGTCAATCAGGGCATGAATAATCGATTTTGTTTCGATAATCGCATCATACTCACCTTCGCCAAACAGCCAGCGGGCTTCTAAAAGCTCAAACATTTTATTCATCATCGAGGCGCTGTCTATCGTAATTTTTTGCCCCATGGACCAATTGGGATGATTGAGGGCATCTTTTAAGGTTGCCTCTTGTATTTTCTCAATCGGCCAGTCTCTAAACGCACCGCCACTGGCCGTGATGAGCATGCGCGAGATGGGACGGGATGTTTGATTGAGATACCACAATCCAAAATGTTCACTGTCAATGGGGATGATGCGAGAGGTATCGACAAATGCTCCCCCTACCACCAATGATTCTTTGTTGGCTAACGCAATACGCTTACCGCATTCAAGCGCTTTGAGGGTCGGGCGAAATCCTGCGAAACCGACCAATGCATTGACGACGAAATCGGAGGTTGACAGTTCTATCGCTTCCAAAATCGCCTCTTCTCCCGCACGAACGTTGGGATGATTGACATGCACAATATCTTCAGTATTTAAAACAACGACTCGTTTAGGAGAGAATTTTTGAATTTGTTGATTGAGGAGGGCAATGTTTCGTCCTGCGACGAGGGTATCAACACTCAGACCGAAGCGCTGGGCAATAATAAGAGCATTGACACCAATAGAACCCGTAGACCCTAAAAGGATCAAGCAAGACCCCGTAAAAAGATCAGCATCACAATCGCTCCGAAAAGATATCCATCAATACGATCCAGTATCCCGCCATGCCCAGGAAGAATATTGCCGCTGTCTTTTACTCCGGCTTGGCGCTTGAGATAACTCTCAAACAGATCACCAAATACTGCTGCAAAAGCTGTCAGCATGGAGATAAGAATGGCTTGCGTTATATCTTCGACGATACCAATACCGATAAAAAAACCAGCTCCTGTCGCTACGGCAATTCCTCCATAAACACCCTCTCGTGTTTTACTCGGACTAGAAATTGAAAAGGGGGTGCGCCCGATACTTTTTCCGACAAAATAGGCACCAATATCCGCAGAAGCGACGACAACGACAAGCCATAATAGCGCTCCAATACCATACTCTTCATACAAGCTTAGAATGTAGAGCATCCCTGCGGTTGGGTATAAGAAGGGGAGAAAATTTCGAAAAGGGATATTTTGAGTGTACGCCACCGCCCCCACAAAAATCAATCCCGAAATTACCAGCAAATCTTCACTGTAAGGATAGATGGACGCTATAATCCATAAAATTGCTGCGTATGCATAAAGGGAATTGTTATTAATTCCAAACAGACGTGTTGCCTCGTGGAATGCAAGCATATAAACAGCACCTAAAACAAGCCATATAAGCCAAAAGTTGTTAATAAGCCCAATTGCCAGAACCCCTAATCCTAAAAAAACAGCGGTAATAATGCGCGTTTGTAACGCATTTGAGGATGGTTGCATCGGATTTCCTGATGGAGGTGTTTAAATATCGCGATTATAGCGTAAAATCATACTTTCACATCCAAAAGATGGAACGATTTTGCAGGAGCTTCTTCATTTTGGGGATGTTCTTCATCGCTTGAACGGCGTTCTTCTTGCTCGGCTTGTTCTTTCGTATGCTCACGATTAGGATCAACCCCTTTGTTTTCTTCTGCTGGACGGACTTCTTGTACTTCTTTTTTTTGCTCTCGGGAGAGCGCTTGCGCTGCTAGGGCTTGAAGTTCAAACCGATTTTGTACCGCCCCGACCTCACCGGCAATCCCTGCCATTTGCTGATTCGCATAAATAACACCGCCAACAGGAGAAATTGCCATCTAATACCCCTTACCGCTTATCAATCATTAATGTTTTGAAGTTCGTATAGAGGACATTTGCCCCCTCTTGAACCCTCACTTCTCGTCGTGGAGTATAATCGACCAAATACGATCCTTTTTCAAATACTGAAAAATCAACGCACAATTTTGCAGCTGCATGAAGAATATTTTGAGGCAGTTCTTGCTTATCGGTGCTAATGATGACGTGGGCGGAGGGTCGGTCTTTGAGGTGAAGCCAAATATCCCGAGCACGGGCATTACGCAGCAATTCAATATTGCCACGCTCGCTTTTACCCAGTGAAATTTTTATCCCCTCTACCCAAAACGACGCAATGGATTCATTTTGCTGATTCTTCGCCCCTCGCAGTTTTGCAGGAAAAAGCAGCGCTATCTCTTCGGGATGCCGTGCTTCGCGAATGGTGTGGAGGAACAACTCCAAATGGCGAATTTTTTCCTCAAGATTTTCACGCTCTCTAAAAAGTCCCAGTGCTTTTTGTTTGGCTTTTTTTGAACGCCTGAAAAACATTTCTGCCATCCGAGAGCCACTGTGATACCCTTGGGGCACCTCTATTGTGATCGTGTCTCCATTAAAATCATTCAAAATCACTTCCGTTTCATACCCTTGGATTCGATGAAGATTTGCCAATATCAAATGTCCGGCGTTTTGAGCATATGCCGAATCACTCAACAGCTTTTCTTCGTCAACCAATCCATCCAAATGAGCGCGAAGCTGCCCTAAACGCTTTTCAATCAGCGCACTTTTTTCTTTTTTTAACTTATCCAGCTGCCCTTGAGCATACACCTCGTACGTGTTGCGCAAAAAATCTTCTACATTTTCCAGCGGATAAAATAGTGGGGTAAAGTCGGGACGTGGAGGATTTAAAAGAAGTTCCCCTACCCGGACGCTTCGCACGGAGACATCTTCATCGATATGACGCAATGCTTCTAAAACAATTTCCTCTTTATCAAGCAAAATCGCATTGGTATATTTCCCCGTAAATTCAAATTGCAACAGGGTGATTTCACTCTTATAGGAACCGCTTTGCGTCACTGCAATACGCACTATTTTGTCATTATTATGGAGGCTGATGGATTGAATTACCGAACGATTAAATCGTTTTGCGAGCAATACGTCAAAAGGGGCTTGATACACTTTTGACCGCTTTGAATCAGGAGAGATAAAAACCGTTGCGTTATCGCGTCGCATATCAAACGTCCACACCGATTCTCGATCAAATTCAAGGCGCACCTGAGTATCACTCACACGATATGCCCGCTCAATTTGTTTAAATTTTTGCATCGTTTCAACAATTTGCTGTAAGTGGGAATGTTTCATTTAAATTATATTTCCTTATTTCAGAAGCGCTTTATCAAAAAAGAATTAGAATAGATGAACCAAATAACAAGGCGGGCTCACGTGGGTCTTTTTACAACAATCAAATCGAAGTTTATTTTTAATCTCGTAGCCGCAGTGGGTGCAGTCCTATTTAGTGTTATTGTAGCATATTTCATTGCCACCTCTTCCATCAAAGAAATTATGACGAGTGACCTCAATACTGTTGCCAATGCTCTGGAAAAAAATATCAATTACATTGCTAAAATCCAACCGGATGCGTACAAAAACGAATCGTTTAAAAATGATATCAAAAGCATAAAAATCGGCAGCAGCGGATACGTCTATTTTATCAATGCCGATGGGGTTATGACTATCCATCCCAAGCCTGAAGATGAGGGAAAAAACAAATCAGGGCACGACTATATCGACCACATCAGAGCCGATAAAGCGGGAGGAATTTACGAATACGTCTCTGCTACTACAGGGCAACACAAAATCGCTGCTTATCGATACATCAAAGCATGGGACATGTGGGTTATCCCCGGAATCAACAAAGCTGATTATTTTGATGCCCTTCAAATGAGCTTCATAAAATGGTTTGCTTTTTTAGGAAGCGTTTTAGTGACCCTTTTAATTACCATTAACTACATTTCAGGAAGAAGTATTATTATCCCTATCGAAGAGCTTGACAGTGTTTCCTCTGATTTAGCCCATGGCAACGGGGATTTAACCAAACGCCTCCCCATCCTCAACTCCAATGATGAGATTGGTATCGCAAGCTCGTACGTCAATACTTTTATTGATAAAATTCAACTTACTATCAATGATACCAAACGGATCACCGCTGCTGCCGTAAGTTCCACCTCAACACTTAATACAGCAGCGACAAGCTTAGCTCAGCAATCTCAAAAGACCAACACCATTGCGCAAAATACCAACACCACCGCATCTGAGATTCATAGCTCGATTCAACAAAGCGTCTCCACCGCACGCAACACTCTTGAAAACAATCGAAACAGTGCTCAAGAACTCGAAGAAGTGCGCTCCATTGCTCATGCAATTACCCATGAGATTCACAATACGACACAAATGAACAATGACCTCGAAGAGCGTTTTGCACAACTCACCCAAGAGGCATCCAGCGTCAATGGGGTACTTGGCATCATCTCCGACATTGCCGATCAAACCAATCTTCTCGCACTTAATGCTGCTATCGAAGCGGCCCGTGCAGGCGAACACGGACGTGGATTTGCAGTGGTAGCCGATGAAGTACGAAAGCTCGCCGAACGTACTCAGAAAAGTCTCACTGAGATCAATGCCATCATTTCTGTGGTGATTCAATCCATCTCTGACTCATCGGACATGATGAATTCCAACTCCGAAAATATTGAGCGTCTCGCCGAAAAAAGTTCCGAAATTGATATTAAAATCGATGCAACCTCTAAAGTTTTGTGTAACAATATTGACACCAGTCGTCAAAGTGTCGAAGATTCTGAAGTAATGGCCATTAAAATTAACGATATCATTGCAAAAGTTTCCGAAATGTCAGATCTCTCACAAAAAAATCAAGATGACATCAAACAAATCTCCGGAATCACCAGTGAGCTTTACGCTGCGGCAACGGATCTCAATGCGAAACTTGGGCAGTTTAAAAGTTAACGCTGTATAATTCGCCACATTTTTAAAGGCGGATCAATACAGTATGCACGCACCTCGCGGATTTGGTAAGAACTATTTTTCTCTAACTGCCATCCAAGCGTATGCGTCTGAAATTCGCCTTATTCAAAACATTACCCGTATTGAGCTCGTCGCTCCTGTTTGTCCTATCTATATCTACTCTGCTATTTCTCCTCCGGATAACGATTAATTTTACTTTTTCGTCAAAACAAAAATTATTATACCCGTTAAGGATACCTATGTTCAAACACACCCTTTCACTCGTTGCTTCTGCAACACTTGTTGCCTCTCTGGGGGCAGATACACTTACGCTAGAACCTATCGTCGTATCGGCTTCCAAAACGGAGCAAATACTCAAAGAAACTACCGCTAATATCGATGTTATTACTGCCGAAGAGCTCGAAGAAAAACATATTACTTCGGTTATTGATGCCCTTCGTACACTCGGAAATATCCCCATCGCACAAAGTGGTGGACTGGGACAGCAAAGCTCTTTTTTTCAACGAGCCTTTAGCTCCACCAATACCGTCGTTATGATTGATGGCATACGCTACAACGATCCTACTACCACTCAAGGACAAGCACAACTTGAACACTTAATGGTCAATAATATTGAACGTATCGAAATTATCAATGGGACACAAAGCGGTGTTTGGGGGGCGAATGCCGTGGCAGGTGTCATCAATATTATCACCAAAAAAGCAACAGAAAAACTCTCTCTGGGCGGAACTCTCGAATACGGCAGTTATGCAACGACCAAAATAGCAGCCGATATGTCTCAAAAAATTGGAGCACTTTCGTATTACGTCGGTGCCAATCAGCTTAAAAGTAATGGGTTTTCAGCACAAACCCCCAAAGATAAAAATCCAGAAGATTATGAAGCAGATGGATATAAAAATCAAACCGTTAATGCCAAACTAGGGTACGATCTAAGCAAATCCGATAGACTTTACGGACAATTTACCTTTATTGATGCAAAAGTGCAATACGATGACTACAATCAGCCTAACAGCAGTGCCAATGAAATTCATCAAATCAATCAATTGGGTAATATCGGCTATAGCCATAAACTAAATGCTCTTGATTCAATCGATGCTTCGTATGCCATCACAAGTTTTGATAAAAAAGATCCTCTTGGATGGACTACTGCGTTTAAAGGAACCAATAAAGAAGTAAATCTTCAAGGCTCATACCATTACACAGACAGTTCTTTTATCGTAGCAGGTGTTAATACACTTGATTCTAAAGACTCCCTTATCTCCAAAGAGCTTGATTCCAAAGGAGTATTTTTAACCAATACCAATCGATTTAATAATCTTATCCTCACGGAGTCGATCCGTCACGACGCATACAATGCGTTCAGCGATAAAACGACGGGTAAAATTGGAGCCAAATACTTTTTTGCAGAGGATATAACATTAAGTACTAATTATGGCACCGCTTATCGTGTTCCATCTCTTTATGAACTTTATGCACCTGCTACATTATGGGGACCCGTTGGCAACGTAAATTTAACCCCTGAGACAACCAAGGGATATGATATTACTGCTGGCTACAAAGGGCTTACTGCAACCTATTTTAATAACAAAATTAACAACTTGATTGATTACACGTCAGGATATAACAATGTTGAGGGTACATCAACATTTAAAGGATATGAGCTAAAATATCAACAAAACATGAGTGATGTTTTGACCTTAAATCTCGCGTATAATAAACTGTTTGCGAAAGACAAAAATGGTGCTTATTATACAAAACGTCCGCATGATAGCGCTAAAGCAACAATCGATTTTTACGGAATAGAAAAACTGATAGTGAGTGCAACCGCTCAATATATCGGTACACGACATGAGCTTGATTACAATACCTGGCCAGCCACTACAGTCCAAACAGGGCGTTATACTCTTGTTAGTGCAGTTGCTAACTATGACTTAACAAATACCCTAACACTCTATGCAAAAGGTGAAAATTTGACCGATAAACTTTATCAAGAAGTCAATGGCTACGGGACAGCCGGACGAAGTGTTTATGTTGGATTAAACGCTCGATTCTAATGAAAATATTTTTCCACCCCTACTTACGCTATAAATTCTTCAACTCCCTATTTACAGGGGCTGTTGGAGGATCGGTGTTTACTGTCTATGGATCGCTCACGCCCAGTACTTTCTCTATCGGTGGAATACTTCTCGCACTTGGACTGATGGGGATGGCGTACTTTTATCACTATTTTATGAAGATAGAGCATTTTTTTCGATTTTCGCTCGTTGCAGAACTTATTATGTTACTTACGATCGTCTATTTTTTAGCTTTTCCCTCGCATATACTCACGGCACTGATCGTCTATGGAGCCTATCAGCTCTCCTTTATGTTTGGGGGTTATTTGGTTCGGGCTGAAACCCATTTTGCCCGTCATGCACGAATTATGGGATGGATTGATGTGGTCAAACAGCAAGGGTATCTCACTGGGCTTACTCTCTCCTATCTCTTTTATAAACTCATGGATCATTACGGAATTAGCGATGCTCATACTCAAGTCTATTACCTGCACTTACCTCTCTTTTTTATCGAAATAATGATTATTGTTTTATTGCTACGAGGATTTAAACGACCATGACCTACCAAGAATGGTTTAACGCACACGCTTCCAAACACGCTGTTATTATGGAAAAATTAACACACCTCAGCAGCAGTGAGGTAATAGAGTATTTCCGATTTGAAAACATGGTTGTCAATGAACCGAATTTTTGTCTTTTGTACGCAGAAAATAAAAAGTGTCATGAGACGGAATATCTCAGCTGTTATTGGTGTGCGTGTCCTTATTTTCGTTTTAAAGATTCTGGTTTTTCGATGAAAAATGGACAAACACTTTACAGCACCTGCTCTATCGATTGCAAGGATGGAAAGCGCTTTATCAGTGACACATCTATCCATCAAGACTGCACAAACTGTTTGATTCCCCACCAAGAAAAAATCCTAAAAAAAGATTTTAATCGCAATTGGCGTACAACTATGGAAAAAGCACCGTGTGAATAGGGTAAAATAAAGGATATTATTTTTGAGGGTATCAATGCGCATTGTTTTTGTATTGTGTACATTACCATTGTTGCTTCTCGCGAAACCTCTCCCTTTGCTTTTTTCAGGAAATGAAAAAATCTCTTCACGTGATTTATACGATACCCTTGGGATTCATCTCCCCTACGCCATTGAAGTGTGGGGGGACAAACCCGCTATGGAGCCTGCCATAGTCTCGCAAAGTGTCACAGCACTTGTCAGCTATTACCGTTCTAAAGGCTATTTTGGAACCAAAATCACCCCTGCCATTTCTGAGACCTCTATTACAATGAGCATCCAAGAAAATGATCCCATTATTATCACTGACATTCAAATCAATAGCCCCATCAATATTGAACACGATATCGAGCTTCATCCAGATGCGCTATTTGACCAAGAAAAATTCACCGCCTCAAAAATACAAATCAAAAAACGTTATCACGACGCAGGATATTGCAACGGCACGTTTAACTCCAAAGCATGGGTCGACATCGAAACCCACGAAGCCCATTTACTGTTTGAAGCAACGCCCAACGAAAAGTGCCGCTTTGGTCCTATCATCGTCGAATCTACCCCCAACATTGACGGGGCAATCACACCCTCTCTGCTGCGCTTTGAAGAAGGGGACCCCTATAATCTTGAGGCCATACAAAAAAGCTACGAATCTCTCTATGCCCAAGAGGCGATTTCGCGTGTTTCCATCAACGATACCGACCGAAATGGCAGTATTGTCCCCATTACGATAGGAATTGAAGAGGTGGAGAAGCCTATTCGCTTTAGTGCCGGTTTAGGTATCAGCAGCGATCAAGGGTTTGGTGGACAAATAGGGTTAAAACACCGCAATTTTTTCGGCAATCTCAAAACACTCTCTCTGGATGCAAAGTTTACAGAAATCAAAAAAACGGCCGCTAGTGTCCTCTCGGTCCCACTTTACAATCATCTCTTTGGATACGGTGAAGTGGGATATTCGGATGAGCTGTTCAATGGATACCGCTCCCAAAGTGTTTTCGAAAAACTGACCCTAAAACGCCAAGATATTCCGATTTCTGTCCTTATGTCTCTGCTGTTCGATCAAGCAAAAACCTACGAAAGTACCAATACAGACGCTTTCCCAAATTCCAACCTTTTTATCCCCTCTCTTATGGCTGAGATCAACTTTGACACGCGAAACAAACTCCTCGAACCCACAGAAGGAAATTGGATCAATGTCAAAGCCCAAGGCTCTCTTTACTCCAGTATTTCCGATGCCACCTATTTTAAAACACTCCTTGCTGGAGCACACATAGAGAGTTTTGGAGAACACATTATCGCCGCACGTATGCAATGGGGGGTATTGCGCACCTACGAGGGTGAAGTCCCCAGTGCATACCGTTTTTACGCAGGGGGGATGAACTCCAACCGTGCCTACAGCTACCGTGAACTGGGGCCCAAAGATCTCAATGGTAATCCTGTAGGGTTTAATTCACTTCTTGAGGGGACACTGGAGTATCGTTTCCCCCTCTACGATCCGATCCGAGGGGTATTGTTTAGCGATCTTACCTACGGTTCAGACAACTACCTCCCCGATTACACAATTCCCTATTGGGGAGTGGGTGCGGGTTTGCGGTATGTCACCCCAGTAGGTCCAATCGCAATTGATGTGGGTGTTGATCCCAACGATTTTGGACAGTATACGATCCATTTTCGGATAGGGGAATTGTTTTAAAACCTCTCCCCCCTGCTAAACTTAAAACAAATGATAACGGCTATACAAGAGACAAGGTTACACTGTAGGACTTCTCATCTTGTATATCATTCAACTTCCATCCATAATAATCACATAACGTTTGAGCGATTTCTAGCCCAACTCCTGTTTGCAAAATAACCGGAGTGCTTCGGCCGCAAACCGGATTTTCAATCTCAAACACTCCATTATTACATCGTAAATAAATCGTACTCCCCGAACAGGCGTGATTGAGTGCATTTTCGATCAAAATGCGTGCAACCCGTTCAAAAGGAGCCCTTGGCAGAAGTGCCGCCGAAGTTTCTGGAATATCCAGTTCAAAATGAAGCTCACGATGCTGCCAAAGAGATTTAACTTCCTCAATCCATCCCTCAACTGATTTTTTTAAATAAATGGTTTCCATCACTTCGAAATGATGCGTTGTGTGTAAAATATGGGTTATTTTTTGGGCAATACTGTCGATCTCTTCACGTGCCGAAGCAATAGCTTCACTGTTCCATTCCCCTTTTAGATCCGCAAGGTCGATCCGCAACCGCAGCTGTGCCAAAGGGGTCTTTAATTCATGCGTAAGCGCTTTCATCGAATCACGCTGTGCGCTTTGCAGTCCGCTGATCCGCTGCTGAAGCGTCGAAATCGCATCACGCAGCGCCATAATTTCAGATCCGCCTCCTACCTCATCAGGCTTATTGTCAGGATCATTACACGTCAAACAGTGGTTTACCAGCTCATTAAACGGGGCAAATAAAAGACGTATTAAAAAATAGATCAGCCCGCCGGTAAACATAAACCCAAAGAAAAAGAAAAACCATTTACCCGCAACCATACGGATAAGCTCATCATCGATTTTAGCCATCGAGGAACTGATTACCAAATAGCGTCCGTCTTGCAAACGGGTAAATTGAAACAGCCGCTCCTTGGTTTGCTGCGGAACAACGTCGAGCAAATCTATCCGCAAATCATCGATTACGCCTCCTCTGGAAAGCGAGCGCAAATGAGGATCATAAATAACCGAGGTAATATTTTCCACTGTGACCTCTGTGGGCATATGCTCTTGTGTCACTTCACTGATCAAAAACGAAAGACTGCTTGCCAAATATTTTTCCATATGTTGATAATAAATACCTACCAAACCATACCCAAATATACCAACTGACAGTATCGTCATCCCCAATGAAATAGCAAAAATCCTACTTTTGAAGGTTTTTAAAAACATACCCTCTCCCCTTAACCGTCTCGATTGGATCAACGGGCAGTTTTTTGCGAATATGACTGATGACCACATCGATCGTATTGGAGGTCATCGCACTTGGATCACTATAGATCGCATTGGCAATATCATCTCGAGTAAAAATTTTATCGGGTCTGGAAGCGAGAAAGAAAAACAGATCATGCTCTTTTTTGGAAAGCACTATCGGCACTCCCTGCATACTTACCGTCTCATTTTTCATATCAATGTGCAACACGCCTATCGTAATCACATCAGGAGTATACCGTCGAATGAGCGCATCAAGCCTCATTTTAAGCTCACGCAGATCATAAGGTTTCTCCAAATAATCATCTGCCCCGGCACTAAGCCCTGCGATGCGCTCTTCGACCCCGCCATACGCACTGGCAATCATAATTGCACAAGCAGGTTGAAGCTTTTTGAGCTTGGGAATAATTTCCATTCCCTTATCTGCGCCTGAGAGATTACGATCTAACAGCAATGCATTATAGGGGTAACTTCTTATAAACTCAACCCCCTCTTCCAAAGAGCCTGCCGCATCAACCGTATGAAAAAACTCTAAAGCATCCTTTAACATAGATCGCAATTTCAAATCATCTTCAATAATTAATATTCTCATGCACATATTGTAATCAATTTTGTACTTTTTTTTCATTTAAACCCAAAAAAATGGTTTTTCATGATTTTTTCATCCACTATTGCTACGATAGGCAAGTTAAATGTTATAAGGAGTTAAATAATGACAAAATTCTATCAATCCATTATAGGAACGATTTTAGGAGCAACTCTTCTTGCCCTTTCCGGATGCGGAGGTGGGGATAGTGCCACTTCTGATGTCAGTACCGCGTATTTTGTGGACAGCAATGTCGCTGGAGTGAACTACGTCTGTGGAACACAATCGGGAATCACGGGAGCGAATGGCTCATTTAGTTACCAAAACGGGCAATCGTGTACGTTTAGCATCGGTGCGACAAGTTTCACGGTTTCCGCCGATAGACTCTCACCAGGGAAATCGATTACACCGTTTGATATCTTTGCAGGTGATGATGAAAAAGTGGTCAATCTTGCCCGCATGCTTCAAACACTTGATAGCGATAAGAATGCAACCAACGGTATTGATATCAATACTACAGCCCATGACCTTATCCAAAATCCAATCAACTTCGGATCAAATTTTGATACGAATCTGACATCGGCATTGAGCGGAAGCGTCTATCTTCCTATCGTTACCCCCGTAGCGGCACTTGCGCATCTTGCACCCAATGTTCCGGTACCAACCAGCTACACGACGTTTGAGCGTATTGCCGAAATTGATGTAAGTGCCATTCCACAAAATGTTGGTACAAATCCGACCGATCAGGCACGCTACGTCGCGCAAAAAATTGCCAAATATTTTTATCAAAACAATGATGAGAATATTACCTCTAGTGCGGATTGGGTTTTGGGTGGAGCACCCGCTTCGATTACGGCTCTTGATGTGAATAACACGGTTAAGCTTCTGAACCCTTATATTCTTGAGATCCCTTCACCGGATAACAACAAGACGATGATCGTCGAAGTATGTAATAAAAAACATGCCGGCAAAGCAATCAATGGCAGCGAGATTCATGGACCTGCATTACCATGTGAAATCGCGGTTTATACTGATACGACAACAGGAAAAATTTATATCGATATCCTCGACCCTGTCGGAAGTTTTGCTGTCTTTTTTAATGACATGACGACACTGACTCCAGAACAACGGGCAGAGTTCTCCGCAATGGCATTGCAGGTCAAAACCGAAATCAAGCTGATCACCTACAAAGGTCTTAATGAGGGAAAAGTGGACCATGTCAAACAATCGACCGGGATGGGAGCGAGTTTTACACCTACTGAAATTGCCGCCCTCTCAGGACAATACATCACCTACACATACGCAATCAATCCTGCTCTTGATGGTGATTTGAACACTTCGACTACCAGTCGTGCAACAGCCATGAAAGCTGCTCAAGAGATAATCAAAGCAATGACGATCAATGTTCCTTACGATTATAACGCTACCACGTATGCGACTTTGTTGGGCGGTTCACTGTACGGAAGCCTAACCTTTCCACCGTATGTAACGGCTACGGAATCGGGTATTAATGCGAATACGGCAATCTATCCTTATCTGATAGATGATTATAATATCTCTTCGGCAGGCAAGTGGCGTTCGGCACGCTATGCACCGCTGAATGTTCCGCGTGCTGTGAATACCAATACGTATGGCTTTATGTACACCGTCGAAGCATGTTCGCCGACGTATGCCAAACTGGCACTCAGCATGGGAGGAGACAGCCGTGATCATGCGACAGCGCTTCCCTGCCAGATGTCATTCTATATTGATGACACTATTTCAACTTCACCAAAACTCAAAGTGGTATTTTTGAACCCTGAATTCATGTTCCAAACCCTCTTTAAAGACAAATTGGCAACACTTTCATCTTCCGAGAAAGCGGATCTCATTAAAACGGCTACAACAGTCAAAAACGACCTCGTCAACATGACCCGATACGTGATGGATCATAACCTCACGTGGGTTGTCCCAAATCCTGCCATTAAGGCAGATTAATCTCTCTTATCCCCCGTATGGGGGATATCCTTCTATCCTCTGAAACTTCCTCTTACTAAATCCACTTTTTATCCGATATTTTCGGCATAATACTCCTATGCAAAACTCGGGCAAAGAAACCAAAAAAAGATCTCATGTCAAACGTCTAATCAAAGCTGGACAGCACCTCTTTGTAGCCCTTCATGCACTTTTGATTATGGGAATACTGCTCTTTGCAGCTCTCTTTTACATCGCCTTTCGTCCCGACGGGCTCTCTCTTGTAAATACCTATATCCTCTCTCCATTGGGTATTGAGACAACAAAGGCAGAAGGCTCGCTCACCGATGGGGTCACACTTCATAATCTCCACACTGAGACCATCGATGCGAAAACCCTCACCCTTGATTACAATCTCACGGCTATTTTAAACGGGAAGCACGTCGTTGATTCGATTACCATTGATGGCTTGCGGATTCACTTGGATGATTTTATCGGTGACGATGATACTGCCTCCCTTCCCCTCCCGACGTTTGCCCTTAAACGTGTCAAACTGACAAAAATGCAACTGATCAGCACCTATCCCATAGAGCTCAACATCGATGCTCAAAATGGTTCTTTCGATGGAGACAACCTCAATTTTAAAACGCTCAAAGCAACGATTCTAAGCCGTTATGCCAGCGGAGTATTATCGGGACACATCAAAAACAACTCCATCACAGGGACAGGAATCGTCTATCCCAACGCATCACAGCTTGACCAATACGTCGCCGATTTCACGACACTCCCCTCCGCTCAACGCATAGAGATTACCGAACTCTCCAATTCAAGAGTACAGCTGAAAACCGTAATTGATCATCTGGGTGCCAATTTTGATCCCAAACTGTCGCTTCAAAAGATTGCCCTTTTTATGGATTATCACTACAAAAATGATTACATCGATTTTGATGCCTCCCACACCCTCTTGCGGGAAGAAGATCGCATTCAAATAG
>Ga0265297_10007756_pt1 | contig 14708 bp, 15 predicted proteins | sample Munlanlwell13791_FD_192502 | JGI IMG/M metagenome (GOLD analysis project Ga0265297, IMG submission 192502) | Leachate microbial communities from a municipal landfill in Southern Ontario, Canada - Leachate well 137-91 | ecosystem: Engineered > Solid waste > Landfill > Unclassified | place... | reverse complement strand
CAATATCCAGCTCAGCGTTATCGTCGATAATGCGTATTACCGTCGCTTGGTGTTGCATTGGCATTGATTAATCGGTTATTCCCCCTCAAGGTCAAAAACTAAATGATGAACGGGATTACTAACAAAGCAACAATATTGAGGATTTTTATCATTGGGTTAATTGCTGGACCAGCTGTGTCCTTATATGGATCGCCGACCGTGTCGCCAGTAACTGCGGCTTGATGCGCAAATGATCCCTTGCCGCCATAAGCTCCGTCTTCGATGTGTTTTTTGGCATTATCCCATGCCGCACCACCGGTTGTCATACTCAATGCTACAAACAATCCGGTTACAATAGCTCCTACCAATAAACCGCCGAGAGCGACCGGTCCGAGTATCCAACCAACTAAAACCGGGGTTAAAACCGGTAGAATGGCCGGTACAATCATTTCTTTTAGCGCTGCTTTAGTCACAATATCAACAGCTTTTGTATAATCCGGATCTGCCTTACCCTGCATCAGACCCTTAATAGTTTTGAACTGACGGCGAACTTCCTGTACAACTGCTCCCGCTGCCCGTCCGACGGCCTTCATTGAGAAAGAAGCAAATAGATAAGGCAACATGCCACCAATAAACAGACCGATGATTACTTTGGGATCGGCAAGGTCAAAATTTAATGTCCCAGCTCCCTTAACCTTTAATTCTTCAATATACGAGGCGAACAAAACCATAGCCGCTAAGCCGGCTGAAGCGATCGCATATCCCTTAGTAACGGCTTTAGTTGTGTTGCCGACGGCATCAAGCGGATCGGTAATATTACGAACGCTCTCTGGCAATTCAGCCATTTCAGCAATACCACCGGCATTATCAGTAATTGGCCCAAAGGCATCGATTGCGATAATAATTCCGGTCATAGACAACATGCCAAAAGCAGCTGCAGCAATACCATATAATCCAGCCAGCCAATAGGCAGTTCCAATAGCAGCAGCAATAACGATGACAGGTAAGGTTGTTGATTGCATCCCAACTGCCAGGCCGGCAATAATGTTGGTACCGTGTCCAGATTCACTTGCTTCCGCGATGCTTTTTACCGGAGAGTATTTTGAAGACGTAAAGTATTCGGTAATAACTACCATTAAACCGGTAACTACAATACCGATTAATGACGTTATAGCTAATCTGGTTAAGCTAAATGGCAAGACAAGACCATCCAGCATCCACTTCGTAACAAACCAAAAACCAATACCGGATAAAACTCCGCTAATCGCTAAACCGGTATAAAGCGGGGCCATGATATTTTTTGTCGTATCAGTTGCACGAACAAATAATGTCCCGATAATACTGGCAACAATGGCGATACCACCCAAAGCTAAGGGGTATACAATTAATAGAGTCTCATTAAACAAAATCGAACCAAGCAACATCATTGCCACCGCCGTTACCACGTAAGTTTCAAAGAGGTCGGCAGCCATACCGGCGTCATCGCCGACATTATCGCCGACATTATCAGCAATAACAGCTGGATTGCGAGGATCATCTTCAGGAATACCGGCTTCGACCTTACCAACCAAGTCAGCTCCAACGTCAGCGGCTTTAGTGAAAATACCACCGCCTAGTCGAGCAAAGACCGAAATCAATGAGCCGCCAAAGCCGAGGCCAACCAAGGCATTCATATCCCGAGTTAACATATAAATACCGGTCACTCCAAGAATGCCCAGACCGACAACTAATAAGCCCGTAACCGCTCCACCCTTAAAAGCAACACCGAAAGCTCTACCCATACCCCGCTTAGCCGCCTGAGCAGTTCTAACATTAGCTCTGACCGCAATTGTCATACCGATATAGCCGGCTAAAGCTGATAAAATGGCGCCGACAATAAATCCAACTGCCGTCTGCCAGCTTAATTGCCACCATAATAACAGACCAATGATTACAGCTACAATTGCAACGCTTTTAGTTTGGCGAGCAAGATAGGCTGCCGCACCTTGCTGAATTGCCTTGGCGATAGCTTGCATTTTTTCCGAGCCGGCTTTCCGTTTAATAATCCAGTTAATTAAAGCGCCTCCATACAACAGAGCTAACAGACCCGCGCCAAGCGCAGTCCACAATGCGAATTGTTCCATTATTGTTTCTCCTCTTATTTAACTTTATTATACTTCAATTATTTAATGCGTAATAATAACTAAATCAAAACTATTTTGCAACCTGATGATTCGTATTACCTCCGCAAAGGATTGATTTTTCGATATGATTATGATACTGTGCAATGTTCTGCCCGAGCGGATTTCACCTCATCCAAGGAGTGAGCATATGCCAGTCGAAGTCTCGGCAGTACGCAGTGCGAGCAAGTCGAGAAGCAAGACGAACATCGCCATTGACTGGATGGTAGTCATCCTTCTGGCCATCAGCGGGATCGTAGTCGGTTACAGGTGCGGGCTGAACAGAGGCCTCAAGCAGGCCGAGCTCAGATACCAGTCAGCACCAACAACAGCTGCGTCGTACGAACCATCACCGGAGGATATGGCGCTCTACGGCCCCAACATCCCCTCGGCTGATGGACGAAGCCGAGACGGTCAGTACCGACCACCAATGTACCCGAACATGCTCTACACCTGCCGAGTACCTCGACACGTCGATCGCCCAGAACTGTACTTGCCCAAGCCGATGCATGTCATCAAGTGCTATGGTGTCGGTGAGTCGACCGATCTGGGCTGGCAGACAGAGTATATGATGGTCGCTCCGGGTGCTACCTACAAGTTCTACGACGCTGACAACCCATCACAACCAGTCCTGTTCCGCCTCGTCTGCGAAGACCGCGACGATGCAGAGTGGGAGTTCCAGCCCATCAACTGATATCTCGGCCGTACGTCTTTCCCCGACGTCACGGCCGTTTTTTTATTTCAAACGAGTAAGTACTTTTTCGTAGGCCTTTAATGTTCCGTCAACTGTTTCCTGCCAGCGATATCTCGAAGCTTGAGTAAGACCTTTTTTGATACATTTATCACGTAACGATGTATTAGTCAGGCCAGCGATTATTACTTCGGTAATATTTTTCACGTTGCGTGGATCGAAATATAAAGCTGCATCACCCAGTACCTCCGGCATACACGTAGCATTACTACTGACAACCGGTGTCCCACAGGCCATAGCTTCCAGGGGTGGTATCCCAAAACCTTCCGCCAAAGACGGGAAAGCAAATAGCCGAGCTGCATTATATAGAATCGGTAGATCAGTTTCATCAACAAACCCTGGCAGTAACACAACAGATTCGAGATTCTTTGCTTTAATATATTCAACCATGGCGTCATATTCTCTCGGCCGGCCGGCAATCACTAATTGGTACTTCCCCTTATACTTTAGTTCGGCATTGAGTCTTTCCATCGCGTCGACTAGAGCATACAAATTCTTATGCTTCATCCATTGACCGACGTTAAGTATGTAAGGCTTATCAATTTTATATTTTGCTAAAACGGCATTTAATCGCGTTGGATTCGAAATCGGTCGGAACCGGTGAGTATCAATCCCATTGTACGTCACCATTACCTTATCCGGCACGATTTTATATTCTGTAACAATATCACGCTTGGAATAATTGGAAACTGTCAAAATCAGCTTTGATCGCTTGACCGCATTGCGCATTACGTAATTATAGGCAAAGTTACGAACTCTTGATCGATTGGATGTCGGGTTTTTAGACATTATCAGGTCATGGATTGTCGTAACAAATGGCCGTTTTAAACGGACAGGATGATTGAAGTTCGTAAAGTGGATTAAATCGGGCTTTAAGTTATTCAATAATTTTAGAAATTCTCTTTGTTCTGAAAGCGTATAATGGCCAATGTCTGTTCCAATAAGTTCAATAGTATCTTTAGATTTATCAAGAGCGTCTTTAAAGTCGTCTTCAAATTTTTCACCATTTTTAACAATGACTATCCATTTTGCGCCAGTTTTTATTCTAGTAATACCTTTTATTAACTCTCTGGTATAACGCGAAATACCCGCTTTTTTCGGGTCCAAAAAACGAGCATCAATGACAATTGTTTTACCTTTAAATACTGGCGAATATTCCATAGCGTTAATATATCAGTGATTAACCCTGTCTGGCAATGCGTTTTTTAGATTGACGAATAATCGCCCGGGAAGACTGGTTTAATGACAAAGAATAAACGAGCCACAATATAAAAATTCCAACTTGGCCAGTGTAGTAATTAATAAATAATCCTATAACCGCATAGCTGACACCAATTAGAAGAGCACTATAGCGATAATTCATATTGATATTACGGTAGCTATTACGTACCGTTGCACCGATTAGCAATATCACGGCTGTAAGATATAGAATTAACCCAACTAAACCAATATCTTCAAAAATGTCTAAATATACATTTTCAGTCCAGTGATTCGAGCCATTATCCAGACGATTTTGGGAGGCTGGCCCAGCATTACCCAATCCCCGTCCCCACAATCCAATTTCGTATTTTGTATCCCAAATCCGATCCAGTTGTTCAACACGCAAGCTCGACGAACTATCGTGGCTGACAAAAACCTTAAGACTTGGTTGCGAATATAACAAATAACCACCAGCGCCAACAATGATTATTATAGCTGTCATCATCAGATATGTGGTTAGTTGGTTAAAACGTTCTTTTATCACCACAAATAACGCGATAATTAGCATCATTATCAGTCCGACTAATGCGCTTCGGGAATAGGTAAAAAATAATACTCCTCCAAAAAGCATAAGCAGTAATGTAGAGTACCACTCGCGGCGATATTTATATTCATTTAGGCCAAGCCCAAAAAGCGCCAGCATATATAATCCAAGGGCATTTGGTCCGGCTAAAACCGCCTGTAAACGCTGGATAATACTGTCTCCAACAAAGTGAGAGCTCGATAATGCATTAGCGCCTGATAATGATGAGGTTAAAGGCAAGTTCAACCCAAACAATTCCAATAATGCAACCAGCCCCAACCCGATTCCAACAGCCATCGCGACTTTCATAACTGCCCTTTTTTGCCAGGAATTAAACGTAATATTTCGCAGAGCTATAAACATTATTATGGGTAAATATATAAAACGAAAACCTTTCAGCCATTGAGCGATACTGGCGTCACCCCATAAAATCGTAAGTATCCCCCAAAACACTAATGCCCACAAGATAATCGATATTTTATCATTAAAAAATATTTTTTTTATGGGATTAAGTAATAAGGCCGTAACGAAAATCGTTAAAACTAATATGTCCCTCACTAGTGATATTGTACTCGAGCCCGATAAACTCACTAACCATGAACTAAATGGCAAAAAGACCATTAATCCGATTGTGGCGTAGAACGAAATAGTAGTAATATTTTTAATTAGTTTCTTATTCATAAAACAGCCATATCATACCTGAAACTGATACGGAAATAAAGTTGGAAAAGCTTTATTGTTCGCGGGTTAATACCCGAGAACCCTAGGGCACAACATATATAAGCTAAATATTTCTTTGAAGTTCCCACGGTACCGCCTATCGATATGCGTGTTCTAATCCTACTTAAAATTAAAAAAGTCCTACTTCGCCCCTTTCGGGCTACGCAGGACAAACTCCGCTTTGATTATATTTCATTCTATTCAGCAAAAACTTTTGCGAAGTATGGTTTACCAAGCGAAGCTACCGAAGGTAGCGGAGTTTGGTATGCCCGGTAGGATTCGAACCTACGACCTCCGGCTCCGCAAGCCGACGTTCTATCCAGCTGAACTACGGGCACAAAACACAAAGTGCCGAAACTATTGTATTCCCAATAGTTTCAGCAGGATAAGTATAGCAGAGCCCTATCAGATTGGCAATCTATTGATCCTTCGACGGGCTTATAATAGTAACGTTGCGTTACCCATTCGACTTGGGATTATCCTTGCTCAGGTTGACACAGGGGCGTCACCAGCTTCCGCCGCCGCCGCCGCCAAAACCGCCGCCAGAAAATCCGCCGCCGCCAAAACCTGATGAACCGCTTGAAGATGGCGCTGATGACATAACCGACCCAAATTGGCTGGTAGCGTTTGTCATACTAGACGCAAATAAAATTGGATCAAAAGGAGAATAGCCATGATACCAGCTCGGTTGAGTTACATCCAGACCTTTAAATGCCTGAGCCCATTTCTTAGTTAGTCCAAAAACAATCGCATATGGTAAATATTCTGAAAAAATATTCTTCTGTTCATTAAACCTCTCACGATAACGTTCGGCCGTATCAATGAATAGCCGAAAGCCCCTTACTCGTCTTAACATTTCGGCTCCTTCCCTCGTCCTACGAGGCATCGCGAAACCACACCAAATTATAAACGGTGCTGCAGCAATCGTGCTGACTATGGCAGCGGTCATGGCATCGGTTATCAGACCCAATAAACCAAATATCCCGCCAGCTAATAAGAATCCAACGATAATACTTGTTATCCGAACACTGCTTGGATTTTTAGCAAAATATTTTTTCTCAACCAAGTCTTTGTATAATTGTCCTTTTAACTCCGGGATAGATTTATAGAACTCATTTTTCAGATCACTTAGTTTCTTATCTTCGGAACTACCAAATATTTCTTGAATTAACTTACCCTCAAAGACAGTCGGTTTATTCTTGGACTTATTTGTTTTTATAAACCGATAATCAGTTTTACCTAAAAAGCTTTTTTTCTGAATTTCTTCAATAGTGATAAACCCTCGACTCGCTAAAGAGATTATTCCGACACTGATATCGAGCATATCGGCATCTTCGTCTTTAAGCACTCCCAACAATGAAGGATGAATACCATCGGGCGGTTCAAATTCTGGCACGATTGTAGTTTTATCCTTTGGATCACGGCCTTTTTTAAACCAAATAATCAAAAGACCAAGTAGGAAAAATGGCAGCGCGATATATGGTAAATTATCAACTGCGGTTTCAAGAATTAACTGCCATTTCGTAGGTTGAGTTATTGTCCCAGATGGGGCACCGGCAACAATTGTTAAACCCTCATTGGCGCCCAAATTTTCAGCATAATAACTAATGCTCGAACCAGTGTTTTCCATAGTACAGTTGGAAACAACCGAACCCGCCATACCGGTATAGCATTGTCCGACAAGGTTACTGGCCGATGACGGATAATTCACTTTAGCCGTTACTATTGAAATAGGAACATCCCAACCGTTGCCAGTCACATTCCAATATAATTCATCTGTATCTAAAAATCTGATGCCACGTTTAATCTCATACTTAATAACATACTCCTGCTCACCTGAGACCGTCACGTCGGCATCACCAATTTTCACTTCCGGTGTACTACCGCCCGTTAGCGAATATGGGATTGCATTCCCTTCACCATCTGTAACTGAAATTAATTTGTATTTTAATTTATAGCTTTGTCCATAATCGTCGTTGTAATTCAATAAAATATATCGATAGATACCATGTTTTTCCAGATCATTAAAATTGACTGAAATTGTTTCAGTCACCTGCATCGATGAATCTTGACTGATATCATAGACCGCATCGAACTTCGCTATTCTCCAACCTGAATCCTGAGCAGTGGTTGGCGTCATTCCGCCAACACCAGCCAAAACTACGCCAGATAGTAAGATGAATAACAATTGTTTAATTTTCATCGCTATTAAGTATACCGCGAATTATTAGTAAATGCGCACTTATTCAACTAAACGGTGGTAACGCTTAAGTGTCCAAATCCCAACGCTACAGACCAATAGATACTGGATTAATAGTCCCAACGAACCACCAATAATAATTATTAGCCAAATTATTTTTCGACTTGGATTAACAGGCAGGCCAAGCATACCGCGCAAATTAGCTGCCGTGTACGGATCATGCAAAGCAATGGCTGCCGAACAAACAAACATAATCGCTAATAGGATAGTGGTCATCAATGCAATATTTGCTACTAAGCGATTGGTGGCCTCTTGACTATACCCAAGTATTATCGCTTTTCGAGCAGCGTAAGAACCGGTAAATATACCCAGGAAGATATTAAATATCGGCATGCCCATAAACAAACCCAATGTACAAATCGAATAAAATAAATAAATCATGGAGGTATACACTGGATGCCGACGATAATTTACCTTGAGCCAACAGCGATAAAGTCGGAGATCTACCAACACTCCAATTACCAAACCGGCTAAGGCCCAGAGAAAAATCCTGCCATCGTCAATCCAAATGATACCGATCCACCACGTTCCTAAAAACAGGGCGATCGGTAAAATCGGAGCGTATATTACGTTTAATAATAATTTATCGAAGCGATTTAAAGTCATATTCATATCTGAAACCTTGTTTTTTTAAATTCTTGAGCGTTAAAAACAGCGGCTCAGGAAACTGGCCGGGATCAAACCAATCCCAGTGGTCACATTTATCAGATTCTAAAACCATAACCTCTCCGGCACTGTGTTTCGCACTAACAAATAAGGTAATATAGTGCTTGTCTTCAGCAGTAAAAATATCATTTGTAAAAGCAACGTGCTGTAGCCCGTCAATCTCAATACCGGTTTCCTCGCGAACTTCTCGCCTGGCGCAATCAAACACTTCTTCATTGAATTCGAGATGTCCACCGGGAAATGCCCAACAACCTTCGCCATGAGCATTTTTCCTTTTGCCAAGAAGTACCCGCCCCTTGGTGTCGTAAACTATTACCCCTACCCCTACCTTAGGTCTTTTTTCGATCTCTTTGCCAACTTCTTTTTTCATTCTTCTCCTCTTTGGCGCGAAATGCTGCCTCCAAGTCAATTCCATACCGATTGGCTATTTGGCAAGTGTATATCAATATATCAGACAATTCATCTTCAATCAACCCAAAATGCGAATTATTATCAACTTTTATGCCTCCATCTTTGCGAATCGCTTTAAATAATTCACCAACTTCCTCACCCAGTAGCAAACATACCTGTAATATTGTTTCGTCCTCAAATCCACGTTGAACAATCATTTTAGCCGTATAGTCTTGATAATCACGTAAGGTTGGTTGAGGTGGAAGCATTAATTGGTCTTGGTTTGATTGATCATAGACGCCATTTATTTTAAGAAATTTTACCAGTTTCTCTACGGCTAATCCGGCTTTAAAATTGTAGCTTCCGTTGATAGACTTGGCAAAGCGCAATAGACCGTCAGCTTCAAATGCTCCAGCACATTTTAGCGCTGGGTATCTATTTATATAGTCAGTAATTTCCGAAAGAGACAAGTTGCGGAAAGCCACCTTACAGACTGACACAGATGACAACATTTTGCGATTCTGACTATTATAGACAGCCAGACCAGAAATAATCTCGAAACGATGCCCCGATAAAGCTTGGAGCATTACTCGAGCATCGTCCAAATCCTTGGGTTTTTCTAATATCTCGCTGTTATAAACCACCAGTAAATCGGCAGCAATTACGACCGAACCCGGATTTTTAACTCCGATCCGCCGGGCCTTAGCCCGAGACAATCTGCGAACTAACTTTCTCGGATCATGGTGATTAATTTTTGATTCATCTAAATCACTTGGAATGATTTCGTATTTCAGTCCCAAGACGTCTAAAGCATGCTGACGAAAGGGCGATTGAGAAGCTAATATAATTTTCATAGCCAAATCATGACATAACTTCTACGATTCGACAAACTAATAGGTTACTACACCTGTTTACTAATCGCTATACGATGATATACTTAACGGAGCACCCTGAAAACAACATCTTGGTCTGGCGACCAATGGAAAGCGGGATGATCGCTTTTGTCTACCACGCCGTGTTTAATCATCATTACCCCGGGCATCGATAGCCAGCTCGCATCACCAAACGGCCATGTTCGAAAGCCCTGGCTGGCACCATTGGCACCGGGTGTTCTTGGTGCCATGGCTCCTTCGAAGTGGAGGGTCATCGCCTGGGACGAGTTCGTGCAAGGCCAAGTGCCACCAGCTCTCATTCGTCAGTCTCAACTGGTCGGGCTCAGTGGCCTGACGCCGTCGCGTTACCGTGCCCAAAGGATCGCGAAGATAGCAACTGGCTATAACGTTCCGCTCGTTGCTGGCGGTCGCGATGTCATCGGCTGGTCTCGGGAACCGAACGGTATCGAGGAGATGCATCGGTACTATCCATCGATCTGCGCCTCTCTCGTCAATCCCGAGTTGATGCAACAGATGCTCGATGATTGTCTGTCGGGCCAACTTCAACCGGTCTACTCCCTGCAAAGCGAGGCCAACATCGAGCTGGTCGCACCAAGAAGAGACCTACTCGACCCCAGCTGGTACTTCGCCGGGAACACGCTCTTCAGCTCGGTAGGCTGTCCGTTCTGCTGTGACTGGTGCACAGTGGGAGGGAGGGGAATGTCCTTCAAGACCGGAGCTGTTCTTCAGGCTGAAGTTGAAGCATTGCGCGGTCGCTTCTTCATCGATGTTGCCGACTCGATCGCCGGCAATCCCGACTTCTTCACCGAAGTTGTATTGCCGATCTACCGCGCTTCAGGAATGCAGTGGGGAGCGGAAGCGGCCGTCTGCGACATCCTCCGGTCTGGTTCTGAAGGCAGTCTGATACCGCTGATGGCGCAATCCGGCTGCCGGCTGCTTTACATCGGCATCGAGAGCATCACCGAGCATGTCCACCGCAACAAGAGCTCCAGAGACATGGCCGAGCAGCTGATCCGGGAGTGCCGTCGCCACGGCATCATTGTGATCGGCTCGTTCATGCTCGATGCCACCGGCCGAGAAACATCGGCCGACATCCTGGAGACCTGTATGTGGGCTCAGAGCCAAGTGGACTTCGCCCAGTTCAACCTGTCGGCTGCCCTACCTGGCTGTACTCTGAGACGCCGTGCCCAGCGCCAGGGCAAGATCATCTCAGACAATTGGGAGGACTACGACGGAGCTCACCCCACCATCGCTCATCCGCTCCTCGGCCCCGAGCTGAGAAGCAGGCTTCTTGAACGGTGCTACACGGACTTCGGTCGGATCGACCATGTCGTTCGCCGAACCCTACGTGCCCCATGGCCATGGAAGGCCGTTGTCTTTGCCGCCGGTCGGCGGTATCAGCGAGGCATTCCACGCGCTTGACGCTCCACCCCCAACTCCAAAACGACCCCGGCCGCTCCGCCGAGGTCGTTCTTTTTTTATGAGCTAATTATTCCGTTGTAACACCGTCAAAATCTTCTTCATTAGCCATAGCCTCTTCCTTTGAGGCCTTAACAATTCCATCCTTATGATGTGCCGGAGAATATATTGTATACATCTTCAATGCTTCAGTAGCAGATGTATTGATTATATTATGCTCGGCGCCTGCTGGCACAATAACCGCCACTCCATCGCCGACTTCATATTCGTTGCCATCGATCACACATTTACCGGTTCCCGCTTCAAAACGAAAGAATTGGTCATTGTCGGGATGAACTTCCATGCCAATATCTTCATTCGGTTTTAAACTCATTAACACTAACTGACTGTGTTTACCCGAATAAAGTACCTTGCGAAAATTTTCGTTATCGACAGTGTCTTTCTCTATGTCGCCTCTAAATCCTTTCATATAGCTCCTTTTAACTTATCTGCTTTACTATACATCTGCATATTACAATTCAGCAATCGTCTCCATAAACTACCTTTTAGCCTCAATACAGTACAATTAATATTATACTGGATTCTAAGATTTTGCATAATACTAATCACAAGATGTCTAACAATAGTTGTTGAAAAAATATTTTGGATTTTATGTTTGGTCAGAATTTCGCCACCACGCGAAAGTTCCAATTAATCCTAGGCCGCTAGTTAACAAAAGGATGATATAACTAATAATTCCGAGATGTGCACCTTCAGCCCCAGCTCCACCTGCATATAGCATGGGGATAGACCATGGGAAGTATTGTGCAAAGCCAAGAGCGCCTACAAATTGAGAAGCTATCAAGGCAAGAAGCACAAAACCCACAGGTGATAAGTACCCACGCCCGAAACTAGCAAAAAATGCTACTGGTGTGCTCAGCAATATTGCAAGCGAAGACGCCCCAAAAAATATTTTAGTGCCGTGAAAAACGAGCTCGTTGGTCCAACCAGGCATTTGAACTACTGCGCCAGCCAGCACTCCACAGATAAAAAAGATAAACGCAAGAAATATACACCATATTACTATCACAAGAAACTTAGCTAAGACAATAGTCGACCTTGGCATTGGCAGGGCTAGTAAATCTTTTACAGTGTGGTCGGAATATTCACGGCCAAATACCCAACTGGTTATAAAGCCGAACAGAACAATACCTATTCCAACCATAGCCATATTAAGAAGTCCTAAATATGTTGACCAGTCAGCCTGCAAATTAAGTACTGTTGCCTTTGCCCCCAATAAACCAAATTTATAAGCCAGGTCTGGATTTTTCGCAATATATATCATAAATCCCATTACCAAAGGGACAAAAACAGATAATATTAGTGTTATTACAAATATTTTGGAACGACGGATTTTTAAGTTTTCAGTCCAAATGGCTGACAAAATATTTTTCATTTTGCCTTTCCCGTGATTATCCTTAAAAAATACGACTCAAGATCTTCTTCTTCAGCCCTTAATATAGTTGGTGGTAAGCCTGCGTTTACCAAGATTGTCGCAATATTATCAGGTTCTTCTATCGCATTTTTACCAGTTATCTCAAGTAACCCATCTTTGGTGGTATTAATTGCATAACCTTCCTTTATAAGTTTTTTCTGGGCTGATTTTGGGTCACGAGTATTCACGACAAGTCTCCTGTGAAGAAGATTTTCAAGTTGATTCGCATCAATTTCCTGCACTAGCCGACCGTCATGAATAATGCCGACCCTAGTAGCAAATTTAGATATTTCACCCAAGATATGACTGGATATAAATATTGTTACTCCATGATTTAACGCAAGATCCTTAAATAGCTCGCGCATCTCTACGATACCAATAGGATCCAATCCGTTAGTGGGTTCATCTAAAATTAGTATGGACGGATTGTGTAAAAGCGCTTTTGCTAAACCAAGCCGTTGTGCGTTCCCTAAAGACAAATGCCCCGCTTTTCGATTCTTATAAGAAGTCAGTCGAAGCTTGTCAATCACTGTTTCAACTGTTTTTTCATCAGGCAATTGACGTAATCGACGCATTATTTCAAGATTTTCCCAAACCGTAAGTTCGGGGTATGAGCTAGGAGTTTCTACAAGGTATCCTACCTTTTTCCATAAGTCATTACTATTAGCACTGACCTTTTTCTCTAAAATACTAGCTGAACCAACTGTGGGACGTATCATTCCAAGTAACATGCGAATGGTAGTTGTCTTCCCTGCACCGTTAAGGCCTAGAAATCCGTAAATCTCACCTCTTCCGACATTCAATGAAACATCTTTGACTGCATGAACATCACCGAAGTTTTTAGTTAATTTCTGTGTTCTAAGTACATCGTTCATTGACTTATTGTAACAAATCTTTCGTTGAATCACCTAGTATTTTAACTAGTTCCGCAATATTTTATGCATTTGATTTTTTAAACTCGAACTTCAATAATTTTAAAGTCAACAGTGAATCCAGAGAGTTTTCCACAATAATTCTATCTTCATAACTTTCAAAAACAGCCTACATTAGTAGGCAATTTTTGAAAGTGGCGGAGAGGGTGGGATTCGAACCCACGGAACCCTTACGAGCTCAACACATTAGCAGTGTGCTGCTTTCGACCACTCAGCCACCTCTCCACATACGGATTATATCCTTTAGATACTCAGGCTTCAAGACATTAGCGTAAATATATAATCGAGCTATACTATAAATATGGAAAATCCTAAATTAATTCAATTAGCCGGTAGCGCTATCATCGTCGATAATAAATTGTTGTTACTATATAAAATCAAATATCAACATTATGAGTTTCCCGGTGGTAAGGTTGAAGCCGGCGAATCAATCGAAGACACTGCCCAACGCGAAACAAAAGAAGAAATCGGCTGCGATGTTAAGTTTATAAAATATCTTGGCCACATCGACTTTCATCACGATAGTCGGGATTTTCAAAGTCATTTCTTTCTTGCCGAAATTCCCCCCAACCAAAGTCCTCAGATCACTGAACCAGAAATTTTTCGTGATCATATCTGGATACCGATGAATGAATATCGCAATTATACGCTTGCACCCAACGCTATCGAATTCTGTGAGCGCTATCACGATGGTGAGATTAAAAAATTCTAGTTGTTTTGAAGATAATCGTCAATCACCAAGGAAATCTCATCTAAAGATTTAAGGCGGATTATTTTTTGACGCAGAGCGCTGGCACCGTCAAAACCGTGAATGTACATCTTGGCAAATTTTTTGAGATTTTCGGGATTTTTTATACCGGACCAAGTCTTTTTGAAAAGCTCGATATGACGCATATATAACTGCATATCTTTTTTGTAATCAGATATAGTTCCATCATCGGCAAAACAAGCGGTATTATTAAATACTCCACGGCCGACCATCGCTCCATCAAGTCTATATTGCTTCGCTACCTCTATTCCATGCTGACGATTAACAATATCGCCATTGCCGATAATAATCGTATGTGGCGCGATTTTATCGCGTAGAGCAACGACCTTTTTAAATTCGTTGTGATGAGCTGGCGGTTCGCTCATTTCCTTAGCGGTTCGAGTATGAACAGTCAGCGCTGCAATATCTTGACGCAAGATATGTGCAATCCAATTTTCAGTATCAATTGTATGATAACCTAAGCGTGTCTTAACACTAACCGGCAACCTACCTGCCCCACGCTTAACAGCCGCA
>Ga0265297_10007755_pt1 | contig 14709 bp, 12 predicted proteins | sample Munlanlwell13791_FD_192502 | JGI IMG/M metagenome (GOLD analysis project Ga0265297, IMG submission 192502) | Leachate microbial communities from a municipal landfill in Southern Ontario, Canada - Leachate well 137-91 | ecosystem: Engineered > Solid waste > Landfill > Unclassified | place... | reverse complement strand
GCAGAGATCAATTTGCTTATTCTTTCTTTGCCTGCCTCTCCCTTAGGGGCACGTTTCAATAAAGCACCCAGGCTTTCGGCGGCAAGGCGCCTTTCTTCAAGCAACTTTCCAGCAGCAAAGCCTTCCTGGGGAAAAGAATGGCCTTCCTTTGAGATTATTGAGCAGGTCAGCGTATTATCATCGGCGGTAAAAACAAACCGCCCATAATTATCCACCAGCCAACCGCCGGAGGCCGGCGTAACGGATTTAAATTCTATCGCGCCTTGACCGCTCTTAAATAGATAAAGGGTATCTTCTATCTTAAATATTATTTCATTATCCGCCGGATAAATCACCCCTTTTAACGGGCCTGCCTTAAGATCAAACCTGCGGAGTTCTGCGCCAGATTTACGATCGTAAACTTTCAAGACAGGCGGGTTTTTTTCCAGAACAACATTTTGGCCGTTCAATACAGCCAGTAAATATACTTTATTTTGCTCAAAACGCTCCTGGGTTTTAAGCTCGCCTGTCGCCGGGTCTATCACGTAGAGGCGCTCCGACTCCCGGGGTTTATAATAAATGGCTTTATCCTTGCCTAATACCATAAACTGCGTATCAAAAGATACGGAGCGCTGATCACTTATCTTATCTTTAAAATACGCCTTCTCCCAGAAATCCAATATGCTGTATTTTTTAGGCGCGTACTTTCGCAACCACAGGATACGGCCTCTATCGGCGGACAAACACGCCGCAACTCCATGGTTTGTCCCCACAAAAATACGTTTACCATCCTGAACAGATAAAGTGCAAACCGGCGAAAGAATGCCGGAGACCCCGATATAAGTATTCCATTCCAGCTTGCCGTTATCGGCGTTAAACCCTGAAAACCAGATCTCCTCTCTGGCATTGATCAAACCAACAATAACTGTCTGTCCTAACTTTACCGGCTTGGCGCATAAAGTATATTCGCCAAGGCTTACTGCCCATAAGACCTCTGGCTTAAGCGCATCAACCGCCTTGATCGCTGCGAGTTTACCATTTAACTCCGTGAACACAATGCCCTGCGCAAGAAGGAATTCATTGCCATAAGCGTTCTGATGGGGCGGCCGGGATGTCTTCAGAAATTCTTCCCCTGTATCGCTTTCAACCGTTAAGCTCCATAATCTTTTCCCTGTCAAAAGATCCAGGCAGAAAACCCTGTATTCATTCCTAAGCAACACCATTGTTTTATATACCGCGCAATACAACGGGGTTTCTTCGTATTTCTTCACCCACTGGCGCATATCAAAAGAAAAGTCTTTAAGGTTATCGCTGGGCAGGCCGAAAGACCAGATTCTGCTGGCGGAATTATTTATTCTATCCCATGGAAGATTTTCCTTCCCGGAGGAAAATGCATCTGTATCTGGAGCAAAAACAGGTATTTTCCTATTCACCCAAAAATAGTCGTCTTTTTGCAAAAGGTCATTCGGCCTGAATTTAAGCTTGAGGTTATTTATATAAACATGGTCGGCTTGCGGGTTAAGTTCATATATCTTAAAGTTATGCTCATCGGGATAAAAAGGATAATCCATATCACGGGGAGTATTGTTAAGGAACACCTCATCATTAAACAGGTATAGGCTGTTCTTGGTGTCTGTGGATGCAAAACAGTATCCGGGTATAAAAAGAAAAATGTGGAGAAATATTAAGGGTAGGAAAAGAAATGCTTTGTTCCTGGTCATCTATTTATAACTCCTTGAATGAGATTATAGCAAGCTGAAAGGAAAATGAAAGGAAAAATTGGCTGGATGCCTGAAGACTAATCAGGTCAGTTCTTCAAGCGGCATAAGAAAAGCTTTAACGCCTTCTGCGCCGATCTTCTTGCGTAACTGCCTTACACAGGTAAGTATCTTCTTTGCTTCTAACTCTTCGCAGGCAACATAAAGGATGTTATTCAGCCCGGGCCAGACATCCGTGCCAAGATGCGTACCGGAAGCGCTGCCTTTACCGAAAGTACCAACAACTTTTGTATAGTTTTTAACCGCGCACGCTGACAATACTTCCATTACTTCAGTATCCACCGCTTCATTATAGGATATCATCACCATTTTCAACATTTAAGTTTTCCTCCTTGAGTGGAAGATCGCATAAAGCGTGGGAACAAAGACCAAAGTAATGATCGTAGAGACCGACAACCCACCCATCATCGTAATACCTAAAGGCTGCCATGTCTCTGAGCCTTCTCCGCGGGAAAGCGCAAGAGGCAATAAACCTGCCAGTGTCGTGATCGTAGTCATTAAAACAGGGCGCAACCTGTCCTTGCCTCCGATAGTGACTGCATCATACATATTCGCGCCGCGTGCGCGCAATATGCCGATATAACTGATCAAAACAATAGCATTATTGACTACAATACCCATAAGCATGACCACGCCGAGAAAAGTAATAATGCTTAAGGTCGTCTGAGTGAGGACAAATCCCAGGATAACGCCGATAAATGTAAAGGGAATTGCGAACATAATGATGAAAGGATCGAGCAAAGATTCAAACTGCGCAGCCATAACCATATAAACGAGGCAGATACCCAGGATAAGCAGAGATAACAAATCTACGAATGCCTTTCCCTGTTCTTCGGCAATGCCGCCGACATTGACCATAGTATCGGGCGGCAGGGTTATTTTACTTACCTCTCGTTTTAAGTCTTCTACGATCTTGCCGGATGAACGCCGATACGCATTACACTCTACCCTGACGACTCTTTCCCTGTTCTGCCGCTGGATCTCCTGCGGGCCTTTTGTTTCATAAATTTTCGTAAAATTGCTAAGTTTAATGTATTTCCTGCTGGAACCGCTCTGGCTGGTCAAGGCCTGTAAGGCATTAGAAGTCATATTATCCTCCGGCAAAGGTACAACCACCGAAAGATTATAAATATCCTCTAATTTCGTGCGCGAATCATCCTCAAGCCGCACATAGATATCATAAGTCTCGCCCTTTTCCCTGTATTTAGTTGCCGTTGAACCCTGGACAAGCGTCTTCAGGGTGCTGGCAATAGTATTCATATCCAGGCCCAGCATAGCGGCTTTTTCCCTGTCCACTTCTATCCTTAACTCCGGCCTGTCCGATTCACGCGATACCGCAACATCTACAGCTCCGGGGATCTTCTCTAAAATCGCCTTGATCTTCGCGGCCAACGCGTCAGTCTGTTCAAATGAATGCCCAATAATCTCCAACTGCACGGTTTTGCCGCCTGTTCCGGTGACCAGCCGGCTTATTGGGTTTCCGCTGGAAATATCCGTCTTCATCACTCCCGGTATCTTCTTGATCTTATCCCTGACCACTTTGGCCACATCATTAATGGAGCGTTTCCTTTTATCTTTAGCGATAAGCTTGGCTCCAGCAGAAATGATGTTCGTTCCAGAAGCATTACCCATGGATTTGCCCACGCCGGATACCTCTCCGCTTCTTACATAATAATAAAGCTTCTCGGGAATATCCTGCTGGAATATCTCCTCGATCTTCTGCGCCACTTTATCCGACTCTTCCAGCCTTGTGCCAATAGGCATATGGATGGTCAGACGCAGGTCACCGGTATCCTCCTCCGGGATAAACTCATGGCCTACGAAACGGCTAAGCCCAAGCGTTAAAATAAACACCGCCAAAAACCCGCCGATTACCAGCTTTTTATGCCCCAGGCACCAGCCAAGGGCGCGGCTATAAGAACTCTCCCAGCTCTGAAACCATCTCTCCGATATGCCGTAAAACCTGGAGAAGAACTTGTTCTTGGGTTTGGCGTCGCCATTAACCTTAAGCCACTTTGAACAAAGCATAGGAGTAAAAGTAGCCGCAGTAAAAAGCGAAGCAGCTAATGTAACACTAACGATAGTCGCCAGCTCCCCGAACATGATGCCCACTACGCCGGAAAGGAATAATAAAGGCATAAATACAACCACTGTTGTCAAGGTAGAGGCGGCAATAGATAAGAACATCTCATTGGTGCCGAAAATAGCGGCTTCCTGCGGCCTTTGCCCGTGGTGTAACCTGCGGTAAACGTTATCCACGACCACAATGGCGTTATCCACGACCATACCGGAAGCAATAGCAATAGATGACAAGCTGATCGTGTTGATCGTCTTGCCGCTTAAGAAAAGATAGATAAAAGTGACAACCAGAGAAAACGGTATGGTCAAAGCGATGATCGCGCTCGGCGCAAATGACCTCAAAAAGAACCAGACAACAAAAATAACCATGACAATCCCCAGCCAGACCGATGACTTCAATGAATTAAGGGAATTGATAATGTCTTTGGACGTATCGAAAATTACCGTCATCTGCACATCCGAAGGAAGCGTAGATTTAAGGCTCTCTATCCTCTTCTTGACTTTTTCTGCTACCTCAACGGTATTTACGCCGCTCTGCTTCTGTACCATCATGATCAAACCAGGCTGATCATTGATACGCACAAGGCTGGTTATCTCCTTGAAACTATCTTCCACACGCGCCACATCCTTTAAATAGACGGGGTTACCGTTACGCTTGCCCAGGATAACCAGGTTTATCTCATCAGGAGAGGCAAATTCACCAGGCAGACGGATCAAATAATCGGTAAGCCCGGTTTTCAAATTGCCTACCGGCTGGGTAATATTCTCTTTAGCCAATATATCCTGGATATCTAACGGCGAAAAACCATAACCTTCCAGCTTTGAGCGCTCGACCCAGATATTGATCTGCCGCTCTAACCCGCCACCCTGGATCTGCACCGTACCTACACCGGGGAGCTGGCGCAGGCTATCGCCGATCCTCTGATCGATCATATCGTAAAGTTCCGTATAACTCTGCTTGGCGGTAAATCCTATGAAAATGATCGGGATATTGGAAGTATTGAATTTAAATATATACGGGTTATCCATTTCCGCGGGGATATCCGGCAAGTGCTGTTTGGTAAGGTCAATGCGGTCGCGCACATCATTAGAAGCCTCATCAAGGTTTGTCCCCCAGAGGAATTTCAATGTGATGATAGAAGCGCCTTCGGATGATGTTGAGGTGATCTTCTCCAGGCCCGGCGTTGTAGCCAGCTGGTTTTCCAGCTCTTCAGTAACTTTTATCTCCACGTCTTCAGGGCTTGCCCCGGAATATGTAGAGATAACACTGATTGAAGGAGATTCTATCTCCGGCAAGTTATCAATACCTAAACGGCTTATGCTGTAAAGAGCCAAGATAAGTATCGCGCTGAAGATCATCAGGTTAGTGACTGGTTTTTTTACTCCGAATTCCGGTAAACTCAATTTTACTCCTCCAGAGAAACTGCTGCACCATCAAAAAGCCGCTGCTGGCCCATAACTACCACCGCATCGCCGGGCTTAAGCCCTTCAGTAACCTCATAATACGGCCCCTGGCGCAGGCCAAGAGAAACTTTCCTGAAAATCGCCTTGTTGTTCTCAATAATATAAATATAATTATCCGGCTGTTTTCCCATTACCGCCTCTTTTATGATCACCGGCACGTCTTTACGCTGCGCGAGGATCAAACTTACTTTGGCGAACATCCCGCTTTGCAGCTTGTGATCGGGGTTATCCAGAGTGATCTCAATAGGCGCTGAACGAGTAGTCAGGTCCAGGACCGGGCTGATCTTAGTTACTTTGCCCCTAAAGTCCTCCTTTGGCCAGGCATCCACCTTCACCAAAGCATCCTGGCCCAGCATGATCCTGGGCAGGTATTTTTCTGTGATAGCCAGCTCGATCTTGACTTTATCCATATTCACTACCAGCGCCACGGAACTCTGCGTGGTGACATTTTCGCCGATATCCAGGTAGAACCTCCCGACGATGCCGCTGATCGGGCTTTCCACAGGAGCCTGCTCAAATTTCAACCCTGTCTCATCGCGGTCAATATAACAGATGGCTTCGCCCTTTTCTACCGGGCTTCCGTCTTCCTTTATCTTTTTAATGATCTTACCGCTTACCTTAGGATAAACAACAGCTTCATCCTGCGCCTTAATGTTACCCACATAATCAATTGTTTCATCTAACTGCTGGAGGGTGACTTTAATAACCTTGACGGGGATAGCGTCCTGGAGAGCCTCTTTGCTTTTATTCTGACAGCCGGAGAAAATTAAAACAGAAATAATCAAAAGTGACAAAATGATCCTACATTTCATAAAAACCTCCTGTAGCCTTATCAAAACTGAATTTAGCGATAGTATAATCATAGATCGCCTGATTTTGATTAAAGAATGAGACCGCGTATTTCAACCTGGCGTCATGATCATCCAGAAAACTTATTTCACCCTGCGCGTATTTTTGATCGGCAGTAAGTAAATTTTCCTTGTATAAAACCAGGTCCGCCTCGCTGGCCTTAAGCTGCTCAATGGCGTTTTTCAGGCCAAGATAGGAATTCTTTACTTCCAGGCCGATATCCTGGATCGCCTTTTCCTGGCTTAATCTTGTGTGTTTTAGATCCACGATCGCCTGCTCAACTTTGGATTTAGTCAACCAACCGTCAAATATCGGCCAGGAAACCGTCAATCCAATGACGCCATAATCATTCCAGTTCTTTGTATTGATCGTGGAAACAACCGCCCGTGAGCGGCTGTAATAATCCCAGGACGCGTAAATAGTCGGCCGGCCTCCGGCTTTAGCCACTTCAATGGCGCTTTTATCCGCCTTGACCTGGGATTCAAACTGCCTGATCTCCGGCCGCGCCTGCATCGCCTTTAAGAAACCTTGTTCAAAAGCCACTTCTTTAGGCTCAAACTCAAATTTATCCTTTGGGGTTATCCTGACATCCTTATCAAGATATAAGAAACTATTTAGAAGCATCTGTGTATTTTCCAGTTGCATTTTTGAAGAATCATAGGCTTTCTCAACGGCGGCTAAGGAAGCTTTGGCTTTTAAAACATCCGTACGGGAAACCTCTCCGTTCTTAAAACGCGCCTGGATATAATCAAGGTGCTGGCGGCTATTTTCCAGGATCTGCTCATTCAGCCTGACATACTCATCGGAAAGCAGTAAAGTATAATACGCCTTAGCCACATTAAAGATTGTTTCCAATTTGGCTTTATCCAAAAGCGCCTGGGTAACCTCAAAATTGTAACCATTGTATTTTATGCTGTTGAATACCTTGCCGCCGGTATAGATATCCTGGCGCAGGGTAAATTGCGAAGTGACCTCAGTAACGTTCTTATTATAATAACCTTTTGTGTAATTCCACGCTCCGAGAAAATCCAGTGTCGGGAAAAGCCCTGCCTGCGCTTCAGAGATCTTCAGCTTCGCTTTTTCCACATCCTGGGCTTTAAGCAGGATATCGCGGTTTTCCCTTAAGGCGATGGTAAAGGCCTGCTTAGCGCTTAAAGGCACAGCCTCGCAGAAACCTGCGGCAGGCTGAATAACCACTGAAAATAATAATAAAAAAATAAACTTGCGCATTATCTATTTTCTTCCTTCTTTAATACTTCCCCTACCTTGATCATTACGCGCAGGTAATCAGCGCGGTCATCTTCAGATATCTGGCTGAATATTTTATTTACTACCTGCGTCCTTTGTTCACCCATGCGTTTTACAAGCCCAGCGCCTTTAGGCGTCAACTCTATCCTGATGATCCTTCTATCGCTTTTATCATAATCCCTCTGCACATAACCCTGGCGCACGAGCCGCTGTATCGCCCCGGTCATCGCCGCGGTAGTCACCTTCATAAAAACAGCCAGCACCGTCATTTTCTGCGGCCCTTCTTTATTAAGAAACTCCAGTATAAGCAGCTGGGGTAAAGTGATCTTGCCTTTATAAACTTCATTAGCCTGCAGCCGGGCAAAACCCCTGAATATCTCCGGCATGAGATGATGCATCTGCTTGGAAAAATCCGTAATGGAGATACCTGTCATACTTACCTCCTTAATATTTAACTTTATTAAATATTAACTACATTAATAATATGCCACATAAACTATCATTTGTCAATAAGAATCTGCTGGATATCTATACCTCCTTACAGAAACGCCAATTTATGTTATAATGCGCATAAATCCATTACCGGCCCAACATATGCGCAATAGAATCCAGGTCCCTATTTTGATATTCGCCGTATTGACGCTGGCTTATTTCCTGACGGCTACGGGTAATATTGAAATAAGCGACACCTACTTCTCTATCCAGACCGCCCAAAGTATAGTTTCAACGCATTCTTTGTCCGCGGAAGGTTGCCGGAAAGGCTACTGTTACCAGTCAGCCAAGGACGGCAAGTTTTACTCCCGCTACGGATTAGGATTGGCTTTTATTTTTACCCCCTTTATCCTACTGGCTCAAGTTGTCAGCCGGTTTACGGGATTACCATACCTATTAACCAGCCACTTCCTTATTTCTTTCTATAATGTCTTCTTTGGCGCGGGGGCTTGCGTGATAATGTTCTACCTGGCCAAACTATTCAATAACTCTAAACGGGTATCTTTGGCCATCGCCCTGTTATTAGGATTAGGCACATTCTGCTGGCGTTATAGCGTATGGGACTTTTCAGAGGTAACGCAGTTATTTTTTCTGCTTGCCAGTATTTACTGCGCATTGAAGAATTCACCTAAATACTTGATAATAGGAGGGTTTTGTTTCTGCTATTTAATTTTATTAAAAGCTATCTATATACTCTACGCTCCGCTATTCATTATTTACATATTCCTGGGAAAAACAACCAAGGTAAAAGACGCCTTTAAACGTTCAGGCATATTCTTATCCGTCATTCTTTGCGGCTTTGGCTTACTCCTCTTGCTCAATCAGTCCAGGTTCGGCAACTTCCTTGAATTTGGCTATGGATTGGAAGCAAACAGGTTCTATCTTGCCGGCATTAAACGGAATATCCCAAGGTTGTTATACTGGCTTGATAAAGGGGTTTTGGTCTACAATCCATTGTTCATACTGGGTGCGCTGGGATATTATAAATTCTTCAGGTTGTTCAGAAAAGAGGCTGTTTTCTTCATTTCCATTATCACGCTTAACCTTGTTTTAACGGCTTCCTGGCACGCCTGGTTCGGCGGCTGGTGCTGGGGGCCAAGATTCCTCGTGCCTGTAGCACCTTTATGGCTATTGCCATCTTTCCTGTTCTTCTATAAAAAAGGCTTTACCCGGATCATACTCATATCACTGATCTTCATATCTATACTCATCCAGGGCCTAAGCATACTGCAGGGTAACCTTGAATACCTGAAGGTCTGTAACGCCAATAACCAGGAGGGCCTGCGTAAAAATATGCCTGCCCAGATCGTTGGTTCAATGATCATGCTAAAACACAAGATCGTTAAAAATGATAATTTGTATGAATTATCTGAGTTCGGGGTTGATTCGGGTTCAATTGTAGATACCAGTGGTTCTATCCGTTACTCCGGGTTTGACCTTTGGTACCTTAACGCAGCAAGGTATTTTAATAGGCCTGCGCTGAAATTCCTGCCTTTTATCTTCCTGCCTTTTATCGTGATCTTGCTGATACGCGCATTCAAGATAAGCGCCGAAGATCAATAATCCCGGGTTCAGGTTATAGAAAAAGGGCCCTGCAAATCAATGCAAGGCCCTTAATGTTTTAAGGCGTTAAAGCTCTCCTGCCCCCTACGCTGCCGGCTGGCCTGCTATTCTGCGGTACACGCAGGCCTGGGCTACCGAAGTAACAGGTATGGAAACGAATAAACCGACGAACAAACAGAGTATGCCAAGAAGCGTGATGACGAATGACAAAAGATAAAATCCTAAAAGGTCCCATTTAACGCCTTCAGTAATGCGCGAGCTTTCTTTAAGGGCTTCAATAGGGTTGGCGCCTTTATCAACGATTACATAACCGAATTGCCCGAATTTAATCGCCCAAAATATCCCCGGGATGACCAAAAGTATCAACCCGCCTGCCACGATCAGCCAGTAAAGAAAAGAGGCGAATACGAAATCAATGAATGAGTTTAAAAATGAGAAGAAATCGCCGGAACCTGCCGCTTCTTTATTGCTTAATTGCAGCGTTACCTTGGTAAAAATCATGGAAACCAATGTCTGCAAGACAAAGAACGCCACAAACACCACCAGCGCCGTCAAAGGGAAATATTTTACGCTTTCGGACAACTTATTGTGTGCTACGCTGACTAAAAATGAAGCTATGATCAAAACTAAGAAGATGAGGAAATTGCTTTTCATAGCGTTCCAGCCAAACCCGAACACCTCTTGCATAGTAAACTTTTTTCCCATCACTTTGCGCCCTCCCTTCTAAGATACAATTACTTTTCCTTAATCGCGGCCTTTTCTGCCGCGGAAACCCGGTTTTTTCCTTATGCCAGGCCTGCGCTTATCCCTGCCCAGTGGTTTATTAAAACTACGGTATTTAGCAAAACCTACCTCGCGGGGATTGCGCTCGAATTTCGCCTTGAAAACCCCGGCGCCTTCCTTATGCCTGGGAAAGCACTCCTTGCAGTATACCGGGCGGTCCCCGGTAGGCCTGAAAGGCACTTCGCACTCTTTTTTACAATCCGAACATATCGCTTTAGTAAAAGTCCTTTCCCTAAAGCTGCTTTCGCGGTTTGGCCTGTCAAAACGGCGAGGTTTATCAAACTGCTGAAAAGGCTTAACATAGTTACCCGCCCCGGAAGGCCTTTCTGAAGATTGGCTGATCAAGGTATCAATTTTCTTTTCCAGGAAAGTCAACTGCTGTTGCATCTTATAAATCAGGTCTGTTAGATTAGTTTCCACCTGGGGTTCAACAGAAACACTCTTGCGTTTATAAACTCTTTTCATTTTGCTCCTTATCTGGCGCGGTTAACCTTATCCATCCTTTGATACGTATTATACAGCCCCTTCTGATATAAAGCAAACACCTTCATTAAATGCAAAAGCCTAGCGATTTCGCCGGGCTTTAAAGAGTGGCTGCGCATCTTAGAAGAACTTGGTAGTTAAACTAACCATGTTTACGCAAAAGCCGTCTCTCTAATTCCTCGATCATCCTTTTCATTTCAGCTATTCTATGTTCCTTGCTGCCGGCTGCTCTTTGGATCACCTCTAACTGCCTGATCCTCTCCTGAAGCCCATACAATATCTCCTTGGATTCAGTGATATCCTCAATGGCGATCAGGATAAGCTTGGTCTTATCGGCCTTTTGGTAAATTTGCCGGGCATTTAACAACATTATCCGTTTACCTACGCCAATAAAATCATGTTCAACCTCAAAGTTGTCAAAAGTCGTGGTTTTAGGAAGGATATCCTCCAGTAACTGCCGCAGTTTCGGGATATCCCATTGGCGGTTGCCTAGATCATAGATCAGCTGCTTCTCCGTCTCCTCGGGCTTTACCTTAAAAATATCGTAAAAAGACCGGCTTGCTGAAACCACTCTTAAATCCCCATCCAGCACTATTAAAGGCTGATGCACAGTATCTACAATGCTTTCAGCGTATTCACGCGCATCCTGGATTGCCTGCGCTTTTGTGTCTTCTTCATATCCCATATTCAGCCCCCTGGATAAATTTAACTTACCTTAGTTTCTCGGAAACCTCATAGAGTATACCTCCTGCTATCTCCGGCTTAGGAAACAGGTATTTTCTCGCGGAAATAACAACCTGGGCCTTGTTGGCCGCTTTCTTTATGATCCTTGCGTATACTTGGGCGGAATTTATCGTCGCGCTGATAGTGCCCTTCGCTTTATCTTCCCTGGCGACCTTGCCCTGCCGTTTTAAAACCCTTAAAACTTCTTCATATGCATTATTAAAAGTCGCGCTAAAATCCTGCTGGACGCTATCTCTCCCAATGAACGTTACAGCCACTGCCACCGGCAAAACCGCCACGCCAGTCAACATAGCGGCCCCATATATCTTCGCGCCCTGTATCCCGGCCGCCTTCATCGGCTCCGCTACTATAAGCGCTGCCAGCTGCTGAGCGCTGGTTATGTTTTTGTAACTCTTGCGTATATTCAGGTCATAAACCTTAACAATAGGTTCTTTCGCGTGGACGTAATCCTTTGAAACTATCCTTCCTATGCCAAGCGTAAGCATATCGATCTGCATAGGCATTTGTTCAGCGGGTTTACTTTTCTTTTCCTTTCCCTGTTTTACCACCTTCAACTCATCGGCATTCAATTTACCTTCGGCATTCCTCTCAAGGCCGATCTCTTTTATCTCTATCTCCACGTTCAATAAATGCAGCTTCTTTTTCAGCAAAGCGCCTAAATCATACTTTACTCTGATCTTTGGCAAATATACAAGAATGCCCTGGGAAAAACCTTTAGGATTATACATCTTGAATCCGGATATCCGCGCGGACTGGCTAAAGACGCCTAAAGAAAACCCATCAATATGCACGGGAGCTCCGGTGACCTGGGTGGCCACAACTGTTATCACGGACTTGATTATCTGGTCTTTAAAAACACCGACTGCAAAGATGACAATGAAGATTACCGCTAATATAACCATAGTCTTTTTCATAGTCATTCTCCTTTTGCTATTATCTTACCCCAAACAGAAAGCCCCTGCAATTGGTTTATTTGCAGGGGCTTTTGAAAACCAGACCCTCCATCAACTGTTATATGGCAGTTGAGAAGAAAAGATTACACCTTTCTGATCAGCTCTTTGGCGACCTTTTCTCCTGACAAAAGCATTCCGCCAAAGATAGGGCCCATTCGGGGGCCTCCAATAACAGCGTTAGCGCACATCCCGCACACATAAAAACCCGGGCATACCTCTTTGGAGTTCTTTACGATCGTCTCCTCGCCGACTTCAGCCCACATTGACCCCTCACCCATAAGCTTGCCTGATTTTGTTTTTAAACGGATACCGGATTTTTTCTCAATGATGCGCGCCACTTCGGCAGGATGGCCGGTAGCATCCACCACAAATTTTGCCCGCATCGTAATGGGGTCAACATGTAGGTTCGCCATCTCAACCGCGGTCCAGTTCAATACTAAACCACTTACCCTTTTCTGCCGGATCATTACATCCTCAGCGCTCAATAAATTGAATATCTTCAGGCCCGCTTTTACCGCTTTAGAGCAAATCGTGGATACTGTTTCAATGGAATCAGACAGGTAATAGCCCTTCTCATATTGCCTTGTTTTGATCCCAAACTCATCCAGAATCTTTTTAGCTGATCCCTGAAAGACTATTTCATTGAACATCACCCCGCCGCCCCACATACCGCCGCCGATAGAAAGTTTCCTCTCGAATAATACAACCTGCTTACCGGCTTTTGCTAAATAATACCCGCAAACCATGCCTGCGGGGCCGCCGCCAACGATCGCCACATCAACATCCAATGCTTTGACGAGTTTCTTGCTGTATGATTCGATGATCGCCCGGGAAATCTTTATTTCATCTACTCCCATAACTCCTCCTTGTTAACTGACAAATAAAAAACCCTTATGCCGCTCGCATAAGGGTATGATCGATTACTCCTTTCCCTCCGCTGGCATTATCCAGATCAGGTTATTAGGGTAATCCGCTAAGTTAAGTGGAACTCTCAGGCCGTTTAACGACCTCCCCTAGATTATTCTTCAACTCAATTTGTTATATTTTATCACAAGAAATGCAAAAGTCAATTTGTTCATAAGAAAAGCCCGGCATTTCTGCCGGGTTTTCAAGATTGGCTCCCCCCGTCCCCCAGAAATCCGAACTTTTCTATAACGATCTACGCAGCAATGAATTACAAAAAGAACGGGGAAAGATGGAATTTACTCTTATGATTAAAAGAAACAACATCTCATCATTTAGAAATTTCGATACTAGAGAAACTCCTCAATGTTCCCTTCCAACAGCCAGGGACTTCGACAGATGTCATATATCCGTTCTCTTTGGCCTCTAGATATGAAACAATATTATTAGTATATTCGCACTCAAATACATATGTTCCGACATTATTAAAAACATCCTTTAACAAATCTTTAACTGCCAACTCATTTTTAGACCCGGAAATAATTAAATAATCTCCCACCACCCCTTTTATCTTTCGCGCATAAAAATCGCTACTCTTTAGTTTATCTGCCATATGACTCCATGAATCTATGATAGCCACCCAGGGACTTAAAGGTTGGTTTTGGTTTAAGCGGTCGTTAATATCAACACTAAATGCTATTTCTTCCCCTGGCAAGATGGAAACAAAATTCTTCCGCTTAGCGATTGGCATATTCGAATATGTAATTTCCGGCTCAATCCTGACTTCTTGACCATTCGGCTTTCTAATTTTACATTGAAGAGTCCACTCCGAGTTGATTTGATGTATCGAATCTGGCTGGAAAAGAATGATTTCTTTCTTACTGATATTCCTCAAAATCAATTTCAGATGAATTGGTTGAAACATTTTATAAAACGACTTATCTGTGCTTATGATTAACTGCAAAGATTGGGTAGTTGGAAATTTTTGACTAGGAGCATGCGTTTCCTGAGCTTCTACTGGGTTTGTTAAACATAAATTTGCAGATAAAATTAAAATAAGCAGATAAAACTTCATCAAGTTATCTCTCCACTGCAGTCCGTATAACTTTTTACAATGTCAAGTTGGGGTAAAATCCGAACTCTTCACTTTTTTATTTATTCAATGATAACTCATTATATTACAGGCCTTAATAAAAAGAAAGCCCCGGTTACGATGAAATAACCAGGGCTTTAATCCGAAAAAGTTCGGATTTTCAATTACTCCCCCTCATGGATGGTTTCGCCTCTGCTCAACCACTCCTATCTTCCTCATGGACTACGAACCTGTCGCTCCTCACTGCGTTACTGGCTCCCCCTCATGGGTCGTCGGCCTACGGCCTCCTCCTCAAGGG
>Ga0265297_10007754_pt1 | contig 14710 bp, 19 predicted proteins | sample Munlanlwell13791_FD_192502 | JGI IMG/M metagenome (GOLD analysis project Ga0265297, IMG submission 192502) | Leachate microbial communities from a municipal landfill in Southern Ontario, Canada - Leachate well 137-91 | ecosystem: Engineered > Solid waste > Landfill > Unclassified | place... | reverse complement strand
AAGCCCATGCACGCGCACAACTTTAGGCACAGTAGAGCCACTTATCTTGCTCAAACCTGGACTGAAGCGCAGCTATGCAACTTCTTTGGCTGGTCCTTGGCAAGCAAAATGGTCAGAAAGTATGTCCACCTATCTGGCAGAGACAGCGATACAGCCATCCTCAAGCTCTACGGCATGGCAAAGAAGGAAGATGAGATCTCCAGGCTTGCCCCAGTGGTTTGCAAGGTCTGCGGCTTTGAGAACGCAAGCAGAGTAAGCTACTGTGAACGCTGCGGAAGAGGCATGACGCTCAAAACAGTTGCACAAGAGCGCGCGTTTGATGACGAACGATTAATGGGCGCGCTTGAGCAGGTTGTGGATAAGAATAAGTTGAAGGAAGAGCTAAAGCAAAGGATAATGAAGGATATACTCAAAGAAATGAAGAAGGAAGATATTCTTGAGGCTCTAAAAGAGGGTTAAAATGACACCAGATGTTTACCCAGAGCTTGTCCAAAGCTACTTGGGCTATCACAGATTCCGCATTCAAAACGAGCAAAGCGGAGTTATTGACTTATCCGAAGTCAGATTCCTCTATCCCGCAACACTTCTGCCTCTGCGATACTACTTGCAGAATACAAAACCAGTTCCTAAGAGCGTTGAACCCACCGACCCCAACGTTGCAAACTACATAGAACTGGCCAAAGGCGCTCATTCCTGGTCAACTGGTTGTCCCTATGTTGAAATTACCCAGAAATCCAAGGAGGTTGAGAAGGATCTCAACAATTTCTTTGACAAGCATTTTGAGCACGGAGAAAAATGTGGGAGCGAAAAAGCATTCAAGATGCTTATCGGAGAATTGGTTGACAACGTCCAAGAGCACTCCGAGTTCTCCAAAGCCTATGTGGAAGGCCAAATATACAAAAAGAAGGGGTTCACCGAGCTTTGCATACTTGACAATGGAAAGTCCATTCCTGGCTCATTCAAGGAGCATGGCAAGCCATTCAAGAACGATGTGGACGCCATTGTGCAGGCAATAAGAGGCGTAACCACAAAACCAGGCGATGAGCGCGGCACCGGCCTTGGGTTTGTATCAAACCTGATCACAAAGGGCCTTTGCGGAGAGGCATTCATATCATCTGGGGATGGATTCATCTACCTTGGAAAGGACGGCAAGGGCCTTATTTTCAATGATTCGCGCATCCATTACAAAGGAACAATAGTCGCCCTGCGCATGCCTTATATCGCAAAAAAGGTAGATGTTTACGATTTTATCAATACTCGTCCGAATGTAGACAAGATCTTAAGCAGCGGCACCTAACTGGTATAAGGCTTATATAGGGTAGGCAACCATATAGAGGAAGGAGTTGGGGTTTGTGTCCAAGGGCAAAATTCTAAGAATAAGCCTAAAACGGGCCATCGCGCCTTATCTTGCACTGCGCGCATCAGCCGACAGGCTATTTGACAAGATTGAGTCCTCTTCATGCAAAGAAGTAGTGATTGATTTCTCAGGAATAGAAGCAATTACGCGCTCTTTTGCACATCAATACTCAATTCGTAAGCAAAGCAGCCCTAAGAGCATATCCGAAGTCAAGGTTCCAACCAGCATCAAGTCAGTTATGACTCTTAGCGTAAAACCGATTCACATGGTGGCAGTTGCGAGAACGTCAGTAAAGCCAATGAGGCTACTGTTATAGCGACAGGTTCTTGCTGAAATAAATAGAATTGATCAGGCATTATACATCTTATCTATCACAGTGTCCCATTTACGTCTATAGTTAAAAAAGTCTGCAAGATCTCCACCATGTTTCTTTAGAATATCCTTAACTGACTCCGTGTTTAGATAAACGATATAGTGCATGGTTGGACTATCTTGAAGACATTCGAATGGCCGATCATCGCATCTCATGCCGCTTATTGCCATGCTCCTCCCAATACAATTTTCCAGCCTATATGCAAATACGAGACCTTGGTTTAATTGAGTAGAAAATATCAATTTTGCAAGTTTAATTGTGGACTCAATTGCATGAATAATACTCTCATCATTGACATATTGTATCTCTCTAAGTTCAAAGCCAATATCAAAAACAATCTCAAAACATCCGTCGCTATTGTTGATTTCGCATATTGGTTCATTAGGTGAATAGATTAGTCGGCTTGTGCCGCTTAAACGTTCATTGAATGTAGAATAATACGGCAATGCCATCGCAATTTCCGTCAAGGGAACGATATTACTGCCAGCATCAATCTTGCTCTGGACCCGATTGGCACAAAATACTCTTAAACACGGCACTTTTTTATCATTTAAAAATTTTGATGATGGTCTGTTTTCAAAATAGTTTGATTTGTTTTGCACAGTAACCCAGCCCTCATAGAAGTATTTCTTAACTGAGTTAAGCAAATCCTGTTTTATCAGAATAGAAAGTTTGTCTGGTTTATCAAAATGTCCATAAATTGCATAGTCCTTGATATTGGTTTCAATGAAATGTTGTTGTAGTTCGTCTTTCTCACCATTATAAACATAAGCAAAAAGAGGGTGATTTAACTTTATACTGTGCGTTACTTCATCATTTACTGGTTGGGAAAACGCTGAGCCCGCCAACAAAATAGTAAAGTGACTTTCTTCAACCATATCTAAATATGCCTTTCTTGGCTGAATAGGGACCGCACTATTTTCTTTATATTTATCCTCAAAGAGCAGAACTTCAAAGAGTTCATCGTCTATCTCATTTTTGATTTTTTGACGTAGTTCGGCATAAGAATTTTGGACAGAACTTATGAAAATCTTAATTTTAGTCAAAAAAATCATCTTCGTCTTCTTCTGGGCGTATTAATCGCAAAAGTCTTTTTTCGTTTTAGTATATTTTCATTTAATCTTTTTATCGTAGAAAGATATAGCAGAAATAAAACGTAAACGATCACAGGTAGAGCTATACTCAACAGATCTATCTGCGAAGCCGCATTAATTACTTTGAGAAGAAAAGCGTATGAAAAGACAAGAAATAACATACTTATTAGTAACAAAATTTCGCTGTCAACGTGGGGAACATTTTTCTCAATAAACTTTTCAAAGAGAATTTTCTTTTGGTTGGATGAGTAGTAGACTATTAACCCTAAAATCAGAGAGAACAAAAATAAGATTAAACATATGAACAAGAAAAAAATGTGAAACAAAATCGACAATATTGTTATTAAAGCAAGAATAATTACTACAATTATCGTTGGTAAGAGTGGGCGAGGAGTAAATGTTATCTTAAAATTACGTGGGTCCAGGAAATAAATAACAAATGGCACAGTAACCGCGAATATAATCCCCAACCACTGAAGATCATTCGCCTTCTTACTTTCCTCAAGACTATTTTTATTCTGTTCGAGTGCATTTTCAAATGATGATTTCTGAATACAAATTGAAACAAAATCTTTGTGCATGTCTCTCGAAAGTTTAATTTTATTCTCAACGTCTGCAATCAAGTTCAATAGCTCTGCTTGAATTGGTAAGAATTTGTCAACATAATAGTAAGTGCTTTCGTTTTTCTTTAGATTTCGTGCAATAACTCTATACTGATAATCTTGAGGAACAATGAGCCGAGTGTTTTCTTTTATATTAGAGAGGTTTGACTCTAATTCAGAGATTAATTGCATTCTTTCGGTAAGGTTAGATAATGAACGATTAGTACAATCCACCTGGGTGCTTAAGTTTGCAAAATCCTTCCACTGCGGAATTTGAGATTCCATTATTTTGAGCTGTCTTATTTTTTCATCGCTGTAAACGGCCAGATTGTAGAGTTCAAATAGCTGCGTTCCGGGGTAGTTATTGATTGCGCCATGTTTATCTAAGATCACATCGGTGTTGTGAAAAATATATGCTTGACGGCAAGATGTTTTTTGAGGAACTACGAGATGAATATTGTTTAAGTAGACGAGATCGATATAGTCCCCATCGCATACTGGCATCTGATTCATTACCTGTGAGATGTTCAAATTACTGAGATCTTGATCTATTCCATCTTTCTTTACCTGTTGAATCCAGTACAACTCAGTTGGGACGTTGTATCTTTCCTGAGATAATGAATAGCGAGTAAAAAAGGGTTCTCGAAACGCTCCAAATTCTGTTTCTATGTATGGATTTTGAGCACACCCCTCATAGTTTCTTAAGTAGTAGCCAGTGATACCATTGAAATAGGCAGTAACGTTACTTTCGGATAATTTGAAATAGAGCGAGTCATAATCTGAGTAATTGTCAAGATAGATAAAATTTGAATGATTTGCAATAAACTGAGATCTTAGATACATGTTGGGTGTCGCGTATGCAAGACCATAGATGTCGTAGTCTTGTAAGTTACCAAATGAACTATAAATGGGGTCTGGTCCAATGAATTGAATATGTGTTACGTTGCAAAGCTCGTATCTGTGGTCTATTGTTTCTGCTGCGTTTAAAGTGGATAGAAACAGCAAGATAATTAGTAATAGCCTCCCCATATTCATATCGTATCTTTATGTGCTATATAAGCCTTCTTATTTCCCCACACTATCAAAATCGTTAACGATGTTTGACGGGACTTTGTGTTATAAAGTAGTTGAAATTAATCTTGTGTATGCTGCTAACAGACAAAATTACTGATGAACAGCGCACTAACATCGCAAGATGGTTAGAATCAGCTACGCTTGACGTACGTGCTGCCAAAATCCTCCATCAAAACAATCTTTACGCTCCCGCGGTTTATCATGCCCAACAAACATATGAAAAATTATACAAGGCGCTGCATCTTCTATTGGGCCATGAAGAAGAGTATCTTAAGAAAAAAGGACACTTATACCTTACAGAAAAGCGGCTTAAAGCTGTAAAGAAGAATGGCATTGTTTCTGGAGATGCAGAGTTGATAGCAATCTTGGAGAAACACGTTCCATCATACGATACATATTCAAAAAATGAGCTGGAGTTGGTAAAGGCGGGCCAAGAGTCATATATGCTGGTTGAACTTGCTCGTGCCATGATCTTTGAGGATGTTTCTGTCATAGCTGACAAAAAAATACAGGAGGAGACTAAGAAATGGCTTCAAATGCACAGTGCAATTTTTGAGGAAAGGCAATTCAAAATCCGCGAATTACGTCTCTTTTTCATTTTTATGGGTGTTATGATGCTTGCGCATCTTTTAGCTCCTCACTGTAAGTATACTCGATACCCGAGCAAATCGTTTGCACCGCAAGATTATAATCAAAAAATGGGAATCGTAGAGACTCTGCCTACAATTTTAGATACTGCCGATTATGCTATATCCGAAATACGAATGATACTCCTTAAAGATTCCGCATAAATTTACTATGACTGTCGTTTTATTGCAGCTCTTCTTATTTCAATTCCCGCTCCATCCTTGTCACGAAAAGATGTTATCATAACGTGGTCTTTATCCGTCCAACCTAATGCACGCGCTTCCTTTGTGATAAATAGTGCGAGGCCAGTAGCCCAAGGGATGACCTTTTTGACGTTGATAGAAAGAACTTCTCGCTTCGCATCCATGCCCCTATATTTTTATACTTTGCTTTAATAGTAAATACTTAGTGTCATAAGTAGTGGGGTGAAACAATGGACTTTGGATACGCGCGCTTTGCCGTAGTCGTCTTAACGATAGGAATGCTTTTCTTGGCAGGGTGTTCAGGAAGCTCAAAGAGCACTGCCACCACCCCCTCCGACACGACCAAAGCGTCCACTCCTTCGGCTGAAACACCAAAACCGGCCCAAACTACTCCGCCCGCCACCCCAGCACCGCCCGAAAAGAAGGAAATTACAACGTGCGAAGATGGGGATGGTGCGTGCCCGGCAGGCTGCAACGTGTTCAACGATAATGACTGTAAAGCATTGACGCCGGGAACTCAGGCCAGCTCGGGCGACCTCAAGCTGACGGTGTCAAATCCCTCAATACAAGTATGCACAAGCGATTATTCCGAAGACAAGGACACTTACCTTGTCTTTGATGTCAGCGTGGAAAATAAGGGCAAGGACACCGCTTACGTTTCCTCAATGGAGTTCAACGTGGTTGACCCGAACAGAAAGCAATTTGACGGTTCAATAATCGCCTACCCCATGGCATTCAGCGGAAACTGCAAGGACGCGAAGAATGATGCCTTTAGTGGTGGGAACCTCATGCCAGGCTCAAAGGACAACGGCAAGATTTGGATAGAACTCAGCAAGACCGGCGCCTATGCGAAAGGCAAGTGGTTCATCGTCCACAAGAAGACCTTCAGCCTGAAGGACATCTACACCGCCTACGAAACGCAGGTCAACTGATGGTTTCAGTTTCTTTTTCTATCTCCTTAGCGAGAGCTGCTTGGATATAGTCCGTAGCGCGCGTTTGAAAGAATTCACGCGTCATAGGTGCTCCCCCCGGACTTAGGCTTATTTGCTGTTGATACTTGAATTCCATGTCTTTGCAAGCATCATCATCCAAAAAGCGCGTTTTAAGACACTCCTGGCACCTCTTGAACAGTTTTAACGCCTCTTCTGGGTCACTTAGGTCCATTGGCTCTTTTTCTCCAGCTATGAACAGCATGATGCTTGTGGCATAAGACTCACTGTGTTCGTTTGAGATGATTTCAAGGGCAAGAACGTACGTGTGGTGTAGCTTTGACCTAATCTCGTCATTTGAGAGCGAAACATCAGGCTTGCATGGAGGAAATGATGTCTGCATTTCAAGCTCTGCAAGGCATTTCATACGGTTGCGCAGAAACTCGCGATCTGAAAGCTTCCTTTGCTGAAACCATTCGCTTTGATAGATTGAGGTATACATAAAGGATGTAAAGTCATCCGACCATTCCATCATAAGTTCCTTTTTTGTTTTGGCAGGGAAATTGCTATCTTGAATGAGCATTCTGGCCACGCAATCAACTCGCAAAATGAGCTTTCTGCGTCTTTCAGCTACCTGCTCAAGCTCAAAATATGCCTTTTTCAGTATTTCCAAAACAAGCTTATAGTTGAGCCATTGATAGCGAGATTCCATTTCTTTCAGAGCAGCGTAATTGTATTTGCTGACATCATAAGGGCGAATTGTGTCGACAACTTTGGCGAACTCTTCGTCTCTTGCCTCGGGAGTTATATTGCTAAAGGATAACTCGCGCAAAAGCAAAATGCGCTCATCAATTGTCAATTCAGTGTATACCTTCTCTAATTTTTTGGTCATTTAGTGCCCCTTTCGCATTATGACGACTCGCTCAAGCATCTCAACGCGCGTATCCAGGTCCCTGGCCTCAAGCGCCCCCAGAAGGATGTTTGTCAAGTAGCCAAGGGTATTTGCCCTTCCACGGTCAATTTTGCCCGTTCTGACCTCATTTGCCGTTCTTTCAAGGAAAAGCACCACATCATCCAGGGTTTTGAGTTCAACCCACTCTGAAGAGTCTATTTTTGGAAGCTTGCCGCAGTACCCGCCTTCGCGATGGGCAAGTTCACGCCTTTCCACTACCTCGGGCCTATTAGAGTGAGTAAAGCAGTGTTCGTCACCTTTCAGAGCTGGAGAAGCACACTTTTCGCTGTTTTTCTTGATGAACGTGCATTCGCCCATACTATCCCCCCTATTGTATGCTTTCGGAATGGGACAATAGACTTCTTACTATAGGTGTGTCTATTGTCCTTTGATAAAATCCAGACTTTCGGACAAAAGATGGGACACTCATAGAGTATTGTCCCGTTTGTCTCATTCTAATCTTAGAAACCGAATTTATGACGTTATTCTCCATCTTCACCACTCTCTTCATGTGTTTGTCCCGTTTGTCCGTTTGTCCCAAAGTCTGCTAAAGTTCCGGAAATAGGCGCATAGACTCCTTTCCTTGGCTTGGTGAATAGATTTTGCTCTACAAGCCACTTTAGGCCCCTACCTATCGCTTTCCCATTAAACTCGGTCTTAAGTGCATCTTGCACCTCAGAAGTCTTGAACTCCGTTTTGGCGTTCTCAAATACCCATTTTTGGATGGCCTTGGCTGCCTTTTCGGGCTGGTTTGCAGATTCCTCAAACGTGCCAAGGAAGTTGAATCTGAAGGTATCCTCGTCTGCTTCGACTTCAAGACGGCATGGTTCTTGCTCGATGCCGGTTCGGCTTTTGGCATGGCGCATTATCAGGGCACGCCCATCAGAGCGAACTCTTTCAAACAAAATAACCGCGTCTGCATAGTTAACCAGTTCGCTGGAGCCCCTAAGTTCATCCAAGTGATCGTGTACGCCCTTCCCCATGCCTTTGCGCAAATGGTGAAGAAGAATGAAAGTCGCATCATAGGCCTCAATCAGTGGTCTTATTGCATCTACAAACAAAGTGTTGACTTCGCCTGCCTCGTTTTCATCAACACCGAGGACTCGCCTAAAAGAATCCACAATAACAACCGCACCAGGGTGTTCCTCCAAAAACTCTTCGAGTGGAGTCGTGTCTTCATCAAACTTAAGTTTTGGAAAAAAAGAAAAATGCAGGTTAGAGGGGATTTCTGTTGTTCTAGTAAGCATCTTTAGCCGCTTTTGCATTTGAGCCCCGCCATTTTCAGCATCTACAAATAACACGTCGGCTTTGACAGTTTCAAAATTGTCAAGATACTTCATCCCGCGCGCGATAGAAAGAGCAAGTATCATCGCACTCCACGTCTTCATGGAGCCGCGTTTGCCGCCCCAAAAGATTACTCCTTTTTTTGGGAGCAACTTTTCAACCAACCATTGTTCTTGAGGGAAATCTTTAGTTGCAAGTTCAGACGCAGATATAACATCAAGAGAGTTTTTTGATGGCCGCGGTTTGCCTTCGAAGTAAGCTTTGCAGTCTGGCGAATTATTTATGTGCTCTCGGGCATGTAACTTGGTGAAGATACCTGATTCGCCACATTTACGGCAATTTCCAGTTGAATCAGAAATTGTATTTAGTGAAGGTTCAAATCCCACCATCATCCCCGCCTCGCCCAAATTTTACCTTAATAATGCTGTCCTTTGCAATCAAGAGATTATTTTTCTCGGTTTGAATTTCAAAAAACTGACCTGTAACCTCTCGCAGAATGCCGCGCGCCCGTTTTTCTATGCCTTCCTCACGGAAAACGACAAGCACCATCTCGCCAACCCACCTATCCTCACCCACACTACCGACCCCCATTCTTCATTCACTTGAAAGAACGCCTTTTTTACGCAATTCAGCAATCTTCATGTCGTTAATAAGTCCAGCGTTGCGAAGTTCAAGGATTGCTTGTTCTTCCGCCGCTCTGATAACATGTCTTAGATCAGTCATGTCTCTGCACCTTTTTTTCTAAGCAAACCCGGACAATCCCACTTAGCGTTCCACCGTTCTTCTGCGCATACTCCTTCGCCTTTCGTACGACGTCTTCCGGAAGACTTAATGAAACGATCACGGACCTATTTCGCAGGTTATGTATTTTTATATAATCAAGACAAAATTGTCCACATGTTCCCAGTTCCTTTAAAAAGAAGAGAAATTTGGAAGCTCGCAAAGAGAAGACAAAGAGTAGCTACACGATCTATAAAATTTATGAAACTTTTTGGCGAACTCTCTTCAGATTGGGGAGAGTTTGATTCGTTCTCTTCAAAAAATATCTTTCCAAATGTAACGGTGATCATCAAGAGTCGCCAGTATGGTGAATGGTTCCAAAACATATCTACTGATGAAAAAATTGCTATTATCCAACACCTTATGGCGAGTTGTTGGATAAAGGAGCTGAAAAAAAATTGTTGATAAAAAATCAGGCTTTCTTAAGACGTGGGACCAGCTTTCAACTGCTGTTGAAAGTTTTAAATTATACGAGAAAGAACGCATGAAAAGACTTGGTTATCTCTCCATTGATTCGTGGGATCTATCTGAGATAGAAAAGAAATTGGAACTTTTACCTATCGACCATCAGAACCCAACACAGAAACTAAGTAAAATAGATGACAAGACCTTGACAAAAGTCGTAGAAGAATATCTTATTTCAAAAAAACAGACAGAAGAAAAGTATGAAAATGACGTGCGATTTTGTTCGGTGGGTAAAACAAAAAAATACCTACTTATGTTAGCCGGGAAAACAAAGGCAAATCTAAATATTAGGCCCAACACTCGTCTTTATCTACATTCTCGGCTTAAAAAAAGAGGGATTACTGAAATGCTTTCAACATTAGAGTCTAAACAGCAGCCAAAATATGAACGAATAAAACTTACAGAGTATGGGCGGAGAATTGTTTATGGATACCGTTAAGCCAAAAGATAAAGATCTGGAACTTGCAAACCTGGAATTTAAACTTGGGCAAGCCAGCTACTTTTTAGAGAAAGTTAAATCAACATCCTCAAATCGTTTAATACAAGATTACTACTTAAGTGCCTTTTCAAATTCAATTTATACGATTATAGAATACTTGAAAGGTTTGGACAAAGAGATATATGTACGTTTAAAGTGTGATGAACATCTTGGCCCTTTTTGTACTGATGGGCGAGAGGGAGGAATACGTGGATTAGATGTTCATCGTAAGCCATTGAAACATAATAGAGATTACTTTATTGGTGAGCATGCTGAAATAAAGGGGAACGTTATCAAATTGTCTGATGCTGACTGCCATATTGTAGTAAAAATAAATGATAAAAAGTTGGATCTTTTTGATCTGTGCACCAAAGCCCTGGAAAAAGTTAAATCTGAGGTCTCTAAACTTCAAACCGATAAGCCGACATAGACTTCTATTCAGACGAGTCCCTAAAGAGTAACTTTTCCCCTTGTTACGCCACGACCCCTCGCTTTCCACAATATGCTTCGCAGACGCTGTTTTATGAACGCCTGCGAGGGGTTGTGGAACGACCCCGTTGCGCTATGTTTGCTGTGAAGGAAAGTTAAAAGGCAATGCGGATGGAGCGGTGGCAAAGGAAAGGCGCGGGCAGAATTAGGCATGCCTGCCCCTAATTGGGCGATATTGGCATTCCAAAAATAGGCTGGAAAATAAAAAGGAAAACGCCCGCCGGAAGGCGGGCTTTGGAACTTCACTTGCCCTTTCAGCGCTTCTTGCCCTTCTTTGTGGAAGGCGCCTTCTCCTCCGCGCAACACGGGCAGCAGTCGCTCTTGTACATCCACACCCCGACAGCCACCATCAGTATGGAGAACAGGAGAGCGGGAAGCGTTATTCCGAGGACCATGATTGCCCAGCCGACAAGGGTCACGGTCATTTCCGAGCTCTGCTTCGCGTTTTCGAACAGCGTCACCGCAGTCTTGGCATACTGCTCAACATGCGTGCTTTGCATGCCTGCGCCGATAAGCGGCAGTGCTGCAAGCTGGGATGCGACTTCGCTGACCTTTGCCGCAACATTCTGTGCGTTTGAGTAGTAGCCGGAATGCGTTATGGCGTAGACCTCCTGCGCATATGGCTGGGTGGTCTTGATGGCCTCGGTGTAAGGCGCAACATAAAGCTGTATGATGCCGAACATCAGGGCAGTTGCCAGGAAGAAACCGACCAGCATGCCTGCGTAGAACTTTCCCATTAAAATCCCTCCGAGGGGGATTCCCAGGCTTTGTTTTAATAACTATCTGAAAAAATTGGAGGCAGGCGGCGTGCCAGCCATGCAACAAATAAGCTCAGGCTGCAAATGCTTTCCAGAATAGTATGAGCGTCAGGAATTTGGCAGCGAATATTATGATGAAAAGCTTCGGGAAGTCAAGCTTGGTGAACTGCAAAAGGGCAAGCCCGAGCTCGTCAGGGAGAGGGAGCCCGAAAACAAAGAAGCCGGCGAGAGGGGCGGCAAGCGGGAAGCGGTCGATTTTCGCACGGATTGACTCGGTCAGGCGCCGGGCGTTCTGTTCAAGTGCGTCCCTGACTGAAAAAAACAGCAGGCAATCCGCAAGGGCTGCGGACAGGCATGCGGCAAAAGCCACCTGCTGCGGGTCGCCCATTTTCATGAGCTCGAGTATGACCACCATGGAAAAAGGAGTGGTCGCCCCGAGGGTGTAGAATGCCCCGGCTATCGCAGCCCCGAAAATGCCAAGCCCCAAAAGCCAGGCGGAAGCAATCTTGTCAAGGCCTGCGAAAACGAAAATGAAACTTGCCAGTATGAAAAGTATCACGAACTGCACGCGCAATCCAAGGGTGAAGCGTTTCGCGAAAAGCACATGCTGATTCATGAGGTAATGCTTTTTATTCGTAAGGGGGCAATCCCCAGCCATGCTACCTGGAAACAGCCAGCCCGGCAATGTGAAAAAAGCCGCAATCTACCTGATAATACTCTCGATTGCATTCCTCGCCCTTGAATTCGCCGCAGGATTCACCATAAGGCAGTCGATAGCCACCACGCTGGTGCTCGGGCTGGTCCTGGGCACCGTGCTTTTCTGGGACATCCGGCTTTCATTCGCGCTCATAGGGTCGTTCATACTCATAGGCTCAGGGCTTCTCGGGGTGGAGAAGTTCGTGGAATTCTCTTCTTTGAACATCATACTGTTCCTTGCGGGCATGATGCTGTTCATAGGCTATCTTGAGAAAAACGCGTTTTTCGACTACCTGATAGCGAAACTGATGAAAATCCTGGGCGGAGGGGGGCTGCGCCTGGTCTTCCTCATATTGCTCCTTTCCGCGTTCTTCGCGGCCATAGTGGATGAGGTGACATCGATACTTTTCATGCTGTCCATAGTCCTCTCGCTTTGCGCAAGGCTGCGCGTCAATCCCATCCCGTTTGTCATGATGACGGTTTTTGCCACCAACATCGGAAGCAGCGCAACCGCGATAGGCAACCCGGTAGGGGTGATGATCGCACTCAACGGGAAGCTCACCTTCTCGGATTTCCTGGAACACGCCACCCCGATTGCGTTCGCGGCTTTCGTGACGATGTTTTTGGCCTGCTTCCTGATATTCAAGAGGGAAATCGCGGAATTCGCCCAGCGCTCACGGGAAATATCGGTCAAGGACATTTTCGACCAGCATGCGGCGAAGAACAGGCTTTTGAACGCTGTTTTTTTCACCGCTGTCTTTTCCGCCCTTGTCATGCATGCGCAGATTGAAACCGCGCTTGGAATAGAGAAAAATTCCATGCTTTTGGGCATTGCGCTTGGCGCGGCAGGGGTGGTGCTCCTGCTGGAGCGCAGCGAAGCGCGGCATTTTGTCGAAACAAAAATAGACTGGTGGACCCTTTTCTTTTTCATGCTCCTCTTCGCCTCGGTAGGCGCGCTTGAGCAGTCGGGCGTGATGGAGATTGCCGCCGCCGCGTTTTCTTCCCTTTTCGGGGCAAGCAAGGTGTACGCAGCCTCGGCGGTGATGCTGCTTTCGGGAGTGCTTTCCGCAAGCCTTGACAACGTGCTTGCGGTCGCGGTGTTCATACCGCTCGTCCACGACCTAGGGCTCCATGAAATTGGCGGGACCTATCTCTGGTGGTCGCTCCTGTTCGGGGCAACGCTTTTCGGCAACCTTACAATGATAGGGAGCACCGCGAACATAATCGCGCTGGGTCTTCTTGAAAAGAGGGGCCTGCCGCGCATATCGTTCATGCAGTGGCTTAGGGCGGGCGTGCTTGTCACCGTTCCCACCGCGGCTGTCGCGTTCCTGCTGATATATCTCCAGTATCTTGCATAGGGGTGTTTCATATGAAAGTCGTGAAAAAGGACGGGAAAATGCAGGATTTTGACGAAAAGAAAATCGCCTCCGCGCTTGCCAGGAGCGGGGAGAAGAAACACGCGGAAAGAATCGCCAAAAAAGTCGCAAGGAAACTCAGGGGCAAGCGGGAAATCCATTCCTCGGTTGTGAGGGAGGAAGTCATACGCGAGCTCCAGTCATGCAAGGAATGCAAAGCCGGGAATTTCGCAAACTTCCAAAAGGCGATAAGGAACCTTTCAAAGGGGGATGACGTCCTTGAAAACAGGATACGGGGCATTGTTGGCAAGTGCGGCAGGGTGGAAGGCGTGTACGGGGGGTTTCAGATAACCGTGCTCAATGAGAAGGAATTCGACTATTACGGCGTTCTCCACGAGATACTCGGCTCGTCCAAATTCATCGTGACTGCCGAGCTTGTCGACAGGTCAATCGTGATAAGCGCAAGATGAGGACGGAAGCCGTGGTTCGCCGGGAAGCTTAGGCTTTCCCCTTGCGCCCGACCATTTCCCTGGCCTTCACTGCGATGTGCTCTGCCGCAAGGCCGAAGCGCTTCACCAGCTCCCAAGGCGCGCCAGTCTCGCCGAACCTGTCCTCCACGCCAATCATTCCGAAGGCTATCGGCTTTCGCGAAGCATCCGCATCGCAGAGTATGGCTGAGGAGACGAGGTTGCCCATCCCGCCCTTCTGGTGCTCTTCAACCGTGAGGACAGCGCCTGTTTCCATCGCCGCAAGAAGTATGGCCCCCTTGTCGATGGGCTTTATGGTGGAAAGGTTCACCACGCGGGCTGCGATTCCGAATTCCTCCTTGAGGATCCACGCGGCGCGCATCGCTTCTGGGACTTCGGGTCCGCAGGCGATTATTGATATGTCTTCCTGCTCGTTTTTGGCCTCGGTTGAAAGGACGGTCTCAAAGGCGTCGGCGAATTGCCCCTTTTCCCCCCTGTAGCGGATTATGGTTGCAACTCCGAACTTGTAAGGCGTTTCCTTCTTGCTCACTATAGGCGTCGGCTCGCGGGCGTAGCGGATGTAGCAAGGCCCGTTTATCTCGCCTATCATCGCCCCGGTTGCCTTCTTTGTCTCCCATGAGTCGCATGGGACAAGAAGGTTCATGTTCGGAAGCCCGGCTATCTGGAATATCTCCTCCAAGGCCTGGTGGGTCGCGCCGTCAGGCCC
>Ga0265297_10007753_pt1 | contig 14712 bp, 8 predicted proteins | sample Munlanlwell13791_FD_192502 | JGI IMG/M metagenome (GOLD analysis project Ga0265297, IMG submission 192502) | Leachate microbial communities from a municipal landfill in Southern Ontario, Canada - Leachate well 137-91 | ecosystem: Engineered > Solid waste > Landfill > Unclassified | place... | reverse complement strand
CATGTCCGAGATAGTGAAGACCGCAGTAACGACACCTTTCCAGCTTACGGAGCTTGCCACAGGCGCAAAACAGCTCATAGCATACGGATTCGCTGCCGAGGAGGTCAACGGGACACTCCTTAAACTCGGTAACGTGGCCTCTGGATTGGGCCTGCCTCTTGAGAGACTCACCTACCTGTATGGTACTACAAGGACACAGGGCCGTCTCATGGCAAGGGATATGATGCAGTTCACCACTTCGGGTATTCCATTGCTTGACCAGCTGGCCACCATGTACGGAAAAACCACGCAGGAGATAAACAAGATGGTCTCTGCCGGTAAGATAGGATTCCCAGAGGTGGCAAAGGCTTTCGACCAGATGACGGGCAAGGGTGGAAGATTCCATGACCTCATGCCAGAAATGGCCAAGACCATACCGGGACAGATCTCGAACCTCAAGGATAAGATAACGATGGCCATGAACGAGATAGGACAATCCAACTCGGGTCTTATCTACGGAGGTATCAAGATGGCCAACTCTATGGTTGACAACTACGAACAGGTAGGTAAGGCCATAATGGGGCTCGTTGCTATTTATGGAATATACAAGACCGCCCTGATAGCGGCAGCGGCTATGAACGGCACTCTTATGACAAGCAACCTGATGCTCGTAAGGGCTTTCACGGCTGTCAGAAACTCCGTTGTCGCCCTCAATGCTGCCATGGCCACAAGCCCCTGGATCGCCCTCGGTGTCATAGTGGCCTCGCTTGTTGTTTCCATGTGGGCCCTTCACGATTCCACCACGGCACAGGAGAAGGCACAGAAGAAACTCAACGAGACCCTTGCAGAATCAAGGCAGAAGAAACAGGATGCTGCCAACGATGTGGACAAACTCAGTAGTGCAATACGCAACGGCACATCAGACATCTATGAACAGGTGACAGCCTTCAATGAGCTCATCAAGAAATACGAGTTTTTCAAGAAATACTCCATTGACGACATAAGGAACATGACCTCCGAGCAGTGGGCTAAGGTTATGAGCGAGTTCAATATTTCTGCTGACAGGGGTTCTGTTCAGGGACTTGTTGACAAGAAAAAAGCCGAGATAGCAAAACTTGAAAAAGACCTTTTAAGATTCGAAAATTCCACGGGCGTTTCTCCTAACGATATAGCAAGGACAAGGGAAAGTCTCAATATTGCCAAGACAGAGCTCAGGGGGCTCGAAAAAGAGGCTCAGAAGGTAGCGAAGAACATCCGTCAGGCAGAGATAGCCGCCATGACTCCTGAAGAGCAGAAAGCCTACTATGAGGGAAGGAAAAAGGCTATCGAGCTACAGAAGAAGCTTGTAATTGATAATGCCAATTTCACCCCACAGGAGAAAGCAAAGCTACTCGAGGGTCTCAACGTGGCTCTCAAGGAAGCAAACGAAAAGGCCGCAGGGGGCAAGGGTGTAATCAAAAACAAGGACTTTTGGGACAAACAGAAGAAAGATGCTCAAGAACTCATAGATCAGATGCCTGTCACCATGAAAGGCTCTGCCGAGTGGAAAGCACAGCAGAAGCTCATTGATGAGGCGGACAAGAACCTTCTCACATATAACAGCAAGAAGCTGGACAAGATAGCCGAACAGGAGGTAAAGGCTGAAAATGCACTCGAAAAGGCCACGGAAGAGCAGTTAAAGAAGCGCGCGGAACTTGATGAAAAAATATCTCAGGGCACTATCGACAATATGAAGGATGGTTTTGCCAAGGAACTGGCACAACTTGACGTGAACCACCAAAAACGACTCAATGAGATAGAAAAAGAGAAGAGGGAGCTCCTTGACAAGCAGAATGACAAAGCCCTCGCAGAATGGAAGAAAAGCGGCAAGTCTGAGGCTTCGTTCGTTAAGTCCACTACGCTCAACCCTGAGGATAGCTCAAGGATGGACGCCTTGACAAAACAGGCAAACGAGAATTACCTCAAGTCACAGACAGACCTATTCAAAGGTTTTCTTGAGAACAAGAGGGCTGAAATAGAAAGGGAATATAACGAGACTGTCGTCCCTCTTATAAAGATGATGAACGGCAAGAATACCGATATTGTGGGGCTTGCCATAGCTGATGCGGGGCGTGAGAGAAAGAGGAAACTCAAACAACTGGACAAGGACATCCTCTCTGAATATGGTCTTGAATCACTCATGAACGGATCGGGTGCGGACTGGCTCACGGAAAAGATAAAGGAGGTTGTTCCTTTCTTTCATTCCATATCAGAGTCCACCGTCAGCGAGTTGAAAAAGATACAGGATGTTATTGATGGCATTGAAATTCCTCAAAGCGTCATTGACGAGCTGAAGAAAAAGGGCGTAGATGTAGATGCCCTGCTCAAGAAACTCAAGGAGGTAAAGGCCGCCGGAAGCGACTCTGCCGACCAAGCCACAGCGAAGAAAACCGCCGACCAGTATGCCGATGCCGCAAGGGCTCTCGGACAAGCACTCTCACAGTCTTCTGACCAATTTGTAAAGGCCGTGGGGGAAGTGGTATCTGAACTTTCTGGGGTCATAAAGACCTTTGGTGACAAGAACAGTACAGGGATTGAAAAGGCATCAAGCATTGCCTCTCTTGCCATCATGGCAGGGAACTACCTGAAGGAGATACGCCTCTGGAACTGGAATAAAGCTCTCAATGCACAGAAAGAGCTGACAAAGGAAGCGGCCTCAAGGGTTAAGATTGAAACCGAGATAAACCAGCTGTATGCAGAGAGACTGGCTGACAGCGAGGAGAGTACATTTCTTGGTGTGGACTATGCCAAGAAACTTTCCAACGCCATGTCCGAGATAGCCAAGAATGGTGATTCTTTCAATGCTGCCATAGACCAGCTTTTCAGTAACTCCATATTCTCCGCCGAGGGTTCGGCAGAGAGAAACCTCTTCGGTACAAAGACGGATACATATTCCTTCACTCTGAACGAGGTACTGAATGGCATGACCGCACAGGGCAAGAGTTTCATGGACGTGTTGGGACACCTTCTCGATCCCATCAGTCTTTTTGGTGGCGGCACGGCAGACAAGAAGGCGAGGCTGGATGCTTATAATGGGCTCACAGAAGGTATAAACAAGGCCCTCTCTTCCATGGGAAAGACCGTGCAGGACTTCTCGGCCATGAGCTCACAAGAGATGCTCGACTTCTTCAACCTCATGAAGGAGGCGGGATATATCACCGATCAGGCGACACTCTCATTACTCGAGGATGCACAGGAACAACTCGAACTGATAGAGGAATACCAGGACAAGATAAAAGAGGTCATCTCCACTCTCTCAGGATCGCTTGGGAGTTCATTAAAAGATATTCTTGTAAATGCGTTTAGAGGTGGGTTTGGATATGGGGTCAACGAGGCAAAGAAAACGGCAAGTGCGATAGCTTCAATCCTTGAGGAACAGATTTCATCAAAGATAATGCAAGCAGCCTTCGGCTCTCTCTTCAATCAGTTAGAGGACGACATGGCAGCCAGTTTCGGCATAGGTGGGGACCAGTCTTGGTCAGATGATATGCAGAAGTTCTTCCAGGGCATCCCGGGCGGAATGGAGGCTTTTACGGCAATGATGAAAGCAGCACAGGAACAGGCCAAGGCCGCAGGATTTGACATCTTCGGCTCTACGAGAAGTTCAACAGCCTCAGGGATAGCATCGGCCTCACAGGATTCGGTCGATGAGCTCAACGGCCGTGCGACGGCAATACAGGGGCACACCTACTCTATCAATGAGAATATGAAGGTATTGGCTGCCAACTCCGAGAAGGCTCTTAAACATCTGGCAGGGATAGAGACTAATACCACGCCTATTTCAGAGATGCAGAAAGACATAAAGTCGATGAAAACCATCATAGGGGAGATTAAGGACCAAGGATTGAGATTAAAATGACAGGCAGATTATTCATAGACACATTGGATGCTTTCATAACCTACGGCGTTGCCGTGACGGCGGGGGGTTATGATGGGCTTGTCTCTTATCCATCACTCAAAGAGGTGGACACCAATGACTGGCCAGAAGCGGACGGCATAGAGGCAGACCTCTCCGAGGTGTTCCTTGATAGCAAGACCTTCACGCTTGATATGGTTTGTGCGAATGGTGGCGATGTGGGGGCTCTCATTGCTGCTCTCTCGGATGGGGCATATCACACCTTCAACTTCGCAGACTTGGGCATTACAAGGTCGTTGAGACTCGTCTCTGCTCCCAAATACGACGGGTATAGGATATATCATTTTTCCCTTTCCCTTGCTGACGACTCACCTCTTGACGGGTACGAATATGTAGAGCCTTTCTCTACGGGAAAGTCAGACGGCTTTGAGATAGACGGAAAGGACTTCTCGCTATACGGTATAAGAGTGCTTGACGGAACGATGAACGAGATAGACAAGACACCTGATGTCAAGGAAAACCTCAAGGTGAGCATATCGGGCATGAGTGGAAGTAATTACGACCCTGAAAGCGTGTTTTACAAGAGTAAGGAGGTTAAACTGAATCTCTTCATGCACATGGCAAAAGAGGATTTCTGGAAAAACTACAACGCCTTTCTTTATGACCTTACAAGGTCGGGATTCAGGACGCTCTATGTGGATGCAAGGACAGAGGAGCATCCCTGTCACTACAAGGGTGGCGATGTGAAGAAGTTGAGCCTCGTGGGGGATATGATCTGGTGTGAGTTTACCGTCACACTCGTATTCCTCTCCTACCGTCCCGGTGAAGAGGATTATGTCCTTGCAGACGAGGATGGTAATATCATATGTGACGAGAATTATAACGCAATAGAAAGCAGATTATGAGCATAGCAAAAATAAAGGCTTCACAAGTTCCTACAGGAACGACCATAGTAGGATTCATGGCACTTGGATGGGATTCGGCCAGCAATAAGTTGGTGAAATTTGACATGGAAACCTTCAAGGGAGACACGGGTGATACAGGCGCGAGCATAGAGATGGGGGTCAATAATGATACCCATTACATAGTATGGCGCGTTGTGGGGGCTTCTACGTGGAACAACCTCATTTCCATGTCGACAATAACAGGGCCACAGGGAGCGGCGATAGAGGTGTCGGTACAGAGCGGTTATATTGCTTACCGATATATAGGGTCTGCCGACTGGACAAATATAGTGGCACTATCGTCTCTTGTGGGTCCGCAAGGACCGCAGGGAAACGGGCTGACGGTAAAAGACCGCTATAACACCTTTTCGGCACTACAGGCAGCAATAATGAGCCCGGCTGACGGCGATGCTTACGCCGTAGGTTCGTCGCAGCCGTATGATATATATATATACGGCACAGTATCGGGGTGGGTAAATCATGGACCACTGTCAGGAGCAGACGGCGCTAATGCTTATTTCTACATGGCATACGCCACGGATTCATCAGGGGCGGGATTCTCTCTCACAGAGAATGTCTCCCTCCCTTATTGGGCATGGAAATCGACAACAACGCCCATCACGTCCCCTCAGGCTTCAGACTTCACGGGGTTATGGAGATTAAGGATGCCGGACCCTTCGCTCGCGATGACCTTCTCACAGGCTTCTACAAAGGTCAATATAGCACCAGGAGAGACCCTTGCCGTACTTTTTGGAAAGATAATGAAGTGGTTTGCCTCTTTCGGGTCTTTTGCCTGGATAAGCGAACTGGCGTTCTCTTCCCTTACCGGGAAGCCTACTACAATATCTGGTTACGGCATCACAGATGCCTACACCAAGACCGAGATAGACAGCAAGGTGAGTTCCCTGTATAAATATAAGGGGTCTGTGGCCAACAGCGCGGCTCTTCCCTCCACCGGGCTGACGGTTGGTGATACATACAACCTTCTGGATTCGGGGGCTAATGTGGCATGGACGGGCACGGAGTGGGACAACCTCGGCACAGTGTATTCCGAGGCAACCACATCGGCGGCGGGACTTATGTCGGCCACGGACAAGGCTCTGGTAGATTCCCTGACAGGCTATAATTCTGTGACTACGTTAGCAAGTGTTCCTATAACAAAGAGAGTGGTTCTTGCAACATTGACAACAAGCAGTACGCTGTCGCTTGCCTCCACCCTTGCCAACGGAAGGGAGATATATATAAAATGCCTCAACTCCTCTGCCTCTACTATAACAATAACACTCCCAACTACTTCGCCTTTTGAGAGCAAGAAGCCCGCTACTACAACGGATAAGAGCTCTATCTCGCTGCCGGCAGGGACAAAGTGTGAGATTTCAATATTAGCTATCAACTCGGTATATTACATAAAGACAGATGCGTAGAAGAATGTTATACACCCAAGAGGGGGCGAGTTACTCCGAGGCTGTCGTGGGGGACATCCTCTGTACCGACCTTACTATTGTCAAGAATGCGGACTATTCAACCTCTGGAAAGACTGGCATAGGCGTGGTATTCAGCAACGCTTCGGGGAAATTGAAGGTGGTAGGGCTCTCGCAGGGGTCTTCGAAATATTGGGCTCCTGCCGGGACAGATACCTCAATAGCCAACATAGCAGCCCCTATCGCAACGAACATAGTAAACGACCTTGACGGCAGGGCCAACACAACAATACTCTACGCCCTCTCTACGAATGTGAATTATATAGCTGGATATTGCAGGGCCTATTCCGTCACCGGAGCACCGGCAGGCACATGGAACGCCCCGGCAGGTGGTGAATGGGTTATAATAATGGCAAACCTGGCAACGATAAACAGCGGTATCTCCACTTGTTCTGGGACACAAATATATCCGGGAGGCTATAATTATTACTGGGTAAGCTCAGAGACGGATGCAAACAATGCGATAGCATATGGGACTAACGAGGCTGCCTTTGCCTCTTATTCTAAAGAGGCACAACTTGACATAAGACCTATAATGGAAATAACTTACTGATGAAGATATACAACAGCATAGGAGTAGAGATAGCGGATGTAGTGGTGAATGACGAGAGTTATTCTTATGATGAGATAAAATCATCACACAATCTCACGTTATACTTTGATTCTCCAACGAAGATAGACATACCCGTCAAGTCTTATGTGGTCTTCGAGAGTGTCACATACACCCTCGAGATGCCTCACAACTACAAGCGTAACGGAGAGAGAGCTCTTGGCTACACCCTTGTCCTTGATGCACCTGTCGGAAGGTTGTCAATGTTCGTCGTGAGAAACCTTGTCGATAATCGCCTCAAATTCTCCCTTACAGCAAAGCCATCAGAGCATCTTGCCCTCATAGTGGGTAACATGAATGCCTTTGGCCGTGACAGCGGGTGGACGGCGGGGGACTGTGTGGAACAGGAGGAGATAACCCTCGAATATTCGGGGACAACATGTCTGGAGGCTCTCGATAACCTTGCAAACAAGCTCGAGACAGAATATGAGGTCGCAGATAAGCAGATAATTGTCAAGAAGGTGGAATACAACAAGGACAACCCTCTTGTACTCTCCTATGGAGCCGGTAAGGGATTCATCCCCGGACTGGAAAGAAAGTGTGATACGATGGCCGTAGAGGTGCTTCATGTTGAGGGCGGTGAGAGGAATATAGACCAGAGCAAATATGGCTCTTCTACCCTCTTGTTACCCACATCACAGATACTCGAATATGAGGGGCGTTCCTATATATCCTCCTCTGACGGACTTTCAATCAAGAGAAGCGACAAGGCTCTGACAACCTTTGTTGAACAATCCTTTGACTGCTCTGATATATACCCCTCAAGAGTAGGGACTGTCTCTGCTGTCGAGACAGAAGCCGGGGACGACTACGACCTGTACGACATTATAGACTCTTCAATACCGGATGCCCTCGACTTCTCGGCGTGTCGCATAGAGGGACAGGAGGCAAAGATGATATTCCAGTCGGGGATGCTCGCAGGGAAGGAATTTGCCCTCATGCAGAGTGAGGATGCTCTCACAGGGTATGTTCATGCAGAGAGGAGATTCAAACTGGTGTCGGAGAAGATTGACGGCCAGTATATGCCTAATAGTACCTTTACCCCTGCCATAGGGGACAAGTATATCATAGTTGGTGTTCAGCTTCCTGATGCCTACATATGTGATAACTCAACAAAGACAGGCGCAAGCTGGGATATCTTCCGCAAGGCTGCCAAGTACCTGTATGAGAATGAGGATGACCATTTCGACTTCTCGGGTGAGATAGACGGCATTCTGTTGAAAAAGAACTGGGACACCATAGGAGGCAAGATAAAGCTCGGGGGTTACATATTGTTCCAAGATACGGACTTTCACCCTGAGGGGCTTCTCATCCGGATAAAGTCTATAAAGAAATATGTCAACAAGCCCAAGAAGCCTATTGTTGGTCTTTCCAATAGCGTTTCCGGCTCTTCGGTCAAGAACGACATAAACAACATTGACAATAAGGACATTATAATAAAGAAGAAGTTTGACGACTCCATAAGGTTCACCAGAAGGAGGTTTGTGGATGCACTCGAGACGATGAAGATGCTCGAGAATGCACTTCTCAACTTCTCTGGAGGGATAAACCCTATTACAATACAGACCATGCAGATACTTCTTGGTGACAAGAGTTTGCAGTTCCGGTTTGTCGATGATTCCACAACCCCCGCAGAGGTTGAACACACCTTCAGCATGAACGACACCACAGATGTTTTCAGCACCGGATCCGGAGTGATACAACACATGACACTGGGGATAAGCTCTATTTCTTCCTCACATGCCGTATCGGAATACAAGTTCTGGAATGTGAGTGCCTATGAAAGTGCGGTATTGGAGGCCAACTCTTCGTACTATCTGTATATAAGAGCCTCGAAAGATTCCACCTATGCTACATTTCTCTTGTCCAAGACTGCAATAGCCATAGAATCGATGGAGGGGTATTACCATCTTCTCACGGGGATTCTCAATAAGAGGACAGATGGTGCAAGGAGTTTTGTGACACTTTTCGGGTTTTCGGAGATACTTCCCGGAAGAATCACTACGAGCCTTATCATATCACCTGACGGACAGTGTTATATCAACCTCGCCACCAATACCGTGGGTGGTAAGATGGTTTTCAAGGCGGGATCTTCGGGTCTTGCTAATCTTGTCGAATATGCCGGACTTGTAGGATCTATTACCGATGCGCAGGATGATGCCACGGCAGCTTTGAGCCTTGCAAATAGTCTCGACTCATATATTGACGGCGCTTTCCATGACGGGGTCATCGACGAATCGGAGGCCATAGCAATAGGAAACTACCTCGCAACAATTGATGATAACTGGACCGAAATCTCGGCCTCTTATGCGAAGATATATGCCAACCCTTCTCTTTCAGGAATAGCGAAGTCGAATCTCTACACCGCTTACACAACCCTTGACGGGGTTAAGGATGAGCTGGTGGCGGCGATAGTGGCTGCAATAGCTGACAGCAAGATAACGGGGACGGAATCCTCAGACGTGAATATACTTATCGAGGAGTACCGCACGGCCCTGACTAATTATACAAATGCCGTTGAGGATGCCAACACCGCCATTCTCTCTACTTACGAATATCTCAAGGAAGCGATAGAGAGCGGAGAGACTATGATTGCAGGGGGCTTGGTGCTCACCAATGCTCTGTTGCTCAAGAATCTCGCAGGGACAATGACGGCAGGGATTTCGGGGCTTACCAGTCCTTCGGGAAAGGCTGTGCCTTGGCTCTTTGCAGACGCAGAGAAAGGCGACTTCAGCTCAGTATTGGACAAGGCGCAGCAGAAAAAAAGCAGGTTCTATATGATGACGGACGGCACGTCTGCATTCGGAATCCTGAAAGTAGAGAAAGACAGGCTTGCAATATGCCGGCAACTAAAGGACGGTTCCGGAAGGTTTGCAGGTCTTGGTGATGAGATGGTGGTGTTCAGGGACTCTGCAATTCCATCCCTAAGCGAGCTTGTCAACACGCTTGCTAAAGGTGATATCCTGTATTCTGACAGTATCACCACAAACACATCAGGTGTGGGGGCGTTCGCATATAGTTCACAGATGGGCGTGACACAAGCAAGTGACGGGTTCAGCTCTTTTACAATGAGGGTCCGGGCAACAATGGCAATCACAATGACAAATGGCGATGTCCATGACAATGAGGATACACCAGCATCTACCTGTGAAGTTGTCTTAAACCTGTATAAGGTTGTCTCAGGAGCATATCTCCTTGTCCGGGAGTTGAGCATACTATCACTCAGAAACCCTTCTCCGGGTATGAGGTTTATAGACATTGCAATCGATGAGAGTTTTATCCTTGATGAGGGTAGCTATGTCATAAGAGGCGAGTATGTGACAAGCTGCCAAGAGACAGTCGACACCGTGGCCATCTCGGTAGCGAATGGGATTGTCTCAGCATCAGCGGCAAGTGCGAAACAGCAGACTATAATCGGGCTTAACGGACTTGTAAGAATCAAGGATGCGAACAACTTCGACTACCTTACTGATACGGATGCTGTCTTTGCAAGGGGGGCAAATAAGAAAATGACATTGAGCGGTACGGCAGCTTCATTCCTTAAGGTCTTAGGAAGCATGGATGTTTCGGGATTATTGGGATCGGGAAGTGTGGCCTTTGCTGGTGCGTTAAGTAATCCCTTTGGTAAGGTTGCTGGATCTGCCAACAATAGCACAGGAGTATACACAGTAAATCATAATATTGGGCACACAAATTATTCTGTCGGACTGACACTCAATAACCCGGCTTCAAACCTCACTATATACATAACGGCAAAGTATTCAACATCCTTCACCGTTAAGATAATGAACCCACACACGGACACACTTACTAATGCGGCTTTTGACTTTCAAATTTTTGGAAACAATGCTTAGTATAATCTACATATTAATTCTGAAGGGTGCGCTTGAGTGCTCTCCACTCCTCGCCCCCGCAAGGTATGAAGGTGAAAGCCTCATTAAAGACCCTGTAAACCTCGGTGTAGTTTTCCTCGGCGTAAGCCTTTTGGATGGTCGCCCTTGCGGACTTGATAACAGCATTGGGAATATAGGCGATAGTGTCCCAGATGGGGGTCTGGATAGGCGTTGCAAGGTTTCTCCTGATAACAAAGTCGTTGCCCTCGATAAAATCGGGCACATAATTACCGAACTGGTCAATAATGTCCCTGCCGAACATCAAAAGCCTGATATTAACAGTATCTCTTTGGTCTTTGGTGAACATTCTCGCCGCGGAAGTCTCGAACATGGAGAGATTATAAAAACTAATATCGTAGGTCTGTCTCACAATCTCATAATTGCTCAGGTGATTTGTTGCCTTTGTTGTTGTGGCCGCCCCGCTTGGCCAGATGCTTATCATGGCGTTCTTGTCGAGCTGTCCCCTGTCATCTTTCTTACACCCGAAAATTGCGAGTATAATAACAATAAAAACCAACCTTTTCATAATCATAGTATTAAAATTCAAGACAAATATAACAATTGGGAGCAGATAGTGTGCTCCTGTTGATAAGTTTTTCATAAAAATAACCTAAAAAGAGTAGAGTGGTATGGATCAGATTCAGGTAGCAAAAGGCATTTCAGAGTTAGGAATGTTGGTGATGGCAGGAGCGTTTTTCCTTGTATTGTCGGCAACGATGATGGCGGTTGTTGTGAAGTTATTTTCAAAGATGATTAACAACACAATGCAAGAGAATAAGGCGACACAAAACAAGCTGATAGAGGCGATTAATGAGCAGAGTGCGCAGCTTGTCGATGTGGCTGAGGGGCTGAGGGAAAAGAGCCTTACGGAAATAAAAATAGTGTCTGGTGCGCTATTCGACAACGGCAAGGGTGAGATAACGAAGATTATAAAGACAATCAGACAGGAGAATCACATTCAGAACAAGAAGGCTACAATAGCGAAAATCAGAAAGATGGTGATTAACGTGCACGAGAACCGTAACAGCAAGTTCGATGCCTTCAAGTTCAGGGGTAAATCACTCGCCTCATATACCTCTCCCGAATGGATAGACCAACTGTCTCAGGTGGTGGAACAGGAAGTTTACAGCGAGAGCGTGAACAATGGCCGTGCGGACACTAACATCACCAATATAACGGAATCCATGAAGCTGGATTTTTACCATAACCTTATTAACGGAGTAGCATAATGGACAGCAGAATCATAAAGCTCGCAAGAGAGCAGAAAAAATACGACCCTGCGGCACTTCTCGCCTTCATACAGGTAGAGACAGGGGGCAGGGGATTTGATGTCAAGACAGGCAAGATAATGATACAATTTGAGCCGTCTTGGTTCAAGAGACGTGCCTCAAAGGAGTATGCGGAGTATCTGAGACTTTTAAATAAAGGTGAATCTCTTTCGATTGTCGAGCAATCTATAATCAACAACTGGCGCACAGTCCTTGAAAACAGGGTCTCTATTCAACCCCTTGAGTGGTCTGCCTTCAATATCGCTTTTGCAATCAACAAAAACGCTGCAATGGAGAGCACTTCAATAGGCCTCGGTCAGATAATGGGATTCCATTGGGAGCGACTGGGATTCGCCTCTGTCGGGGCAATGTGGGATGATGCAAAAACGGGTATTGAGGCACAGGTCTTTCAGCTTATAAAGTTCATCGACACAGATAAGAACCTTCGGGGAGCTATTGAGGCAAATAACTGGGATTCAGTTGCCTCTATCTATAACGGCGAGGGTTACAAAACTCTTGCAGAGAAACTGGGCTGTGAGCCTTATGACGAAAGCCTCGCTAAGGCTTATAAATACTGGGATAATTACTTAAAAAACAACTGATATGGGTTACGATAAATTAATAGTCAATATAGATTACATTCAGGAGGGAAACAAGGATGATTTCACCTTCGACCTTGATACTAATTTCCCTGTTGAGGAGGTTGGGGATATAACCTTTCAGGTAAGAGACTCTCTTGGTAAAGAGGTATTCTCAAAGAAAAAATCAACAGGAGGGATAACTCTTGCAGAAAGGGTTGTAAGTGTCCTTTTTGCTCCGGCAGACACAACAGGAAAGGCCGGAACTCATTATTACGAACTCGATTTCAAGGATGCAGGCGGCAGCCCATTTGCGACAATCGGTGGGAAATTCACAATCAATAAGGAGGTAAACACGCTATGAGCACGCTGACAATTAATGTACACCCCCGCAAAAAACTTACCGTCACCCAAAACGGTATTGCAATCGGGCCGAGGGGTTATTCCGACTACGAATTGTGGTTACAGGCAGGGAATGAAGGTAGTTTTGATGACTACATAGAGTATATTCGAGGGCCTAAAGGTTATTCCGACTACGAATTGTGGTTACAGGCGGGACACGCAGGGACACTTGCGGAATTTGTTGACTGGCTGAGGTCTCCTGCTGTTGATGCGGCCAACACGGTCGATGAGGCGGTGTCTGAAGCAATGAGAATTGAGGCTCTTATTCAGGAGAATGAGAATATAAGAGAACAATCCGAGACAGGAAGAGGCACATCTGAACAATCAAGGACTGCAGCAGAACAATCGAGGGCAAGTGCAGAGATAGCTCGGGTTAATGCCGAGGGTGATGCTACAAAAGGGCGCGTTAAGGCAGAGAATGACCGAGCAGCAGCAGAGATTTTGAGACAACAACAGGAGGCAGTAAGGGTGCAGGCTGAGAATGATAGAATTGCTGCAGGAGCAATAATACAGTCTCAAATAGTTAATAATCTCATTGAGTCAGAGGCTGGAAAGGTCCTTGATGCAAGGCAGGGAAAGGTTTTGAACGATATTTTGACAAAAATGAACGAGAATTGGGTAGGCGTTGTTGTTGACCCTTCACTTTCATGCTCTGAGCCTGCACCGAAGAGCACCGTAGTTGCTTATCGCGCTACCGAACTTCAGCGAACAGGTAACCTTGAATTTCATAAGTTCGGAAAGTCAAGAATTTTCAACGCCTTCTACCCTGCAATCGTGAATAGAACGGCCAAGACAGTTGCATGGAAGTTGGATCGAAATGACTTTTCGAAGAAGGAGGATGGCTCAGCATCCAATCCAGACTGGACAACTCAGAATATATGTATCGTAATCCCGAACCTGTATCGCAGGATTGTTCTGCTTGACGGCACTATAGACGGCAGATATGAGATTAGATATGACATAGTACCTTTCGAGGGTGCAGCTCTCTTCCATGAGGAAAGTTTTCACTCTATTTCTGATGCACAGGTAGACAGAACGCTCACACAACTTGTTTCTGTCGTGTCTGATGATGTGAGATTCAGAGGAGGCAACAACGATACGACAAGAGATGCGCAGGTGTGGAGGTCTCAGTTAGGCATGCCTGCAACTGCTATATCAAGACCCAATTTTGAGAATTATGCGAACTCTGCTGGATGGCAGACTATGAACATCTATGACTGGACACTATTCTCTGAACTCGCAATGCTCTACTTTGCCAATACAAACATTCAGCTCGACTTCACAAGTGTATTGACAGCAGAAGGCTACCCCCAGGGAGGGCTCGGAGCAGGCAACACAACGTGGATTTCAAAAAGGTGGGAGCAGAAAAACGGTAATTATCCTCTCGATAAGGTTGGTGAAGGTTCATTGAGTATTGGGTGCAATGTGGGTGTCAAGTCAAAGACAGTGACGAATTACTACATAGGAGCTGTTACAGGAGCAACAGCTGGAAAATGCGTGTCAACTGCAAACTTCTCAGTAGGAAACGGATGGTTGTCTACTTATGTCGGTTATACAATTCGCAATCTAACCACAAATGCGACAGCTACGATTACCGCAAAAGATGATGACAATACATTGTCGTTATCGGAAGATATATTCACAGCTGCCGGACAGATATTT
>Ga0265297_10007752_pt1 | contig 14716 bp, 18 predicted proteins | sample Munlanlwell13791_FD_192502 | JGI IMG/M metagenome (GOLD analysis project Ga0265297, IMG submission 192502) | Leachate microbial communities from a municipal landfill in Southern Ontario, Canada - Leachate well 137-91 | ecosystem: Engineered > Solid waste > Landfill > Unclassified | place... | reverse complement strand
TATTTTCATGAGGTCTTCCTTGCTTATCGATCTATCGGAGTATTCCCGGACGCTTATCCGGCTGCTGAAGATATCGAGAGCTTCCATTGTCTATTCTCCTGTCTGCCCGTTTAAAGTTTTTACGTAAGCGCATTCCGGACGCCCGAGCCAAGTCTTGTGCAGGATCTGGCGCAGCGGAACACACGTGAATTCCTTCCCACTGACCGTCCTCCTCAATCCGAGACGGCTGGCGTATATCCGGCAGTAATAATGGGTCCCGTCCGGCTCAAGGGCAAGGTTCTCGCACGGGTCGCCGTCTTTTACGCCGCAACAGGCGCCGCAGCGCTTGCAAAGCGACTCGAACTCCCTCTCCTTCTCTTTCTGCTCCTCAAGGTATTGCTTCTTGTCGTCCATATCCTTAAAATGAATAATAGATACCCGCGCTCACGGCGTCCTCGTCGATAAAACGACCCTCGACGTTTACGGTAATATCGTCTTTCAAATTAAAATCGAACCCGGCGATAGCGCCGCCGTTATACTTCGGGGAAACGCGCTTGCGGTCACCCTTATTGACCCTGTAGACGTGTTCAAACACGGAAGCCTTGCCCCCTGCGTAGGGTGTGAACCTGCCGAACTTCTTAGAGCACAACAGGTCGAGCTGCCAATCATCAAGGAATGATTCGTACCTGTCGCCGCCGATATCCTCGTCACGGGGATGGACGCTTATATGGTGGAATCCTCCGACAACCTTTATTCCCGAATCCTTGTTGTCATAAAGGCGAAGGCGGAAGCCGTAACCGCCGGCGAAGGAATAACCGTAATCGACGTCCGGAACATTGCCGCCCTTCCTGTTCGTATCGCCTATGCCGAGTTTCCCGTCGAAGACGAACCAGTCGAGAACGCCGTAGGAGACATCGTAATAATGCTGGAGGCTGTCTATCTTGCCGTAGCCCTCCTTGAGCTCGTGCTTGATGACAACGTTCGCCTGGTAGCCGACACGCATCTTGCCCTTGGCGGGCAAGTCCGTGCCGTAAGCCGGCGCGGCCAAAAGGGATGGCGCAGAAAAACATATCATTAGCAATGACAGTAATATCTTGCGCATATTGATGTTATATTATATTGCATTGCGGTTATTTTTTAAAGTATTTTTTACGAAAGAAGGCAAAACCGGCGAGCCCAGCGCCGAATATGAGAAGGCTTTTATGCTCGGGGACGGTGGGTTCGTCATCGGAACTCGCGCCGCTCAATATCGAATACAGGCCGGCCGAGGTATCTGCGCTTAGTTCTGAAGGGGTCTCAGGAAGGGTCTCCTCAAGCAGCGCGGGGGTTATATTTATCGGCGAAGACTGAAGTCCGCCGTATTTCTTGATCCGGATATTGTCGAAAAAGAGCGGCCGGAGCATACCGTCTGCAGGGTATACCACGAACATCACTTCGCTGGCGATATTGGCGTCACCGAACGGTACTTTGAAATCTTTTGTGCTGATCTCGAAGGTAACATTCCTGTTAAGGCCGCTCTCTATGCGTCTGGGCAGGCTTTCGCGCAGGCCGTCCGTCTTGAAAGCTACGGCCAGGTTACACGGCGGGCCGCTGTTGTATATGTCGAGGATTATGTTCCTGGCAAAAGTTACGTCGAGGTCTGTATTGGATTTTTTCAGGACAAGGCCCCTCGCGGGCACGCCGCCTTTGACAACTACGGACAGGCTGCCCTTCCCCTCGGTCTTGTGCTCGCCGCTTATCCCAAGGTTTCCCGTGGTATTGATACTCCACTGGCGTCCCGAGTCCAGGCTGTCCCATAATAACGTGTCGTTATCATAAGAACTTTGCGCCGGCAAGGGCCGGCAGATCGACAAAAACAAGACCAGGCAGGCCGTTATCTCTTTTCCTTTGAACCTCTTCTTATGTTCCCTATCTTCTCCTGCAGGGTACCCATAGGGCATATGGCGCACCAACCTCTGTGTTTTACCGCCAAACCGATGATTATCGAGATCGCGGTAGTTATAAGGCACATACTGACAAAAACCGCGCCGATCCCGACCAAGCTCCCACCGGCCCTCAGGATCCTGTAAACTAAAAAAGCCATAAACGCGAAAAAAACAGACCATCTGAACAACTGGTTCCCGAATATCCGGGGATAAGGCTTGTTGAGACTGGCTTTCGATATGACCATATCGAGGAACGAGCCTCTCGGACACAGGTTCCAGCACCAGTACCTGCCTTTAAATACGGCGAGGACAAGAAAAAACGCCATCATACCGACTACCAGGTAGCCAAGCAAAGGAACAAATATCCCGCCAATCAATATCAAAGGAAGGAACCAAACCATGATCATTTGGGATCTCTTGTATTTCACTTGGCTATTATATTCCTCTATAAACTTGTAGTCAAAGAATTACTTACCGAATGGCAATACCTTCTTTATCCCCTCCGCTGCCTGCTTTACCGTCTCCTTCGCGGAGGTCATCGCCTCAGATGAGACCGCCTTGAGGCCGCTTAGGTCAAAATTAGCCATGGAAGCCACGCCCGTATTTGCCAGTGCTTTAAAGACAACGAGTGAAGCGAACGCGTACGGATTATCGATATTCGTGTAATGCTCTTCTATTCCCACGTTGAACTCTTTTACCGACGGAGAGGGGCCCTTAGTATAATCCTTGTAGATAACCTTTTCTATTTTCAGGTCAAGCTCATCTATCATGAACTTTATGTCCTGTTTAGCGCCTTGTTTGCCGCTTCCGGATTGTATTGCCTTAAGAGAATCTATGTTAAGTTCTCCGCCCGCGTTCTTGATGACGTAAAATTCCTTCAGGTCAAGCCTCATCTTCTTTATGTGTTTCTTCCCCGAGAACATGGATAGGAAGTCATAGTGGATGTAAAAATCCGGCATATCCAGCATAACCCTGTCCTTGAAGTTATTCTTCGGGTTGTAAACTTTGAGATTATCGATGTCAACCGCGCTCTTGAACACCCCCACCTTCATCCCCTTGACGCTTGCGGGAAGGTCGGTGAATGCCTTTATGCCCGTAGTAAATACAAACCCCGCCGCGAAGTCTTTGGCAAGGAACAGCACGATCACAACGGCCGCGACTATGACCAGCAGCTTCTTCATCGGTCCATATCCTCCTTTTACTTCCTGCTGTCCGACGTTACCACGAACACCGCGTTCAGGGCAAAGAGATTGGGCAGTAATCTTACGCGGGAACGTTTACCCAGGTAATGCTCCGCTTCTATCGCGATCCCCTCCTCTCGGCAAAATCCCTTGAAATCGCTGATGCTCAGGAAATGCAGGTTGGGGGTATTATACCACCTGTAAGGGAGAGAGCGCGTAACCGGTGTCTTGCCTTTGAAGAAAAGCCTGATCCTGGCGCGCCAATACGCAAAATTAGGGAATCCCACTATAACGCGAGAACCGACACGCAGGGCCTCCTCTATGACAAAATCAACCTTCTTGACCTCCTGCATGCTCTGGTTGAGTATGACATAATCGAAAGACTTGTCGGGGTAGTCCTTGAGACCGCTGTCAATATCGCCGTGGAAAACGCTAAGGCCCTTCTCGACGCATTTGTATATCGCGGATTCGTCCAGTTCCACACCCTGGGCTTTCACGTTTTTTCCCTTCGCGAGAAGGTACAAGAGGTCGCCTTCGCCGCAGCCGAGGTCGAGGACCCTTGACCCCGGCTCGACTATGCCGTATATTATCTCATGGTCCATCCTTTTTATCCGGGTTTCCATCATCAATGTCCTTCCTTATGGACCTTCTTCAGAAAATGGCTTATCAAGTGCGTCTGCTCTTCGGTCTCAAGCAGGAATGCGTCATGCCCGTAAGTGGACCTTATCTCGCAGTAGGTGGCGTCGGCATGCCTTATCTTGAGCTGCCTGACTATCTCCTGCGCCTGATAAGCCGGATAGAGCCAGTCCGATTTGAAAGCGATCACCAGGAACTTCGTCTCCTGGTGTTTTCCATGGTGCTTATGTTTGTCCGATGTAAGATCGAAATAATCCAGGGCCTTGGTTATGTAAAGATAGGAGTTCGCGTCGAACCTCTTTACAAAACTGTCGCCCCTGTACTTCAGGTAACCTTCGACCTCGAAATCAGTCTTGAACTTGAAACTGTAGTTTTTCTCCTTGAGCCTCCTGGAGAACTTCTCCTCCATCGACTGGTCGCTCATGTAAGTTATATGCCCGATCATCCTGGCTAAGGCAAGGCCCTTCTCGGGCTGTCCGTGGCCGTAATAATCGCCTTCGCGCCAGTCCGGGTCCGCCATGACTGCCTGCCTTCCGACCTCGTCGAAGGCGATCTGCTGCGGAGAATGCTTGAGTGCCGTGGCAATAGGGATAGCCGACCTTACCCTCTCCGGATAGGAGGCAACCCATTGCAGGGTCTGCATACCGCCCATCGAGCCGCCTACGACGCACAAAAGTTTGTCTATCCCGAAATGGTCTATGAGGTACCTCTGGGCATTGACCATATCCGATATGGTTATGATGGGAAAATCCAGCGCGTACGGCTTGCCGGTCTTGGGGTTGACGGACGACGGGCCCGTGCTTCCCTTGCAGCCGCCGATTACGTTGGAACATATCACAAAATACTTGTTCGTGTCGAAAGCTTTTCCCGGTCCTATCATGGAGTCCCACCAGCCCGGGTCCTTATCCCCTTCGTGAAAACCCGCCGCGTGCGCGTCCCCCGAAAGGGCGTGCGCGACAAGTATAGCATTGTCCCTGGCCGCGTTAAGCGTTCCGTACGTTTCGTAGGCCAAAGTTATCGGTCCCAGGACCTGCCCGGACTCAAGCTTGAGTTCGCCGGGAGGCTGCGCGAACGTAAATAACTGCGTCTTAATAATACCTGCACTGCCTTCGTTGGTCATTTTGCTCCTTTGCGTAATGCCTGTTCTATATCGGCTATTATATCGTCGATATGTTCAAGCCCGATGGAAAGTCTTATGAAATCCGGCGTCACTCCCGTGGCAAGCCGCTCTTTCTCGCTCAGCTGCTGGTGAGTTGTCGTAGCCGGATGTATCGCCAGGCTCTTCGCGTCTCCGATATTGGCAAGATGCGAGACAAGCTGCAGGGATTCGATGAATTTCTTTCCCGCCTTGATGCCTCCTTTTATCCCGAAACCGATTATTGCGCCTGCGCCCTTCTTGAGGTATTTCCTTGCCCTCAGGAAGTCCGGGCTTGAGGCAAGTCCGGGGTAGTTGACCCATGAGACCCTCGGGTGCCTCTCCAGATATTTGGCGACAGCCAATGCGTTCTCGCAATGGCGAGGCATCCTGAGGTGCAGGGTCTCGAGTCCCTGCAAAATAAGGAACGAGTTGAACGGAGATATCGCAGGCCCCAGGTCCCTCAAAAGAGATACCCTTGCCTTCGTTATATAGGCGTTCCGCGATGATTTGAGCGCTTTCGCAAAATCAAGGCCGTGGTAGCTCGCATCCGGACCGGATATGAGCGGGAACTTACCGGCCCTGGTCCAGTCGAACCGGCCCGAATCAACTATAATTCCGCCCAGTGATGTCCCATGGCCGCCTATGAACTTTGTCGCTGAATAGACCACTATATCCACACCGAAATCGACCGGCCGCAACAGATAAGGGACCGATGTGTTGTCCAGGACGAGAGGGACCCCGCGCTTGTGCGCGACCCCGGAAAGCCCTTCCAGGTCGGCGACATCCAGCTTTGGGTTGCCAACGGCTTCTGCGTATACCGCCTTTGTCCTGGGCGTAATCGCCCTTTCAAAGGCCTTGAGATCGTTCGACCTGACGAACTTTACCTTTATGCCGAAACGTTCAAACGTGTAATGAAGCAGGTTATACGTCCCGCCGTAAAGGTTATCGGCTGAGACTATCTCATCGCCTTCCTTTGCGATGGTCAACAGCGATATAGCTATGGCAGACTGGCCGCTTGAGACCGCCAAAGCGCCCGCGCCTCCTTCCAGAAGGGCAACCCGTCTTTCAAGGACATCCGTAGTGGGATTCGACAGGCGCGTATATATGTTCCCGTCCTGTTTGAGAGCAAACAGGTCCGCCGCGTGGCCGGAGTCCTTGAACTGGTAAGAAGTAGTCTGGTATATGGGAACAGCCCTGGAGCCCGTAACGGGATCCGGTTCCTGTCCGCCGTGGAGCGCCAGGGACTCCACCTTAAGTTTTGCGTCTATCTTGCTCATATCTTCTCCTTTATGACCCGGGAAAACAAAAAACCCGCGCTAAAAAGCACGGGCCGGTTAAATATCCATCTCGCTTTTTAGCACATTTATTAAGCGGAGCAATACGCATCAAATCGCCGCTTTTTCCATTTGAAATTATTTTACCATCGATTCACCGATTGTCAAGGGATAATTTCAGCCTGTCGCTTACGGCGGACATGCTTTGTTCCCTGAGGGCCTGGTGAAGATCGTCCTCCTTTAGGAACCCGAGCTCCTTGACTATCTCCCCGAACATGACTCCCCTCCTCCAGTGTATATTGAGGGCCTCGTCGAGCTGTTCGGGGGTTATCAGTTTCTTTTCCAGCAGTATCTGTCCTATCGGGCGGTATGAATCGGCCGCAGCTTCCGGCTTCTTATACACCTGGGGGCCCACAAATTCCCCGGTCTTCCCGCTCCTTCTGTCCTCCATGAATTTGCTCCCGGCCAGGTCTTTAAGATAACGCTTTATCTCCGCGAGCCTCTCGTTTATCTGCACCATCTTGTTTATATCGGAATGGCTGTGCCTGTTGACTACGGCGAGCGAGATGCTCATTATATTTATCTTGCTCATCTTGTGCGTCCTGTCCTTGGCATAAATAAAACCCTGTTTCCTGTCATCGGAATTATAGTGGAATGGCATGATCCTGTCAAAAGACAGTATGAGGTTATGGCAGACCTCCTTGTACCTGTCCGGCGAGGTTATGAACATGAAATCATCCCCGCCTATATGCCCGATGAAATCCTCGCTGTTCCCGAATTTCTTTATGGTGGTATAAAGGACATAGGCCGTCTGCATTATGGCCCTGTCGCCTTTGTGATATCCGTATACGTCGTTGAACGACTTGAAATTATCGATATCCAGGTAGCAGAAAGAGAACGAAACGTCTTTCTTCAGCCTCTCTACAACGGCTTCCTCTATTATCCTGCCCCCTGGAAGGCCTGTCAGCGGGCTGGCGTAAAAACTGTATTGCGACCTCCTGGCGGCCATCTCGACGCGGACGCGCAGGTCTAACGGGTCCGGCGGCTTGATAAGGTAGTCATCCACGCCCTGCTTCAGGTTAAGCAGCTGCGTCCTGAGCTGCCTTTTATTTATCAGCGTTATGACAGGGATGAAAGCGGTGACAAAATCATCCTTGAGCATACGGCATATCTCGAGATGCGCCTTGCTCGCGGAATGGACGTCGACTACTATTACATCGGGGGATATCTTCTTGATAGGATGTATATCATGCAAAGGGGAATCGTGGAGGAATACTTCATAACCCCAGCCGTCAAGACAAAAAGTCAGGACATCCCTGAGGCTCTTGTCGGAAGATATGATAAGGATCTTTTTTATTTTTTCCAAGATCTATTGTTCCTGCTGTAACACCTCGAGGAACGCGTCCACTACCTTGGGATCAAACTGGGACCCTGAACTGTTCTTTATGATCTTGAAGGCCTCTCCTCTCGGATAGGCCTTCCGGTACGGACGGTCCGAGGTAAGCGCCTCATAGACATCCGAGACCGCTATGATCCTGGCGCCCATGGGTATCTGCTCGCCCTTGAGACCGTTTGAATAACCTTTTCCGTCCCATCTCTCGTGGTGGTAATATATCATCGGGACGACACCCTGCAGGGACTGTATAGGTCTTAATATGTCCACCGCTATCTGGGGGTGTCTCTTTATCTCTTCATATTCCTTCTTTGTAAGCTTGCCCTTCTTCAGGAGTATGTTCTCGCTGACGCCTATTTTCCCGAGGTCATGGAGAATGGCCGCCTGCCTGATCTTCTCTATCTCTTCCTTCTGGAGATTAAGCTTCCTGGCAACTTCGGTCGCGTAATGGACCGTCTTCTCCACGTGCTCACCGGTATAATGGTCCTTAAGCTCTATGGTCTTTGCGAACGCGAATATCGATTCGACGAGACCCTGGTTCGCCTGCCTTGTAAGCTTATCGAGTTTTTTCTTGAGCAGCCGGACATCCGTCGTCTTGCTGACATCCGGGATAGAATCGTCGCTCTCCGCGCTCTTGAGGTCTATGGAAGAATATACTTTATTGCCCCCGAGCTCCTTGACCTTACTCAGTATGCGGTCGGCCATGTCTATGAGGTCCTGCCCCTTCGATATTTTGTCTTCCGGGTATGACGACACCGCCATGCTCACTTTGAGCTTGATATTGTGTTCCTTATCGCCGAAATCATAAAGGCCTATCAGCTCGAGTATCCTCTCGCCTAGGCCCACGGCATCCGCTCTGTTGGTGGCCGGGGAAAGGACGACGAACTCCTCCCCTCCCAGCCTGACGACTATATCGTACTGCCTGACCGCCATCTTCAGCTGCCTGGCGAATTGTTTGAGTATCATGTCGCCGAACTGGTGCCCGTAGACATCGTTTATGGACTTGAAATAATCTATATCGAGAAGTATAGCGGAAAGGGGATGTGCATATCTCTTGGCGCGCAGGAATTCCGCCTCTATCACCTCTCCAAGGTACCTGTAGTTATACAAGCCCGTGTGCGGGTCCTTCAACGCCATCTGCTTCAGTATCTTATTGGACCTGACCAGCTCCATATTGAGCTTCTCCAGCTTATCGCTGGTAGTCTTTTCCCGGGTAATATCCATGGCCATTTCGAAACGGACCTGGCGCCCGTCCGACCACGGTATCACCTGGTCAATGCAATGGTACCAGCGCTGGTTCCTGGAATTCTGGAATTCCCAGACATGGGGTTCAGCGGTCTCTTTATTGAAGATTATATCGTTGGTGCAGAACGGGCAGGGGCTGTCCAGGCCCTGGAAAACCTTATAACACCTTTGCCCCTGGACAGGGCCGAATGAATCCCTTACGGCTTTATTTACATACAGGACCTCGTAGGTCTTTGGGTCGCTTATGTAAATCGGGACATCGATATTCTCAAAAATCGCTATAAGTTGCTTATAACTAAGTTTGGAATCATCCATAGCTTTAATTATGCCATTTAACTTATAAAAAGTCAAATCACATTAGTGTATCAGCGGCCTTTTACCTTAAACTCTGTCTTTTTATGCAATTCGTTGCCGACAAAAAGGATAACGCTGTATTTGCCGGGCGGCAGCTGGCCAACCGGTATTATCGCCGCCGGCTGGGAAGCCGTCGAGTACTCCGGGGCATTCCAGTACTCCGCGTAAATATCAAATTCCGTTCCCCTGAGGACGACTTTCTTGACGGTGACCTTGCTCAGACCGGGGAAAAAACCCCTGAAAACTATGATATACAAAGGGTCCTTTATACCAAAAGACGTCACTTCCCTTTCACCTTCTATGATGACATTTTTAAGGTAAATGAGCGCCTTGCCGGCGTCACCCTTGTAGACATAGAGGGATTCCACCGGTTCTTTCAAAGTAGCAGTGTCTCCCCCAAGGGCGTAGCAGGTAACGGTCACATTATCCAGGGACAGGATCTTCCCCTCTTCCGGGCCCTCGACGCAAGCCGCAGAAGACGCAAAAAGAAATACCGATAACACCGATAATATCCGGCGCGGATCAAGTTTTATTTTCATCTTTGATCTTACCCATTGCGGAGAATACCTTGTCTATCGCCTTTATCTCTTTTTCGATATCCTCTACCAGCTCCTTCTGCCTTTCAACGGTGAGATGTATCGAGATCGACGTAAACGACGAAATAAGGAATATGACGAGAAGGGCGCTGCTCATCACTTCCACTATTACCAGGAACCTGGCGAAATTGTGCACCGGATATATGTCCCCGTAACCGACCGTTGCGATCGTGATACCGCTGTAATATATGAAATCGGCCAGCGAGCCGAATGACGCGGCCCCGGTCTGCTCGGCTATCGAAACGAAACTGCCGGAATCGAGTTTATAAAGACCGTAATACATGAACGCGTATCCTATCGAAAGTATCATGAAAGTCGTAAAGAACCTTACCAGAAACTTTTCCAGGAGGTTGGTCTTCGAGAACCTGTTTATCTCTTCCTTGAGCTCCTGGAAATATGCCAACAGCCCCCAGCTGTAGGCTTCCACATGGTGCTTCGATTCAATGTCCTTGAATTCAAGACTCAGGTATTTATACAGCCTCTTGCCCCAATGTTTTATCTTCTTTATCCGGATCTTGAAATCTATAAGGGGATCTATGGTCCACGAGAATATTATCAGCAGCCAGGTAAATATACTGAAAGACATCATTATCATTCCGGATATTATGATAAGCGCGGAATCTGATATGACTATCATGAGCGCCGAGACGACCAGCAGGAAAACGACAAAATCGCGGCGGTAGGTGAAGCGGTTCCCGAGGTAGCCCAGCAGGCCCTTGGCGTAATTAAGGGTCTTTCCCGCGAAGTCGTAGAACCGGTCGATCATGCGCTGAAGGCTCAGTACAATCTTTATCCTTTTGAGCATCCGTAGAAACCTATCTTCTCCCCAAGGCTCCAGTACTCTCCCCAGTTATAGGAGAAAGGTTTTGCCTTTGAATGGTCTATCTTTCCGGAAGCCGATACCGCCGATTCGTCAACATGGACCGAGACTATCTCGGCTATGAACATGTCATGAGTGCCGAGCGATACCACGTCCTTTACCCTGCATTCGAGGTTTACGGGGCACTCCTTTATAAGAGGGGGCTTGATAACAGCAGCCGGTTCCGGGCTAAGGCCGGTCTCCTTGAACTTATCATGCGAGCGGCCGGAGATCGTGCCGCAGATATCCGTCTGCCTGACGATGAGGGACGTAGGTATGTTGACCGCGAATTCCATCTGTTCCTTTATAAGCTCATGGGAATACCTGCCGGGCCTTATCGATATTGAAAGCATCGGCGGCTCCGAGCATACTATCCCGGCCCAGGCCAGGGTAATGATGTTCGGCTTGCCGGACCTATCCGTGCTGGTGACAAGGACAACGGGCAACGGGAAAAGCGCCGTTTCGGCTTTGATCCGTTTTTTTGCCATATCTATCCCCCTTTGCTTGTATTATAGCACACCGGCCGCCTATTACGACAATATTCCCGGATGGGACATGCGCCGCACAAAGGTTTCTTTCTGCATACATCCTTGCCCAATTTCACTATAAGGGCATGATATTCGTTATATATCTTGACGCTTCGCGGCAGGTTGGCGGTGAAATAATCCTGGAGCTCGCCGTATGGTATATCCTCCCTCACTAACCCTAACCTGGAGAATATGCGCTTTGTATAAGCATCGATAACGAAGAAAGGCCTATCGAAGGCATAGAGTAATATGCTGTCGCAGGTCTCCGGGCCGATTCCGTTAACGCTAAGCAGCTTTTCCCTTAATTTGCCCGCCCTTACCTTCTTTAAAAGCGCTATATCCATGCCGCACTCTGATGAAAGGAAATCCAACAGGTGTTTTATCCTGCGGGCCTTTACGTTAAAGTAACCGGCGGGTTTTATCAGCCGGGCCAGGTCACGGCACGCAAGCGCTGCCATCTTCCCGGGTTCCAGGCAGTCTTTCTTCCTGAGGTTAGCGACGGCTTTCTCGACATTGGCCCATGCGGTATTCTGGGTAAGCACCGCACCTACCATCATTTCAAAGCGTGTCCCTGCCGGCCACCATCGCTGCGGACCGTATTCCTTAAATAATATCCGGTATAGTTTAAGTGGTGAGGGGTCTGCCACTAAAAATCGTCCATGGAAAGAAGATAATCAAGGTTCCTGAGTATATCTTCCTTGGAATGCGGTTCCGAAGTGAATATAGGCTCCCTCCCCTTCTTTATTACCTCGGTAAGGAGCTTCCTGAAATCCAGATGGCCTTCGCCCAGCGGAAGATGGGAATCAAAATCCCCCTTGTTGTCGGAAAGGTGTATCTCGCCTATCATCCCGTCGGGATAACGCTCCAGGGCCTTGAACGGCGACATCTTCGCAAAAGCATAATAATGTCCGGGGTCAAAACATGCCTCAAGGTTAGGACGGTCGGTCTCCTGGATAATGCTAATCACCACCGACGGATCATTGTCGATGGAATTTTCGACGGCTATCTTTATTCCGTTGTCTGCCGCCATATCCGCCGCTGCCCTCCATACCGGTAGACAGAAATTAAGGAAGACCTGGGAAGAATCCTGGTAGAAGACCGGGTCAAAACCACTGTGCAAAACTATATGGTCGGTCTTCAATTCCCTGCAGAATTTGAACGCCTGCGCGAAACGCTCAAGGGTAAGCCGCCTTATCCCCTCATCCCAGCTTCCGGGATTGAGGTCCAGGAAAGGCCCGTGCACTATCTTCTTCAGCCCGCTGGCCTCAAACTTATTATTTATGAGATCGACCTCGTCCCGGCTGTAAGAATCCAGCGCGGAACCGTCCGCATATATCTCGCAATTAACCTTCTTAACCGCTACCCAATCCAAGCTTCCCAAAAGCATCCTGTATGGAGCATGGAAATATATCTTTTCCCTTGTGAGCTTCATGCCGCTCTCCGTATTTTGTGTAAAAAAAAGGCCCAGGTTCCTGTTACCCTAGACCGTTGTTTTTCTCCCACCCTATCGTGGGCTTGCTTGGCAGCTTGACCCTCTGTATTAAGTGGGATTCTGTCCGCCGGCGATCACGCCGCCGGAACTTCAAATCCCTATACAATTTTGATGATCACCGCGCCAAACCGTCGCACGTATAGGGCAGATATCTTTTTATTCCCGCTATAAGTATATCACGAAACGGAGTAAAATCAAGAGAGCGCGGCTATTGCCGACATTATCTTGTCCGTAAATTCCCTGCAACCGCTTGCGCCGCCGGAAAATTTCAGCGGAGCTCCCGCAATTACTTCGACCGTATGCGGCCTCGGGAATACGGCGCCCCGAGGATAAGCCTCGAACGCCCCGCGTATCAGGCACGGTATGACGGGCACGCCGGATCCTTTCGCCATTACAGCCACGCCGTCTTTCGCTCCTTTGAGTTTGCCGTCAAAGCTCCTGCCGCCCTCCGGGAAAATACCAACCAGTTTACCCTCTTTCAATACGGAGATCGCTTTATCCACCGAACCGTTTACCCTGATCATTCCGGTTGCCCCGAACAGCGATCTAAGCCACCAGATATCATAGACGTCTTTCCTGACAACCCAGGCTATCTTCCTTGGAACGGCCGCGGACAGGATAATCGGATCCAAATAGCTGGAATGGTTTGCGGCTATTATGGCTCCGCCTTCGGGCGGAATGTTCTCAAATCCTCTCGCTTTAAGATTGAAAAGGCCTCGGCACAGTAAAAAACCGATAAAGCGCAGGAATATGTACAACACGGGAATTAGTTGATTATCACCATCCTCTTGGCAAGGATGGAATTTATGTAGGAAGATATCTTGTTCTGATCTTGCTTCTTAATTTTATTGAAAAATATCGCTATGTTGCGGCAATCGGTCCCGGGACAATCCTTCGCCGGTTCTGAACGCACCACTACCCCTTCTACATGTATCGGATGGGCCTTGGACCTTTCTTCGGAGGGAAGCAGCAGGACTATCTTTACTTTTGACAAAAGAGGGAAATAACCTTCTACCTGGCAAAAAACTCCTGAACAGCTTATGTTCTTGGTGACACTTATGGCATCAAAACTCTCATCTTTAATCTTGAGAGGTATCTTCTCTTCTATGCGCGGCTGTCTTCTCCGCTCTACTTTTGGCCTTGGCATATATTATTTATTGCGAGGTTCCGTACTCTGCCCTATCTGTTGTTCCACCCATTCCTTATAAACATGGTCCAGTATACGGTTCCTGTCGAACGGCGACATCTGCGTGAACTTTATGCCCCCATTGGACTCGGTGTTCATCTCCGGCTTGTCAGTCTTATCCACCCAAACCAAGTCGCCCTTTGCGTAGACAGGAGCGGTATCTTCGGGAATCCTCAACTTTATCTCAAGCTCTGTCCCGGGGACCAGTTTGCTATTCACGGAGATCTGCATCCCTTCGCGGCTTAAGTTTCTTGTCACGGAGATGCCTTCTATCGGGGCGCCGTTACCGGGAACCATATACTCCACTTCTATGGCCACATCGAAACGCATGAACTTTCTCTTCTCGCTCATCCCCTCACCCCCTCTTTTGCTTGGCCAGGTTACCTATACCTCCTTGTTTTTGATTATATTATCCGCTCCGAAAAATAAAAAGTCAATTGTTTATTTCAGTATTCCAGCAATTCCTCTATTATGCGCTTAAGCCTTGCCTTATCTTCGTCGGTCATGTTCCTGAATTCGATACCGGTATCGAATTGGCTTGATTTCTTCTTCAGGTACTCGCTCCGGCGGACGGACCAGGCTACTTTGCCTTCACAACCGATAGGCATGGGACCATCCGGCAGGAAGAGCTCTATTTCAACGGGGGTATGCTTAAGGAGGGCTTTTTCCAGTATCACGCAAGTGCCGCCGGCTGATATATTTTCGGTTTGGGTCCTGAACACAAGACTGGTCTCCTTTTTTTTGACAATAACAACACATTCAAAGGCGACCCTTATCGATCTTCTAGTATCTATCCCACTCCAGCCCATTTTTGATTACCTTTATCATTATTATACCTTTTAAAGAGAACTTTACAATAATATTTTTTATTTTGACAAGTTTTCCCCCCGATGATAGAATAACAGTGAAAATCACCTGTTTTTTACATTTT
>Ga0265297_10007751_pt1 | contig 14717 bp, 11 predicted proteins | sample Munlanlwell13791_FD_192502 | JGI IMG/M metagenome (GOLD analysis project Ga0265297, IMG submission 192502) | Leachate microbial communities from a municipal landfill in Southern Ontario, Canada - Leachate well 137-91 | ecosystem: Engineered > Solid waste > Landfill > Unclassified | place... | reverse complement strand
CTCCATCCCCCCCTCGCTCACCGCAGGCTGGCGAGCCGTTCGCGGACTTCGCTGGAGAAGCTGAGAATGTAGGAGTCCACCAGTTCCGCCGGATCGAGCTGGAGGTCGGTGAGCAGCGGGGTCAGGTTCATGGCGAAGTTGAGGCCGGTGGCGGTGTCGGTGCCATGGGAGGCGTAATAGGTGGCGTGGGCGCGGCGGCGGCCGAGGGTGGCCAGGTCGTAGCGCTTGCCGCCGGCGATCTGGGAGTCGAACACGCCGAGCAGGGCGGCCTGGAGGTTTTCATGGCCGCTGACGTCCAGCACCACCTTGTCGGCGTCCGGGAGCCAGTCGAGGTCGCGCCACACTTCGCCGCCGTAGAGGGCTTTGGGGCGCGCCTCCGGGGGGAGTTCGCGGAGGGCGGCGATCACCTTCAGCGCCACGCCGACATGGGTGTCGTGCTTGTCGGCCAGGTTGTGGGTGTACACCACTTCGGGGCGCGCCAGCTCGAACAGCGCCCGCAGATCCTCGACCGGCCGGTGGTCGCCGCCGTTCTTGACCGCGCTGCTGGGGTAGTCGAGCAGGGCCAGGGCGCCGAAGTCGCCGACCACGGCCGCCTTCTTCTGCTCCAGGCGGCGGATTTCGCGCATCTCCGTGTCGGTGTAATCCGCGTACAGCCCGGCGCGCGGGCTGCCGCTGCCGTTGGTCACCACCACGCCGGTGTACCACTGGTTGGACTGGCCGAAGGCCTGCAGGATGCCGTGGCAGCTGAAGATCTCCAGGTCGTCCTGGTGGGCGCTGACCGCCATCACCGTGGTCCGCTTGAGGGCGGCCGTGGCGGCGGTTTGGTCGGGAACGAACAATTCGGCTCCGGGCATGTGGAATTTCATGGTCAACCTTCCGTAGTATTTCCGTTATTCCGTACTTTCCGTTTTCCGTAATGTCATCCGCCGGCTTCATCTCATTCCAGCGGCGTTGTCAGCCAGTCCGCCGGCGGGCCGGGCGGCCGGGGCGGGACGAACACCGGGGGGCGGACATAAATCGGCTCGATGGCGGGGCCGTCTGCGGACTCCGCAGGCGCCGCGGCCGGCCAGGGCCAGCCGGGCGGCGCCAGCAGGGCGGCGGCGTCGAGGTCGGCCACCGCCAGCAGGCGGCCGAGGGCGCTGGGGTCCAGGCGCGGGGCCACGGTTGCCGCATGGGGCGTCACCAGCCGGTCGCAGCCGGCCAGGGCCGCCGGCAATTCGGCCGGTTCGCGCACGCCGGCGGGCACCGTTTCGCGCCAGCCGGCGTCGGTGAGTTCCCAGACCGACAGGATCAGCTGCTGGCGGCGGGCGTCATGCAGCACGCCGACGCGGCACCCCGGTGCGGCCGCCGTCCCCGCGGCGGCCGCCATGCAGGCCAGGGCCAGGCTGGAGGGCACCCCCCGCACCTGCGCCCCGGTGGCGGCGGTGACGCCCTGGACAAAGGCAATGCCGGCGCGCAGCCCGGAAAAGCTGCCGGGGCCGATGCCCACGGTCCAGCAGCGGATGGCGGCCAGCGGCACGCCGGCCTCGCGGCAGGCGTCCAGGCACCAGGCGGCCAGGTCGAGGTCGCGCTCGCGTTCGGCGGCGGGCAGGTTGCGGCGGACCACCACCCGGCCGCCGCGGGCGATGGCCAGGGCGGCGCCGACCGAGCTGTCCAGCGCGGCACTCCAAACCTCATCGGCATTGACGGACGAGTTCATAACCGGATAATATTGCCTGTGGCGGCGGGCTTTTACAGTTCATAAAAAACAACGGCCGGCAACGCCAGGAAAGGCGCGGCCGGCCGCGGTTGGTATCGTGTCGGGACGAACCTGTCCGGTAGATTACCGGGCGTAGAGCTCGACGACGCGGGTGATGTTGACGTTGGCGGGGATCTCGTCGACGTTCGGCTCGCGCGCCACGGTCACCTTGCAGTGTTCCTTGTCCAGCTCCAGGTACGGCGGCGGCACCGCATCAACCTTGGCGGCGATGGCGGCGATGGCCGGGGAGCGCTGGCTGTCAATGGACACCACCTGGCCGGGGCGGACGTGGAAGGCGGAACGGTTGACCACCTTGCCGTCGACCTGGACGTGGCGGTGCAGCACGGCCTGCCGGGCGGCGGCGATGGAGGGCACCAGGCCGCTGCGGTAGACCACGCTGCTGAGGCGCAGCTCGAGGTTGCGCAGGAACTTCTCGCCCGTCTGTCCCTGGCCGGCCTGGGCCTTCTGGTAGACGAAGCGCAGTTGATGTTCGGTGAGGCCGTAGTGGACCCGCAGCTTCTGCTTCTCCAGCAACATCTGCGCGTAGGTGGACAGTTTGTTCCGGCCGCCCTTGGCGTTGCCGTGCTGACCGGCCGAGTAGGGACGCTTGACGCTCGGGCATTTGGGGTTGCCCCAAACGCAGCTGCCGAGACGCCGGCACAGGGTGTGTTTCGCTCCGCTTCGCATGGTTCGATGTCCTTTTGCTGGAGATACTACGGGCGCCGCCGAAGCCCCCGCCGCGGCGGAGGCTGCCGATTGAATTGTGGTGTGCTACCCCGCGTCCCGGCCACGGCGGCTCACTCCGAACCGACCGGAACGCAAAACAAGCCGAATACCATAACCCCTGGCGGGCCATTGGCAAGCGGTTGCAAAGCGGTTGCTCCCGGTTACCGTAGCCGGATGCATTCAAACAACGAGAATCTGGCCGGCCTGCTCCGGCCCGGCCGGCGGCTGGCCCAGGCCGGGCTGGCGGTCGTGTCCGGCGTGCTGTTGTGCTTGGCTTTTCCCCCGGTGGAAGGGTCGCTGCTGGCCTGGGTCGCCCTGGTGCCGCTGCTGCTGGTGCCGGTGCCGGCGCCGGTGGCGGTGCGGGCCGGCCTCGGCTATCTGTTCGGGCTGGCGTTTTTCCTGCCCAATCTGTTTTGGCTGAACACCATCGGCTTTGGCGCCGGCGGCTGGCTGGCGCTCTGCTGCGCGTGCTATCCGATGCTGTGGTACCTGCTGGCGGCGGCGCTCATCCGCGCCCTGGCCGGCTGCCGGCCGGGCGGTCCGCCCCCGCGCTTCTGGGAGCTGACGCCGGCCCGCCAGCTGGTGGCGATGCTGCTGCTGGCCGCCGCCTGGGCGGGGCTGGAATGGGTCCGCGGCTGGCTGTTCACCGGTTTTTCCTGGAACCAGCTCGGGATCTGCCAGTGGTCCTGCCAGCGCCTGCTGCCGCTGGCCGCCTGGACCGGGGTCTACGGCCTCAGCTTTCTGGTGGTGGCGGTGAACCTGGCCCTGGCCGGCTCCTGGCCGCGCCTGGCGCAGCGGCTGGCCCGGCGGCCCGGCGCCGGCACCGACTCGCTGCACTGGCCGTTGCTGGTGCTGGCGCTGCTGTTCATCGGGGTGTTCTTCCTGGACCGCGCCCTGCCGCGGCTGGGGTCGCCGGACACCGTGCTGCGGACGGGCGCCGTCCAGGGCTGCCTGCCGCTCTGCCGCTCCTGGACCCAAAAGCAGCTCGACGACGCCCTGGCCACCTACACCCGCCTGACCCGCGAGGTCGCGGCCGGCCCGCTCAAGCCCGACCTGGTGGTCTGGCCCGAAACCGCCGTGCCCGCCCCGGCCCGTTGGGACGCGCAATACGCCGGCGAGCTCAAAAAACTCTTTCCCGAAATCCAGCTGCCGCTGCTGGCCGGCACCCTGGACCTGCAACCCCGCAACGGGCCCGACGGCCGCCCCGCCGAGCCACTGATGTTCAACAGCGCGCTGCTGTTCACCGCCGACGGCCGGGTCGCCGCCCGCTACAACAAGATCCACCTGGTGCCCTACGGCGAATACGTGCCGTTCAGCCGCCACCTGCCGTGGCTGGTGGAGTTCATCGGCATGGGGCGCGACCTCACTGCGGGGCGCGAGTACACCATCTTCCGGCTGCCGCGCGAGGTCCGCGCCGGCGTCATGATCTGCTACGAGGACGCCTTCGGCAACCTGGCCCGCCAGTTCACCCGCCGCGGCGCCGACCTGCTCATCACCCTGACCAATGACGCCTGGTACGCCGAAAGCGCTGGCGCGCGGCAGCACCTGTTGCACGCGCTGTTCCGCGCCGTCGAAAACCAGCGCCCCCTGCTGCGCAGCGGCAACAACAGCGACACCTGCCTGATCCTGCCGGACGGCCGCGTCACCGACCTGATCCGCGACCCCGACACCGGCTACCGCTTCATCCCCGCCGCCAACCTCTATGAAATCCCCATCTGGCACGATGCGCCGCTGACCTTCTACGCCCGGCACGGTGACCTGTTTGCCGGCGCCTGCGCCGCCGCCGCGGCGGCCACCGCCCTGGTCTTGTGGGGGCGGGAGCTGCGCCGGCGCCTGCGCCGCCTGGATGCCGTCGCCCCCGCCGCGGTCCCCGAGGTGGGGGGGTGAGGCGTGAGACGTGACGCGTAAAGCGTGACTCGTAAAGCGTGACTCGTGAAGCGTGGGGGGGGCGTGAGGAAATGGTTTTGGGCAGGCACAGGCGTGTCGGCCATCGCCTTCGGGTTAGCCTCAAGGCGCTTCACGTTGCTGAGAACGGATGACATCGGCGTCCCGCCGATGACTGGCGTTTGGCAGACCCCACCGGGGGCGGTTTTCCCGTCCCAGCGGGACGGGGCGGGAATAGGCAGGGGCTTCAGCCCCTGTTTCGCCCCCCCCCCCCCGTTTCGCGTGCCGTCAGGTACGCGGCGAATCGCGGCGTACCTGACGGCACGCCATCGTTTCATTTCCCGGAACAGGGGCTGAAGCCCCTGCCTATTGTCATTCAGTCCCTCCGGGACGAAGATGCCCCCCGTACTTATGCCAAAGGCCAAACACGCCAATGAGTTATGGCATCTTGTGGGCCGGCAGTGAAATTACCTTCAGTCTACAGCCTAAAAGCCTACAGCCTATCTTGGCTCGTCGGCGCGCAGCTGGGCCGCGAAGGCGGCGCACTGCTCGCGGGTCTGAATGGCCCCGTCCACCAGCTGGAACATGAACCCCCGGCCGCCCAGCTGCTTGACGATGGTGCGGGCGCCCTGGGTGCTGAGCGTGAGCTGGCAGAGCTTGCCGCCGTCGCGGATGCGCTTGAGCACCGGCAGCCATGCTTCCGGCGGCGGCTGCCCCTCGCCGGGAATCCATTGGATGCCGCGCAGCCGGCCGATGCCGAGCAGCAGGTCGAGGTGCGGCAGTTCGCCCCGGCCGTCCAGGTGGTAGAAGCCGTGGTCGAGGCGGGCGCAGCAGGCGGTCAGGTCCGGCACCACGAAACGCTCAAACATCTCCGGCGAGATCATGTAGGAAAAGTCGGACTGCAGCATGTAGCAGCGGCCCGGCGACCAGATGGGCGCCCACGGCGTCGTGCCGCGGCCGCCCGGACGGATGAGGGCCTCATGCTCGTCATAGTAGCGGATGAACAGCCGGGTGATCTCGCCGCAGACCCGGGCCACTTCGTCCGGGCAGTCGTACAGATCCATCAAGAGCTTTTCGGAACCGCGCAACGACGCCAGGATGTCCAGGTTGCCGCCCAGGTCGGTGCAGCCGACCGCGGCCTGTCCCTCCAATGCCGCCACCGCCGCCCGTGTGACCTCCTGAACCCGCCGCCACCAAGGGTTGCCGGGATCATAGGCGGGGCGCAGCTCCCCGAGCGTGCATTCCTGCGCGGGTTCGAACCACACGGTGTCCGGCTGCGGCAACACCCGCGCGCCGAGGAACCCCGCCTGGATGCCGGGGCCGAAATTGATCCACCATTTGGGCAGGGCGTCGCCGAACCATTCCATGCGCTCCAGGTTCCGCCGGTGCAGCCCGGCAATCTCGGCCGCCGTCAGGGTGGCCGGGTAATGGGTCAGGAAGCGCTGCAGCCGGCTGTCCAGTTCCGGATCGGGCCGGGCGGTCTCCACCCACAGCAGCGGCCGGTCCAGCTCGCCGTTCCACCAGTCGGTCCAGGCCTGTTCGGTGCGCGCCCGCGCTTCCGCGGTGATGGCCAGCTTGAGGCTCATGAGGGGCATCCTTATTACGTCTAGCGATGAAAAAGTTCACACACGTTGAGGTTTATGATGCCAGGGAACTGGGCAACGGCCGTTTCAGATACTATGCTGTCGTTTTATGGCTGATTCTCCGCTAAAAAGTGCAAAGATCGCCTCAAAACGCTCAACCGTGGCGGTCCCCGCCTGTTACGACCCGGTCGAGCTGCCGGCGGACTTTCCCTGCCGGGTCAGCCCGGTGTTCCGGCTGCGCCAGACCCCCATCACCTATGTGCACCGCCACAATTGCCTGGAACTCGAACTGTGCTATTCCGGGCGCGCCCTGTGTGTGGCCGGCGCCAAGATGATGGCCTTTGCCGCCGGCGATGCCGCCGTCTTCAGCAGCGGCGAGATGCACATGTCGGGCAGTCCGCCCGGCACGGACGGCGAAATTGCCTGGCTGCTGCTCGACCCCGTCCGCCTGCTCGGGCCGGCCGGCGCCGACCCGCAGATGATCTCGTCCGCCGGCCTGGCCGGCCCGGACTTCTGCAACGTCATCCGCTCCGGCGCGCACCCGCAGATCACCGCCCTGGTGCGCCAGCTCTTTGACGAGATGCACCGGCGGCCGCCCGGCTACCGCGACGTCGTCCGCGGCCTGGTCTGGACCCTCATGGGGCTGTTCCACCGCCTGCCGGGCGGGCGGCCGGACGCCGCCGCGGTTGAATCATCCGCCCTGGACGACCAGGCCCTCCGGCGGCTCCAGCCCGCCCTGCAGTTGATGCTGAACCGGTTCCAGGAGCCGCTGGACGTGCGCCGGCTCGCCGGCCGCTGCCACCTGAGTCCCGTGACCTTCCGCCGACGCTTCTGCGCCCTGACCGGCGAACCGCCGCTGCATTATCTCAACCGCCTCCGCATCCAGATGGCCGCCGCCCTGCTGGACGGCAGCCGCCGGCCGGTCGGCGAGATCGCGCGGGAGGCCGGCTATCCCTCGCCCTCCAATTTCAACCGCCATTTCCGGCACCACACCGGCCTCTCCCCGCGCGCCTGGCGCCGGCGGGCGGGCTGATTTTTGGGGCATACGGGCATCGTCACCCCATCGAAATAACCGTTGCAAATGGCACGCCGTTCTTTTACTCTTTGAACAGAAAGCAGCGAAGACCGCAAAGGACAGACGACACACATAACCGCCAATGCAGCCGTCGCGTCCATCAGCCGCTGGGCAGACTGTTCCGAGGCCGGCACGTACAGGGAGTCGAGTGGATTGGGCGGCGGCAACAGGGTCAGTAGTGGGGTGATGTTTGCCATAAAACGGCTCCTTTCTTAAGGTTTTCGGGCACAAAAAAACCTGGCCAGGTCCGGGGAAAGACCAAGTCAGGGCACAAAAAAAGCTCTCAGCAGAGCTAAGAGCCCACGATCATGTTATTATGCCAGAAACAGGGGGCGGATTTAAGGGCGGCTCTCCTGGGAGTGGGGGACAGCCACAGGACTGCTTCTCAATCACGCCGCCGCCAACTTCGCCGGGCGGCGGTGGTGACGGCACTCTTGGTCCGGTTTGGAGGCCCGCACGGGGTCAATCCATCAGCAGGCCGCCGTTGATGTCCACGGTCACACCGGTGATGTAGCCGGCGGCTTTGGACGCCAGGAAGACAATGGTTTCGGCCACCTCCTCGGGGGTTCCGAAGCGTCCCAGGGGAATGCTTTTGGCCAGGGCTTCCCGCGCCTCCGGAGTGGCGGCGGCGGTCATTTCGGTCTGGATCACGCCGGGGGCCACGGCATTGGCCCGCACCCCGTGCGGGGCGCCGTGGCGGGCCAGGGTTTTGGTCAGGCAGATGATGGCCGCCTTGCTGGCGCTGTAGTGGGCGCCCACCGCAATGCCGCCGACCTTGCCCGCCAGCGAGGCAAGGCTGACAATCGCACCCGACTGCTGCGCCACCATGACCGCCATGCAGGCCTGGCTCAGCAGGAAGGACGACGTCAGGTTGATGTCCAAGACCTTTTTCCATTCTTCCGCCGTGATGTCGGGCAGGGCGGTGCGCGGGCAGATGCCGGCGTTGTTCACCAGCACGTCGATCCGGCCGGCCTCGCGGACCACCTGGTCAACACACCGGCGGGGGAACTGCGGATCCGCAATGTCGCCCGTGATGAAATGTGGTTCCGTTCCCGGCCGGATGTCGGTCCGGTAGACGGTGGCGCCGCGGGCTTCGAAGGTCCGGCCGATGGCCTGGCCGATGCCGCCGGCGGCGCCGGTGACCAGGACAACGGCGTGTTGAAATTCAGGTGTGCACATGGATCAATACCCCAGGGTGATGCCGCCGTCGATGTTGAGCGTGATGCCGGTGATGAAGGCGGAATCCTCGTTGCAGGCCAGGAACAGCGCCGCCTTGCCGCATTCCTCAATGGTGCCGATGCGTCCCACCGGGTGCTGGCCGTAGATGTATTCCCGGGCGGCCGCCGGATCTTTCTGCTGGCCGAACCAGTCCTCCACCAGCGGGGTTTGGATCCAGCCCGGGCAGATGACGTTGACGCGGATGCCGTCCCTGGCGAAATCAAGGGCCATGCCGCGGCTCATGGCGATCTGGCCGCCCTTGGTGGCGCTGTAGGCGCCCGCGTTCGGCTGGCCGACCAGCCCCACCATGCTGCTGATGTTGATGATGCTGCCTTTGGTTTTTCGCAGGTGCGGGATGGCGTGTTTGCTGCACAGGAAGGTGCTGCGCAAATTGGTGTTCATGATGAATTCCCACTCCTCCTCCGACGTTTCTTCAACGTTTTTGGAAATGTGATAGCCCGCGTTGTTCACCATGACGTCCAGGCGGCCGAAGGTTTGCACGGTGGTGTCGATCATGTGCCGCACGGACAGGCTGTCGGTGACGTCCGTCTTGAGGAAGATCGCCCGGCCCTGTTCCGCCCCCAGTTCCTGGGCCACGGCGCGGCCCTCGCCCTCGTGCCGGCAGACCACGGCGACGCGGGCGCCTTCCCGGGAGAACACGCGGGCGATGCCCAGGCCGATGCCCTTGCTGGAACCGGTGACGATGGCGACTTTGTCGTTGAGTTTCATGGGATGACTCCTGTGGGGGGGTGATGATGCGTTCCATATCGCGTTAGGGTGAATGTTTTGATTTAATGGCATTCCTGTAGGCACGGGCGTGTCGCCCGTGTGTGACGCGCCCTCACGGCAGAGTCGCACAACGTGGTGCAACCACGTTCCTACAGGGAAAAGGACAACCGGGCGCGGAAGGAACCGGGTGTTTTGGATTTTGAACAGGAGGCAGCAGAGGCCACAGAGAAGTTGTTCTCCGTTCTCTCCTGATTTCTCCTGTTAAAATTCTTTGTTAATGGTTTTTCAAGAGCCTGTTACTATTTTATCCGATAGAGGCGGGCGGCATTCGTGTGGAACAGTTTGGCCTGCTCTTCGGCCGTGCATCCGGCGACGGCCCATTCCAGGGCCGCGACCCACCGGGGGTAGGTGGCGGCCAGGGTGACGACGGGCCAGTCGCCGCCGAACAGCACCCGGTCGAAACCGAAACAGTCAAGCACGTGGTCGAGGTATGGTTTGAGGTCCTGCGACGTCCACGCCGTGTGATCTGCCTCCGTCACCAGTCCCGACAGCTTGCAGGTGACATTGGGCAGGCGCGCCAGTTCGCGCACTTCTTGTTCCCATGGCTCATGGAGCCGGCTTTTGATGTCGGGTTTGCCAATGTGGTCGAGGACGAAGGTCACCGCCGGACATTGCCGGACCAGCCGGATGGTGTTGGCCAGTTGCCGGTGGCTGATGCACAGGTCAAAGCTGAAGCCGAACCGGGCCAGTCCTTGGACGCCCTTCACGAAGTTGGGCCGGAGACAAAATTCCGGATCGGCTTCCGACTGGATGAGCCGCCGCACCCCTTTGACGAGGGGCAGGCGTGCTAGCTCTTCCAAATAGCCGAGGCTGTTCTCCCCCTGTTCCAGGGGCGCCCAGGGAATGATGGCGCGCAGCCGCGGTTCCTCTTTGGCCAGGGCACTGACCCAGCGGGCCTCGTCCAGGGCTTGGGCGAAGGCCGTTTCGCATTGCATGAACACCATGGTGTCCACCGGCACCGGACCGCAGGCCGCCGTGTAATCGGCGGGCAGGAACGGGCGGCGCAGGGCCGGGATGCTGTCAAGCCAGGGATAGTGGAACCGGTTGGGGTCCCATAAGTGCACATGGGCGTCAAGGATGGGATAGGATGACATGGCGTTCACTCCGTGGCAGGCGTGGTTTTCAGCACCCCGCAAACGACATATTCGCCGCCGGTCGTGGTGGGGAAGGTGAGCGCGCCGTCCTGCACCGTCACGGGCACCGGCCGCCCTTGGCAGGTTACGATCATCCGGTCCCCGGCGGCGCCGCCCGTCCTGAGCCGGCACGGCAGGCCTTGGGACGACCCGATCCTGGCCTCGGCCAACCGCCCGCCCGCCCAGCGCAGGTCCACCTCAAAGCCGCTGCGGGCGCGGAGTCCCTTGGCCTCGCCGTCGGTCCATGCCGCCGGCAGGGCGGGCAGCAGGCGGAGCAGGCCGCCGCGGTCCTGCAACAGCAGCTCGCTGACCGTCGCCATGGCGCCGAAGCTGGCTTCGACTTGGAACACCCGGCGGTCGCCGAACCAGCGCAGGCCGCTTTCCGGGCGCCAGTCGCACAGGCACAGCAGCAGGTTGCCCATGGCATGGTTGGCCACCAGGTCCCGGAGTTTGCCCAACGCCTCGGTGGGCCGGTACAGCCGGGCATAGATCTGCGCGTCGGAAACGACGTCCAAAGTGCAGCTGCCCTGGCCGCCGAAGCTGTGGCGCAGCTCCAGCGCCTTAAGCGCCGCGGCGGCATAGTCGGGCGCCGTTTCCCAGTTGATCCGTTGGCCGGGACAAACCCCCACCAGGTGCGAACGATGGCGATGCCCCGGATCATCCGTGACATACTCTTGCCCCAGCCATTCCAGCAACCGCCCCTCCGCATTGATCGTCGGCAACGGCAGTTTTTGGAGGATCTCCGTCCACCGCGACACACCGTCCGCGTCCACGCCCAACCGGCCGCTGGCCGCGACCAGATTGCCGAACAACTCGTGCAGCAGTTCGATGTCAAAGGTCGACATGGCCGACAAAATGCTTTGGACGGGATAGCCCTTGGGGGTGTTTTCCGGCGACCCGCTTGGCGCCGTCACCAGCCGGCCTTGGGCATCCTGTTGGAGCAGTCCCTCGTAAAACCGGCCGATCTCGCGGATGACCGGATAAATCTTTTCCCGCAGCAGTGCATCGTCCCGGGTGTATTCCCACACCTGCCACAGGCTCTGGGCCAGCCAGGCGTTGGGCCCGGTGGCCAGCAGGAACAGGTCGTCGACATTGCCCAGGTTTTCCACATCGTTGACCCCGCCATAGCAGGCGCCGGCGAGGCCGTAAAGGTCGCCGGCCGCATGCTGCGCCTGGGACAGCAGGCTGAACGCCCAGTCGACCAATGGGCCGCCAAATTCGGCGAGATTGGCCTGGCCCAAGCCCCAATAGCACATTTCCAGGTTCAGGTCGAGATGATAGTCGCTGTCCCAGGCCGGCCGCGGATCCTCGTTCCACAATCCCTGCAGGTTGATCGGCGCCTTGAACGGCGCATCAGAGGCGGCCGGTCGGCCGGCGGCAATGCCCAGATACCGCCCGAGGTTGAACAGCTGTTCCCCTACCTCGGGGCCGATTTTGCCGCTCCGGCGTACCTGTTCGACCCGTTCCGGCGTGGAGGCCGGTTCCGTTGCCGGCGGCGTGAACCTCAGCTGGACGCGGTTGTACAACCGCTGATGGTCGGCCACCTGCTCGCGCCTGAGCTGCTGGTAATCCTCGCCCGCGGCATCAAGCCGTGCCAGGCAGTGTCCGGTCAGGTCGCCGGCCGCCTCGCGGTCGGTGGTCATCGCCACCAACAGCGTCACCGCGTCCGCACCCTCGACGCCCACCGACATCCCGCAAGGGTGCGGGGGATGGACAAATTCCCGGAAGCCAAAGGCGAACTTCTCATGCCTGGGCGCCACCGGACCAGCGGGCTGCTCATAGGGCGTCTGTCCGGAAGTGAAGCGGCCGCCAACCTTCAGCACCCGGACCACGGCGGCAAACGCCACGCCTTCCGTGAACCGTCCCTCCAGGATCAGCTGTCCGGCTTCGGCCCGCCCGGTCACCGCGCATTCGCTGTCCGGCAGCCGGTACAGGCTGTAGGCCCCGGCAATGCTCCCATGCTGACTGGCCTCAAGGCGAACCGCCAGGACGCCTGCCGGCCACGAGGCAAAATACTCGCGCCGGAACGTCACGCCGCCGGCGGCGTACGACACGTCCACCAGCCCCGTCGCCAGATCCAGCCGGCGCCGGTAGTCCGTGATCGCAACGCCTTCAGCGTTGGAGGGATACAGGCCAAGGTCGCCCACCGGCACAAACGGATTGACATAAATCCCCTGTCCCTGCCCGATCACCTTGTCCTTCATTAGGGCGATGGCCTCGGCGAAGCGGCCCGCCAGGCATAACTGCTGATAGGCCGGAAACAGCCCGCCCAAGTTACGGTCCTGGTACTTCCAGTAGCGCCGCCACAACCGGTCATGGTTCAGGCCGACCCGTTCCGCCAGCGGCTGCCCCAGCACCATGCCGCCCAGCCGGCCGTTGCCGATCGGGTACCCTTCCGCCCAGATCGCCGCCGGTTGCCCGGACCAGATTTCGTCGTTGGAGTAGGTCATGTGAATTAGAACTCGTTCGGTTTACCGATGGATGCCTCAAAAAAAGTTTTAGGAGTGCGGTTCGGAGTTCCCGTATAATGCACCGGTACCGTTGTCGGCCGGTCAGCGGGGGCGACCCGATAACGCAGGTTGGCGGCGGTGGCGAAGCTGATGCGGTCGTCGCGGGTTTCCGTCGCGACCGGCCGGCCACTTTCCCACACTGCGGCCGACGCATGCCAAGGATTGAGCACGACGCATGGCCCGCCGCGCTGGCTGAGGATCTCGATATCGTCCACATCCTGATGGGCGCCGCGCCGGCTGCTGACCAGAAAGCCCCCCGCCGCCAGCAGGGTGAAAGCGCCCTCCCAATCCTCCGGCACGGCAGGAAAAACCCGGATCACGCCCTCGTGGCTTTGGAGCAGCATTTCCTGGAGGCCGGCGGCGAAGTGCCCCAGGGTTTCCAGCCCCGCCTGAATAAACGGGGTGGCGGGCGTGTCCGTCCGGTGTTCCTGGACGTGGTCCGCCGGGGAGGCCAGCACCCGCACGTTCTGGTAGCGGCACGCCCGGTCGCTTAGATAGTCCCGTTGGCAGGCGGTGGTGTCGTCGAGTTCATAGCCGCGCGCCGCCCAATAATCGCTTTCGCTCCATCGGCCGAGGTCCATCGCAGGCGCCCGCCGGGAGAGGATCCACCAATGGTCGAGGTTGTAGAAGAGGCCGTTGGCAAAATGTTGGAGATTGCGCACGAGGGTGGTCAGACGGCGTGTAGCCTCCTCCGCCATGCCCAGCCGGGCGGCGATCGCCACCACGGGGGTGATCGCCACGGCGGCGGTCGGGTAGGTGGCGAGCGAGTTGCAAGCCGCCGCAAAGAGTGGTGACTCCCGGTCTTTCAGCCCCAGGTCACCGGCCGGATAGACCGGGCAGAAAATCGGGCCATGGTTGTGGTTTTCCTTCTCCGGCAGTTCCTGACCGTCCAGCAGGCCGCTCGCCAGGGTCGGGCCGCGGTTCAGGTCACGGTCGTTCACCCGGTATGGCGGGAGATGGTCCAGCACCTGGCGCCAGCGCGTCTGCAGCTCCGCATCCGTCTGCAAGATCCCGGCGGCCGCGATCAGGGCGGGAAAGAGCGCCCGGATCATCGCCAGATTGGTGATGCTGTCGGTGAACCGCCCGGGACGCTCATCTTCGTAGGTGCTGGCCGGGGGGATTTCGTAGCGGTTTTCCTCCGGCCGCCAGCGCAGGAAACCCAGATAGAAATCGCCCGCCGCCTTCATGAACGGGTAGCCCTGTTCCCGCAGGCGGCCGAGATCGCCGGTCGCCTGGTAGTGCCACCAGAAGAACATCGCGATCTGGGACGCGGGAGTGTAGTTGTCGCGGAAACTGGCGGCGTCCTCGGCCACCTGCCGGCCGAAAAAGTCATGCTGGTCGACCCACAGCATGCCTTGGAAGCCGCGCCGCCGGGTCGCCTCCAGGGCCGGCGCCATCGCCCGGTGGTAGGTGTCCAGATAGGGGGCCAGCAAGTCCGCCCGGTTGGCCGCGGGCAGGCACCAGAACAGTTGCTGCTCGTTCCAATGGTGCGGGTTGACCCAGTTCCGGACATCGTGGTTCCACAGGAGGTTGGCGCCGTTGAAGAGCGGCGGAAACCGGCCGCGGGAGGAGCAGGCCAGCAGATACAGGTGCAGGTAATAGAGGTTCTCAAAATAATCCTGCGACACCTGCAGGAACGAGCGGCTCCAATACTCCGCCCACCAGTCGCGGTGCCCTTCGGCCAGATCGGGCGCCGCGGCGGCCGCGTCAAGGGCCTGCCGGGCGGCGGCGGCGGGCTCCGCAGCGTCCAGACTGGTGACACAGGCCAGCAGGATCGTCACCTCCTGTTTGGGGGCGGCGTCAAGAAGAATTTCCACTTGATGGTCATGGTTGACCTGGACCCGGCCCGCCGCGCCCAACACCCGGCAACGCAGGGCCACACTCACCCCGCGAAACACCGTTTCCAGGCAGGCGTCCTGGCCGTCTTGGCTGGTCTTGCTGGCGCCCAGGCTGAGCCCGGCCCCGCCCTGCATCGCCGCATACCACCAGCCGCCGACCCGGCTGCCCCAGCGCTCAAGAATGATCCGGAGCGGCGCCCCGGTCCGGGCCAGGGCGCCTGCG
>Ga0265297_10007750_pt1 | contig 14718 bp, 11 predicted proteins | sample Munlanlwell13791_FD_192502 | JGI IMG/M metagenome (GOLD analysis project Ga0265297, IMG submission 192502) | Leachate microbial communities from a municipal landfill in Southern Ontario, Canada - Leachate well 137-91 | ecosystem: Engineered > Solid waste > Landfill > Unclassified | place... | reverse complement strand
AGCGGAGGAGGAGGCGGCAGCGGAGGCGGTTTTTAATTAAGGAGGAAAGATGAAAAAGTTTTTTATTATCTTGGGTATAATATCAATTGTTGCTATTTTAGGTTTAGTCTCCCTATATAACGGAATAGTTTCCAAACATGAAACCATCAGCGCTAAGTGGGCGCAGGTAGAAAACCAATTACAGAGGAGAAACGATCTGATCCCCAATCTGGTCAATACTGTAAAAGGGTATGCCTCCCATGAAAAAACGGTGTTCCTGGAAGTGACTGCCGCGCGTTCTCAATGGGCCAAGGCAGGCACGGTTGATGAAAAGATAAAAGCAGCAGGCCAAGTGGACGCGGCATTGTCAAGGCTGCTTCTGGTGGCAGAGAATTACCCTAATTTAAAAGCCAATGAGAATTTTTTGAAGCTGCAGGATGAATTAGCCGGGACAGAGAATCGTATCGCGGTCGAGCGCATGCGTTATAACGAGGCGGTCAGAGAGTATAATATTACGGTACGCGTATTCCCCGGCAATATTGTGGCCGGAATGTTCGGGTATAAACCGGCAACGGAATATTTTAAGGCGGAAGAGAAAGCCAAATTAGTGCCTGAAGTAAAATTCTAAGATGAAATATATTGTTTTAGTCGGTGACGGGATGGCGGATTATCCTGTAAAGGAGCTGGGAGAGCGTACGCCTTTAGAAGCTGCGCGTACTCCTAATCTTGATTATATCGCCCGCTATGGAAAGCTCGGCAGGGTCAAGACTATCCCCGAGAAGATGACGCCGGCTTCAGATGTGGCGAATATCTCCATCTTAGGGTATGACCCGCAAAAATATTATACGGGCAGAGGCCCTTTGGAAGCGGCGAATTTAGGGGTAGACCTGGAAGATGATGATGTAGCCTTTCGCTGTAATCTAGTTACTGCCTCCGCGGATATACTCAGGGATTATAGCGCGGGGCACATCAGTTCCAAAGAATCGGAAATATTGATGAGATATATCGACGAACATTTGGGGACTGACAGGATCAAGTTTTATCCGGGGGTAAGCTATAGGAACCTGATGTTGGTGAAAAGGGGCACGGATGAGCATTTGCAGAATTTGAAATGCCGTGCTCCGCATGATATCGCAGGACACTCAATCCTTAAGAATCTGCCTAAAGGAGAAGGTGCGCAGATTATTATTAAACTGATGGAAGAATCGCGTAAAATTCTAGAGAGGCATGAGATTAATCTGGTGAGAGTGGATTTAAAAGAAAATCCGGCTAATATGATCTGGCTATGGGGGCAGGGCAAGAAACCGGCAATGCCGGCTTTCGCGGATAAATACGGGCTTAGCGGAAGCGTGATTTCAGCGGTTGACCTGATCAAAGGTTTGGGCCGGATCATCGGTTTTGAGGTAATTAATGTGCCGGGCGCGACCGGATATTATGATACCGATTATGAAGGCAAGGCCCAGGCGGCAATCAAGACTCTGGAAGAAAAAGATTTCGTTCTTATACATATAGAAGCGCCGGATGAAGCCGGGCACAACGGTGATTTGCGGGAAAAGATCCTTGCCATTGAAAGGCTCGACCAGTTGGTGCTAGGCGCGATATTAAAAGCGTTCAAGCGTAAAAAGAATTTCCGCCTGATGGTGTTACCGGACCATGCCACACCGGTTACCGTAAAGACGCATACTCCTGAGCCGGTATTGTTCGGGGTATTCGGTAAAGATATCGTCGCCAGAGGTTTTCCTTCTTACAGCGAGAAGGAAGCCGAAAAGTCGGATCTTTACTTTGAAAAAGGGCATGAGCTGATGGATTATTTTATTCAAGGAGAGAAACATGCGTAGGGGTTTAATCGTCCAGAAGTTTGGTGGTTCTTCTGTGGCTAATGTAGAACGCATCCAGAATGTCGCCAAAAAAGTCACTAGCTACAAGAAGAAAGGGTTTGGTCTGGTGGTAGTTGTTTCCGCGCTGGGAGATACTACCGATGAACTCATTGACTTGGCAGGCAAGATAACTCAAGAGCCTTCGGACCGTGAAATGGATATGTTATTATCCACGGGAGAGCAGATCTCTGTGGCACTCCTGGCTATGGCAATACATAAATTAGGATGTGAGGCTATTTCTTTTACCGGGGCGCAAGTGGGGATCATTACGGATTCCAGCCACACGCGCGCGCGGATCATTAAAATCAACGCCGATAAGATCAGAGAGGCTTTAAAGCAGGGAAAGATCGTGATCGTCGCCGGATTTCAAGGGGTGACCTTAAATCAGGATATTACCACATTAGGCCGCGGCGGTTCGGATCTAACAGCTGTAGCCTTGGCAAAAGAACTAGCTGCCGATGAATGTGAAATATATACGGATGTGGAGGGTATTTATACTACGGACCCGCGCATAGAGCCAAAGGCAAGAAAGATCCCCGCTGTTACTTATGATGAGATGTTGGAGATGGCTTCTCTTGGGGCACAGGTGATGCAGGCGCGTTCTATTGAGGTGGCGAAGAAATTCAATGTTCCTATACATGTGCGTTCTTCATTTTCGGATAATCCTGGCACGATGATAAAAGGGGAGGTTAACAAAATGGAAGATGTAGTTGTAAGCGGCGTGACTTTAAATAAAAGCGAGGCTAAGATCACGGTTTGCGATGTTCCTGACCATCCGGGTGTAGCGGCAAGAATATTCAAAGAATTATCCGCGAACGGCGTAAGCGTAGATATGATCGTGCAAAATGTCAGCCATACTCGTAGAACGGATATCTCTTTTACTGTAAATAAACCGAATTTAGCCAAGGCAATGAAAGTAACCAAGAAAGTAGCCGCAAGGATCGGCACAGGGGATGTCCTTCAGGATGAGAATATCGCCCGCGTTTCTATCGTCGGCGTAGGAATGAAGTCGCATCCGGGTGTGGCGGCAAAAATGTTCGGGATATTGGCGCGAAGAAAGATCAACATAGAGATGATCTCAACCTCTGATATCAGTATCTCTTGTATTATCCAGAAAAGATTTACCGATAGCGCGGTAAGAGGTTTACATAAAGAATTTAGTTTGGCAAAGTAGGAGAATAATATGGCGAAAGTGAAATTATACGATACCACGTTACGCGACGGAAGCCAGGGAGAGGGTATCTCTTATTCGGTGATGGATAAAGTGCGCATTGCCCAGGAGTTAGATAAATTAGGCGTACACTTTATCGAGGGAGGCTGGCCGGGGTCTAATCCTAAAGATATGGAGTTTTTCTTAAAGATGTCCAAGCGCCCTTTGAAGAACGCCGAACTTGTAGCCTTTGGTTCTACGCGTAAACCGCACACCAAAGCCAAGGATGATGCTAACCTGAAAGCTTTAGTAAAATCATGCGCTAAGGTAATTACTATTTTCGGTAAAACCTGGGATATGCATATTGAAGATGTCTTAAAGACTACCCTGGATGAAAACCTGAATATGATCAGGGACACGGTAGGGTTCCTGGTTGCCCAAGGCCTTACCGTATTTTATGACGCGGAACATTTCTTTGATGCCTATAAGAGCAATAAGGAGTATAGCCTGAAATGTATTTTAACCGCCCAGGAGGCCGGGGCCAGGGCAATATGTTTGTGTGATACTAATGGAGGCACTATCACCTCAAAGGTCTCCAAGGTTATCGCGGAAGTCCGCCCGAGAATAAAGGTGCCGCTGGGTATCCATTGCCATAATGACGCGGACCTGGCAGTGGCGAATTCACTGGCAGCTTTAGAAGCCGGATGCGATATAGTGCAGGGGACTATTAATGGTTACGGAGAGCGCTGCGGTAACGCTGACCTCATCCCCATTATCGCCAATATTAAATTAAAATTAGGCATTGATTGTATCAGCGACAATAAATTAAAAGAGCTGACCGCGGTTTCGCATTTTGTAAGCGAGGTCAGTAATATGAAGCAGAGGAATGACCAGCCTTATACCGGTTCATCCAGTTTCGCGCATAAAGGCGGGGTGCATATCAACGCGGTAATGAAGAATCCTAAGACCTATGAGCATATTGACCCGGCGTTAGTGGGTAACCATCGCCGCATTCTGGTTTCAGAGTTGGCAGGTAAAACCGGCATCCTTATCCGTGCCAAGGACCTGGAGTTTGATCTAAGCAAGGAAGACCCTAAAACGAAGAAACTTCTGCAGCTGGTGCAAAAGCTTGAGCATGAGGGCTATCATTTTGAGGCAGCCGAAGCGTCTTTCGAGTTGTTAATGAAAAGGGCGTTTAGAAAATATAAGAAGTTTTTTGAGTTAGATGGTTTTCGTATCGTAATCGAAAAACGCTCGGATAAGAAGATCACTTCTGAGGCGATTATGAAATTAAAAGTCAAAGGTGTTACAGAGCATACCGCGGCAGAAGGAGACGGCCCGATAAATGCCATGGATAATGCTTTGCGTAAGGCCTTGCGGGATTTTTACCCTACGCTTTCTAAAATGCATCTGTCAGATTTCAAGGTGCGCGTATTGGATGAAAACGCCGGTACTGCCGCAAAAGTGCGCGTGTTGATCCAGACGCAGGACGAGAAAGACACCTGGTCTACTATCGGGGTCTCCGGAAACATCATTGAGGCATCATGGCAGGCTATGGTGGATAGCATAGAATACAAATTGTTAAAAGATAATATTAAATGATAGATGATATTCCTAAGCAATATAATCCTAAAAGCACCGAGGACAAGTGGTATAAGTTCTGGGAGGACCAGAACTTATTTGCCGCGAAAGTAAACCCCGCTAAAAAGCCTTTCTGTATTGTTATTCCTCCTCCGAATGTCACCGGGATCCTGCATATGGGCCATGCCCTGAATAATACTATTCAGGATATCCTGGTGCGTTTTCACCGCATGAAGGGTGAAGAAGCGCTGTGGATGCCCGGCACAGACCATGCCGGTATTGCCACGCAAAACGTCGTGGAAAAGTCAATTGCCAAAGAGGGCCTGAAACGCCAGGATTTAGGAAGAGATAAATTTATTGAGCGGGTGTGGCAGTGGAAAGAACAATACGGTTCAACCATAATACACCAGTTAAAAAAGTTAGGCGCTTCCTGCGATTGGCAGCGCCAGCGCTTTACTATGGATAAGGAATATTCAAAAGCAGTAAAAGAAGCTTTTGTCGCTCTTTGGAAATCTGGCCTGATTTACCAAGGCGATAAAGTCATTAACTGGTGCCCGCGTTGCCAGACCGCGCTTTCTGATGAAGAGGCCCCGCATCATGACCTGCAAGGCAATCTTTATTACCTTAAATATCCATTAAAGGATAACCCCGATGAGTTTGTTATCGTCGCTACAACGCGCCCGGAGACAATGCTTGGTGATACCGCGGTAGCGGTAAATCCTAAAGACAAACGTTTCAAGAAGCTTGTCGGTAAGTCCTTGATCCTGCCTTTGGTAAACAGAGAGATTAGGATTATCGCGGACTCTATGGTGGATGAGAAGTTTGGGACGGGTGCCGTAAAAGTCACACCCGCGCATGACCCCAATGATTATGCCCTGGGTAAAAAGCATAACCTTGAATTCGTAAATGTCATGTATCCGGACGGCCGTATGAATACAAATGCCGGCGAGTACCAGGATATGGATAGGTTTGAAGCCCGCGAAGTTATCCTTGAGGATTTGAAAGGAAAAGGATTATTGGAGAAAGTAGAGCCTCACGCGTTATCGGCAGGGCACTGTTACCGCTGCCATACGATTATTGAGCCTTATTTATCTAGGCAATGGTTTGTGAAAATGGAACCACTGGCTAGGCCCGCAATCGAGGCGGTAAAAAAAGGAAAGATTAAATTTCATCCTGCTCGCTGGACCAAAGTTTATCTTAACTGGATGGAGAATATTCAGGATTGGTGCATCTCGCGCCAAATATGGTGGGGTCACCGTATTCCTTTATGGTATTGTCGTGATTGTGAAAAACTGGCCTTGGCAAGCACAGAAGAGCCCAAAGAATGCCCAATATGCAAATCGATTAATCTCAAACAAGATGAAGATGTATTGGACACCTGGTTTTCTTCCTGGCTTTGGCCGTTTGCCACATTCTATTGGCCCAAGGAATCAGAAGACCTGAAATACTTTTATCCTACTTCAACCCTGGTTACTGCTCCTGAGATCATCTTTTTCTGGGTAGCGCGCATGATCATGGCAGGTTTTGAATTTAAGAAAGATAAGCCCTTTAGCGATATTTATATCCATGGCACAGTTCGCGATATCGAAGGCAAGAAGATGTCTAAGTCTTTAGGCAACATCATTGATCCCCTGGAGATTATCGCTGAATACGGGACAGATGCCCTGCGTTTTAGCCTGATCTCTATTACCGCGCAAGGCCAGGACGTATTTTTGTCTAAAGAAAGATTCGAGCAAGGCAGGAACTTTGCCAATAAGATCTGGAACGCCTCCCGGTTTATCATGATGAACTTAGAGCCGGCAGATGTTAAGGCGGATTTATGCGTATTTTTCAAAAAAGAGCATTTAAGTATCGTCAACCGCTGGATCTTAAGCCGCTTTTATTCGGTTTTAAAAGAAGTAGAGAAGGATTTGGGAGCCTTCAAATTCAATGAGGCGGCAACCTCGCTCTACGGGTTCTTTTGGCATGAGTTTTGCGATTGGTATTTAGAGTTGATTAAATCCGACATAAAGGCTAAACAGAATCAGGTGGTGATGTTCAAGGTGTTAGAGAAGTTTTTAAGAGTTACGCATCCTTTTATGCCGTTTATCACTGAAGAGATTTGGCAAAAATTACCGCATGAGGGCGTATCTATTATGACGCAGCCTTGGCCGCATGTTCAAGAGCAGATCATTGATAAAGAATTGGAGGTTAGCGCCCGGCTGCTTTTTGATATTATTACCCAGATCAGGAACTTACGCACTTCCTTAGGGCTTAAGCAGGATCAGGCAGTAAAAGTTTCTCTGTATCCCCACTCTAAAAGCAGGCTTAAATTGATACAGGATAATCAGTCATTGATCGGTTTGGCAAGAATAGAGGAGTTAAATATCTTAGGGGGCAACGCAAGGCCCAAGGCGACAATCAGCGCGGTACTTGAAGATGTAGATATTTATTTGCATTTTACAGGGCTCTTAGACGCCGAAAAAGAGCGCGCTAAGATTAAGGCCAAGATCGAAGAGTTAAGCAAGATCAAAGCCTCCAAAGAGGCAACTCTGAAAAACCCGCAATTCACAAAACGCGCGCCCAAAGAGATCGTAGAAAAAGAAAAAGCCGGCATTGAAGAGATCAAGGATTCCTTAAAGCGCCTGGAGAAGATGTACCATGAGCTACATTAAAGAGCCGAAGATAGCCAATCACATTATCAGAGAGGCCTTGCGAGAGGATATAGGCAGGCACGATATTACGAGTGACCTGATCATACCTAAAAATAAATCTGTAAGAGCCGTAATATTAGCTAGAAAGCCCTTTGTGGTGTGCGGTTTGTTTGTCACGGCAAAAGCCTTTCGCCTTCTCGATAAAAATATCAAGTTTATTACAAAAGTCCCTGACAGCCAGGTTGTCAGAAGGGGTGAGGTTATCGCCGAGATCCGCGGGAACGCGCAAGCTATTTTAGCCGCGGAAAGAGTGGCTTTAAATTTCCTTGCCCATTTAAGCGCGATCTCCACGCAAACCCGCAAGTTTACCCGGGCAATAAAGCCCTTTAAGACAAAGATTTTAGATACCCGTAAAACTACTCCCGGTTTAAGGATGCTTGAGAAATATGCCATAAGGATGGGTGGCGGCTACAACCACAGGATGAGCCTGGATGAGATGATCCTGGTGAAGGATAATCATCTACAGATATTGGGAGGCTTTAAAAACTTAGCAAAATTATCTACAGGTTATGAGGTAGAGCTGGAAGTGAGTAATTTGCAGGAATTCCGCAAAGCCCTTGCATTAAAACCCGATATTATTATGTTAGATAATATGGATATTCAATCAATGCGTAAGGCCGTGCGCATAAGAAATAGTTTATCGGGGCGAAAACACCCTAAATTAGAAGCATCCGGAGGCATCACGCTAAAGAACGTCAAAAGTGTAGCTGGATGCGGCGTGGATTTTATTTCCGTTGGCTCTCTTACCCACTCTGTAAACTCCGTAGATATAAGCTTAGAAATCCTCTGATGGAAAAATTCCAGCTGGTCTCAGGCTTTAAACCCTGCGGCGACCAGCCCAGGGCAATAACAGAATTAGTAACATCAATTACCTCAGGCAGCCGCTATCAAACTTTACTCGGCGTAACCGGTTCAGGCAAGACCTTTACCTTAGCTAATGCCATTGCCCAAATAAACAAGCCCACCATTGTCATATCACACAATAAGACTTTAGCCGCGCAGCTGTATTCTGAGTTTAAAGAATTCTTTCCGCATAATGCCGTAGAGTATTTTGTCAGCTACTACGATTATTACCAGCCTGAGGCGTATATCCCCTCTACGGATACCTACATAGAAAAAGACGCTTCTATTAATGACCGCCTTGACCGTTTAAGGCTTTCCGCTACAAGTTCCTTAATGTCGCGCAGTGATGTGCTGATTGTGGCTTCGGTATCCTGTATTTATAACTTAGGTTCTCCTGAGGATTACCGTGAATTACTGGTATTTATTGAGAAAGGCGAGATTATCTCGCGCGATGACCTGATATCGCGCTTCATCCAGATCCAGTATGAAAGAAACGATTATGAATTCATCCGCGGCCGCGTGCGCGTCCGGGGGGATGTGGTAGAGATATATCCTTCTTATCAGGAAAAAGCAGTGCGAATTGAATTAAACGGGGATAAAATCGAAAAGATATCAGAGATCAATCCCGTAAGTGCTGAGGTTTTTAATTCTTTGGATAAGATCGCGATTTATCCTGCAAAACATTTTATTGTTTCCGGGGACAAGATAGAGGGGGCGATCCAGTCTATTAATAAAGAATTAGAGGAGCACCTGAAATTATTAAGGAGCCAAAACAAATTATTGGAAGCCCAACGCCTGGAATCACGCACCAAATACGATATGGAGATGCTAAAAGAGATCGGTTATTGCCACGGCATAGAAAATTATTCGCGCCACCTTTCGGCAAGGCCCGCGGGTTCCCGGCCTTACTGCCTGCTGGATTATTTTGGGCAAGATTTCCTGACTATTATCGATGAATCGCACGTAACCGTGCCTCAGATAAGAGGCATGTATGAGGGGGACCGGGCAAGAAAGAACATCCTGGTTGAATACGGCTTCAGGTTACCGTCATGCCTGGAAAACAGGCCGTTAAAGTTAGAAGAATTTGAGAGCCTTGTTAAACAGACGGTTTTTGTTTCTGCTACTCCGAATGAAGAGGAGGTCAAAAAGAGCCAGGAAAAAGTAATCGAGCAGATCATCCGGCCGACAGGCCTGGTTGACCCGCAGATAATCCTTAGGCCCATAGACGGGCAAATAGAAGACTTGATCAAAGAGGTGAAGGCGCGGGCAAAGAAGAATGAGCGGGTTTTAGTGACCACTCTTACTAAGAGGATGGCCGAAGACCTGACCAGCTACTTACAGGAAAAAGGATTAAAAGTAAAATACCTGCACTCCGAGATCAAGACTATTGAGCGTTCCAAGATATTAAGAGACTTAAGGCAGAAGCAGTTTGATTGTTTGGTAGGGATAAATCTTTTAAGAGAAGGCCTAGATTTGCCGGAGGTGTCGCTGGTAGCGATATTAGACGCGGATAAGGAAGGGTTTTTGCGTTCCGCGACCAGTTTGATCCAGGTGGCAGGGCGCGCCGCGCGTAATATTAATGGTACCGTAATTATGTACGCTGATAATATGACCGGCTCCATGAAAAAAGCTATATCTGAAAGTAGCCGCAGAAGAAAGATCCAGCTGGAATTTAATGAAGAAAATAAGATCACCCCGCGTTCCATCGAAAAAGCGATAAAACAGGGGATCGAGGGGTTAGAGGCGGCAGAAGAGTTTGTAGAGAACCTGACCGGAGAAGCCAGGGATGAATACCAGTTGCATAAATATATATCAGAGTTAGAATATGAGATGGAGATGGCAGCAAGAAACCTGCACTTTGAAAAAGCAGCTTTAATCAGGGATAAGATAAAGGAGCTAAAAAGTGCTTTTGGCCGTTGATATAGGTAATACTAATATTAATTTAGGGGTATTTCATGGCAAGCGCCTATTAAAGCGTTATGCTATTCCTACTAAGAGGAGTGAATACCATTCTTTTCTGAAGAAAATATATAGTCAGCACCGCATTAATGATGCGTTGATCTGTAGTGTAGTGCCTACTAGCACTATGGCCTTAGCCAAATGTCTGAAGAAGCTGTCAGGCAAGCGGCCCTATATAATAGGTAAGGATATCAAGGTGGCTATAAAGAATCTTTACCGTAAACCCGGGCAGGTGGGCCAAGACCGCCTGGTGAATTCCTATGCCGCAAGCAGGCTTTTTGGTGCGCCTTTGATCGTGGTAGATTTCGGCACTGCCGTGACTTTTGACGTGGTTTCCAGGAAGCAGGAGTACTTGGGAGGGATGATCCTTCCGGGGTTAAGGATCTCTTTAGACGCGCTATTTGAGCGTACTGCTTTATTGCCCAAGGTAAATTTACAAACTCCAAGGGAGTTCATCGGTAAAAATACTAGAAACAGTATTCTGAGCGGCATAGTATACGGTTTTGCCGCTATGAGTGACGATTTGGTCCGGCGCATAAAAGGAAAGATAGGAAGCAACGCGCAGGTTATATTAACCGGAGGAGACGCTGAGCTTTTAAATAAATATTGTCTGCGGGCCAGTAAAATAGATAAAGATTTAACTTTAAAAGGGCTGAATTTGTTATATAATAATAGAACATGAAGAGCGCGGTTATTTACTATACTCATTTCGGTAACACCGGTTCGGTAGCTTACAGGTTTTACGATGCCTTAAGGCAAAAGGGCGAAGTCGACATCTTTGAGTTGCAATACCGGCAAAAGAGCATGGGCAGGCACATTTTCCTCAAACGGATCTTTTTCAGGTTGGCGCCGCTGCTTGTAGAATTAGAGCCCATTCCTTTAGACCTAAAGGAGTACGATGTTTTATGCTTTGGTATACCGGTAAGGGCGGGTAAACCTTCAGCACCCATCATAAAATACCTGCATACCTGCCAGAATATCGATAATAAAAAAATTGTTTGTTTCTATCTTTTTAGCGTCCAAAATAGCCTTCATAAATGCCAAAGGTACATTGAAAAGATTCTTGATAAGAAAGCCCCGCATTCGGTGCTTATCAACGTTACCTTGCCGTGGCCTGAGCTGTACAACAATATATACCTGAATAAATTTGTCAATGAGGCAATAGAAAAATTAGAGGGTGCGAAATAAACAAAAAACTCTTGACAAAATATTTTTTTCTTTTATAATTAGCACTCTTAGAGATACAGTGCTAAAACCAACTCATATTATAGGGAGGTGTGGAAATGGATATCAAGCCATTAGGAGACAGAGTTGTAATCAAGCCTTTAGAGGCAGAGACCAAAACTAAGGGCGGTATAGTTTTACCGGACACAGCCAAGGAAAAGCCTCAAGAGGGCAAGGTAGTAGCCGTAGGCAGGGGTAAGGCATCAGAAAACGGCACCATACAGGTATTAGAAGTTAAGGCCGGCGATAAGGTTTTATACGGAAAATATTCCGGGAATGAGATCACTACCAAAGACGGCGAAGAATTATTGATCATGCGCGAAGAGGATATCTTAGCGATAATAAAATAGCTGTAAGCTATAAGCTGTAAGCCTTAAGCTTAAAACTGAGATTTCACTAAAGGAGGAAAAACATGGCAAAGCAATTATTATTCCAGGATGAGGGCCGCAGGAAGATCCTAAGCGGCGTAGAGCAATTATCCAGAGCTGTAAAAGTTACATTGGGCCCAAAAGGCCGCAATGTCGCTCTTGACAAGAAATTCGGTTCCCCCACCATTACCAAGGACGGTGTAACGGTAGCCAAGGAAATCGATTTAGAAGATCCTTTTGAAAATATGGGCGCGCAGATGGTCAAAGAAGTAGCCGAGAAGACCTCTGATATCGCGGGAGACGGCACGACCACCGCGACCATTTTGGCGGAAGCGATTTACCGCGAAGGCCTGAAGAATGTTACTGCCGGGGCAAATCCCATGGCTTTAAAACGCGGCATTGAAAAAGCGGTAGAAAAGGTTTTTGAAGAACTGAAAAAACTTTCTACACCCATTAAAGATAAGAAAGAAGTGGCGCAGGTTGCTTCTATCGCCGCTAACTGCGATACAGCTATCGGTGATTTAATTGCCGATGCCATGGATAAGGTCGGTAAGGACGGCGTAATTACGGTAGAAGAAGCCAAGTCCACAGCCACCACATTAGAAGTAGTTGAAGGCATGCAATTTGACCAGGGGTATTTGTCTCCGTATTTTGTAAGTGACGCGGAGAGAATGGAGTGCGTTTTAGAAGACCCTTATATTTTGATTTACGAAAAGAAAATCACTTCCATAAAGGATATTTTACCGCTTTTAGAGAAAATCGCCCGCACAGGCAAACCGCTTTTGATCATTGCCGAAGAAGTAGAGGGTGAGGCATTAGCGACTTTAGTCGTGAATAAGATCAAAGGTTCATTTGTTTCTTGCGCGGTAAAAGCTCCGGGTTACGGTGATAGGCGTAAGGCTATGCTGGAAGACATCTCTATTCTTACCGGCGGCAAGGCCCTTACCGAAGATTTGGGGATCAAGCTTGAGAATATAGAGCTTGATGATTTAGGCCGGGCAAAGAGGGTTAAGGTCGACAAGGAGAATACCACTATAGTCGAAGGTGCAGGCAAAACCCAAGGTATCAACGCCCGTATCGCCCAGATCAAAAAACAAGTTGAAGATACGGATTCGGATTATGATAAAGAGAAATTACAGGAGCGTTTAGCCAAATTATCCGGCGGTGTCGCGGTAATCAACGTAGGTGCTGCTACAGAAACCGAGATGAAAGAGAAGAAGGCAAGAGTAGAAGATGCCCTTCATGCTACCCGCGCGGCAGTGGAAGAGGGGATCATCCCCGGCGGCGGCGTAGGGCTATTACGCACCATACCTACTTTAGACAAGCTAAAGGTAGACGGCGATGAGAAGATAGGCGTAGATATTATCAGGCGCGCCTTAGAAGAGCCGATCAGGCAGCTTACGCATAACGCGGGGCTAGAAGGTTCGGTGATCGTGCAGCGCATCAAGCAGGAAAAAACCAATGTAGGCTACGATGTGTCGCAGGATGCCTATGTGGATATGATCGAAGCCGGTGTAATTGACCCGACAAAAGTTACCCGTTCAGCTTTACAGAATGCTGCCAGTATCGCGGCACTCTTACTGACCACTGAAGCGGTAGTAACGGATAAGCCGGAAAAAGAAGCTCCTATGCCAGCAATGCCTCCAGGAATGGGTGGAATGGGTGGAGGAATGGGAGGGTATTAAATTAGTTCATAGTTGATGGTCCATAGTGAAGGGCGAGGGCAACCTCGCCCTTTTTCTTTTAGTAACTCTGCATTTTAGCGGCTGTCTTGTCCTGTTTCTCGCAGCTATATTATTGTAACTGAACCTGTCGCTTTTCTCGCTCAAGTAGATTTTGCCCTCGCAGAGCCTCGGGCCGGCAAAGGTCTCTCGTATTTTTGGCGCCTGATGAACTCGCGCCTCGGCCTCTACCTCGGCGCTCAAACAGCATCAGCCGTCCCGATATTGTCCCTTTCGGGACATCGGGATACCCAAAAATACTCGAGCATGCTTTGCCTAAAATCTACATTCGCTCGAAATAGCGCCAGCTTCATTTACTTATAGGTATAATTTAGCGGGTGGCTCTGATTCGGGGTCCCCAGCCGCGCGCAACGTGAGTGAGCACGGATGGGGTGAATCAGAGACAGGACCCGCCCAAAGCGATAAATAATTATTGACAAATACGCAAAGATAGTGTAAAATTTGCTATCCTTTCATTAAATACCCACAAAATGATGCTAAAAGGTCGTAACCAATTGTTAAATAATAACTTACACATTTTAATCCAGGAGAGTCCAAATGGCTGAGTGGATAGGTATAGGCAGGCGCGCACGCAGGTGTTATGGTTTTGATGAGATCGCTCTGGTTCCCGGAGCAAGAACCGTTAATCCCAATGAAGTAGATACTGCTTTTCAGATTGCCGGTAAGAAATTTAAGATCCCGATTCTTGCTGCAGCTATGGATGGGGTTGTGGATGTAAAATTCGCCCAGGAGATGTCCCACCTGGGAGGGATCGCCGTATTAAACCTTGATGGAGTGCAAACGCGTTATGAAAATCCGGATTCCGTCTTAGAGCAGATCGCCAAGGCCTCGCCCCAGAAAGCCACGGAATTGATCCAGTCTGTTTATACCACGCCTGTTAAAGAAAAGCTGGTCTCTAAAAGAGTAGCTGAGATCAAGAAGAAGAAAGGCACCGCGGTAGTAAGCTGTATTCCGGCCCATGCCGAGAGGTTCTCTAAATTAGCGATCGCGGCGGGTGCTGATATCTTTGTCGTGCAATCAACTGTAACAACGACTAAGCATGTAGCAAAAGAATATAAGATCCTGGATTTATTCAGATTTTGTAAATCCATCAAGATCCCGGTAGTTATCGGTAATTGCGTGACTTATGAGACTACGGTGGAGTTGATGGAAACAGGTTGCTCCGGCCTGTTAATCGGCGTCGGCCCGGGAGCAGCTTGTACTACGCGCGGCGTATTAGGTATCGGCGTCCCTCAGGTTACCGCGACAGTGGATGCCGCGGCTGCCAGGGATTTCCATTTTAAGAGGACCGGTAAATACGTC
>Ga0265297_10007749_pt1 | contig 14718 bp, 21 predicted proteins | sample Munlanlwell13791_FD_192502 | JGI IMG/M metagenome (GOLD analysis project Ga0265297, IMG submission 192502) | Leachate microbial communities from a municipal landfill in Southern Ontario, Canada - Leachate well 137-91 | ecosystem: Engineered > Solid waste > Landfill > Unclassified | place... | reverse complement strand
TCTGCATCTTCCTTTGTGCGATAAGGACCACGCCAGTGGTTTTCATCTGAACAGCAGGAACAGCCCGTCCGACAATCGATCAAAAAGATCTTCATTATAATCTCCCTAAGCTGTACCTTGTACGCCGTGAATGAAAAGCACGCATGAACCATTCGGAGTTCCTCGGCGCAGGGACCAAGTCCGCGTTTTCCTCGACGGTGATGTACGACCAACCGTGGATCGGTCTCGTCTTCATGAAGCCGATGATTCGAAGAACTATCGCTTCATGCGGCCTGAATTTGCAACCACAACCATTGTGAACCTTCGCATAGGCTTCCGGCGAGGAGTGGTCGAGAACACATTTGCCGTTCGTTATCATCATGAATTCCTGACGCGAACGGTCGAAGACGACACAATTCGTCTTCATCTTCTCATCTACCCATGTATCTTCTGACATGTGTGCCTCCTTGTTTGATTTGAATTGGTCAGAGATTAGGGACAGAGCGTATCTTTCACCCGAGTAACTAGCTCAGGGTCTAAAGAACCGGACTTCTACCGGAATCCCCAACCTCCTAGAGACAAGTAGCAACCAGCTTCTTCTTGATATCAGCGCACTGCTGCTTCACCAGAGAGCGCCGACCAGAAGCATCCAAACCCTTCGGTAGACCAACACCAGTCACCATCGTGTAATTATCGATAACGAACTCCAGATTCAACTGCTCCTGATGGACAGCCCTCGCGAGAGCCATCTCAGGCTGGGAGAGCTTGGCCTCCTGCATAGCCATCCCCAGATCACGACCACGATCCTCGAAGACGATCGAGAACATCGCATCCGTGATTTCCTTCTTGACCTTCTCGATGTACTGAGTGATCCGCTGTCTGGAGACCTTCTTGTTCTTCTGCGTAATCTCCAGACCACGCTCCTGAGCCATCAAGCTCAGATAATGACCCATATTTCGAGCCAGTTCGGAACCGCTCACCGGCTCCTTCCCATCCAGCCCGAACACGTAGACCAAAACCGTCTCCTGCTCCAGAGACAACTGGAGACGACTCCTGATCTCCTGCAGAATCGAGCGCCAGTGATTCTGCGTATCGTTTTGCTCCGCGTTCATGGCAGGATTCACATACTTCCTGGAAGGCGGCTTCTCACGAAGATAGGTCCATTCTTGATCAGGCTCAACTGCCTGTTCCAGAGAGAAGCCCTCATCCATAGGAGCATCCAAAGGAACCATCGTGTCGTGGAAGGTCGGAGACACAGCGAAATCCCGCACCAGATCACCAATGGTCTGGTGTTGATTTCTGTCGAACCAGATCGGTCTCGAAAGAGCGAACCTGTATCGATAGTTCAGGTACTCGATCAGGTCGTAGATGTGGTCACTGAACGTGGTGAGCAGGATATCATCGGATACCATCGACTCAACAACGCCCTTCTTGCCGATCTTTTGGATTGCGTATTTCTTGTGATGAAATGACTTCGTGAGACTCTGTTCATTGACCACGATCTTGTGTTCTCTCAGTTCAGAGAGGTTTTCTTCTGCCTTCCTCAGAAGGGCCTTGAGCTTCAGCGGGAATTTCTCCCTGGCCAGAGTCACGAACTGGCTGACATCCATGATCCCGCTCATCACAGAACGCTTCATGGATTCTTTGGCCAGACGGAAAGCCTCATGCTCCAGCCACCAGCCACCGAGCCAAGCTGTGATTTCACGGCGCACGGCGTAAGTCGAGGGCTTGTTCTCTGGCTTCGCTACCATGGGCGACGCAGCAGACATGCGGCGGATTTTGGTCTTGATGTGCAGGTATGCATGCTGACCAAAGGCCGAGATTCCTGCGTCGGTGCGCAGCGCATTCCTGATACCCTCGTAGGCAACTTGTGTGCATTCCTCGATTGGACAGGAACTCGTGGTGAACTTCCGGACATGCTTACCAATGTAAGGCCGGAGTGCTTTGTAGATCTCTTCCTCGGTCCAACCGACAAGGGTCGGGTATTTGACCTTCAGAAGGGAGTCCAGGGTCTTGGTGTTGGATAGCTCAATCCACTTTTCGAATTCGGCTTTGGTTGGCAGGTTTTTCTTGATTTTCTGCCAGGTGTTGAGTCCTCTCTTGAGGTTGGCCCAGATTTCGACGGCGGTGCCTTTGAGGCCCATCCCCAGGAGGTTTTCGGTGACTTCTTTTCTCAGTTCTTGTTTGGCAACTTCTTCCTCTTTTTCGTTCATCGTCTTTCCCCTCTTCCGTTGTGTTGTTAGCAGTCGAGCATCTTCATTCTAACACATCGACCGCTTTTTGTCAAGTATTAACTTGCGTCCGAAGGGTTTCTCTCGATAGGGAATACTACCGGAGCCCAAACGAAGCAAGACTCGCCCAAGGCCTCAATGAAGTAGACGCCTGCTGGTACTTCCTCAACCGCGTCAACTTCGTCGCCTGCGTAGAAGACGTCTACCCACTAGAGATCTTCGGCGAAGCAGCCGTAGAACTCCTCCTGGGTGCCGAAGAAAGCCTCGTCAACTTCAAGAACTCCTTCGGCGTAATCGACCTTACCACTGTCCACGAGATAAAAATCTGGTTATCATCCAAAAGCCGTATCGAATTTTTGTTGATCTTCAGAATAAGACCCACAACTACTCGCCGGAAAGAAGACACTCTCTCTTTTGCAAAGTCAAGAGCCTCCTCTTTGGAGGCGAAGGGGCCAACCAAATAGGGAGAGACATCTTCACCTCTAACCAATAATGCAACCCGTTGTCTTCGTGTCATGCTACCTCCTTTGGTTTGCTGGTTTTTTCAAGTATTCAAATTCTGCTTGGGAACTGGTAATTACCAAAACACCACCAGCCTTCTCGGAATATTCCATCACACCAAGAAGTTTTGGGGCTTGTGGCGTACAACGCGAACAGGTGTGCACATTGAGCAGTTCCAAACGCTCATCCGGTACCTCACAGCCACAACCAGGGCATTTGTGTGTGCCCATCCTATGTCCTCCTTTCACGGTCCTCGTGGCTGTTTCTCGGGTCTAGGGGGAACCTCGCTTAATCGAGAAACTCCTTGTACATGACATAAGCTTCCCATCGGGCTTGGAATTTTTCGGATGAGGAGTATGGTTCGATATAGGCTTCAGCATCTGGTCCAAGATATTTCGTCAGAATAGACTGGACCAGAGTGGTAACTTCTTCCCATTGCTTGCGCGAAACCCCATCGGTATCACCAGAATCCGGCTCATAACCAAGCAAGAAAAAGTCTACTTTATAGCCCCTCGTAAGACCCTTTCGCGTTACTCCACCAAATTGAAAACCTTGATTCTCTAAGGCTTTGGTTGCAAAACGCAACTCCGTTATAAACAGATCAGCGTCCTTCAGAGAAAGGACGTATTCGTAAGGCTTACGCAATCCTGCGGGTCTGTTTTTCCGTTTGGTTTCAATAACCGTAACGTCACCATAGGTAACCCACATGTCCTTGTATCCCATCTTCTTGCCTTTCTGTAAGCAGGACGACCAAGCAGCCGCCCGCATGGTGCGGTGGTACCGCCGTCCTGCTCCTGCTTACTCCCTGTTAAACGACAGTCAATCCGTGGCCAAACTCCCATAAATCGCGCATCCCATCGTCACCAGACGATGCCAAACAACCATTCCAACAAATAATCGAAATACAAAACAAGACAGATAGCCATCGTAAGGAGAATGATCGAAAAAACTTCTCTTGTTTTAGCCACAGCAGTACTCCTATGTCCGACACGCATCGATTGCGGAAAGAGCCTCTTGACCCTTAGTCACAGCAGCCTTCAACGTCTGGAACGCTTGTTCCATTCCATCGTTGGACTCCTGTACCTTGGTCCGAAGGCGATGTCGGTCCTCCAAAAGATCGCCAATCAGACGAGCCATCTCTGCCTTCTCAGGATCAGCAGTACGAACCTTTGTCGCATATACCTTGCAGAACTGGTGACGGTTCGTGGCAAGAGCAATAGCAAGCTCCGGAGGAAGCGTATAAGTTTGTGGTTCTCCCACGAAAGAAAACTGCTTCTTTCGCAAAATAGCCAAGGTTGAACCATTTTCCGTACAGATTTTCTTCGCTTCTTTCAGACCTTTGTCTAATTCAGCGTGACCGAAGAAGTCATCCTCAGACCAATCCTCTTCTCCATACTTCTTATTCAGCCTTTCTGCCCAAATCACAACGTCTGTGAAACCTTTTTCCAGTCCCCAACAGTTGTGGGCTTCAGCATAGTTGCAAATTTGTGCGTTGATAGACTCCAAAAAATGTTCGTCAAAGTGCCACATTCCGTCGTGGGGATCTTTTCCGCCAATAGTCTCCCCATCGGGTCCAATCCTGATTTCTCCATAGGTCAACTGAATAAATTCCTTGAACGGCCCAATGACTGGACCAATCTGATCCACCGCTCCAGACTCAGGACGGATGAAGTATTTCAGGTCTTTCTTTTCCTTGAGTTTTTTATTTTCATCCTCAAGGTCATGCAACTTTTCAAGCAATTCATTCATTGTGCTCATTTTCGTCCTCCTTCAGAACTTGGTCGGCTCGTGGATGTCCCGGTACTTGACCTTGTACCAGAACGGGTTGTCCGCCTTCGCCACCAGCGGGCTGTCCGCCCGCTTCAACACGATCCCCTCCAAGAGGGGATTGTTTTCATCGGTGTCTCCTCTGTGGATTTCCTCTTCAACCTCCCAATTTGCTCTTGATCTCCTCACTGGCTCATGCTGATGAAGAAATCCCGAATCATCTCCCAACACCCAATCTTGTAGAGGAAACAAACCCCACCAACCACCAAGAGGAATAATACCAGTTGGAACTGGAAGTGACGATAGTGGTACCGCTCCATGTCCCGTTCCAACTTCCGTTGCTTAGCGTCTTTGGCGTCCTTGGCTAGGATCAGCCGTTCTGCATACCCATCTACTCGGGATGGGCGCGGTTCGTCCAAATCGTCTGCCAACTCAAGATCATCACTCATCGGTATCATCTCCTCCCTGCGGGATTTTCAATGTCCTCTTGACCGCCTCACGGATTTCTATCTTTTTGACCATCTCACGGACAATTTCCACCTTGCCGTGGTCCCGATCATTACAATTCCTCACCAGAAAAGTAGAGGAATGAGGAACAGTATCAAGTTGATCCATTAAAAACATCCCGATATTCTCACCCAGAATCGGCTTAAGGTTATCCTCAAAGAAAGATATGAGTTTTTCCTCGTTCTCGAAATCAAGGACCAATCTTTTCTTGGCCATGTGTTCATCTCCTTAGAGCCCCAACTTTTTCCGCCACTCGTTTTCGTGCTCAAGAAGCGCTGCACGAGCTTTCTCTTCGTCCACCTTAGGAACGGCAGTAACATAAATCCCAGGCAACATCGCATCACAAAACGACCAGGTCAGTCTAGACCGAAAAAACCGCGTAGTTCAAACAATCCCAAGCCTCTCAGAGAAATCGTCATAAGAAATAATCTGAACACCGAGTTCTTTAGCCTTCTGCATCTTGTTTGAGGTAGAATTCACATCCTTAACTACCAGAAAATTAAGATTTTTAGAAACACCCGACTTCTCTACAGCACCAACCCGATTGAATGTAATCTTCTGATCAGAAGTCATACGAACCCCTGTAAAACACATCGAGACTCCAGCGAAAGGATGCCCAGAAGCAACAACCACAACCTCCTCTGGCTCCTCTATCACCACACCAGCATCCAGCAGGTTCTTGATCGTCTGCCTTGCCTTCTTGATCCCCTCGACAATCGCAAAAGCCTTCGTATCCTTCAGCTCCTTGCCGACACTAATCCCGAAACCAGGAAGCTTCACAAGATCCTCAGCCTTCAGGAGAAGGAAATCCTCCAAAGATTGCGCCCTAACGCCAACCTTCGGAGCAGCGTCAATGATAATCTCCACCTGACGACGACCAAGGAACTTGATGCAAATCGACCCCAGAAATTGAGAGAGGGTTGCCTTCTTAGACTTTTCAAGCTCCTCAACCATGCGCCTCGCAGCAGTGCCAACCCTGCTTGCTCCTTTTACAATCTCTAATTCAACCAATTCTCCACCGCAGCTTATCTTCATGTTCTCCTCCTTTTAGGTTTGATCCAACCACACCATCTCCGTTCAAATATTATCACGGAGAAGATTTGTGATAACTAATGAAGACATAGAATCAACCTATCGTCTTGGTTTAAATCGCAATGAGGTTGCTGCAAGGCTTGGAATCTCTGCGAGACGAGTAAGAGCCGTTCTGAAAGGCAAATTCAGAACCAGGAAAGAATATCAATTTTTCATTAATAAGAAAAAAGCTCACCCTCTAGATGCCAAGAAATTACAATGCATACTTGGTACTCTTCTCGGAGATGGTTCGTTTTTCATTAACAGAGGAATTCCAGTGTTGTCTATTTCGCATTGTGGACAGCAGAAAGAGTATCTCGAACACAAGAGGAAAATAATTGGTGCTCCTCCCCTAATGTCTTGTTACAAAGACCAGAAGTCTTACTCATCGGGTTCTATCTTTTACAGAATGAGTTATAACAACAGATGGTGTCTGGACCAGATTGCTAATATAGTATTGGTCAATAACCGGAAAATTGTCAATAAGAAGTGGGTTGAATTGTTAGAAATAGAAGGTATTGCTTATTGGTTCATGGACGATGGTTTTTCTTCATTTGCCAAAAGCAATTATCCCAAAGTAAACGCCGGTTTCTCTACACAAAGTTTTTCAGACAGAGAAGTCAGGCTTCTCAGGAGGCGATTGACTGATTTTGGAATACAAACAACAAAAACCAAGAGACCTAAAGGATTCAATATAAACATATCGAGGCACAGCGTCAACAATTTTATGAAACAAATCGAGCCGTTTCTGGTCGATTGTATGTATTACAAACTCAAGTATTCAGTTTACGCTTCCTAATGATGGCTGCCATAATAGAACGTTGCTTTTCAACTGGAAAGGTTGATAACCAACACCAAAAGTCCCGATCCGCCCACCATTCTTTCATCATGTTGCATTTCAGCTCGTTTCTCTGGCGTGTAATGCCGCAATAACTTCTCCCTAAACGCAGGGTTACCCCAGGTTTGGTTATACATTAGATCGTAATTTTTCCAACGTTCGGACATATTGCGACTCATCAGTTCCCTAAAATCCGGATCTACCCAGAGAGCCTCCATCCTAGCACGGATATTTGGGTCTTCTTTCCACCTCTGTTTAGCCATCTGGGTTTGTGCTTCTCTATAAGATGGATTTTCCCAAGCTTTTCTAGAAATATTCCCTAACCTAACTCGTTCATTTTTGTCTATTAGACCCTTGTGAATCAATGACATCTTCTCACGGTATCCAGGCCTTTTCCATACTTCTCGTTGAACTCTGGCAGATTTTAAAGTAAATTCAAGCGTTTTAAGAGAATTGTACTTGTTGCGTTTCAAACTAGAAGCGTATTCAGGATGAAATTTCCTCATTTTGGCTTTTAGATTGCCATAACTAACATTTTTGCCTTCAGAGGAAAGGATCGTAGCTATTCTATTTAGAGTCAAGCCCTCTTCTATTAATTCTTTAATTCTAGGAAATATTTTCTCAAATTCTATTCTTGAATTCTCTAATATAGAGATTCCTCTTTCCAAGACGACTTTAGAAGCTCTTAATCCCTTGCTCGTGGCCTCTGAACGTCTCTTGGACCAATTATCCCTTACTTTTTCTATAAGGTCGGGCCTACTCCCAAGCAGTTTCCTTAGACTACTCCGTGGTATTTTTAAGCTGCTAGACACATCACGAAGGGAGACACCGGATTCGATAAGTTCAATTACTTCAACTATCCTTTCTTGGTGTTTCATGATTTCTTTGTTCCTCCTCGGTTCCCTCGAACCCGCATTTCGGGCACCTATAAATAATCTCGCCACGCTTGACCTGAGAAAGGAACTCATAATCAAGAGCATAAAGCTGGTGAGGCTCCTTCACCCCATGCTCCTCAAATAGCCGCTCCAGCAGATCGTCACCAAGGAACTTGATATCGCGCTTCTTGACCCAGGACTTGATCCGCCGAATCGCCTTTCCCTCGCACTCCTCGTTTGTGCACAGAAGAGAAGCACCCTCGACAACCAAAGGCTCACCACAGACGATGCAATTCTCCGGAGGAAGAATAGGCTGACGATTCTCTGGCCTTTCCAGAACAGATTCCACCTTCGGGATCACATCACCAGCCCGAATGACCCGAACCGTATCTCCCACAGCAATATCCAACCGACGAATCTCGTCGTAGTTGTTCAGCAAGACGGACGAGATGGTCACGCCACCAATATTCACAGGCTGAAGTTTCCCCGTTGGAATTATCGCGCCAGTATGACCGATCGTCAGTTCGACCGAGACCAATTTCGTGGCCGCACCCATTGCTTCGAACTTGATACAACGCTGACCACGAGGTCTGAGATCGCTACTCATGCCCATCTTTTCTTGTGCCGCTAAGGACATAGCCCTCATAATGACACCATCAATTTCGAAATCCAAAGATGAACGGTTCTCTTCGATCTGCTTATAAGCCTGCCAGAGTTCCTCCGGGTTGGAGAAGAATTTGGTCTCAACCGAATCTAGATCGAACTGATCAAACAGTTCCTTACGATCTAGTTCAGTCTTCAGTTCAACGCCAAAGGAATCAAAATACTTCACTATGAAGTGTTTCTGCAGGTCGGTTGTCTTCTGGTCGCGAGATAAACCAGCCACTGTGTTGCGAGGGTTTTTATAACCAAGCTTCGCGAACTCCTGCGCAAACACGCTCTTCGGCAGAAGAATCTCGCCGCGAAGCTGGCCGGTAAAATTCTGTGGGAGATTCGATTTTACGTTTTGCATCTTCAAAACATTGGTACTAATGCATTCCCCTTTGGTCCCGTCTCCTCTTGTTAGGGCTCTGATAAAGTTGCCGTTCTCATAATAAAGAACAATGGTAATCCCATCCAGTTTAAACTGGATGACATACCCAGTTACGTTTTGACCTTGAGAAGCTTCATTGACTTGTTTGATCCAAGAGTCGAATTCTTCGCGGTTTTTGAGCTTCTCCTGGGACCCGACTGGAATAATATGTTTAAAGATCTCACCAGAGGGTGCTGCTCCGACCTTCTTGAGAAAAGCATTATTGGGGTCGGCAATCCGCAATTCATCAATCAACAAATCATATTCGGCATCTGTCATCAGCGGCGTTCCACTGTTATAATATGACTCGCTTGCCGCTTTGAGCACTCGGACTCGTTCTTCGACATCCATGTTGTTCTCCTTTGAACGTTTGTATCGTATGTTTTCTCAAAGATAAGTAGAAGGGGTTTACAGAGGAGGAAGGCATGTGCATGTTAAGCGCAATATACGGTATGTTGCTCGGGGATGGTTGTATTTACCAAAACAACGGAACATTTCGACTCATAGTTGGACATTCTATAAAACAACTTTCATATCTTGAATGGAAGAAATCGCTTTTAGGTTGCAGATCAGAAACACGTCCCTATCAGTCCGGTTATGGGTCTCCTTGTTGCAAATTCACTTTCACAAATAAAAAGTTACTAGAAGAAGTCTATCATACTTGTGTGGTTGACGGCAAAAAGACCGTGACAAAGAAATGGCTGAAACATCTTGACGACCTGTCACTTGCCATTTGGTATCAAGACGATGGTTCATTTGGCAAGTCTGGAAAAAGCTGTTATAATGGGGGTAGGACTCAGCGTTATGTGCGTCTGCACACCGGAGGCTTCGATCCCGATTCCGTCAAATTACTTATTTCATGGCTCAAAGATCACAAAGATATTGATGGGACATTGTTTTGGGATAAACAAAAATATCCAACGATTTTGCTTAGGCATGAAAATATTACTAAATTGTGGAATATTGTAGCTCCTCATATAATTCTTTTACACAAATTAGATTTAGGTATAAAGCCGTGTGTCTGTCGGTGTAACTGTGGTGAGTGGATAGATTATAGATCAAGAGTCTGTCTTTTTTGCGCCCAGAAAAGAGCACAGGAGTTCAATAGATCATTCTTATGGAAAAACTTTGGAACAAGTTCGATCCCTCAGATTAAAACATTGAAAATAGAAAAGGTAAAGCGAGTTATACACTGGTTCGACCATAGTAGGTTGCGCTTGCCTCTTCCAGCTTCTTGACGAGTTCTTCTGTGGTCATTTCTCTCTCCTGGTCTTGGGTTTGCTTGTTTTCCTTGTCCATCTGACTGCCATTTTCCAGCATCGCCACAACTCTTCTGTTTCCGAGTACCACATGTCGATATCACGACCGTAGCCTGTAACAGGAGCAGGTCCTCTCCATTTCTCAAATGCCTGACGTATTGCAGACTTTCTGGCCATGCCGCCTAGGGAGACACTGTGAGTCGAATCTTTTTTCGTTTTACTCATCTTATTCCTCACAAAGGGACTTCAATTCCGTATACATCAACTTCGCCATTTCGTGATAACGCCTCATCAGAGCAATCACCTTCTGAGCGTTACCTTTTTTCGGGACAGAATTCACTCGTTGGAAAAACTGGACAGACAGATCGGTATAGCCACTGTTCTTTCCAGAATAAACATCGATACTGGCTTCGCACCCAGGTGAATCAGAACCCATACAGCCACGCTTGAATTCAAAATGATGCCCTTCGCTGGTTCGGACAGACTGCTCCATGTCATGGAGATTGCGTTTTGGGATTTTGGCTACAATCTTGGCAGCTTTCTTCCATTCCTTCTCGAAGGGTAGTTCTTCACCTCGGGGCATGATCGTTATGGTCCAATGAATGTCGTCCCCATAAGCCACAAACGAGACACCGTCATCCCAATATTCGGGCTCTTCCAACTCGTGATGGGCAAATTCCTTCCGGAATCGACGGAGAACAGAATCAAGATCCTTACCTTCAACCTCCTGATACCTGTTATGCTTATATCCCTGCTCAGAAACAATCTCAACGTGAACTACGAATTTCATTGCTCCCTCCTTACTGTTACAATCTCAACTTGGGTCTTGACACCTTCCCAATCGTCCAAAGCATAGGAAGTATCAATGCTCGTTTCTTCAAACCAAACACCGGTAGCCTCTCGGAACTTCTTATATTGACTGTTCTCAACTTCCTTGCGAAAATCTCTTCCGCTCACCACGAAAGGGCATGACCCTTGATCAACGATAAAGGTTGCTCGTTTCGCATACCTCATCGCTATCTCGGCCATGGCATAAACACCCTTCGGGCTCTTAAGACGCGGAGTGAAGTTGATCGGATCAACCTTGACGAAAGGAGGATTGCTGATAACCTCGTCAATCTTGCCAATCCGCTCCCACGTCTTAGCATCAAAGACATCGGCCTCAATCCACTCGACTTCCGGAAGAATTCGTTTCCCTACCTTCACGAATTCTGGGTTGATTTCAAGGCAGATGTGCCTCTTACAGTTGTTGGTTGCCTGAGACATGATCTTCTCAGCAAAGCTCAGCGTTCCGATGCCAGCACAAGCATCAACCAAGATCCCGACACCAACAACTTCTGCTGCGAAGTCACAGGCTAGATCAATCGGTGTGAAAAACGTTCCTGTCTTCCCCACATTGTGGGATGCTTGCGGGTTCCAGTGTTCCAACACAAACAGCTTCTCGGAGTGCAGAAGCTGTCGCCCGTTTTCTATGAGGGCGACAGCTTGATCATGCATCTTGCTGGCTTCTCTTGATATCTTAGCCATTAGGGCGCATACCTTTCGTCAGGTTCTTTCTTCGTTACCAGAACCAAGGTCTTAACACCTTGGAAAGATAACGGATAAGATTTGATGATTGGACGCAACGGATTTACGTCGTGTGTGTTCACAACTACGTCAACACATCCCTCCGACTTTGCCTTCTGGAGCTTCCTGATCAGAGCGTCAATTTTCATTTTACAAGTCCAATACTCTGGCGTCTAGGCCAGCAAAAGTGTTGATTACCTGAGAACTGGCACCAGACTCGCCAATCTCCTCATAGAAGTCCTGCGCCTGACCACCAAGCTGCTCCGGCAGGTTCCCCTCGTCCTCATTCAGACCAAGGTCAAGAACACGAACGCCAAGAGAAGCATACTTGACCACAGCAGCCGTAACCTTCTGGGCCAGATTACGCAGATAGCTGCGAACTCCATCCGCAAAGTTCCCAGCCGCAGGGGTCGAACTATCATACTCGATGACCCGATCAGATTCAGCAATGCCATCGATCTCCAGAGATTCAGTCTTGGACAGAAGAAGCCGATGGACTTTCTTCTTCCACGAATTCAGAATCTCAACGTAGACGTACTGCGTTGGATCATAACTCAACAGGAAACGCAGCTTGTTGGCGTTCTTGGTCTTTGCAACCCACTTTACTCGCTTGATCTTGTATTGGTGACCAAGGCAATCAGCAACCTCCCGTTCCTGATTCAACTTGGCCTCGGTAACCCGAGTATACCCCTTCTTTTCCTTTTCTGCTACTTTCTTTGCAATAAAACTGTCTCGCGCAGACGGGTTCGAGAAATTGTGTATTTTCTCTTGCCCATCAAGACCGACCCGACCCCATTTCACCTTCACGTCATTTCCGATTATTTCGTATTCCCAAAACTTATTGCTTTGTTCACCCTGATTCAGGTAGATTGGCATGTCGCCTCCTTCTGATGAGGACAGAATCCGTAAATCTGTTTAGCCTGATTACAATTCCAACACAAACTCTGTAAGTCTTCCGGATAACCATTTCTGATGATCCAGAGATAGAAGCGATTTCCGTTGGCATGTTTCGGGTTGGCTTTTCGCCACAACCCTCCGTTATTCTCGATATGATCGATAGTAAGGAACTCGGTCCTTTTTTCACCGCAGCAAACACAAGGACCATAGTGGTCGAAGATCCTAGTACGAAGTTTGGCATAACATCGTCTGGCTATAGCCGCAACTCGGTCTTTGTTTTTCCTTTTCCAGCTGTAATTGATATGCAGTACGTGATCCCAATGCTTCTCTCTGTAGGATCTAGCATTTCTGCGGTGTTTCTTCAGACAATGAGCGCAAGTCTTCCTGTCGGGAGCAGTAGGACGGATACAACAAATTCCGCACAGGCCTTTTTCCCGAGCTTCTTTCCTCTTGGCTCTTTTGGCCTGATTCTTTTCCAATTTGCTGTCTCCAGAACGTGTCTTGCATTATCTACACGTTCTGTTCTTGGCACAAAAACTTAGGCATTGTTTTCTCCTGTTGTTTTTGGAGCATCCAACGTCAATGTTGGCGCACCAGCGGGAAGTGCCTGCAGATGCGTCCGAAACGCTTCAAGCTCAGCCTTGGCCTGAGTGACCACCTTCTCTACCTGCTCAATATACATCTCCAGAGCAAAAGGCATATTGCTTTCCAATTCTTGAACCATCATAGATAACCGACTGGCCATGTCTCGTCGTTCGGTCTTGGATACTGACGCCTTCTCCGCCATGGCCGAAGCATCAACCACCAGCTTTCTTGCATTCAAGGACAGATCCTTCATTCTCTCCTTGAATTCAGTAACGTAGGTCTCTGTGGTAGAGCAGTGCTTCTCAGCCGGTTCAATCCCAACGAACTTACCCCCGACTATCCTTCGGATGATTGTGCAAGGAACCCCATCGCCAACGTTCACGCTCAGAAGAAGCTCGCTCAACTGGTTTGGTGAGAGAGCTATCTCCAGTATTGGGTCTTCAGCATAGAAGTGGTCGCAATGTAGGCCTCTATGATGAGAAGCTTCATATACTGAGAGGGTAACGTAGTGCTGGTGGTCCACGGACGACCCAAACAGTTTGGTTGATCCTTGAACCCTGGATAACCCAACCATCCCAAACGAGGGGTGTGTTGTTTTCTTTTCTTCTTCCATTTCAAGCCTCCTCGAAAGGTCCTAGTTGACTCTTCAGACCAGTATACTTATCCTTCGCTTCTTTTACTTTGGCCCTGAGAGTCAAAATGTCCTTTATGTCATAATCATCCCTGAGATTCTGAAAATCAGTTGGTGGTTTGTAGAGCTTTGAAACGACTCCGTCATCCAGATCACAAACGTAGACCGTTACCTCATAATAATCACAGGTACGACCAGACGACAGATTTTCACAGGTCCGGACGGTCCACGAGAGGGAATATCTCGATGTGTCCCGATAAACGAACAGGGGAACCGTGTTTGGAAGTTCCGGCAACAGCTCCCGATATTTGACCATAAGCTGATCATCGGCCTTGAGAACTTTCTCCCCGACCAGTGGTGCGAATATCGGCGCTAGCTTGGCGTACAGCTCTTTGGCGTACTTGTGAGCACGGTTTACCGCTTTGACTTTGGCTTCGAGCTTCTCTTCTGCTAATGTCATGGTTGCTCCTTTTCCTCCTATCATAGAAGGCGAAAATGTCCATCTTCCGGCACACGTCTTGTGGCAGTCCCGTAGTTCTAGAGGGAATTATGTTTGGCAAAATTCCTTTTAAAGGAGATCGACAGTGCCCGCATCACCCCGTCAGATTGCAAGGCTCATTTCGGAAGATATTTCGAGGAACAATGGCTTGGTCGAGACCACCATCGACAATCTTCCGCCAGGTTCACCACTAGACCCACAGCCAGAAGCCCCCGATGTACCACTGCCCACGGAAGGTTTCGACCAAGCCTTTGACGTCTGGATCAAACAGAACGAGCTAGAAAGCGATTGGGAACAATTCAAGAGCCAATACGGGGAAGATAAGTGGGCTTACCTCAACGAGATGGACGCTATTCCGCTTTTCTCCGACTACTGCGAACACGAGTGCGAGTTGGCTTCCGATGAGACCGAGGCCGGTCGCTTCCTGATGAACGTCTGTC
>Ga0265297_10007748_pt1 | contig 14719 bp, 3 predicted proteins | sample Munlanlwell13791_FD_192502 | JGI IMG/M metagenome (GOLD analysis project Ga0265297, IMG submission 192502) | Leachate microbial communities from a municipal landfill in Southern Ontario, Canada - Leachate well 137-91 | ecosystem: Engineered > Solid waste > Landfill > Unclassified | place... | reverse complement strand
TTCCTCGGCCAAACGCTCTTTTTCCACAATATCCTCATGATGCAAGGCGTTGTCTATGGTAATGCCAATCTGGCGGCCCATATTGCCCAAAAGCTCGATGTCTTTCAAGGTATAAGCCTGAAGATTCTCTTTTTTCCCGACGCCGATCAGGGCATTGACGTTATTTTCCATCACTACCGGGATCAGCAGTTCAAGGTAATTGCCGCCCAGGAAGGCCAAGGCCTCATTCTTTACGGGCTCGTATTTGGGATCGATATCTACCTGTTCCTTTTCCAGGACTCCCTTATTTTGATTCACCCATTGGCCTAAAGGGCTAAGATAATCAAGGGAGGCTTTATCTTTCTTTTGCGGCTCCGGGATATTCTCGTAGCCTATTGAACCCGCTTGTTCATAATTGAGCTGCCCCGGCTCCTGCACCAAGACCAGGCTGTTGCGGATATAAAGGGTATCCTTTAACTCCCTGAATAGGCGGGCAACGACATTATTGATATCCAGCTCGCTGCCGACTTTCTGGCCTATTTCGCCCAGTACCTTGTAGTAATCGTATTTGCGGCGGCGGAATACCTGATCCACCTTGGGTTTTATCTTACCGTAATACCAGACGAAGAAAATAAGGGTTGAGCTTATCAACGCCAATTTTCCCGCCGGACTTAAAGCTATTATCCGATCCATTGAAATAGTGAACAGCAGGGCCACGGGCAGGATGACTAATAATAACGTTAACAGCCAGAGGGCGGTGCGGTGAATGACGGTATCGATCTCGAAAAACTTATAACGGATTATGATGTAAGCAAGCACGACGGGATAAATAGCCGTGAGGCCGTTCAAGATAGGAGGAAAAGGAACATCATAGAACAACAAGAAATTCGACCCTCCGCCCAGATAACCCAGAATCGTGGCGATAAGCAGGTATTTTATCTGGGATCTCTGTACGAGCGTAGCGCGGGGATAAAACATAACCATCAGCACGCAGGCATACGCGGCCAAGCCGAAAAACATCAAAAGAAAGTAGGGATGTGCGGGTCCGGGCTCGGGATAATATTGGAACATTAACTTTGGAACCGCGTCTTGCACATACAAAGGAGTAAAAGAAAGCACCATGAACACAAACCCTACGATATAGGCTCCTATAAGTAATCTTTTTTTCTCTTTGATCCAGCCGAATAAGGCTAGGATGTAATGGAGATAACAAACCGGAAGGATCGTGGGGCCGACATTTAACATGCGCGCCCAGAACAGACCGCTCGCATGGTCTTTGCTGAACGCTGTCCACATGAAATAGGCAAATCCCCACTCTGATATGGAGATACTGAAGAATAAATACGCCCTGTTAACGGCGCGCCCGGGATTTTTTAAATAGACAAAGACGCCCATCGCCAGAAACATGATCCCGTTCAACAGCCCGGTAAGGGCGTAATATTGCATATTTACGTCGCCTCCATAACTACGAGGGTTATGTCGTCGTATTGGGGGTGGTCGCCGATAAAAGTGTACACCTCATCTTTTACGGCCAGCATTAACTCATTGGCGGGCTTTTGGCTGTGTTTTTTAAACACTTCTTTTAAGCGGTCCAAACTAAACCTATCTCTATTCTGACTTTCCGCTTCAGTTACGCCATCGGTATAAAGCAGGATCTTATCGTGCGGCTGGAGCCGGATCTCTCTTTCTTCTAAGAAGCTGCCTATCTCCGGGATCATACCCAGCATGAAGCCGCCGCTGATGATAGCTTCGACCTCCCCGCCATTCCTGTATATCAGTATATGTTCATGCCCGGCTGAAGAATAGGCGAAGCTTTTGCTTTGGGGCTGCCAGAGAAGATAAAGCAAAGTCATGAATTTCTGTCCGCCGATGTGATGGTTCAGGAACTGGTTAGTGCGAAGAAGTATTTCCTTTGGCGAGAATCCCTCCTGTGAGAGCGTATGGATAGTAGCCTTGGCCATAGACATCAAGAGCCCCGCGGCAACGCCTTTACCGGAAACGTCGCCGATGACAACAGCCAGTTTTTCTTTATCCGGCAGGGTTATAAAATCGTAGTAGTCTCCCCCGATCTCCTTGGCCGGCTGCATCAGGCCTTGAATGTTCAAACCCCTGACTTGAGGTATTTCCTGGGGAAGCAGGCTCATCTGTATCTGCCTGCCCATCTTCATTTCCTCGTCCATCCGCTCTTTTTCCACGATATCTTCATGATGCAGGGCGTTATAGACAGTGACTCCCGCCTCCTGGCCGAGCTTCTTTAAAAGCTCAAGGTCGCTCATGGCATAAGCCTGGAGGTTCTCCTTCTTGCCAAGGCCTAAAATAGCGGTAATCTTATTTTCAAATACAAGAGGAATGATCAACTCCAGGTCCCGTTCTTTAAACCAACCCAACACGTCTTCCTTGATTTCTGAGTATAGAGGATTAACCTCAACCTGTTCTTTCTCTAATAGCTCCCGGTGTTCATTAAGCCACTTATAAAGAACGCTATCGCAAGCAAGTTTTCCTTGGTCTTGCGTAATGCCATTTTTCCCGCCTTCGGCGTATATTTCTAAATCTCCACGCTGTCTTTCGCCTCCCAGCTCCCTGTACCCCCTCCTGCCCAAAAGATAATAACTTTTTTCATCCTTGGCCAATACATAAATAAGGCTGTTGCGAAGATACATGGCCTCGCAGACCTCCGTTAATAGATGGCTAGCGAGCTCTTCAATATTGATCGTAGTAGCTATTTTTTCGGCTACCTTGCCAAGAATAGTTTGATACTCGTATTTGCGGCGGCGAAAAAAATGATCAATACGCGGGCGAAGACGTGTGTAATACCATACAAAAGAAAGAAGATATAAAGTCAAAACAATGAAATTGACAGCGATATTAGACTGGAAAATCACTTTTTTTAATATCAATCCTACTGCTACTGCCGGGAAAACAGATAAAATCAACGTTAACAGCCAAAGAACAGTACGATGAATAACAGTATCAATCTCCAGTCCTTTATATCTTATTATTCCGTAAGTAAAGAAACCTATTCCTACGCCCACTAAGATATGAAAACATTGATACATTGGAATACCGTAGTCTGCCAGATAGTCTAATGCACCAAAACCGGCAATGCCAAAACCAATGATCAGGAACTTCAGCCTCTGTAATTCCAATATCAACGACTTCTTTTTGTTCTCCTTATACAAAATATAGAAATTATAAACCCCCGCGCAATATGTCGCCGAGAAAAAAAACAAAAAGAAAGGGTGCACGTAGAAATTAACTATCTGCTGATAACCCCACGGAGTTAACCTGACTTCAGTAATAAGATATTTTCCGGAATACAAAAGAACTAAGAATAGCGAACTTATAAAATAGGCTAAAATTAGGTAGCGCCTCTTATCTTTCAAGTTATAGGCGGCTACGGTAAAATGGTACACGGTGGTGCTGATAAGAACAACACCTGAATATGCTAACTTTGCCCAGAACAAAGCGACATCGGAGGTTGCAGAAGATGATCTAATACCATATCCCAAAATCCAAGTTGCTCCACAAAAATAAACTATAGAAAATATTTTTTCGCGCCTCTTTGCAAAAAGAAAAAGTCCTATACTAAGCGTCCATAGGCCGTTTATAAAATTCGGTATCGCCCAGGGGTTCCAGTAATAGTTTTGGGGATTAAAAATCTGGCTTAACACTACGTCGCCTCCATTACCACTAGCGTAATATCATCATACTGTTCTCTGGTGCCGATGTAGGCGTAGACTTCTTCGTTAATAGAATTGAGTAACTGTTCTGCGGGCTTGGAGCCGTATTTCTCGACGAACTCGATGAGTTTTTCAAGGCCAAATAGGTCTTCCTGGGGATTCCTGGCTTCGGTTACTCCATCAGTGTAGAGGATTATCTTATCACCTAGGCTTAGGGTAATATTTTTGTCTTCCAGGAAGCTAGAGATATCCGGTATCATACCGAGCATGAAGCCACCAGAGATAATAGATTCAACCTTATTCTGACTGGCTCTGTAAATCAAGATATGCTCATGGCCGGCTGCGGAGTAAGTCAGAATCTTAGTAATTGTATCATACCTGAAGTAGAGCATAGTCATGAACTTCTGGGCGCCGATGTGCTTATTTAGAATAGTATTGGTACGAAGCAAGATCTCCTTAGGAGATGTTTCTTCCTGGGAGAGAGTGTGTATGGCGGTCTTAGCCATGGCCATAAGTAATCCGGCAGCAACGCCTTTACCGGAGACGTCGCCGATGACTACCGCGAGCTTATCCTTATCAGGCACAGTGATAAAATCATAATAATCCCCTCCTATCTCCTTAGCTGGATGCATCAGACCCTGAACATTGAGACCGGCTATAATAGGGATCTCTCTAGGCAGAAGGTTCATTTGTATTTCTCGCCCCAGCTTCATTTCCTCGGCTAAGCGCTCCTTTTCCACGATATCCTCATGGTGCATAGCGTTATCTATAGTGATGCCGATCTGTCTGCCCATATTCTCCAGGAGCTCGATATCTTTTAGGGTGTAGGCCTGGAGGTTTTCCTTCTTACCGATACCGATAAGGGCGTTAACTTTTCCTTCCATGACTACGGGGATAAGGAGCTCAAGAGAGTTTTGGTTAAAAAAGGATAACGCCTCTTCTTTTATAGAAGCATACTGCGGGTCTGCTTCCACCTGCTCGCGTTCCAAGATCCTCTGATGTACTTGCAACCAACGGCCCAAAGGGCTTTGTTCAACCAGCACCACCTTCTCTACTTTACAAACCTCAGGCAGATTCTCATAGCCGATATTCCCGGCGTCCGTATAGTCCTTTTCTCCCGGCTGCTGGACCAAGGCCAAGCCGTTACGGATATACAGAATATCCTTTAATTCTTTAAAAAGGCGCGTAATGACATTATTAATATCCAACTCACTTCCTATCTTCTGGCCGACCTCGCCTAAAACCTGGTAATAGTCATACTTCCTCCTACGGAATAAATGATCGATGCGGGGCTGAGTCTTACGGTAGTAATACAGAAAAACATAGAACAGGCCGGTCATAAGAAAGGTAAGTTGCAGCCAGTTGAGGTTATTCAGCCAAGAACGTATAAAGAACAACAACACGCCTACGGGGATCAAAATGAAACAAGAGGTCAATATCCACAGGATGGTGCGGTGAATGACTGTGTCGATTTCGAGAATACGATAGCGAACGATTGCGTAGAACATCAGTAAAGTATATAACCATACCGTTCCGTTAAAAATAGGATAAATTTTAATACCATACCACTGAGGGTTATTACTTGCTCCGCTTAAAAAACCTATAGATACACCATAAATTAGGATTCTTATTTGGCTTTTTTTTAAATTAGAAACGTACGGATACTCTCTATACATAAAATATATGCCAATTGCGGGAAAAATAATAGTGTTTAAAAAATGAAGGTTAACGAGCGGGCCTGCCATGGGCCAGAATGGAAAACGAAGCAGCGGTTCAACCCGATTAACTACCAAAGGCGTGCCTATGAATACGACTATGATAATCGTTATAGAATAACTTATTAGGACCCATTTCTTCATCTCTTTCCAACGACCTAATATCAAGGCAACAAATTGAACCCAGGCAGGAGCGGTAAAAGACGCGCCAAAGATTAAAACACGGCACCAAAAGAGGGCTGAATTTGCGTCACTGCTGACTTGCCATAAAAAATAGGCAGCAGACCAAATAAATACAGCGATATTAAGGATTACAAAAGCATTTGCTGCCGGATTACGCCGCTGCTTTATAAAAATAAACAACGCTAAAATTAACGCCATGATGGCATTAACAAGGGCACTAATTTGATAATAAATCATACCGCCTCCATTACCACCAGCGTAATATCATCATACTGCTCTCTGGTGCCGATATAGGCGTAGACTTCTTCTTTGATGATAGAGAGTAAGTCCTGGGCTGGTTTATGGCCATGCTGTTGTATGAGCGAGGTGAGTCTCTTTAAGCCAAAGAGATCCTCATCTGTGTTCCTGGCTTCGGTTACACCGTCAGTGTAGAGGATGACCTTATCTTGCGGGTTTAAGGAGAGGCTCCGGTCTTCCAGGTACTCGTCTATCTCCGGGACCATGCCCAGCATGAAGCCTCCTGAGATGATGGCTTCGACATTGCCGTCTTTGCGGTAGATAAGGATATGCTCGTGTCCGGCTGAGGAGTAGAAGAGCTTCTTCTGGCTTGGGTCCCAGGTCAGGTAGAGCATGGTCATGAACTTCTTGGCATTGATATGCTCATAGAGCATCTGGTTAGTTGAGAGGAGTATGGCTTTAGGGGTGATCGGCTGCTTGTTTAGGGCATAGAGGCAGGTCTTGACCATGGCCATGAGCAGGCCTGCGGCTACACCTTTACCGGAGACGTCACCGATGACTACAGAGAGGCGCTCTGAAATAGAGGGATCTGTTCCCTGCACAGGTTGGGGTTTGTGCACCAGGAAGTCATAGTAGTCCCCTCCTATCTCCTTGGCCGGGAGCATCAGGCCGCTTAGCTTAAGGCCGGGGATGACGGGTGTGACTTTAGGCAAAAGGTCCATCTGGATCTCTCTGCCCAGTTCCAACTCCTGCCTGAGTCTGGCCTGATCCAGGAGGTCTGAGACCAGGTGGGCGTTCTCCAGGGATACTGAAGCCTGGACAGCAAAGGACTGCATCAGCTCCAGTTCCTGCTTCTGGAATGAGCCTCCTGAGAGGGAGTTATCCATATAGAGGATACCTATAGGCTTATCTCTTGAGGTAAGGTAAGCAGCTAATGCCTGCTTGGTCAGATAGCTTTTAAGCTCCTGGCTGATCTTGGGATTTGGCGATTGTTCGGCAGAAGCGATAATAGTATCTTTGGCTTTTTCAGACTCTTTGATCAGTTCGAGGCTGATCTTGTAGGCTTCAAATGAGAAAACCCCTTCTGCTCCATGGCTAAGCTTCAAGTTCAGCTGACCTGTCTTATCATCATAGAGCAGTAAGAAGCCTCTTTCGGCTCCGGTTACTGTTATGGCATAGTCCATGATCTTGTTTAACAGCTCATCTAGGTCAAAGACTGAGCCGATGGCCCGGGTGGTTGAGAGCAGGGATTCCAGATGGCGTCTCTGGGTCAGGGCTTCCCTTCCTTCTAAGCCTTCGGTTGAGGGCATGATCTTGGAGAGAAGCTGGTTACAGGTATCCAGGTCCAGCCTACAGCCCATACTACTAAAGAGCTCTTTGGCTTCCAGGAGGTTGCCCAGGGCTTTTTTGTCCTGGGGGTTATCGGAAAGTAAGAACTTGGCTTCTTCCAGGAGGATATAGGCGATACGATACTTGTCCCCTCCGGGATTGTTCTTGTTGGTACGCAGCCAATTAAGAGCCTTGTCCCAGGTACGCACTGCTCTCTTCTTGTGGCCGGTGAGCCAGTAGTAGGTGCCGTTGACCTGGAGGGACCAGCCATGGATATAGGGATATTTCTTAGCCCAGCCATATGATTGTTTACATATCACATAAGCGCGTTTCAGATAATCATTCTTTTGGATTTTAGTTATGCCGGCATCATTTATGATAACATCAAGATATACTTGAGCAGATATGGGAAAAATCTGCAATGACCATGCCCCCTTATGATAATGGGTCGGGAACATTCTTATTGCTTCGCTGATCGCCTTTATTGACTCCGCATATTCCCCTCGCCTTAAATACATAAACCCTAATACTGCCAAGCCATTAACTTCATTAGCGCTATCTCGCGTCTCTTTGCATATTGCAATACCCGCTCTTAAATCATTTATCATAGCTTCATTCGTACTTCCTAGATACGAATGACATTCGGCTTTACGCATATAACCCCACGCTAAGGTCTGGAAACTATTCGCTCCCCTTGTCGTTATTATATATTTCTCCAGTTCTTCGCGCGCAATATTTAAATTGCCCAATAAAAGATTAGACATAATGCTAAATATCCAAGCAACTCCCAGGTCCCAATACTCACCTAAATCCATAAGGATGCTTACGGCTGTTTTACCGTGTTCGACTGCCTGCCTAGGAGCATTAAACAAATATAGGGTATATGTAAGAAATGAGTGGGCACATCCCTCCTTGATCTTATCGCCTATGTTTTCCGCGATTTCCCTTCCCTTGTTTTGATCCCTGAAAGCGCGTCTAAACCACGGAAAAGTAGCCCATACATTCCCCATATTTGTATAAGTATATGAAGTTTCGGCGCACGGACCGATCTTTTCAGCCTGATTAAATGCCTTCAACCCCATATAAAAACATTTCACCATGTCGGAAAAATAGTAAAAATGCGCCAGCCTTGTAAGTATTTTATTGACAGTTACGTCTACGAGGACCGGGGTATATTTTGTGTTTACGAATACTCCTGGGAACCAATAATGAAAAAGCTGCCTCGTAAACTCTTTTAATATTCCACAGTATACGCCAAGCCTGCCTTTCAATAACCTGACTTTCAATAATGCAAGCGCATCCTCCAATACTTTTTTACCGTTTGCAGGATCTCCCTTTTCCCAAAAAGTATCTCCCAGTTTAGCTAAAATTTGAGCTTTATGGATATTATCGTCTCGCGGAAGCAATCTTTCACAAGTAGAAAGCACATCCGCGGATTCCTCATACCTCCCAACCAATCTGTACACTTCTCCCAGGTTTTCCAATACCCCCAGATATTCTCTTGAATCCCGGATTCCCTGAATTTCCAATATCCCCTTGGCAGATCTGTATAATTCCATAGCCAATGTGTTGGCATAAGCGCTTTTTGCTTTATTTGCCGCCGGTATCGAGTATTTGAGCGCTTTATCATCCACTCCAGCTTGTGTAAAGTGATGAGCCAAATCGTATATAACAGGATCCGCGTTATCTTTATTCTGTTCTTCCAGGACTTCGGCTATATGTTTATGAAGAGGCACCCTCTCTTCTTCCGGCACCCTCTGATAAAAAGCCTCCCGGATACGGTCATGCATAAAAAATACATTCTCCTGGCCGGTAAGGTCACGATAGAGGAGCTGGTTATGAATACCGTCTTCCATGGAGATTATGATCTCATCATTGGTTTTTTGAGTGAGCTCAGTTAATAGCTTAAAATCTATCTCCTTTCCCATTACAGAGGCATAAGAAAGTATCTGAAGAGCTATCTCGGATAGATCATCCATCCGCTTTAAAACTGCATCGACTATCGTAGTAGGCAGATTGGCTTCTTTTAATTGGGTTAAACTATAAGTGTAGTGATCATCTTTCAAATAAATTATCCTTGAATCCACCAAAGAATGTAAAAGCTCCAGTGTAAAGAATGGATTCCCTTTGGTACGCTCATTAAGTTCCTGAGCTAAAGGTAAAACAACCCCCTCTTTTTCCATAATGATTTGAGAGATCATCTCAGAGGTTTCCTGAAGCGAAAAGAATTTAACGGGAACCTCAGAAAGAGGCGTCTGCTGGTCTTTGAGCTTCTTGATAAGCCCGGCTAAAGGATGGCTTTGTGAAACCTCGGTATCACGATAGCTAATAATAAGCAGTATGGGTGAGCCTTGGAGTTTTTCCGCAACGCGCTTAAGAATCTCCAGGGAGCCGTCATCTGCCCACTGCAGGTCATCCAAAAACATCAAAAGAGGCGCCTCCATAGTAGCTAAGGAGACTAAAAAATTAGTTATTGTAATCAAAAGCCTTATCTTCTCTTTTTCAGGTTCTAATTCAACAAGCTTGGGCGGCTGGCCTATGAGATCGGTTATGGTAGGGGCTATCTTAACTACCTCTCCTCCCAGTTCGCGTAAAGAATCCTTGATGCGTTTGATGTGAGATTCCTGCTCTTTTTGGGAAAGGCGTTTTATTTTTTCAACGTAAGCCTCTATGGCTTCAGAGAAGACCTTGTAGGGAGTGCGGAACTCGTACTGGTAGCATTTGCCGCCACAGAAGAGGCCGTTGAGGGCGTGAATGGAGCCGCGGAGTTCATCTACAAGTCTTGACTTGCCGATACCGGGTTCTCCAAAAACAAAAGCTAGGCTGCCTTGACCCTGCTTGGTCTTGTTCAGCAGTTCGTTTAGCTGGGCAAGCTCCTTGTCTCTGCCGATGAGCTTGGTTGAGAAGGAGATCTCCCGCAGCTTGTCAAAGCGGGCTATCTCAAAGTCGACTAGTTCCTTGCCCTGGGCTCTCTGAGACTGATATTCCATCAGGTCGAATATTAAGCCTGAGAGAGCCTGGTATCTTTCCTGGGGTTCCTTGGCTATTAACCTTAGGATGATGTTATCCAATACAGGGGGTATGGAGTTGTTCAGCCTGGAGGGCGGGTTGGGCTTGGTGGCGATGTGCTGGTGGATAAGCCCTGAGATATCCTCGGCCATATAGGGCAGCTGGCCGGTTAGAAGTTGGTAGAAGATTATCCCCAAAGAATAAAGGTCCGAACGGGAATCAATTGGCTTGCGAAGAATGCCGGAGCTCTCCGGGGAGAGGTAGCCAAAGGTTGAGATAACTTCCTCTTTCTCGGTGATACGGCTAATATCTTTGAGTATGGAGAAACCAAAGTTGAAAAGCTGGACTTGGGAATGCTGATCTTTAGTTAATAAGATGTTATCCGGCTGGAGCGCCTGATGTAATAAATTCTGCTCGTGCGCTACGGATAAAGCTGATGAGATCTGAAGGATAAGGTCTACCGCCAGGTCGGCATTCAAGGGCTGGTTGAGATTTTCAGGCTGCTTGAGATAGCTAGAAAACGTCTGACAATCAGAGTATTCGGATACCAAATAAAGCTTATTGTCGCTCTCAGCTACCTCCAAAATCTTCAGCAGATTGGGATGGTTTAACTTTGAGGTCTGCTCGACAGCACGCTTGAAGCGAAGCTGGACTTCCAGGGGCCTGGAGAGGGATTTTTCGGATAAAAGAGTTATGAGGACGGGCTTGTTGTTGCGCTGGTCTTGCGCTTTGTAGAACGTAGAAAGAGAATCAATAAGGATCTCTTCTGTTAACTTATAACGATTAGCTACGGTTTGACCAAGCATAGTTTATATTAGCTCGCCTCCATTACTACAAGGGTGATATCGTCATACTGTTCTCTTGTGCCGATGTAGGAGTAAACCTCTTCTTTAATAACTTGAAGCAGGTCAGGGGCTGCTTGGGAGCCGTGCTGAGAGATGATGTCGGTTAGGCGTTTTAAGCCAAAGAGCTCTTCAGCTGGATTACGGGCTTCAGTGACCCCGTCTGTGTAGAGTATGGCTTTATCACCGGGCTCAAGGCTCAACTCCCGGTCTTCAAGGAAAGTATCAATCTCATAAACCATTCCTAACATGAAGCCTCCTGAGAGTATGGTTTCCACTTGGTTCGTATTGGCACGGTGGACAAGGATATGCTCATGGCCTGCGCTGGAGTAGGAAAGCTTCTTATTCTTGGCATCCCAAGTCAAGTAAAGCATAGTCATGAATTTCTTGGCATTGATGTGTTGATATAACATCTCATTGGTGGAGAGAAGTATTGATTTGGGGCTTATTGGCTGCTTATTCAGGGCATAGAGGCAGGTCTTGACCATGGCCATTAAGAGTCCTGCTGCTACTCCTTTGCCAGAGACGTCACCAATGACTATAGAGAGCTGGTCAAGATTAGGATTGGGTAAGAAATCATAGTAATCACCGCCTATTTCCTTGGCCGGGAGCATAGTACCGGTGACTTGCAGGCCAGAGATGGTAGGCGTGACTTTGGGAAGCAAGTCCATCTGGATCTCCCTACCCAGCTCCATCTCTTGTCTAAGGCGGGCCTGGTCCAGAAGGTCAGAGACCAGGTGAGCGTTCTCAAGAGAGACGCTTGCCTGGACGGCAAAGGACTGCATCAGCTCTAATTCCTGCTTGCCGAAGGTACCTGAGGAGAGCTGGTTATCCAGGTAGAGGATACCTATAGGCTTATCTCTACTGGTTAGATAGGCTGAGAGGGCTTGTTTGGTGGAGTAGCTCTTTAGCTCAGAGGCTATCTTAGGGTTGGGAGACTGTTCTGATGAGGCAATGATGGTATCTTTGGCTTTTTCTGATTCTTTGACAAGTTCAAGGCTTATTTTATAGCTTTCAAAGGAAAAAGATTCCAGGGCGCTTACTCCATGGCTGATCTTCAAGTTTAGCTGACCTGTCTTATCATCATAGAGCAATAAGAAGCCTCTTTCGGCTCCGGTTACAGTGATGGCATAGTCCATGATCTTGTTTAACAGCTCATCTAAGTCAAAGACTGAGCCGATGGCCCGGGTGGTTGAGAGCAGAGATTCCAGATGGCGTCTTTGGGTAAGAGCTTCCCTCCCCTCTACCGCTTCTCCGCTGGGCATGATCTTGGTTAAGAGCTCATTGCAGGTTGCAAGGTCGAGCTTACAGCCCATACCTGAGAAGAGCTCCTTGGCTTCCAGGAGGTTGCCCAGGGCTTTTTTGTCCTGGGGGTTATCTTGAAGCAGGAACTTGGTTTCCTCCAGGAGGATGTAGGCGATACGGTACTTGTCCCCTCCGGGGTTGTTCTTGTTGGTGCGCAGCCAGTTTAAAGCCTTGTCCCAGGTACGTACTGCTCTCCTCTTGTGTCCGGTGAGCCAGAGGTAGGTACCGTTGACTTGGAGGGACCAGGCGTAGAAATATTTAAACGATAAAGACCATTGCCAAGATTGATGACAAAACCAGCGGGCGCGCTTGAGATATTGTTGTTTCTCCTCTTGGGATAAATTACTAGTGTTATTTAGAGTATCAAGGTAAATTTGTGCACCTAAGGGAAAAACATCAAGCAACCAGACTCCTTTATTATAATTTGTAGGGAATAGACCCATTGCTTCTTCTATAGCAGAAATAGCCTTCGAATATTCCTTCTTCCTCAAATAAGCGAATGCAAAAGCACGAGTGACATTTATGACGTTAGGTCTATCATGGGCTTCTATGATGAGCTGTCTGCTTTCTTCTAAGTCTTTAATGTTGACACGCTCTGTATCTCCAATATACAAAAGTAACATAACTTTACACCATAGCGCCCAGCCCAAAGACTGTACCGTATTGGCGTCTTTTGCTATAGAGATAAAGTCTTCACATTCTGCCAAACCATCCTGAAATCTTCCACTAGCCCAATTGTTATGAGTTAAAAAACAATACGCCACACCTAAATCCCAATATTCCCCAACTCCTTTGAGCAAATGAATAGATTTTTGTGCAAAATCTACGCCTTCTTTTGGTTTATTAGCCAAATAAGAACAGTAATCAAGATACGAATACGCGCATCCTTCCCTGATTTTGTCTCCTAAATCTTGCGCGATCTTCAAACCTTTATTTAAGTCTCTAAAAGAACGACGAAGCCATGGCACCGTACTCCACAGCGGACCGCCGGTTATATAATTATAAGATAACTCCGGACACGGCCCTAATTTCTCCGAGAAATTCAAAACCTTTAAATATGTGTAAAGGGCTTTATTCATATTAAGAAAGAAATAAAGGTGGGCTAATGTATTCAGGATCCTGGCAATTATCAACTTTGTCGGTGACGCTTGATATTTTTCACTCGTAAAGATCCCTGGGAAAAAAGTATGTAACATCTGCCGTATAAACTCTTTTAATATTCCAACAATTACGCCTAGTTTGCTACTGAGAAGAGTAATTCTCAATATTTTTATTGCCTGACTGGCTACTTCTGCGCTATTTTCTAATTCTCCTTTCCCCCATAAAGTACGACTTATTTTTGATAGAAGCTCAGCTTTATGAATCGCATCTTGGGGCGGTAAAAGTGACTCGCATTCTCTAAGCACATTTAGAGAATCTTCATATTTTCCGGATAGCCGATACACTTCCCCCAAATTCTCCAATACTTCAATATATTCTTTGGAATCATTTTTATTCCTATCTTCTAATATGCCCTTTGCGGTATTGTATAGACTGACAGCTAATATATTGGCATATGAATCTTTAGCTTTATGCGCTGCAGGGATAGAATATCGCAATGCCTTTTCTTGCACGCCTCCTTGAGTAAAATGATAAGCGAGATCGTACAAGACAGGAATAGGATTTACTTTGTTTTGTTCTTCTATAACTTCTGCAATACGCCTATGCAGCGGAATTCGTTCTTCATCAGGGACTTTCTGATAAAATGCTTCCCTGATGCGATCGTGCATAAAAAATATGTTTTCCCTACCAGTCAAATCCCGGTATAACAGCTGATTTTTAATCCCCCCCTCAATAGACGCTATTATTTGATCCGTTGATTGATTGGTTACCTCAGCGAGAAGGCCGAAATCCAATTCCTTGCCCATAACTGAAGCGTAAGAAAGTATTTTTAATGCATCGCCGGAGATATCTTTTATACGTTTTAATACTGCCTCAACCATGGTGGCTGGAAGACCGGCTTTCTCGAGCTTATCCAGTTCATAAACGTAGTGCTCATCTTTTAGATAGATTATCTTAGAGTCTACGAGTGAATGCAAAAGCTCTAACGTAAAGAATGGATTACCCTTGGCTCTTTCCTGGAGTTCATTGGCTAAAGGCAAGACGGCCTCTTCTTTTTCCATGATGATCTGACCGATCATCTGAGATGTTTCAAGAAGAGTGAAGAATTTAACGGGGAGTTCAGATAAGAGAATATTTTGTTTTTTAAGCTTCCTGATCAGTTGAGCTAAAGGGTGCGATTGATTAACTTCGGTATCACGGTAACTAATAATAAGGATAACCGGGGTATTTTGAAGTTTCTCGGCAAAACGCTCAAGGATCTCCAGCGACCCATCATCTGCCCACTGGAGGTCATCTAAGAACATCAATAACGGAGCTTCAGACGAGGCAAGAGAAGTTA
>Ga0265297_10007747_pt1 | contig 14720 bp, 12 predicted proteins | sample Munlanlwell13791_FD_192502 | JGI IMG/M metagenome (GOLD analysis project Ga0265297, IMG submission 192502) | Leachate microbial communities from a municipal landfill in Southern Ontario, Canada - Leachate well 137-91 | ecosystem: Engineered > Solid waste > Landfill > Unclassified | place... | reverse complement strand
AAGCCCTTTCCAACGTTGACCCGGCCAAGCTGGTAGCCAGCCAGCAGTCCCGCACTGAACTCCTCAACACCTTTTTACAAAGGGCGGCTAAAAAAGAAGTCCGCTGGACGGCGACGCTTTACCCCACCAACGCCTATGCGCAGGACGCCGAGATGAGCCTTACGGAATACGAGGACTTTGTTTACGCGGCTTGCCTGGGAGACCCCAAAGACCCCATCGGCTACTGGAAAAAGCTCTCGGCGCGCCAGCAGAAGGTGGTGGACTGGCTTAATGGTAAGAAAAACATCCACGTTACCGCGCCGGAGACCGACCTCACTTTAAACATCGAGGGCCGCACCTTTATCAACTGCGCTGGCCACGAAAATGTCCCGGACGGCGAGGTCTTTACCGGCCCGGTGGAAGACAGCATGAGCGGGCATGTTTGCTTCTCCTACCCCGCTATTGAAAACGGGCATGAGGTTTCCGGGGTAAGGCTCTGGTTTGAAAAAGGCAAGGTCGTTAAAGCCACCGCTGAAAAGAACGAGGAGTTTTTACTGAAAACGCTGGATACGGACGAAGGCGCGCGGCGCATTGGAGAATTTGCCTTTGGCACCAATACCGGCATCTCTAAATTCACGCGGCAAATCCTCTACGATGAAAAAATCGGCGGCAGCTTCCACATGGCTTTAGGGACAGGCTATCCCGAGACCGGCTCTAAAAACGTATCGGCGATTCACTGGGACATGATTTGCGATATGCGCCAGGGCGGCGAGGTCACTGTGGACGGCGAGCTGTTTTATAAGAATGGGCAGTTTGTCATCCCGCTGGATTAAAACCTAAAAACAATCAGGGGCTGGAATTGCTTCCAGCCCCCTCTTTTAAGTCAAATTGTTGCGGCGCCGGTAATTTACCTTATAACTTTATCCAAGATGACACAAGTAAAAATGTGTATATAAATTAGTTGTTTTGCTTTTTGTGTTTCTTAGTCAAATTTGTTATATTCTAGAAGAATTGGTATATCGTCCAAAATATTGTGAGGAGACTTTTTTAGCATGAGTAATAAACCAGACAACTGGTCAGCGATGACCCCTGAACAAAAACGAGCCTGGCGGTTGGAGAATCTAAAGAACTCCAGTAAAGCCATCAAGTTCGTCAATGCCGAAGCCGAGAAAAGATACAACACCCGCATCCAGCGCATGATAGACGTTTATAACATCCAGGAGCCGGACCGCGTTCCTTTAAGCATGATGGCCGGCAACCTGGCGCTTACAATGAACGGGCTGGAGGGGCGTGATGTATTCTATAACCCGGAAAAAGCCTTTGAAGCGGCGATGAAATTCAATGACCAATACGCGGATAAACTGGAATCGTTCTCCCTGCCGATGGGCGGCAACGGCCCGGCGATGGAAATCCTGGATTATAAACTCTACCGCTGGCCCGGTCACGGCCTTTCTAACAGCGCCGGCGGCTGGCAGTTCGTCGAGGGCGAGTACATGACCGCCGATGAATATGACGACCTTGTCCGCGACCCCACGGATTTCTGGCTGCGCAAATACCTGCCGCGCGTGATGAGCTCCTTTGAGCCTTTCAGGATGTTTCAGCCTTTCACCAATATCATTGAAAACAACGGCTTGATGGTGCTTAACCCCTTCGGCACTCCTCAAATTAAAAAGATGTTTGATACCTTCTTGAAAGCCGGCGAAGCTTTCAATAAAGCCAACGCCGCCTCCATGAAGTACTTTAGCGTCGGCGCATCACGCGGTTTCGGTGGTATGATGTGGGGCGAGTACTGTCTGGCGCCGTTCGACGTTCTCGGTGACACGCTGCGCGGCACGACCAATATCATGAAGGACATGTTCCGTCGCCCGGAAAAGCTCCTGGCGGCGCTGGACGTAGTCACGGATATAATGATTTCCAACGTCCTCAATAGCCCCAACATTGATAATACCGTAATCGTCGGTTACCCCCTGCATAAAGGCGCCGACGGCTGGATGTCCCAGTCCCAGTTCGAAAAGTTCTACTGGCCTTCGCTGAAAAAGGTCATGGACGCCTTTATTAAAGAAGGCCTGATTAACAGCCTGTTCGCGGAAGGCAGCTTCAATAGCCGCCTGGATTACATCAACCAGTTCCCCAAGGGCTCTGTGATCTGGTACTTCGACCAGTCTGATATGGCGCGCGCCAAAAAGGTGCTGGGCAAGGACTGCTGCATCCAGGGCAACGTTCCGTCTTCGCTCATCGTCACCGGCACGCCTAAAGCTGTAAAGGAACACTGCAAGAAACTCATCGATATCTGCGCGCCGGGCGGCGGCTACGTTTTAGCCCCCGGAGCTAACCCCGATAATCCTAAGCTGGAAAACCTCATAGCCATGGTAGAAGCCGTCAACGAGTATGGTTACTACAAGTAATAGACGAAGCTACTATAGAATAAGTGGAGGGCTGGCGTTTTTAGCCAGCCCTTTCTTTTTAACAAAAATGGTGGGCGATACAGGGATCGAACCTGTGACCTCCAGTGTGTGATACTGACGCTCTAACCAGCTGAGCTAATCGCCCGTGTCTTTGACCGCTTCTAAATTCTAAGGAATAATCCGCCTAAAATCAAGCGTTATCCCGATTAAATCGGGGTGACCTCCAATGTATGATACTAACGAATTAAGTGCTAAGACCAAGTCTCTTAATCATATATTTAGGGTTTTTCCAATCTTTTATCTCTTGTTCTCTGTGTCGCGCTTCTAATAAGGTATCGAACACTTCTGAATAGACAATTTTCCAAGGGCAATATCTTTTAGTCGAAACCACCATCCCGGCGTTATGTCGTTTTACTCTTTTATCTAAATCTTTGGTAGATCCAATATAATATCTACCTGTGGAAACACTTTTTAAAACATAGACGTAATACATAGGAGTTCGATGTTGGGCGTTATCCCGATAGAATCGGGATGACCTCCCCGATGTTATCGGGACGCTCTAACCAGCTGAGCTAATCGCCCGTGTCTTTGACCGCTTCTAAATTCTAAGGAATAATCCGCCTAAAATCAAGCCGCCCGTCCTTTTTCTCTTTTTACCTTGACGTTGCCTTCATAAAGCGTATATCATCTAGAAGCCTTAAAAAATAAGTCGAGGAGGATTTACTCATGCTAGACCAGACCAGCCAATGGTACAAGCTACAGTATCCCGAATGTTTTGTGAACGAAGAAGCGCGCATGATACAAAAAATGCTGGCGGATTTTACCGACAACGAAATTATACCCGTCCGCGATAAAATCGACGACGATTTGACACACGAAAACATTATCAATCCCATCCTTAAAAAACTGCAGGTGGACCTGGGCTGCCAGAAGAACATGATACCTAAAGAGTTCGGCGGCAACGAATTGCTCTCCATCGTCACCGGCGCTCTAAAACAGGAGCAGGTGGGGCGGGGCGACTACGGCATCAGCATGCACAGCGCCGTCACCGACTGGTGCTGGACGCCGGCAACTTTAGCCTACCTTACCGCCCCGAGCCCGGAAGCCAAGGCGTGGGGCAAAACGGTATTAGAAAAGTTCGCCCCGATGTTCACCGGCAGCGAACTCAAAGCCGGCTGCTTTAATATGAGCGAGCCCGAATCCGCCGCCGACATTGAGAACCTGACCAACGAAGGCAAGACGATTAGAGTCAGGGCTAAACTTGAAGGCAACGAATGGGTCATCAACGGCAATAAGTTCTGGGCGTCTAATTCCGGCGTCGCCGACCTTAACTGCGTGATATGCAATATGGACCCCAGGCTGGGCAAGGACGCCTTTGCTTTAATCTACGTCCCCGAGCCCTGGCCCGGCGTTTCTCACGGCAAGCCGGAGGTCAAGTGCGGCATGCAGGCCGACCGCAACAACTCCACCTACTTCGATAACGTCCGCGTCCCCAAAGAATGGGGGCTGCAGGGCCCTGTTGCCTGGCAGCTTTTCGATACTGCAATGGCCGCTCCTTTCCCGCTTAATACCGGGCACATGGTGGGCATCCTCCAGGGCGCTTTTGATGTTCTGCTGGACTATACCAGCCAGCGCGTGGCCGGCGGCAGAAAAATTTGCCAGCACCTGGACGCCGCCATGATTATCGGCGAGATGGCTTCCTTCATTTCCCTCGCCCGTAGCGCTTACTTAGAGCTGGCGCATCAATTCGACCACCCGGAAATCTACGGCGACTGGACGACCACCAGCATGGTGGCCAAAGCCCACGCCGTGCACTCCATGATTACCCGCACCGCCCCCGACCTTATTCTTAAGGGGATGGAGTTGATGGGCTGCTACGGCTATACCCGCGTCAACCACTATGAAAAGTATTACCGCGATGCGCCGGTAGCCAAGCTTGTCATGGGCGGCAGCCACCTGGGTTATTTCGCCGTGTGCCGCCAGTTCTATGACCTTGATTACTCATCCTTTGGGCCGGGCAAGCTGCCGGACCCCGCAAAAAGCTAAATAATCGAACCTGAAATTGACGGACTATACCGGAAAGTAATAGATTGGCATAAGGAGGCTAGTTTTTTCTATATGCGTATTGAAATTGCTAAGAACGTCATCGAGCATCTGCGGAAGTTCCCCTTTAACTTTCCAACATCACCGGATAACGACGAGTGGAAACTGCTGGAAGTACCTTTTTCCGTCACGGATGAGGAAGGTGAACTCCTGTGCCAGTTAAAACCCTACTCCGAACACATTGACGACATCGCTAAAAGGCTCGGCCGCCCCAAGGAAGAAATTTTACCATTGCTTGATAGCCTGCTGCACAAAACCTGGGTTTTACGTACCGGCGCCAAAGAAAACGGACGTTATACGGCGGTAACCTTCGGGCCGGGAGCTTCAGAACTCCAGATGCCCTGGTTGAGTAAAGAACTGATGGCTCTATACGGCAAGATGGTATCGCCGGACGATAAGTATGAACCAAATGAAGTAATCTCGTACTTCCGGGTTATCCCCCGTGAGTCAGCCTTGCCTTACGATACTCAAGTGCTGCCGTCGGAGGTAGTCTCCCACCTGATAGAGCAAGCCAACGACGACGAGATAGCCGTCACCGAATGTATCTGCCGCAAGACATCTAAAATCATGGGTAAGCCCTGCTTTGCCCCGGCGGACGACCAGTGTCTGTTTTTGGGCGCTTTTGCCACCACCATCGTCGAGCTTGATGCCGGCAGGCTTATCTCTAAAGACGAAGCCAAGAAGAGAATCAAACGGGCGCAGGAATACGGGCTAGTGCATCAAGCCAGTGCCAATGCCCGTCCGCTGGTGATATGCTCCTGCTGCACCTGCTGCTGCGGCGCTTTAAAATCTTTAGTCAGCGGCACACATCAGCTTTCTCTTAAATCCAACTTCTACGCCGAGCTTGATATGGAGCAATGCAAGGGAACCTGCCCGGAATGCATTAAGATATGCCCGGTTAAAGCCTGGACTATTGATAAGAAAACACAAAGGCCTGTTGTTGACCTTAACAGGTGCATCGGCTGCGGTTTATGCGCCGCCGCCTGCCCGGAAAAAGCCATCAAATTGCACCGCAAAGACAAGCCTTATATATACCCCGACTCGTGGGACGACTTCCTGCACATGCGGATGAAACAGGCCGGCCGTGACAAACACTTTAAGTAAACCATCGATGCATCATGCATGAGTTAGCGGTTACGCAAAGCATCCTTTCTATTGTTCTGGAAAAGGCTCAAGAAGCCAAGGCCAAAAAGATAACACAAATCGACCTACTCGTAGGAAGGCTGACCGGCTATGTGCCGGAGTGCATCCAGCTGCAGTTCGATATCTTGAGCCAGAATACCCCGGCATCCGGCGCCAGCCTTGCCTTCCACCAGCCGGCGGCAAAACTGCACTGCCGTAAATGCAACCGCGACTACACGTCCGAATCCTTTGACTTAATATGCCCTCAATGCCACGCGCTGGAAATTGATATCGTGTCGGGGTCGGAGCTTTATGTGGAAAGCATTGAAGTGGAATGAAAATCAACAGGCTGTTGGAAATTACTCTGATACTCCTGAATAAAAAGTCGGTCACGGCGCAGGAGCTGGCGGAACGCTTTAACGTTTCCACCCGCACTATCTACCGCGACGTTGACGAGTTATCTTCAGCGGGGGTGCCCGTCTTTACGAATAAAGGCAGCGGCGGCGGTATATCTTTACTGGAAGACTTCGCCATCAGTAAAGCCATGCTGTCCGAACATGAGCGCGACAGCGTTCTTCTAGCCCTCAAGACCCTGCAAGCCACCAAGTACCCGGAGATTGACGCCATACTGGAAAAAATCGGGGCGGTCTTTAAGAAAGCCGCGGCGGCGGACTGGGTACATATTGATTTCACCCCCTGGGGCAGCGGCCCTAATGAAGAAAATAAGTTCCTCAACATCAAGAAAGCCATTTTGGAAACTAAAATCGTCGCCTTTGACTATATTAACGCCGATGGTATTTTAAGCCGCCGCGAGATGGAACCGATGCAGTTGGACTTTAAGGGGCAGGCGTGGTACGTGTGGGGCTACTGTAAAACACGGCGCGACTTCCGTACCTTCCGCATCTCCAGAATCAGGAACCTCACCGTCACCGAGGAAAGCTTTAAGCGCCGCGCCCCCCAAAGCGTTAAGGAAGAAGAACCTGCCGCACCGCCCCCAAAAACCGTCACCCTCAAACTAAGATTCCAGCCGGAAAACCTCTACCGCGTCTATGACGACTACGACCAGGACCGTATTATCCGCAACGAGGATGGCACTTACGATGTCACCATGACCGTGCCGGAAGACGACTGGGTTTACGGCTACATCATGTCCTTCGGCAATTATGTCGAGGTGCTGGAGCCGCCCCACATCCGCGAAATCATCCGGCAAAAAATGGTACAAACCCTTAAATTTTATACATAACTAACCAAATATGACATACTGCTGTCTGATTTATATGCTAGGATAAATCCGGTAGTAAATCAGGAGGAAGTTTTAGTTGGCGATAGATTTACGGGAAATGGTCAAGAAAGCGCTGGGCGAATTGAGCAGGAACATAGAAAAATATTCCGGTTCAGAGGTGCGGAAAGAAGTGATGCGTGACGGTGAAAACCTGCCGGAGGTGTTCGACGCCGCCAAAGGGGCGCTGGACTACAAAGACGCTTTAGACCGGCTCGACAAGCTGGCGGACAAACCGACCCGCAACAAAATCATGGACGACTGCGGGCGCGCCTGCCAGTCTTTGTTCGACCAGGAGGCGCTCAAAGCCAGAGAACGGCGGCAAACCTATGCCACGGAAGAAGCTTTCCTCAACGACTTTAAAGTATTTGATAACGGCACGCGTATTGAAAGAAAAGGCAATGACCTTATACAGTCTTTTAAGCCGGGTAACCTTTTCCCCCACCTCCTCGAACTCCGCTGCGCCTGCATGCTGCTCGGCGGCCTCCCCAAAGGCGTTTGCGCCTCCCCCACCGCCTGCGAATGCTCGCGCGCCTTCACTCAGCAACGCTGGGAAACCATTTTAGGCCGTCCGGTAGATGTAGAAATAGTGGAAACCCCCATTATCAATGACTCTGAAGAGTGCGTGTGCATCATCCATATTTAGTGGAATACCGATAATCCTTCGTCGTTCCCCCTCCAATACGTTCATTCAGGTAGTTCTATCTGTTACTTTTTGCGCTCCTTGCATTTTTTCGCCTAACTCGCTAATATATTTGAGACTGACTAAAGCTAAACAGATATTATATAGCCATCGTTTTAAAAAATAGTAGTATTAGGAGGTGAAAAACATGGCTAAGGATCTGGCTAAAGCGTTAGGCGATTTGCAAGAGGATGAAGCAATCGCCATCACACAGGAAAAACTGGATGCCAACGAGGATGCGATGGCAATTCTGGCTGAAGCCGGCAAGGGCATGGATACTGTCGGTATACGTTTCTCCAAAGGCGAATATTTTATCCCCGACCTGGTTTACTCCGGCGAAATTTTAAGAAGAATCAACGAGTTGGTCAAACCCAAACTCACCGCCGGTACCTCGCAGAAAAAAGAGGGTAAAGTCATCATCGCCACTGTAGCCGGCGATATCCACGACATCGGTAAGGATATCCTTGTCTTTATGCTCGATGTTGCCGGCTTTGAGGTTTTCGACATGGGCGTTGACGTTCCCATCCAACAAATCGTGGACAAGGTTAAGGAAACCGGCGCTACGGTCCTCGGCTTAAGCGGCTTCCTCACACTGGCTTACGACGCTATGAAGGAAACCATTGAAGCCCTAAAAGCGGCCGGCTTGAGGGACAAACTTAAGATAATGATTGGCGGCGGCCAGATAACCCCGGATATTGTAAAGTACACCGGCGCCGATACTTTTGGCAAGACTGCCATCGAAGGTGTTGACCTCGCCAAGAAATGGCTGCGCAAGTAAATCATTTATATCAAAATAATAGGAGGATAAAATGGCTAAAGAATGGAACGACATGACCCCGGCAGAAAAACGAGCCAATCTATGCGATAGATGGCTTAATCCCCCCGGCGCTAAATTTGAAAGCCCCCAGGCGGAAAAAGACTATAAAGGCAGAGTCCAACGTCTCCTTGACGCCTTCAACAAGAAAAAACCGGACCGGGTTCCCTGCTTCCCCATGCAGGGTTTCTTCGCGGCTTATTACTGCGGCTATACCCCCTATGATGTAATGTACGATTACAGTAAAGCCGACGAAGCCTTTACCCGCATGGTTGTGGAGACCTCGCCGGACGCTCATAGCAGCATCCTCGGGGCGCCCCCCGGACCCGTTTATGACCTGTTAGATTATAAGCTTTATTCATGGCCTGGCCACGGCGTGCCTAAGAACGTCTCTTATCAGGCCCGCGAAGGCGAATACATGAAAGCCAGCGAATACGACAGCCTCATCGCCGACCCCACCAATTTCTTCCTGACCACCTGGCTGCCCCGCATCATGGGCAAAGCAGAAGCCCTTAGCAGCCTTACGCCCTTTACTAACATGACAGAAATGTACGGCAGTTTTACCGCTGCCTCGTTTGTGCCTTTCGGTGTGCCGCCGGTGCAGGAAGCCCTGAAAACCTTTATGAAAGCCGGTGAAGAGGCTTTAAAGTGGATTGGATTTGTAGCGGGCTACGGCGCCAAGATGACCGCTAAAGGCTTCCCCGGGTTCTTTGGCGGCGGTTGCAAAGCCCCGTTCGATACTGTCGGCGATACGCTGCGCGGCACCAAGGGCATGATGTTTGATATGTTCCGCTGCCCCGATAAGCTCGTCCGCGCCTGCGAGCAGTTCGTCCCTATCATGATAAAGATGGGCGTTGACGGCGCGCGCCAGAACGGCTGCCCCGTCGTCTTCCTGCCGCTGCATAAAGGCGCCGACGGCTTTATGAACGACCAGCAATTCCGTAAATACTATTGGCCGACGCTGCTTGCGGTTATGGAAGGCCTTATCAAAGAAGGCTGCATCCCGTTCCCGTGGGCGGAAGGCGGTTACGATTCCCGCCTTGACGTCATCAAGGATTCGCCGGATGAGATTTTCTGGGGCTTTGATAAGATTGACTTCCATAATGCCAAGAAACTCGTCGGCAACAAACATGCCATCGGCGGCGCGATTCCCATCTCGGTGCTCAACGTCGGCACCAAAGACGACGTCATTGCCGAAGTTAAGAAGGAAATTGATATCTTCGGTAAAGACGGCGGTTACATCATGATGACCAGCGCCACCATGGAAGAAACCCCCGGCGATAACGTCAAAACAATGATTAACACCTGCAAACAGTTCGGCGTTTACAAGTAATATAGTCCGCTTTAAACCATAAATAAAAAGAGGGGGGCGAATCGCCCCCCTCTTTATTTAGCCGTTTTTTATTTTTTTAAATCATTACCGTGCCGCCGTCAATGAAGAGCACCTGCCCGGTGATAAAGTCTGATGCGGCAGACGCAAAAAATACAGCCGCCCCCAGGAGGTCGTCGGTGCTTTCACGGCGCTGGAAGGTCTGCTCGGCGGTAGCCAGCTTGAATGTTCCCTCGCTGTCACGCTGGTTAAGGCTGGCCTGCGTGGTGGTATAGCCCGGAGCGATGGCGTTAACGTTGATGTTGGAGGGGCCTAAAGCCCGCGCCATGGCATGGGTAAAGGTGTACATCGTGCCCTTGGAACAGGCGTAGGGCAGGAAAACCTGCGCCGCCGGTACCCTGGCAACGTTGGATGCGATATTGATTATCTTGCCGCTCTTGGCTTTTTCCATAATCGGCGCCACAGCCTTGCAAACCAGCCAGGTGCCGATGACGTTAACCTTCATTATTTCTTCCCACTGCTCAACCGTCCACTGGTTCCAGGGGGTGATATTCACCTCCGCCCAAATGGCGGCATTGTTGACCAGAATATCTACTTTACCAAAGGCTTTAACCGCTTCATTCGCCATATTCTGGCAGGACGCTTCGTCAGAAATATCGCATTGCACCGTTGCCGCCTGGCCGCCCTTGGCGTTGATTTCTTTTACGGTTTCCTCTGCCTGCGCCAGGTTGATGTCCGGCAGGAACACCTTGGCTCCTTCTTCCACATATCTCAAGGCAAAGGCCTTACCTATCCCTCTGCCGCCGCCGGTGATTACGGCAACTTTATCCTTTAATACTCCGGGCATAATGTCCTCCTTAAAATTGTAAGTTTAATAAGAATAACCTAGAAAAATCTACATCACCCCCAAAGCGATGTCAAGTTTTGAGGGGCTTTTTATTTTTCAAGTTGAATAAATTACCAGTAAGGGAGTACAATCTATCAAACCATACAAAACACCACCCCACCGGTAGTAAATATTATTGGGAGGTAAAGTAATGACCCGTTGGCATGATTTCATTGAAAAAGACGGCAAAGCCCCCGCCTGGCCCTATCCCATCCACTACGATAAAGAGCAGGAAATTGAAACCGATATCCTGGTTATCGGCGGCGGCATTGCGGGGTGCTGGGCGGCTATCGCTGCCGCGCGCAACGGCGCTAAAGTGGCGATTGCCGAAAAGGGCGATGTATCGCGGAGCGGCGCCGGCGGCCCGGGCTGCGACCACTGGTGCAACGTCCCCGCCAACCCCCTTTCCAACGTTGACCCGGATGAGTGGGCGTCGGCAATGGCCGACATGCCCTTCTGTAACGGCATCGGTATCCAGATTCAGTGCCGCGAAGACTGGGACACGCTGGTGGAAATGGAGCAGATTGGAGGCAAAATCCGCGACACCAAGGACGAATACGTCGGCGCCAAGGGCCGCGACGCCAAGTCCAAGATTATGATATCCCCCCGCTACACCCGTAATGTAAGCTTTGGGCCCGATGCCGCCGACCGGCGCAAGTTCAAGAGCAATCCCCAGGACAAGATGAACAATACCGTCATCCGCGTCTGGGGAACGACCTTTAAAGCCGCCTTAAAGAAGGAATGTAAAAAGCTGGGCGTTAAGATTTTCGACCGTGTAATGATTACCAGCCTGCTGACTGAGAAGGGCGTCCAGGGCGCCAGGGTCGTTGGGGCAACCGGCCTTAACGGGCGCACCGGCGAATTCATGATATTCAAGTCTAAAGCCTCCATCGTCGCCACGGCTGGCGACTGGTCGCTTTATCTGCTCAACACGGAGCTGGCGGGCTACAACACCTTCCGCTCCCGCACTATCACCGGCGACGGCAACGCCATGGCTTTCAGAGCCGGCGCGGAACTGACGCTGATGGAGCGCACGGGCGAGATGCGTCTGGCAACCGGCTTCAGGCATACCTGGTACGGCGGTGCCGGTGACGCTAGCTACGAGAACGTGCCCATCGTTGACGCCAAGGGGAAGAGACTCCCCTGGCCGACGCAGGGCTGGGAAGACGGCGGCGCCATGCGCCCCTCCGAGAAAGATATGGCTAAAATCCTTGCCGGACTAAAATCCGGCCAGTATCAACTGCCCTTCTTCGGTGACTTCCCCGCGATGAAGGACATCGAGCGCAGCGCCACCTGGGACCTGATGCTTGGTGAGGAATCCACTACCAAGAATATCACCGATAGCTATGAAAGAGCCGGGTTCAACCCCTCTAAGCACCTTTTAATGAACTTTAGTTTAATCGAAGGCAACACCCCCACCCAGTGGCGCACTGCCGGTGGCGGCGGGCCAATGGTGGACTGGAACCTTAAGACGACGCTGGACGGGCTTTATGTAGCCGGTGAAAACATGTTCGCTGCCGGCGACCACTCCTACGCCGCCGCTACGGGACGCTATGCCGGGCGCAAAGCGGCAGCCTATACCAAACAGGTTGCCCAGGGCGCGGTATCCAAACTGCAGATTAACCAGGAGAAAAAACGCGTCTACGCCCCGATTAAGCGCACCTCCGGCATCGATTGGAAGGAACTACACGCCGGCATCGCCAAAGCTATGCAGTACTTCTGCTCCGAGTACAAAACCGACCTCCTGCTAAATATGGGTTTGGATGCTTTAAAGGAAATCGAGGAAGTCCACGTGCCGCGGCTCTACGCCCTTGACCCGCACAAACTAATGCGCGCCGTCGAGGACTTAAGCCTGCTGACCCACGGCCAGATTATCATTAACGCCGCTCTGGCGCGTAAGGCATCGAGCAGGATGCTCAACCACTTCCGCATTGATTACCCGCAGCTTGACCCGCCGGAATGGGATAAGTACCTCACCATCAAGCTCGCCAACGATAAGGTAAAAATCGGCTCGAAGCCGCAAAGATACTTCGGCGACATGGTGAAGAACTACGAAAAATATAATAAAGACTACACCGGCGTGTACAAAAGGAAATAAGGAGATAGCGATGACTCAACAGAAAACATACGCTTTGCCTAATACAACCACCCCCGGCTCCAACGTTATCTTTAATCCGGCCAAGTGCAACGGCTGCAATCACTGCGTGGAGGTCTGCCAGTGCGATGTTTATATCCCCAACCCGGTTAAAGGTAAACCGCCGGTGATTCTGCACCCCGACGAGTGCTGGTACTGCGGCTGCTGTGTTAACGATTGCCCCCGCCCCGGCGCCGTTTACTTTAACTGGCCGGTGCAGCAGCGAGCCTACTGGATGGACAAGAAAACCGGCAAGATATTAAGAGACAGCCAGACTTAATGTCATATCATTGCGAGGAGCGTAGCGACGTGGCAATCTCCATGATTGTTCTAGTGTCATCCTTAGTCGTCCTCGCCCTGTCATTCTGGCGAAGCATGCCCCGTACTGCGATGCGGGAGCCAGAATCCACTTAAGAAAGGATGTAATATAACCGCCATTTAAAAGAACTATTAAACCTTGTGCTTTTGTCATTCTGGCGAAGGCCAGAATCCACTTAAGGAATGAAGTCATATTACGTTTATATATTGGCAAACAAACGACATGGTACTCTCTATATTGGTGTTACCAATGACCTTGTCAGAAGAGTCTATGAACATAAAAACGACTTTATTGAAGGATTTACAAAAAAGTATGGTGTGCACATGCTCGTTTATTACGAGCAATGTGAAAATATCGAATCTGCAATTCAACGGGAAAAACGACTGAAAGTCTGGCATCGTAACTGGAAGATACGGTTAATCGAAGAAGCAAATCCCGACTGGAAAGACTTGTACAATATTATAACCTGAAACCACCCGTCATTCTGGCGAAGGCCAGAATCCACTTATAATACCAAGTGTACTACGAATCCAATAAATGGATTCCAGCCTGCGCTGGAATGACAATATAAATTACCCCACTAACCGTATTATCTCTGTAACGTCGTTAAGGGTTTCCAGTTTACTCACCAGTTCAATGACTTTTTCTATTTTAGAGGTGGGGAGGGGTTTTAGAGCGCAGGCAGCGCACTCGCGGAATTTTTTAGTAACGTCTTCAAAGGTCATCGGGCGCTCCACACTGCCCAGGCAATGCTCTACTTCCTCGGTATATTCACTGCCGTCCTGCATCGTAATCGTAACGCGCCCCGGGCCCACGCCGTGCCGGTTCATGGCCGGCGCCAGATTGCCGCTGGCTTTATGGGCGACGCTTAAAATTTCTGGCCTCTTGATTGATTCCTCGGTGAAGTCATCCACCGTGACCTTGCCGTTGACTAATGCCAAAGCTACTACGTAAAGCACACTAAACTGCGCGTCTATTATCGTGCGGGGGTTTTGCTTAACTCCCGGCGGCTGTGACAGGTCATAAACCGCCTGCCCGCCGCAGATGTCAATGGACTTTATATTTTTAACATCGATGTTGTGTTTCTCTTTTAAAGACAGCGCGGCGTCAATACAGGCGTGGGTTAAACCGCAGCAGGGGTACGGTTTATTTCCAATATTAACTACCTCCCACCTTTTCCCCAGCTCCGCTGTCAACGCCTTGGGGTCGTAATCCCCACCCATATAGGTCTTAAAAATCCCCGCCTTCCCCTCCAAAGCGTCCCGCTCGCCGGTGATGCCTCTTTCCGCCATGATAGCGGAGGTAACGCCCGCCTTTGCCGCCAGCCCCGGCCCCATCCGTTTCGCTAAAGCGCCGTCCGCCACGCCGGAGCCTGCGCCGCCGCACTGGTGGTAAGCCAGGCCGATGGCGTTGGTCATCTGCTCTTCGTAGAGACTAAATAATTTACCGGCAATGGCGGCACTGCCGAGGAAGCCGAAAAGTGTTGTGGGGTGCCAGCCGGAGGATAAAGCGCTCTTGCCCGGGCGGTTGGCCAACCCCAGCCTCGACATGAAATCTCCGCCTAAAGCGATGGCGGTAATCAGTTCCTTGCCGCTGACTTTACCTACCCGCTCCGCCGCGGCAAAAGCGCTGGAAACCGTAACGCACCCGATGTGCACTAAAGCCGT
>Ga0265297_10007745_pt1 | contig 14724 bp, 15 predicted proteins | sample Munlanlwell13791_FD_192502 | JGI IMG/M metagenome (GOLD analysis project Ga0265297, IMG submission 192502) | Leachate microbial communities from a municipal landfill in Southern Ontario, Canada - Leachate well 137-91 | ecosystem: Engineered > Solid waste > Landfill > Unclassified | place... | reverse complement strand
GAGCGAGGTGGCAAAGAGATTGATCCAAAGATAATTCCCGTTCGGGACGGTTTCCTTGCCGGCGTCGGCTTTCTTAACCTTCGATTTATTGCGCGGGATGCCGTAGGTGTTGAAGCGTTTGTCCTTCTCCACGCTGCTGAGGCTCACGTCGTCCACGTTGAACGGCGGATTGGCGAGGACGTAATCGAACGCGCCGAAGCTGCCATGCGGATCGTCGTAGTAGGTGTTGGCCTTCATGACTTTTCCGCGCAGGCCATTCACCGCGAGGTTCATCTTGGCGAGGTTGACGGTTTCCAGCGTCTTTTCCTGCCCGTAAACGAACACACTGCTGTCGTCATCCTTCAGCTCCTTGCGGTGCGCCTCAATGAACTGGGCCGATTGCACGAACATGCCGCCTGAGCCGCATGCGGGGTCAAACACCTTGCCGCCGTGCGGCTCGATCATCTCGACCATCAACCGGACGACGGAGCGCGGCGTGAAGAACTCGCCACCTTTTGACCCTTCGCTGCGGGCAAACTCGGCGAGGAAGTATTCGTAAATCTGGCCAAAGAGGTCGCCGCTGAAATCTGCCGGAATGTTGGCGAAATTCTTCAGCAGTTGGTTCGGGATGTTCTTCGTCTTCTCGTCCCGAGTGAGGCGAAAGTATTCGTCCTTGGGCAAAACACCTTCGAGTTCGGGTTTGTATTCCTCGATGGCCTTCATCGCCTCCTTGAGCGCTTTGGCAATGTCTTTTTCTTCAGCGAGATTCAGCAGGTGCTCGTAGCGCGCGTGGTCCGGGAGATAAAAACCGCACTTCTCAATAGCGATGTCCGAAAGCTTCTTCTCGCGGCGCGTCCCTTTCAGTTTCTGGTATTCCGCAATGATGTCGGCCTCATGCCGGCGATAATTGTTGTCAGCGAATTTCAGGAAAATCAGCCCTAGCACCGGCGTGGCATACTCGCTGGATTTGAGATCGGAGTTGGCTCGGAGGTTGTCGGCGGCACTCCAGAGGTCGGCCTCGAGTTGTTTGAGTTGGTCGCGAGTCATTGAAACGTAGCTGGTCGGCTGGTGACGAAGTTGAGACTGCCCGTGGTGTCGTGCGGGTCGTAGCAGCAATCGTTGACTTTGCCGCCGCTAAAGCCAACCAGCCACGGTCGCTTGTTTTTCAAATAGAGCCGGCGGAGTGAATCCCAGATGTTCTTAAACATCGTGGGCGGAGTGTAGGGCGGGCAGCCTATAGCGGCAAGCAAGGAAAAGGGAGTTGAACAAAGGCAGCCTGCGTTCAGCAATAGCCTTGGAAGCCCATTCCCGAACAGCAAAACGGCCGCGCTCTTGCGAACGCGGCCGTTTCTCAACAGAGGCTGATACCGGGAATTACTTGGCGGCTTTCTTGAGCGCCTCGGCCTTGTCGGTGCGCTCCCACGTGAGCGCGTCGAGGTCGTCAATCTTGCCGAAGTGGCCGTAGTTGGTCGTCTTGCGGTAGATGGGCCGCAGCAGGTTGAGCTGCTTGATGATGTTGGCGGGCTTGAAGCTGAACACTTCCTGCACCGCTTTCTCGATCTTCTCGTCGGCAACCTTGCCGGTGCCGAAGGTGTGGACCATGACGCTGACGGGCTCGGGATGGCCGATGGCGTAGGCGAACTGGATTTCGCAATGGTCGGCCAGGCCCGCGGCGACGATGTTCTTGGCGACGTAGCGGCCCATGTAGGCGGCGCTGCGGTCCACTTTGCTGGGGTCCTTGCCGGAGAACGCGCCGCCACCGTGACGGCCCATGCCGCCGTAGGTGTCCACGATGATCTTGCGACCGGTGAGGCCGCTGTCGCCTTCGGGACCGCCGACGACGAATCGGCCGGTGGGGTTGATGAGGTAACGGGTCTTCTTGTCGAGCAGCTTGGCCGGGAGGGTCTTCTTGATGATCTGCTCGATGATGACTTTCTCGATCTCGTCGTGCTTGACGGCCGCGTCGTGCTGGTTGGAGATGACGACGGTGTCCACGCGGACGGGCTTCAGGCCCTCGTATTCGACGCTGACCTGGGTCTTGCCGTCGGGCCGGAGCCACTTGATCGCGCCGCTGCGCCGCGCTTCGCGCAACGCCTTGCCGAGGTTGTGGGCATACATGATGGGCGCCGGCATCAGTTCCGGCGTCTCGGTGCAGGCGTAGCCAAACATGAGGCCCTGGTCGCCCGCGCCCTGCTCGGCGGTGCCTTTGCCTTCGGCGGCGCGGTCATCCACGCCCTGGGCAATGTCGGGGCTTTGCTTGATGAGCGCGCAGGTGACGAAGCAATCCTCGTCGTTGAAAACGGTGCTGACGTCCTTGGTGTAGCCGATCTCGCGGACGGCCTCGCGGACGATCTTGACGTAGTCGAGGTGGGCCTTGGTGGTGATTTCACCGGCGAGGACGACGAGGTTGGATTTCGCCAACGTCTCGCAGGCGACGCGGCTCCTGGGGTCCTGCGCGAGGCAGGCGTCCAGAACGTAATCGCTGATCGTATCGCACACCTTGTCGGGGTGACCTTCGGTGACCGACTCTGAACTGAAAATATAACGACGACTCAAGTGCATATCTATTTTTTATCCTTTTCTCGCTACGGCTTTCGCGCGAACTCCCGGTTGGCCTGCTCCAACGTCTCCTTGGAGCCAATGTCCAGCCAACGTCCGCGAATCTGATACGTATAGACCGGCGCTTGTTTGTAGAGCCAGCCAATATATCGGCCCGGCTGGTCAGGGTTATTCCCCTCCGCCAGGTAACGCGCCACGAGTTTAATCGTATTTCGCGGAAAATAGTAAAGACAAATTGCGGCCACGGTGCTGTTGGCGGTCGGGTCCTTCTCAACGAACAACACCACCCGGCCATCCGGCGCCATCTGGATGTTGCAGTACTTCTTGCGCACTTCCTCGATATTGCCCACGTCGTAGGTGACGACCGTCGGGCGGCCTTGGGCCGCGTTGCGTTGGGCCGCTGCCAGGAAACCGTCAGCGCCCTCCTCGAAGAGGTTGTCGCCGGCCACAACGATGAGGTCATCGTCGAGCTTGGTTTCGTTGATGACGAGGTTGATGTCGCCGATGGCGCCGAGTTTGTCGGCGTCGGAGGTCGTGTGGTCGCAGATGGCTGTGATGCGCGCGCCGGGGTGCCGGCTCGCGTAATCACGGCCCCACTGCGCGAAGTCGGCGGCGAACTTGTTGTTCGTGACGACGTAGATCTGGTCGAGGCCCGGTTTGCCAACGAACTTGTCGAGCAGGTGCTCGATCATGGGTTTGCCCGCCACATCGAGCAACGGTTTCGCCTTGTTCAGAGTCAATGGGTAGAGCCGCGTGGCATAACCGGCGGCAAGAATGAGCAGTTTCATATTTTCGATTTGCCCGGCTTGACCAACTCCATAAGGTCCGGCGCGATGGATCGGGCAAAGGTTTCCAACTGGATCGCTATGTCGCCCGTCGCGCCGCAACGCAATGCCTGTTCCGCCAGCGCTTGTGCGTCGGCCATATTCATGTTGCGAATGATGTATTTCACCGCCGGCAATGCCACGGCGCTCACGCTCAACTCGGTAACACCCAAACCCAGCACGAGCGGCACCATGACGGGATCGCCGGCCATCTCGCCGCACACGCCCACCCAGATATTCTTCGCACGCGCGGCCTCCACGACGTTCTTGATGAGACGCAGGATCGCAGGGTGCGTCGGCGCGTAAAGGTGTGCGACGCGCTCGTTGCCGCGATCCACTGCGATGCTGTATTGGATGAGATCGTTGGTGCCGATAGAGAAGAACGATGTGTGCTCGGCCAGCACGTCCGCGATCATCGCAGCGCCCGGCACCTCGATCATCAGGCCCACCTCCAACTGCTCGCTGAAGGGTTTCCCCTCGCGCCGCAACTCTTCGCGGCAAACGTTGAGCAACTCATTCGCGCGTTTGACCTCCTGGAGGTCGCTGATCATCGGGTACATCATCTTGATGTTGCCCTCGACGCTGGCACGAAGAATGGCGCGCATTTGCGTCTTGAACATGTCGGGCTGATCCAGGCAGAAGCGCACACCGCGCCACCCCAGGAACGGATTGGCTTCGCGCGTGTGCTCCCCGGCAACGAGCACCTTGTCGCCGCCGACATCGAGCGTGCGGATGATCACCTCATGCGGCTTCATGGCGCGGGCGACGTTGGAATACGAGGCAAACTGCTCGTCCTCGGTCGGAAGCGTCTGACGATTCAGGAACAGATATTCGGTGCGGTAAAGCCCCACGCCTTGCGCGCCGTGCTCGACGGCGGTCTTAACCTCCTCTTCAAGCTCGATGTTTGCACCAAGGCGGATCACACAGCCGTCACGAGTGCGAGCCGGCTCCAGGCGAAGCTGTCGCAGCCGCTCCTCGATGCTATGCCAGCGAATCTCAATCTGGCCGTATTCGAAAAGCGTTTGTTCGGTCGGATTGACGATGAGCAGCCCGCTGTAACCATCCAGCAGCGCCTCCTGGCCACTGGCGATCTCCCGGCCGAATTCGTGAAGGCCCACGACCGCGGGAATGCCCTGTGAGCGCGCGAGAATGGCCGTGTGCGAGGTGCGGCTGCCCATCTCGGCCGCAAATCCAAGCACCTTGCGGCGATCCATCAGCGCCGTGTCCGATGGCGAAAAATCCTGCGCCAACACAATGCGCGGTCCCGGCAACCGCTGCAGTTCGTCATGCTCGGCGCCCACGAGGTTGCGGAGGATACGGCGGCCGACATCCCGCATGTCGGCGGCCCGCTCCCGCATGAAGGTATCCTCCACCTTAGAGAGCGCCTGGACATACTGGTCGCTGACTTCCTTCAAAATGAACTCAACGTTCAGCTTCTCGCTCTTGAGGCGCTTGAATATCTGCTCCATCAGCATCGGGTCATCGAGAACCAGCAGGTGCGCGTCGAAAATGCCGGGCTTGTCGTTGCCCATTTCCCTGCCGATATGCTGGGGAATATCGATGAGTTGCTGGCGCGTCTTGATGACGGCCTGTTCCAACCGGGCAAACTCGCCGGCGAGGTCTTCGTCCCTGATCGACCGTTTCTCGACCGCCACTTCCTCGGGCCGATAGACATAGAGATGCCCTCGCACCACGCCGGGGGAAACGGCGATGCCGCGATAGATCGATTCTTTCTTGGACGACTCGGGATCGCTCATCCTGTTCCGTCGCTGCGGCAACCCGCGCGCCGTCTGCGACGGGTGTGCTCCAGGTCAACCGCTAGTCTTCGTTAAACTTGTCTTCAAACAACTTCGCCAACTCGGCCAACGCCTTCTCCGCGTCTTGTCCCTGCGCCGTCAGGGTGAGCTTTGTGCCCTGCCCTGCCGCCAGCATCAGCAAGCCGATGATAGACTTTCCGTTGACCGCCTCGCCTTCCTTTTCGATGCCAATCTCGGATTCGAACTTCGCCGCCGTTTTGACAAAAAGCGCCGCTGGCCGGGCGTGGATGCCCTGCTTGTTCGTAACCGCTACATCTCGGGTCAACGGGCGATGATGTTCATCTTCGCCGCTCGGCGATGGTTTCATCCTTTAGCCTCGCTGCGCATTTTCTCAATCAAACGGTCGTTAAACTCTTTCGCGGTGTTGTGCCCCATCGCTTTTAACTTCTGATGCAACGCCGCAACTTCAACCAGCCGCCCCAAGTCACGGCCTGGGCTGACCGGTATCCGAACGTGGGGCACAGTAATGCCCAGTATCTCCAGGAAATCCTGCTCCATGCCAACGCGTTCCACATCCTCCATCTTTCTCGCGTCCTGCAATGTGACCACAAGATCAACCCGCTTCTCGGTTCGAATGGCACCAACGCCAAATACGCGTCCGACGTCTATCAGACCCAAGCCGCGCACTTCCATGAGATACCGCGTTTCTTCCGGACTGCTGGCCATCAATTCCCGGCCGTCCAGCACATACATGCGCGTGACATCGTCGCTCACCAGACTGTAACCGCGCTCCAGCAGCGCCAATGCACACTCGCTCTTGCCTACACCGCTCTCGCCTTTGATTAACACGCCGATTCCAAGAATGTCAACCATCGTGCCATGTTCAGTCACCTTGGGCGCGAAGTCCATATCCAGCATCAGCGTCGCCGAGTTGGTCAGCCGCCCTGTCAACAACGGCGAACGAAACAGTGGCACCCGGAATCTGTCCGCCTCCTCCAGGAACTCACGCGTCGGAAGAATGTTCCGCGAGAACACCACGCACGGCACGCGTCGCCGGAAAAAATCCCGTATGCGACCCCGCCGATCCTCGGACGAAAGCGACCGCAGGTAGGCTTTCTCGGCATTTCCCAGCACCTGCACGCGCCCCCATGCGAAGTGGCGAAAAAAGCCCGCCAAGGCCAACCCAGGCCGGTTGACCGTGGCCTCACGGATCTTGCGATCGAGTCCCGCTTCGCCGGCTTCCAGTTTCAATCCCAGTTGCCGGCCGTGAGCGGTATAAAACTCTTCCGCCGTAATCGCCTTGATGGTCGTCGGTTTCGGTCCCATTTGTCCGCTTACGCCGTATGTGGATCAATCAACCCAAAATCGCCATTCTTGCGCCGATACAGAACGTTCAGGCGTTGGTTCTCCGCGTTTTGAAACACCAGAAATACCTTCGGTGACAACTCCAACTGCAGCACCGCCTCATCCACAAACATCGGCTTGACGGTGAATTGCTCGGTTCTAATGACATGATGGGTGATCTCAGACGTGTCGTCATCAGTACCCGCGGTTTCGATGACCTGCATCGGAACGAGCCTTGCTTCGCCGCGCCGCGGTTGATGACGCTGAATCTTGGTCTTCGCCTTCCGCAACTGCCGCATCAGTTTGTCAACGACCGCATCAATCGACGCATACATGTCCTCGCTGACTTCCTTCGCTTCGATTGTGATGTGGTTGTTGCAGTGCAAAATTATTTCGGCCATGTGACGGTATTTTTCCACGTCCAGAATCACCTGCGCATTCAGGATGCGTGGAAAATCGAAACCGATATGACTGATCTTTTTGCGCGCGTACTCCTTGATCGCTTCGGTCACGCTCACGTGCCGGCCAGTCACCGAGATTTCAGGCTCCGCATGCGTATGGCTGTGGGTTTGTGACATGATGTTGTCTCCTTCGGTTGTTTGGTTCGAACTGTGAACTTGGTTACATGTTGAACTCGGGACCCAGATAGAGTTTACGACTTGTCGGGTCATTTATCAAAAACTCGCTCGTTCCTTCGCTCACCACCTTGCCTTGGTAGGTCAAATACGCCCGGTCCACGATGGACAGGGTCTCGCGGACATTGTGATCGGTAATCAGCAGCGCCAGGCCTTTGTCACGCAGCCGCCGGATGATCTGCTGCACTTCATAGACCGCAATCGGGTCCACTCCGCTGAACGGTTCATCCAGCAACAATAGTTTCGGAGACGTGACCAGCGCCCGGGTTATTTCCAATCGCCGGCGCTCGCCGCCTGACAATGTGTAGGCTTTGTGTTTGGCCAGCGCGGCAATGTCGAGTTCCTCCAGCAGGTATTGCAGCCGCATCTTCCTTTCCCGCCCCGAAATCGGCAGCGTCTCCAGGATGGCCAGAATATTCTCCTCGACTGTCAGTTTGCGGAAAATAGAAGGCTCTTGCGACAGATAACCGACGCCGACGCGGGCGCGCTTATACATCGGCAGGCGCGTGATGTCCCGACCCTCGAAAAAGACGTGTCCCGCCGTCGGCCGCAGCAAGCCCACGATCATGTAGAAGCAGGTGGTCTTGCCCGCGCCATTAGGCCCCAGCAAGCCGACTACCTCGCCGCGGCTGACAGCGATGTCAATGCCATTGACAACGCGCTTGCCGCGGTAGGCCTTGACCAGCCCTTTAGTTTGCAGAACCTGTTCCATCCGACCGTTTGTTATTCTTTCGGTGCGGCTTGCGGTTTCGGCTGGGCTTGTGGCTTCGGCGATGCTGGAAACAAAGTCGTCTTCTTTCCTCCGCCCTGTCCAGGCAGAATCAGGCGGGGCCGGCCCTTCACGTGCGCCGTACCCTTCGCCATGTCATAGGTCACCGTCTCGCCAGTCACAATCCCTTGCTCGGTTTGCACCTGCGCTGCGCCGCTCAAAACCACCGTCCGGTCTGCCGCGCTGTAAATTGCCTCGTCGCCAATCGCCTTGCTGCCTTCCTGAGCGATCACCACGCCGCCGGTCGCCTCAATCCGACGAACGCCGCTTTCGCCCGTGCCTTCCTGCGCCAGGTAGACGATCATCTTGTCGGCCGTCATCGTTCCCTGCGGGTCCACCACCTTCACATGGCCCGTGAACGTCGCCACCTTTTTCTCCATATCCATCACCAGATCATCCGACGTCACCACCGTGGACTGGGCCAGTGGCAGCGCGCGCCGCGCCGCCGTCGTGTCCGGCGGCCGCAACCGCACGGCTCCGAGAGGCGGCAGCGCTTCCGCCGGTTTCGGCAACATGGGAGCCGCGGGCGGCGTCAACGCACCCGGAACGGTCTGTGCTTGGACACAAAGAGCGAGCGCCAAGCTCCCCAAGGCTGTCATCAAACACATTGGCCGCGTCTTCAGGTTCATTTCACGCCTACTTTCGGAAACGGCATCGCCTTCCTGTTAAGAATTGTCATGGTCGCATCGCTGCGGATTCGCATCCGGCTGTCGTTTGAATTCCACTCAAAACCTTTTCCAGTCACTGTCATGTTCGTCGACACAATCTCCACCGCCTCATCGGAACTGGCCGTCTTCGAGGTCCGGTCGAACAAGCAGACCGGAGAACGCATCGTCGCGTCCAACGATCCTTTCTGATAAAGCTCCAATCTCATGCCACGAACCTCGACCTTGCCACCGACCAATTCCACGCGCGCCGACTCGCCAAACATCTGCCAGACCAGCTGGCCGTCGGCGTTGTATTCCGGCACCGTAAATCCCTGCAAAGTTCCAGCATCCGTTGGCGACGTGCTGGTCGCCGGACGCATCACGGGCGCGTTGGTCTGCGCGTGACCCACGAGGGCCGCCATCGCTGCAAGCATAACCAAGCGCCGTCTCATCTTTCACCAACTCCGTATTTGCTTACCAACTTGCGCCACATACCCTGGCTTTTCAAAATCAATTCGATCACCTCGCGCACCGCGCCTTCGCCGCCAGATTTCCGGGTCACGTAGGCCGCCAACCGGCGGACCTCCGGAACTGCGTTGGCCACAGCCACCGGCAGCGCGACCGCACTCAACACCGGCACGTCCACCAGGTCGTCGCCCATAAAACAAACGCGATCCAACCCAATGCCCAGTTTGGCCGCAATCTGTCGCGCTACTTCCAGCTTCTCCGGCGGCGGTTTTTGCTCTGGCGCAGGCTGGAACAGCAGGCTGATGCCCAGTTCCTTGGCGCGGCGGCTCGTCACGGCCGAGAAACGGCTGGAAATCCAGCCTACCTCCAATCCACCACGGGCCGCCATTTTCATACCATGCCCGTCTTGGATGTGAAAAGCCTTTAGTTCCACTCGCGAGGAGCGGCCATCGGCCCCCATCACGTCGCCAATGTAGACACGCCCGTCGGTGAGCACGCCGTCCACGTCCAGCAGCAGCAGCCGTATCCGGCTCGCCACGAGGCGCAAGCTGTCTGCGCGAGAACGTTTCGTTTGGACGCGTTTATCCAAGGGCTTCCCGGATGGCACAAAGACTTTCCAGCACGCCGCGCATCGCGCGCAGCGGAATCATGTTCGGCCCATCGCTCATCGCCACTGACGGATCGGGATGCGTTTCCACAAACACACCGTCGCAGCCGGCAGCTACGGCCGCGCGCGCCAGCACCGGCGCAAATCGCGCGTCGCCTCCGCTGCGGTCCCCTGCCCCGCCCGGCGCTTGCACGCTATGCGTGGCATCAAAAATCACGGGGTATCCGAACGAGCGCATGATCGGCAGCGAGCGCATATCGGCCACGAGGTTGTTGTAGCCGAACGTCGTGCCTCTCTCCGTCAGCAACAGCCGCCGGCAACCCGCGCTCTCGATCTTCTCCACGATGTTCCTCATGTCGGCTGGCGCGAGAAACTGGCCTTTCTTCACATTCACGACGCGGCCGCTCCTGGCCACGGCCATGAGCAGATCCGTTTGCCGGCAAAGAAAAGCCGGCACTTGAAGCACGTCGCAGACTTCCGCCGCCGCCGCGACCTCCTCGGTCGAATGCACATCGGTCAGCACGGGCACTCCCACGCGAGCCCTGACCTTCGCCAGCACTTTCAACCCGGTCGCCATGCCCAGTCCGCGAAACGACCGGCCCGACGACCGGTTCGCCTTGTCGTAGCTGGCCTTGAAGATAAATGGCATCCGCAGCCGGCTTGTCATTTCTCGAAGTGTCTCCGCGACCCGCAGACAAAGCCGCTCGTTTTCGATGACGCACGGCCCGGCAATCAGCGCCAGCGCCTGCCCGCCGATGCGGACTCCGCCGATGGTCACCGCACGCACTTTCATCTTGGCTCCCGTTGTCACGATTGTTTTCGCCTCAACGCCGCCGCCACAAAGCCGCGAAACAGTGGATGCGGCCGGTGAGGCTTGCTCTTGAACTCGGGGTGGAATTGGCTCGCGACGAAGAACGGATGTTTCTTCAACTCGATCACTTCCACCAGCTCGCCGTCCAACGTCGTTCCCGCCAGCACGAGACCGTTCTCCGCCAACTGCTCGCGGTAATCATTGTTGAACTCGTAGCGATGACGATGCCGTTCGCTGGCGATTTCGCTGCCATACAATTTCCGGGACAACGTCCCCGCCGCCAGCCTGCACCATTGCGCGCCAAGCCGCATCGTCGCACCCATTTTCTTCACTTGCTTCTGCTCCTCCAGCAGACAAATCACCGGGTGCGGCGTCCTGGCATTGAACTCGGTCGAGTGGGCATCCTTCAAACCGCAGACGTTGCGCGCAAACTCAATCGTGGCAATCTGCATTCCCAGGCACAGCCCCAGGTAAGGCACCTTGTTCTCGCGCGCATACCTCACCGCCTCGATCTTGCCATCGATGCCGCGGTTGCCGAAGCCGCCCGGCACCAGAATCCCCGCCATCCCACGCAAGTGTTTTGCCGCGCCATCCCGCTCAATGTCCTCCGCGTCCACCTTGACGATCTCCACGCCGGCGTTGTTGCTGATGCCGCCGTGACACACCGCTTCGTACACGCTCTTGTAGGCGTCCTGCAGGCCGACGTATTTGCCGACGACGCCGATCCGCACCTTGTGCTTGGGCTGTTCGAGCCGCCGCACAATCCGCTGCCACTCGTTCATCTTTGCCGCCGGCAGTTTCATGTGCAGCCAGCGGCAGACCAGGTCGTCCATCTTCTCCCGCTGCAACATCAGCGGCACCTCGTAGATCGAAGTCTTCACGTCGCGCTCTTCGATCACCGCCTCCTCGGTGACGTTGCAAAACAGCGCAATCTTCGCCCGCACGCTTTTCTCAATCGGCTTCTCACTGCGGCAGACCAGGATTTGCGGCACGATGCCGATTTCGCGCAGCTTGGCGACACTCTGCTGTGTGGGCTTGGTCTTGATTTCGCCCGCGACGCGGATATACGGCACCAGCGTCACGTGGATGAACAGCGTTCCGCCCGGTCCCATCTCAAGGCCCATCTCGCGGATCGCCTCTAACACCGCCAGACCCTCAATGTCGCCCGTCGTGCCGCCAATTTCGCAAATCACCACGTCCGTCTTCTGTCGCTTGCCGACCTCCTTGATGCGCCGCTTGATCTCGTTGGTGACGTGCGGAATCACCCGCACCGTCTGGCCGAGGTAATCGCCCTTGCGCTCATTCTCCAACACCGACTGGTAAACCTGGCCGCTGGTCACCGAGTTGGCGCGCGCGAGTTTGCTGTCGGTGAACCGCTCGTAGTGGCCGAGATCGAGGTCGGTTTCCGCGCCGTCGTCGAGCACATAGACCTCGCCGTGCTGGAACGGGTTCATTGTGCCCGGATCCACGTTCAAGTACGGGTCGAACTTCATCAGCGACACCCGCAGCCCGCGGTTCTCCAGCAGCGTTCCCAGCGACGCCGCCGTCAGGCCCTTGCCCAACGAACTGACTACTCCACCTGTCACAAAAATATATTTTGGTTGGCTCATTGTTTCCTCAGGAGCGCCTCAACTCGTGCAACATCCTCCGGCATATCCACGCCAACGGACGTATGGGTCGTCTCCACGACCTTGATCGCATAGCCGTTCTCGATCACGCGCAACTGCTCCAACCGCTCCGCCAACTCCAGTGGCGACGGTGGCAATCGCACCAGCTTCAATAAAAAATCCCGGCGATACGCGTACATGCCGGGGTGCTTCAAAAACCGGAACCGTTTCAGGCGCTCGGTCATAGATTCATTGGCTGCGTCCCTCACGTAGGGAATCGCATGCCGGCTGAAGTATATCGCGCGACCCTGCCGGTTGACAATCATCTTTACAACGTTCGGGTTGTCCAAATCCCCCGCCGACGCCGCCTGCGCCAGCGTCGCCATCGAGGCCGAGCGGTCGCGTGCCAACGCTCGCGCAAGCTGATCAATCACCACCGGTGACACCAACGGCTCATCGCCCTGGATGTTCACCACGATGTCGCAGCGAATCTTCCGTGCCACCTCCGCCACACGGTCCGTGCCGCTTGGATGGTCCGGTCGCGTCATCACTGCGCGTCCTCCAATCGCCGCGACACAGTCAGCGATGCGTTGGTCATCGGTCGCCACGATCACCTCGTCAAGCAGCTTCGACTGCCGTGCGCGTTCGACAACATGCTGAATCAACGGCTTGCCCGCTATCAGCGCAATCATCTTCGCCGGAAACCGTGTGGAAGCCCAACGAGCTGGAATGACCCCAATGAATTTCATTTCTGTTTTACCACCCAATTCGCCGCCGCCAGCAGATCCTTCGCGATGTGGTCCGCCGGCAGCTTATCGCCATACTCCTGAATCTCGTGTTCGCCGTAGCCCGTCCGCACCAGCACGCTCCGCGCGCCCGCTCGCCGCCCGGACTCCAGGTCGCTCCTGCGGTCGCCAATCATGAACGAGTCAGCCAACCGGATGTTGAATTGCGCCGCCGCGTCGAACAGGAACTTCGGCGACGGCTTGCGGCAGTTGCAGCGATCCTCCGGATGGTGCGGGCAGAAGTAGATGCCGTCGATCAGCGCGCCGTCCTTGCTGAGCACACCCAGCAGGAACCGGTGCACGCGCTGCATGTCGCCTTCGGTGTAGTAGCCACGGCCGATGCCGGCCTGGTTGGTCACGATGAAAATCATGAAGCCCGCCCGCCGCAGCTTCTTCAACGCCGCCGCCGCGCCCTTCACCAGCGTGACGTCCTGTTCGCGGTGCAGGTAATGTTTTTCCTCGATGAGGGTTCCGTCGCGGTCCAGAAAGACGGCGCGCTTGTGAGATGTTTTCTTCATGCCTTGAAACTCGCGCGCAACTCCTCCGGTTTGCATGTGGCCGTGCCAAGCTTGCCCACCACCACGCCCGCCGCGTAATTGGAGATCATCGCGGCTTCCTCCGGCGTCGCGCCGCTCGCCAGCGCCAGCGTAAACGCCGCGATCACTGTATCGCCCGCGCCACTCACGTCGTACACTTCACGCGCCACCGTCGGGATATGGACCCGTTTCTTGCCACGGCGGAACAGACACATCCCCTCCTCCCCGAGCGTGCTGAGCAGCATCTTCGGCCGCCACTTCTTCAACAGCGCCTCGCCCGCCGCGCGCCAATCACTGTCGCCGGCCGGTCGGCCCGCCAGTTGCAGCGTCTCCTGCCGGTTCGGGGTCATCGCCGTCAGCCCGTCGAGCCGCAGCGCGCGCGTGGGTTTCGGGTCGAGCGTCACGATGGGCGCCAGCCGTTTGACCGCGTCCAGAAACGGCTGTGTCACAAAACCCTTGCCGTAGTCACATACGATGATCGCGTCGAGCTTCGGCTGCGCCTGCACGAAGGCGATGACTCGCGCCACTTCGTTTGCCGTCAGTGGCGCGCAACGTTCCCGATCCACGCGGCAAATCTGCTGGTGCTGCGCGATGATCCGCGTCTTTCGGATGGTCGGCAACTCCTTCATCCTCAGCAAGCCGCGCGCATCCACATTTTCCTCCTGCAACAACCGCCGCAGTTGATCCGCCGCTGCATCCGTCCCAACGCGTCCCACCAGCAGCGCGCCGCCTCCCAGCGAACTGACGTTGCGCGCCGTGTTCGCGGCGCCGCCGGGATGCCACTCCTCGCGCGCAACCTCAACCACCGGCACCGGCGCTTCAGGCGAGATGCGCGCCACGTTGCCGTAAAGAAACTGGTCAATCATCACGTCACCGACGACCAGCACACGCCGCCTGCGGAACTCCGCCAGCAGCTTCTCCATTTTGCGAACCGAAGGTCTGCTCATAGCTGTTCGATTACACTCGCTGCCAACAACGGCAGCATCAACTCATGATGCCCGACGATATAATAGCCCTTGCCGCCCTTGTGAACCGGCCGGCGCACGATATTCTCCGTCGGGCGGTATTGGCGGATCATGTCCATCGTCGCCGTGGTAAAATTTTCCACCTTGCAGCCGAGATTGCGCGCCACCGAAAGCGCCTTCAGGAACACCTCCGGCATTACCACCGCCGAACCGATGTTCAACAAGACCCCGCCCTCGCCCAGCGCCGCCACCACTGCCGCAAACCGCTGAAAATCCAGATAGCTCGCCTCGCCCAGCGCCGCGCCGTCGCATGTCGGATGCTGATGAATAATGTCCGTGCCGATGGCGATGTGAACCGTCACCGGCACCTTCAGGGTCACACCGGCGTTGAGGATGCTCAACTCCCGGTTCGGTAGATTGCCCTTCACCAC
>Ga0265297_10007744_pt1 | contig 14725 bp, 14 predicted proteins | sample Munlanlwell13791_FD_192502 | JGI IMG/M metagenome (GOLD analysis project Ga0265297, IMG submission 192502) | Leachate microbial communities from a municipal landfill in Southern Ontario, Canada - Leachate well 137-91 | ecosystem: Engineered > Solid waste > Landfill > Unclassified | place... | reverse complement strand
GGCTGTGAACATGAAATCATCATCGTTGACGACAACAGCAGCGACGGCACGATTGATATCGTTGAAAAGCTGAAGAAGAAATACCCGGTCAAGCTGTTCGTCCGCCGCGACGAAAAAGGATTAGCCACCGCCGTGATTCACGGCATCAGGCAGGCGATTGGCAACGTCGTCGCCGTCATGGACGCCGACTTGCAGCATCCGCCGAATATTTTACCCAAGCTCTATGAAGCGATGCAAAAAGGCGCGGACATGGCTATTGCTAGCCGCTATATTAAAGGTGGCGGCTGCCCCAACTGGGGGTTGTTCCGCCGCGTTACCTCTAAAGTGGCTTTGAGGATTGCCCACATTTTCCTGCCCTCCTCGCGCCGGGTTAAAGACCCGATGTCCGGCTTCTTCATGTTCCGCCCGGAAAAGGTAGACCTTACGATATTAAAGCCCATCGGCTATAAAATAGCGTTAGAGATTATGCTGGTTGGCGATTTCAGGAATATCGTCGAAGTTCCCTTTGTCTTCCGGGAGAGGAGCGCCGGGCAGAGTAAACTTAAAGTGCAGACGCAGGTTGAGTACCTCTCTCACATCTTGAGCTTGATGTCCCGCACCGGCGAGTTCTGGCGGTTCGTTAAATTTATTGGTGTGGGCATCAGCGGCACATTGGTCAACATCGGCGTCCAGAGCCTTGTCACTACCTTTACGAATTGGGATACCAAGCTTCAGCTGATTCCGGGCATCGAGGTTTCCATCATCACCAACTTTTTGCTCAACGACTTTTTCACCTTCTCCGACCGGCGTACCGGCAAGGTCGGTTCGTTCTTCGGGCGGCTGGGTAAATACAACCTTATCGCTTTGGCCGGGGCTTTTATCAACTGGGGCGTTGCCTCTTTGTTAATCTCCCACGCGGCGCTGGACGTTTACCTTTCAAACTTCATTGGTATCATTATCGCATTCCTGTGGAACTATTTTTTTAGCATGATATGGGCCTGGAAATAAAGAATAAGCTTTACCGGTTTTATAAATGGCAGCACTTCTGGATGGTCATGATCGTCCTGACCACTCTGATTATCCACCTTGCCTTTATTGCTACGCCTTCGGAGCCGTTTTTCGACGAGAAGCACTATGTGCCCGCCGCGCGGGACATTGCGGAAGACGCCAAAGATCTGCGCACGGAGCACCCGCCGTTAGGTAAGCTTATCCTCGTTGCCGATATGCAGATATTCGGCGACAATCCCTGGGGCTGGCGTTTCTTCGCTATCATTTGCGGCACCGCCGCCATGGTCATGTTTTATTTTTTATGTCTGCGCCTGGGCATGACGCAAAACGCAGCTAATATTGCTGTATTTCTCCTTTCCTTTGAGAATATGACGTTCACGCAAAACGGCATGGCGATGCTGGACGTGTTTTTCTTTGTCTTTATGATGGCGGCGTTTTTGCTCTACGCGTGCCGGCGCTGGATTTCTGCTGGGTGGGCGGTAGGCCTGGCGGGGCTGGCCAAGCTCAACGGCCTGCTGACCTTACCGGCAATAGGGTTTCACTGGCTTTTCAGCAAAGGAGGCCGTTCCAAGTGGTTCTGGGTAACAGTGGCTGTAGCCATAATCGCTTTCCTGGGGCTGATGATTTTTTGCGAGTGGGCAATTGTGCGCGACTTCGGGTCGATTACCGACCCCATTCACCGCGTAATACAAATGACACAAAGCACTTCGGCGCTGACCTTCCACGAGTACCCGGAATCGGCCGCAACCTACCCGTGGACGTGGCTTTATATCTACCGGATGCCGCTTTATACGATAATGCCGCACTGGTACGGCGCCATCAGCTTTTCCATTTGGGCTTTGATTATCCCCACCTTTATCTACATGATATGGCGCTCGTTCAAAAAGGATAATGCCGCCCTCTTCGGCGTGGGGTGGTTCACCTGCGTCTTCCTTGTCTGGATACCCGCCACACTGATTACCGATAGATTGACCTACCCGTTCTATATGTACCCCGCCATCGGCGCCATCTGTTTGGGATTGGGTATAGGGTTGAACCAGCTTTTAGAGTACTGGCGCGGCGACGGCAGAAAAGTGTTGAAGAGAATAGCGCTGACGGCCTTTATTATCATCATCGTGGCGCATGTGCTGTCCTTCCTTATCCTTTCTCCCCTCATTCCCGTTGACTGGGCCGACCTGCTGCATTGGTATAACTAACGTTGCCCCCCATTTTTTCTGCGGTATTATTCGCTTCCTTTGGGTGCTATAATGGCTTTTAAAAGGGGGGTAGGGAAATGCGTGAGGCTGCGCATTATCAAAAACTACCGGAATCCAGAGTCCAGTGCAATACCTGCCAGTGGCGCTGCGCGATTAATCCGGGCAAGTACGGCGTCTGCGGCATGTACCAGAACCAGGACGGGATTCTATATAACGTTAATTACGGCCTCGTTTCTTCCATCAACGCCGACCCCGTAGAAAAAAAACCGCTCTTCCACTTTTACCCCGGCACACTTTGCCTCTCTTTCGGAACATTGGGCTGTAACTTCCACTGCAAGCATTGCCAGAACTGGGAGATATCCACCGCCGACGGCGATGCACTAAAACAAACATGCCGTAAAATTTTACCCGAGTCCGCTATTATAATCGCCAAAGAGAGCGGCTGCAGCGGCATCGCCTGGACATATAACGAGCCGACTATCTGGTTCGAGTACACGCTGGATTCGGCCAAGCTGGCGAAAAAGAGCGGACTCTATACCGTTTACGTCACCAACGGCTACGCCACGCCGGAAGCGCTGGACGCCATCGGGCCTTACCTCGACGCCTGGCGGGTGGACATTAAGGGGTTCTCCGATAAGTTTTACAAGGATTTAACGGGTGTGCCGCACTGGCGTGAGATTCTGGACATCGCCAAGCGCGCTAAAGAAAAGTGGCACATGCATGTGGAGGTTGTCACCAACATCGTCCCGACGCTGAACGACGACGATGAGCAGCTTAAAGGCATCGCCGACTGGATATGCAAGGAGTTGGGCGAGCTGACGCCCTGGCACGTGACGCGCTTTTATCCCCACCACCATTTGACCGATTTGCCACCCACCCCGCTGGAAACGATTGAACGGGCGGCGGATATCGGGCACAAGGCGGGGTTAAAGTTTGTTTACGCCGGCAACGTGCCCGGCCACGATAGTGAGAACACGCGGTGCTATAATTGCGGTAAGGTAGTGGTGAAGCGGGTGGGCTATAAAACGGAGGCGGTGGGGTTGAAGGGGAGTAAGTGCCGCTATTGCGGGGCGGATTTAAACTTTGTGCCGTCCGGGGTAGAAGGAGGCGCTGTATGATAAGAAATCCAATTGTCGCCGGTTATTTTTACCCCGCCTCCCCCAACGAGCTTAATAAAATGCTGGCAAAATACATTGATAAAAAAGCTAAGAAAGAAGACGCCGTCGGGCTGTTAATGCCGCACGCAGGCTACGTTTATTCCGGGGCGGTAGCCGGGGCTGCCATATCCCGCGTTAAGTTCAAAGGCACCTTTATTATCATCGGGCCGTCGCACTCCGGCGCGGGCAAGCCCTTCAGCGTGATGCCGGAAGGCACGTGGCGGACACCTCTGGGGGACGTCGAGGTGGATGCGGAGATGGCGGCAGAAATCATCAAGCAGTCCAAGTACGCCGAAGCAGACTACCGCGCCCACGCGGACGAGCACGCCGTCGAGGTGCAAATACCCTTTTTACAGTACATCAAGCCGGACGTCAAGATTGTACCCATCATCCTCGGCGGTTTTTCTACCGACGCTTATAAAGAAATCGGGCGCGCCATCGTCAGGGCTTTTGAGAAACTAAAGCGCCAGGCGGTCATCCTCGCCAGCGGCGATATGACGCATTACGAACCCGCCGAAGAGGCGAGAGCCAAGGATATGAAAGCCGTTGAGGCGATGTTCTTACTGGACGCTGATGAACTGACCAGACGTTATAACAACCTGCATATCACCATGTGCGCCTATGGCCCGGTCATTACCCTCATCACCGCCGCCAGAGAGTTAGGAGCAAAGCAGGGAATGCTGGTGAAATATCAAAACAGCGGCGATTCCTCCGGCGACTTCTCATCGGTGGTGGGCTACGCCGGCGTTATTTTTAAGAAGGGAGACGCTTAATGCATCCCATTGTATCTTTAGCAAAAAAGGCTGTGGAAACCTATGCAAAGACGGGGGAGAGGCTAAAACTGCCCAAATCTTTAGGTAAAGAGATGAAACAGCGGGCGGGGGTATTCGTTTCCATTCATAAGAAGGGCGACTTGCGCGGCTGCATCGGCACTTTTGAGGCGCAGGAGAAGAACATCGCGGAGGAAGTAATTTCTAACGCCATCAGCTCCGCCACCCGCGACCCGCGCTTCGACCCGGTGAAAGAGGACGAGCTTAAAGACCTCGACTACAGCGTGGACATTTTAACCGAGCCGGAACCGGTGCCGGACGCCAGCTATCTCGACCCGAAAAAATACGGAGTGATTGTGCAGTCGGGGTGGCGGCGGGGCTTACTACTGCCAGACCTTGAGGGCGTGGACACGGCCGAGTACCAGATAGATATCTGCCGCCAGAAGGGCGGCATTAGCATGGACGAACCGGTGCGGCTTTACAGGTTTGAGGTAAAGAGGTTGAAGTAAGACAAAATTTAATAAGGAGGTTTATATGAAGGTCCAAAGGTCTATTGACATTAAAGCAAGTCCGGAGAAAAGCTGGCCCTTCCTGGTTGAGCCCGAGAAAATTCTAAAGTGGTTTACCCACCTCCAAAAATTCGAGTACACCGGCGAAAAGCGGAATAGCGTAGGGACAGCCTTCTACTACGAAGAAAAGTCCAGCGGCAAGTTAATGAAAATGAATTATAAAGTCACCGAGTGGGTGAAGAACAAGAAAATCGCTTTCGTAGTAACCTCCGGCTCGCTCAAGAAAGACGACCAGACATGGAGCATCGAAGCCACACCGACAGGAAGCCGGTTTACCATGTTTGAAGACGTGGATTTGGGAATGGGAATTTTCGGAAACATTATCGGCGTGTTCGCCAAGATGATGATAGGCAAAAGCCTGCAGGGTATAATAACCAATCTAAAGAAACTGGCGGAAGCATAATAGGTTTGAGGTAAAGAGGTTGAAGTAAGGGGAGGTAAAAGTATGTTTGAACATTTTTGCAGCTACATGCCTGATTTGTACATAGCGTTGTTCTCGGTATCTCTGACTTTAGCAGGATTGATTGCAGTGTTTATGGTTTTTCGTTATCAGACACTGAATAATTATGTAGACAGTAGGAAATCTCTACTAAAAGATTTAATGGAAGAAGAAATAAGAGAAGACCCCGAGATTTTAGTAAAAATTCAAGAAATTGGTAAGGAAGAACATTTCGATTATACTGAATACTTTAATGAAAAATCTAAAGATAACATCATAAATAAAACGGTTAATACATTTGTAAAAAACATATTGTATTACCGAGATTACCGTAAAGTTATAACGTGTCTAGGGTTTGCTACCATTGTTATTTGGAGTTTATTAGCATTATTTTATATTGTTGTTTATATTTGGTTTCCGAACTGCAATCAAGATATCACAAATATCAATATTTGGTGTACTCACTATACACCAGATATAACGTTTTGTGTTAACACTGCAATTTCATTATTTGTTATATCTATCGTTTTCACGTCGCGTTATCTTTTTATTTCTGTTTTTACACTAGGTGCAACAAGAGAAAAACATATTGATATTATGGCAAAGAAGAGCAAGATATATTCATATCTAAACAAATTAAAAAATACCCAGTTAGTTTTCATTAAAAATTACAACTTAAACGGGGAGAATTATCGTACTTGGAGTATTAAAGAGCATAACACTAAGAATAACGAAAAGTGTTGTACACTGACAATATATGAAGAACTGATAATACCAAAATTTTTGTTTCTTAGTATTATCTATTGTTTCATCTATATATTCATCGTAAAAATCATTAAGAGCATTAGCATATGTAAGCAACTAAGAAAAATAAAGAGATCGGTGGAGGAAAAAACATCAAAAAATAAAGGTATAATAAATACTTTAACTAACTTGTGGAATTTTTTGAAGTGTATAATCCCCAAAATAATATTCTTTAAATCTCTCTCCAAAAAGTAGTGGGGAGGCGCATTATGAGTATGGATATGTTCGATAAACAGGCGGATGAACAGCAGTTCCAGAACGCGCCGCTGGCTACGCGGATGCGTCCCAAGAGCCTGGAAGACTTTGTAGGGCAGGAGCATATCCTGGGGAAGGGGCGGGTACTAAGGCGCGCCATAGAGACCGACCGCATCCCCTCGATTATATTATGGGGGCCGCCCGGCTCCGGCAAGACAACGCTGGCGAACATCATCGCCAACAGCACCGGGGCTCATTTTTCGCCGGTCAGCGCTACCAGCGCCAGCGTCACCGACTTAAGGAGAATCGTGGCGGAGGCTAAAGAACGCCGCCATGCCCACAACCAGCGCACTATTCTCTTTATTGATGAAATCCACCGCTTTAACCGCACCCAGCAGGACGCCGTATTGCCCTTTGTGGAAGACGGTACGATTATATTAATCGGAGCGACGACGGAGAACCCGTCCTTTGAGGTAACGTCGCCGCTGCTTTCAAGGACGCGCGTTTTACCCCTTAAGCCCCTGACCGAAGAAGAGTTGGACATCCTCATCTCCCGGGCGTCAATGGACAAACTAAAGGGCCTCGGCGAGCTGAATGTCGAACTGCCGGACGAATCCATGGAGCAGTTGATTAAGATGTCCAACAGCGACGCCCGTATGGCACTCAATACTTTAGAGATTGCCGCCCTGAGCACCCCCGCCGACGAAGAAACCGGCAAACGCATCATTAAGTTGGAAACAATCGAGGACGCCTTCCAAAAGCGCGCTGTGCAGTACGACCGCGCCGGCGACCAGCACTACAACCTCATCTCCGCGCTGCATAAGTCTTTACGCGATTCCGACGTTGACGCCTCTATCTACTGGCTGGCGATGATGCTGGAGGCGGGGGAAGACCCGCTCTACATCGCGCGGCGGATGGTGCGCTTTGCCTCGGAGGACGTCGGCATGGCCGACCCGCAGGCGCTGGTGGTGGCGATGGCTGCCCAGCAGGCGGTGCACTTCATCGGCATGCCGGAGGGCAACCTGGCTTTAACCGAGGCGGCAGTGTATCTAGCCACCGCCCCCAAGAGCAACTCCCTCTACGCGGCGTACTCCAAGGTGCAGGACGCCATAAAAAAGGGCGCCAGCGAGAACGTGCCCTACAACATCCGCAACGCGCCCACGCCCCTGATGAAAGACCTGGGCTACGGCAAAGACTACAAATACGCCCACGACTTCCCCAACCACGTTGTTGACCAGCAGCACCTGCCGGACCACATGAAGGGGCGCAAGTTTTACACGCCCGGCGCACTGGGATTCGAGGAAACGGTGCAGGAACGCATGGACGACCTTGAGGCAAAAAAGCGGAAGATGGGGGAGGGGGAAAAAGGGGCGGAATCCTAGGTTTTTTCTTGACAACCAACCGCTGTCTCCACTAAACTCAACTTGGTTAATCCCCACCGCAATAAGTGGCTGGCCAGTCTTTATCGAAGGAGGAGCGATGCCTAAGTTTCCCTTTATGCCCAGAGAGCAGAAATTCTTTGACCTGTTTGATCAAAGCGCCCAGAATATTATTAAAGCGGCCAGGTTGCTTAAAGAAATGATTGATACCTGGCAGTTTATTGACAGCCGTGTGGCGGAAATTACCGAACTCGAGCACGACGGCGATTCAATAACCCACCAGATTATATCCCTGCTACACCGCACCTTCGTTACCCCCTTCGACCGGGAAGATATCGCCATGCTGGCTCATACCATGGATGATGTGCTTGATTATATTCATTCCACTGCCGACGCTATGTTTATCTACAAAATCGCCAAGCCTACACAAAGAGCCAAAGAGCTGGCGGACGTGATAGTACAGGGAGCGATAGAGGTAGAAAAAGCTGTCTCCGGCTTAAGGCGCAAGAACGAGTTTAAAAATATGCTGGAACGGTGCGTGGAAATCAACCGGCTGGAGAACGCCGCCGACCGTATTTATAGGGCGGCTATCGGCGAGCTTTTCGACAAAAAAGCCGACATGGCGGAGATTATCAAGTGGCGTGAGATTTACGAGCATATGGAAACCGCTACCGACCGCTGTGAGGATGTGGCTGACGTTATTGAAGGCGTGGCCTTAAAGAACGGTTAGGAATAATCTAGAGTTTACAAACGCGCTGGACGGCGCGGCATTTTTCCGCAGTAATAATCGCATTGATATCCGCAATAGTCTGGTCTATTTTCCCTTCGCGGTTAACGACTACATAATCGAACATCGGTATGCTTTCAAGTTCCTTTTTAGCCGTTTTCAACCGCAATTCCAGTTCCGCCGGTGTTTCCGTATGGCGTTTTCTAAGGCGTTTTTCCAGCTCGTCAAGGGTCAGCGTGATTAAAAAGATGAGCAAAGCCTGCGGCACTTTTTTCTTAATCGTGGCGGCGCCCTGCACGTCAATTCTTAAGATAACATCCTGACCGGCTTTAAGCGCCTTTTGAATCGGCTGCTTGGGAGGGCCGTAGCTGTTGCCGTAAACCGTGGCGTGCTCCAGCAGTTCGTCTTTTTTAATCATCTCCCGGAATTTATCTTGAGTAACGAAGTAATAATCAACGCCCTCTTTTTCACCGGAGCGGCGGGGGCGCGTTGTGGACGTGACGCTGATATGGGCGGGGAACTTTGATTTTCTCAACTTGGCCAGCACGGTGTCCTTGCCGACTCCGGAAAGGCCGGAGAGAACGATGAGGAGGGGCTGAACGGGGGGTAAAAGGGAGGAGACTTTCTTACTCTTCATCAATGCCTTCACTGCCTTCCAGCGAGTCGAGTTTAGCGGGGAGGCCAGAACGCCCGGCGGAAAAGCGGCTGGCGATGGTTTCCGGGGCGAGCGCCGCTAGGACGATGTGGCCGCTGTCGGTAAAAATAACGGCCTTAGTCCGACGGCCGCTGGTCATGTCGATAACCTTGCCGTTGCTGCGGCCGTCATGAATAATGCGTTTGGTGGGCGCGGAATTCGGGGAGGCTATAGCGATGGTCCTGCTCATCGCCAGAATGTTGCCAAATCCAATATGCACTAATTCGATGCTCATAACTTCACCTCGTACAATTCCTGGGCGGGATAAAACGCGTCAAATTATTGTGGTAAAACTCGCTGGGAAAAGCCCTCCCATAAACTATCACTTGCATATAATCTTGTCAAGATTCTGTTAGAAAAAGGGGGATTTATCTGTGAAACTTCTATATTTATTACATGAGTAAAAGGTCTTGACAATATAGAGGTGGGGAGTAAACTGAAAACCTCTTTACATGACCACCTGAAAGAACACGGGGAAGATGGAGGGACGATTGTAGCTAACTGACCGCTTTTACTTTTCGTTGACTAATAATAGTTTAAATTAAGGGCTTTACTAGAGCGGATATAAACAAATAGCTGCATATAAAACAGGATGCATAAAATGGGGATTAACCCCCTTTATTTCCGCCCCATAATATGCTATGATATATGCTGTAGCTTGAAAGAGCCCTTAAAAACCGAATAAACACTAGAGAACGAGTCTCTTGGTGGTTAGAGCGAGGTGGACCCACCCGTTCCCATCCCGAACACGGAAGTGAAACGCCTCAGCGCAGACGATACTGAGGGGGCGACCCTTTGTGGAAAATATGCCACTGCCAGGGGACTTTTCTATTTTTAAAATTAAAAAAACCCTTCATCTTACATGCCTATCGCCTCTGCAACCTGGGTGTTAACCCCCTTGCTTTACCAGTATTGATAGTATAAGATTAGAATTAGAATAGGCTATCAAAAGTCTGATCAACACCCGGGGAAAAATATGGCCAGCAGATTTGAAAAATTTTCCGAAAGAGCCCGCCGCGTACTCACCATAGCCCAAGAAGAGGCGCGCAATCTTAATCACAGCTACATCGGCACCGAGCATATCCTGCTTGGGCTGGTGCGTGAGGAGGAAGGCGTCGCCGCCAAGGTACTCACCAATCTGGGTATCGGCCTGTCTAAGGTGCGTTCGGCGGTGGAGTTCATCATCGGGCGAGGCGAAAAACCCGGCTCTACCGAGACCGGCCTGACGCCGCGTGCTAAAAAAGTCATTGAGCTGGCGATTGATGAAGCCCGCCAGATGGGGCATAACTACATCGGCACTGAGCATTTACTGCTGGGCCTGCTGCGCGAGGGTGAAGGGGTGGCGTCAAGCGTGCTGGACAGCTTCGGCATTACGCTGGAGCGCGCCCGCGCCGAGGTTCTCCACATTCTCACCCAGGGCGTACCTAAAGCCCGGCTTACTCGCTCCTCCAGCAAGACCCCCGCTTTAGACCAGCTGGGCACCGACCTCACCGAAGCCGCCCGCAAGAAAAAGCTGGACCCGATTATCGGGCGGCACAAAGAGATTGAGCGCGTAATCCAGATTTTAAGCCGCCGCACCAAGAATAATCCGGCGCTTATCGGCGAACCGGGCGTGGGTAAAACCGCCATCGTTGAAGGTCTGGCGCAGCAAATCGTTGCCGGCACCGTGCCCGAGACGCTGGAAGATAAAAGACTCATCGCGCTGGACATGGGCTCGCTGGTGGCGGGCACCAAGTACCGCGGCGAATTTGAAGAACGGCTCAAGAAAGTTATCGACGAGATTAAGACCGCAGGCAACTGCATTATCTTTATTGACGAATTTCACACCATGGTCGGCGCCGGCGCCGCCGAAGGCGCGGTTGACGCCGCCAACATCTTAAAACCGTCCCTGGCGCGCGGCGAGCTGCAGTGCATCGGCGCTACCACCCTGGACGACTACCGTAAATACGTCGAACGGGACGCCGGCCTGGAACGGCGCTTCCAGCCGATTCTGGTCGAAGAGCCTTCCGTTGACGAAACATTACACATTTTACGCGGCATTAAAGAGCGTTATGAAGCGCATCACCACCTGAAGATTAGCGAAGAAGCCCTGGCGGCGGCGGCAAGCATGGCGGCGCGTTATATCCCCGACCGCTTCCTCCCCGACAAAGCCATTGACTTGGTGGACGAGGCGTCTTCCCGCGTGCGCATTCGCCACAGCACCATGCCAGCCTCGCTTAAACAGGCTAAAGAAACGCAAAATTCCATCCGCAGGGATAAAGACGACGCCCTCGCCACGCAAAAATACGATAACGCCGCCGAGTTGCGGGAGCGCGAATTACAAAATGAAGAAACAATTAAAAAATTGGAAGCCGAATGGCATGAAGAACAGGGGCAGCAGGACGTCGTTGTGCAGAAAGAGGATATCGCCGAGGTCGTTAGTATGTGGACCGGCGTGCCGATGGTTCAATTAGCCGACGATGAAGCGAGCCGCCTGTTGAACATGGAAGACTCCCTGCACCTGCGCATCGCCGGGCAGGAAGAAGCCGTCAAGGCTATCTCCAAGGCGGTGCGGCGTGCCCGTTCCGGCATTAAAGACCTTAAGCGTCCCATGGGCGTCTTCCTCTTCCTGGGTCCCACGGGCGTAGGCAAGACAGAAATGGCTAAAACGCTGGCCGAATACCTCTTCGGCAGCGAGGATGCTTTGATCCGCATCGATATGTCCGAGTTTATGGAAAAATTCGCGGTATCGCGCCTGGTCGGCGCCCCCCCCGGATACGTAGGCTACGATGAGGGCGGCCAGCTGACCGAAGCGATACGGCGTAAGCCATATAGCTGTATTTTGCTGGACGAGATTGAGAAAGCCCACCCGGACGTATTCAACCTGCTGCTCCAGATTTTCGACGACGGGCATTTGACCGACGCCAAGGGGCGGAGGGTGGACTTCCGCAACAGCATGATCATTATGACCAGCAACTTTGGCGCTATAGAAATAAAGCGCGGCTCGGTTGGCTTTGCTTCCCGCAGCGATGAAGCTAAAGCCAGAGAGAGTACTTACGACAAGATGAAGAACGATCTCCTGACCAAGCTCAAGGACAGCCGCGAAAGCAACTTCCGTCCCGAGTTCCTCAATCGTATTGACGACATCATCGTCTTCCACACCTTGACGGAAGAGCAGATAAGGGCGATTGTAGACATGATGCTGGCGAACGTCAGTAAACAGCTAGCTGAAAAGGAAATTATGCTGCGGGTTACCGACGCCGCTAAAGACTTCCTCGGTAAAGAGGGCTATAAAGAAGAATACGGCGCGCGCCAACTACGCCGCGTCATCCAGAACCGCGTTGAAGACAAACTGTCCGAGGCAGTGCTGCGGGGCGGCTTTAAGAGATTCGACAGGATTTATGAAATTAAGACAACCGTCAAGCGCGGGGCGCTGATGGACGACGTCATTAAAGCGATTAACGAGATACCGGAAAAACGCGCCGCGGAAAAGACTACCGATAAGTTCCGCGTCGTGCCGGAAATCATCGACATTGGCAAGAAGGGCGAGAACATCACCGTTTACGCTACTGAGAGCATTAAGTACGAAGTAGAGAAAATCGTTAAGGAAGCGTTGGAAGAAAAGGCCAAGGGCAACAAGAAAGCCCAGCTCATGGAAGACGTTAAGGTGACCGAGAACGCCTACGTTTCCGAGGTAGTGGTTAGCATAGAGGACGGAGAAATTATTATTGAGTCTCGAGAAAAATTAACTGTTTCCCCGTCATTCTTAGCAGAAAGCGTGGCAGCCCACTCTAAAGTAGCAAAATAAAATAGTGACATCCCAAACCGACTTTAGTATAATGGGGCGGTGGAAGTTTATAAAGATAACTCCACCGCTTTTATATTTAGGCTATCCAAGAAAGGAGCTTATTTTGGCAAGGGAAACAGTAGAAGTTCCTATCACCGGCAAAATCATCAGTGTAGAAGTTAAGGTTGGCGACGCTGTTAAAGAGGGCGACGTCATCTGTGTGCTGGAATCCATGAAAATGGAAAACCCGATTCTGGCGGCGGTTGGCGGCAAGGTGGTGGAGGTATCGGTTAAGGCTGACCAGGTAGTCAAGCCCGGCGAGACCATCGCCGTCATCGAATACTAACAGTATATTGTGCCCCATCAGCTATCTGGTGGGGTATTTTTATAATCTATACAGGGATATAAAAAGAGATGGATTGGACCTTCGGGCTGACCATGACCATAGCCGGGATGGGCGTGACCTTCATCACGCTGTACCTGCTGACGCTCCTCATCCGCCTGCTTAATAAGCTCTTTCCCCACAAAGAAGACCCGAAAGAGGACTCCAAGTAATGGAAGCCTTTCTGGACGCCTTAAACAGCCTGGGGCAGGGATTCCTGAACATGACCTGGGAATCCGCCGTGATGATACTCATCGGGTGCGCGCTGCTTTACCTGGGCATCGGCAGGAAGGTGGAGCCGCTTTTACTGGTGCCCATCGGCTTTGGAGTGATACTAGGGAACCTGCCTTTAGCTAACCTTTCCGCCCACGATTCGGGCGGGGTGCTTAACCTGCTTTATGTATCGGGGATTTTAACGGAGCTTTTCCCGGTTTTGCTGTTCCTGGGGCTGGGAGCAATGATAGACTTCGGGCCTTTGCTGGCGAACCCGGTGGTGCTGATATTCGGGGCGGCGGGGCAGTTCGGTATCTTTATCACGCTGTTAATCGCGCTGGGGATTGGGTTCCAGCAGCAGGAGGCGGTGTCCATTGCCGTCATCGGCGCGTGCGACGGCCCCACGGCGATATACGTAACGTCAAAATACGCGCGGGACTTATTGCCGGCGGTATCGATAGCGGCGTATTCCTACATGGCTTTAGTGCCCATCATCCAACCCCCCATTATGCGGGCGATGACGACTAAGAAAGAGCGCGCCACGCTGATGCCCGCCGGAGAAAAACAGGTCTCCCAGAAGGTGAAGATATTGTTCCCGATTGTGGCGGGCATAGCGACGATTTTGATAGCCCCGATGGGCGCGCCATTGATGGGGATGTTGATGCTAGGGAATCTGTTGAAGGAAAGCGGGGTGGTCGGGAGGCTGGTGGACGTTAGCTCCAACACACTGGCAAACATCGTGACGCTTTTACTGGGGCTGTGCATTGGGGCGTCAATGCTGGGCGGCAACTTCCTGACCTGGCAGACGATACTGGTATTTTTACTCGGCTTTCTGGCGATATCTTTAGACACAGTGACAGGCGTTTTGCTGGGTAAGCTGATGCGCGTGATCTCTAAGGGCAAGATAAATCCGCTTTTGGGGGCGGCGGGGACTTCTGCGTTCCCGATGTCGGCGCGGGTGGTGCAGAAGGAGGGTCAGCGAGCCAATCCTAAGAACTTCCTCCTGTGGCACGCTATTGGCGCCAACACGGGCGGGCAGATAGGCTCGGTGATGGCGGCGGCGGTCATGCTGGCTATCATGAACGGGATGGGGATTATGCCGCTGGGGTAGCCCCTGATTCGTTTTGTGAAAAGCACGTTTTTAAAATTTTCATTGTTTTAAAGCTAATTCAGGGATTAACGAATATTTATCAGCTTTGATTCGTTTGGCGATTTTACATTTGTCTTTGTTGTTTCAGCTTGATTCGTTTGGGGATTTACCTGCGTCTTTAAAGCGTCGCGAATTAACTTTTTAACGAAGGTTTTATCTTCACCGTTTAAACCGTATCGGGAACAGTACCACCTGGCTAAAAGAGCGGCGGCTTCTCTGACGAGACGGGCGTTGCCGGGAGAAAGGTTAAGGGCAGAGCTTAATTTAACTCGATAGACGGCGACCATTTTTTCGATG
>Ga0265297_10007743_pt1 | contig 14729 bp, 11 predicted proteins | sample Munlanlwell13791_FD_192502 | JGI IMG/M metagenome (GOLD analysis project Ga0265297, IMG submission 192502) | Leachate microbial communities from a municipal landfill in Southern Ontario, Canada - Leachate well 137-91 | ecosystem: Engineered > Solid waste > Landfill > Unclassified | place... | reverse complement strand
CACATCATGAAAAAAATAGAACAAACTCCATTAACAGCATGGCAAAGAATCATGCTGGAAGAAAAAATCGCCAAAAACTACCGCAGAAGAGTTTGGGAATTGGCGCTCAGCGTTGTCCTTTTCTTGGTTTGTCTAGCCGGTTTCGGGGCAATAAAAGAGATGCCAAATTATCTCCTCTTTTTGGAAATAATAGGCTGTGCAGTCACGGTGATGATACTCCTCTGCTACTCCGGCATAGTGATCGGAACAATAGACCCGTGGTCAATGCGGGAGAAAGAAAAAAATGCTTTATCGGCTTACGTGGAAAAAGCCGATTTGGAAATTTTTTTGAAAGAATATTTTTGATTATTATATCATTAAAAATATTCTTTCAGAAAACAAGACGCCCTAAACCAGCGTCTTTTTTATTTGTCCAATAACTTATTAATGCACATTTTCAATTACATTTTACAAATTAAGCCTCTTATTGCTATTTAAAGTGATAATCTGTTATAAATAATAGAGATGGTATTAACATAATAATTATAAATTTATGAGTATTGAATATCTACCAAACATTAAACCAGGCGCTAAAATAGACCTCAGCCAATTTAATAATAAACCCAAGATGCCATCTCCAGAAACTTATTTACCTAGTTTAAATCTTCGTCTTGAAGATTTAGCTAAAAGGCTTAATGCGCAACATGGTGATTTTTTAGAGTCCAACGGGCAAATAAAAATGAGTGGATCTGATGAAAAGACAAGCAGGGACTTAATTAGTTCAAAAGAGAGTCTCTGGGCAAAAGATAGTGGTAAAACGAGAGAACTGATGCTGGCTGACCGAGAAAAAAATCCAGCCAATATTGCTGAGATTGCCACCACTTTATTATTCGACAAAGTTTTACAAGAAGAATTCATTATTGTCCGCGCCTCTGTTTATGATGACTACGAAAATGGCGCTGATCAGCTAATAATTGATAAAAAAACTGGAGCGATAATCTGCGGGTTAGACGACGCAATTCTTGGTAGTTCGACTAAAGATGATGGCGAGAAAAAGAGATTAAAAATAGATAAAAAAATGGAAAATGGTGGTGCTAAAATAAAATATGGGGCAACTATAAATAAGACTGGCTCTCTTGAGAGGCAAAGTCTAGAGCACATCCCAATTTTTTATTTTAACATGGACAAGCCAAGTATGGATAATATTTTAAAATCCTTAGCGACCAACAATCAAGAAATAACTAAAAGCGAAATGTCGACCTATGGAAAATTAATTAATTCTCTGCTTGAGCAGGCCGAGGAGTATGCAAACAATGAAGATTTACATCCGAAATTAAAAAATAATCTTCATAGCTTTTCACCATCTTTAAAAAAGATGCAATCGTACATTCAAGAAATATATTAAAAATCTATTTATGAGCCAATTTCAGACTCTTTAATTGCCCCAAAACTTCCGAAGAGAAGCTATGGGTCGAAGCATCTTTTTCTGCTTGGCGGATAAGCGCGTCCTCGATTAACTCGCGCACCAATTTCTCAATACCGACGCCACTCTTTTCCCAAAGATGATGATACAAAGTTCCGGGGAGCGGATTGATTTCATTAGCAAAATATTGTTTAGTAACTTTGTTGTATAAAAAGTCAAAACGAGCTGTACCGGAACAACCTAGCGCGCGAAAGACTTTCAAAGAGCACTCTTGAATATTTTTAGTTATTTCCTTATCTAGGTTAGCCGGAATAATTATTTTCTTCTCCGCATTTCCTAATTGTGCACCGCCATCGCTTAAATATTTATCTTCATAGCTAAATAATCCCTCGCTAAAAAAAGATTCCTGAATAAGCGAGGCTTGCGGATTCTTATAACCACGAACAGCACAAGTAAGATCAACTAAATTCTCAACGCTTTCTTCAACTAAAAGTTGATCGTCATAATGAAGCGCAACTTCACAAGCTTGTTCTAAATCTTTAAAGTCTCTCACTTTGGTAATTCCAATTGACGAACCAAGGTGCGGCGGTTTAACAAAAACCGGCCACTCTAAAGTCGTTTTAATTTCTTCTAAAATATTTTCTTTCTTCCCTTCCCAGTCTGAACGGTTATGGGCAATAAATTTTGTAGTTGGGATATTTAATCCTTGATAAAAAACTTTAGTTAATATTTTATTCATCGCGATTCCTGACGGAGCAACATCACAACCGACATAGGGAACGTTAAAAATATTGAATAGCCCTTGCATCGAGCCATCTTCGCCTAAGTTACCATGAAAAGCCGGAAAAACTAAATCTATTTTAATTGTTTTTTTAGAAAATAACCCCTTTTTATTAAAAACTAAACAAGAATCTGAAGCATCTAAATCTAAAGTATATGCTCCAAACGAAGATAACTTATCTTGATAATTATCAGCACTAAAGAAAGCTAAGCTATCAAGCTTGTCGTCAATAAAAAATTTTTCTTGCTTATCAAGATAAATAGGAATTACCTGATATTCAGGCATCTTTTTTAAAACGGAAATAATTAATTCTCCGGTAATAATTGAGATGTCATGTTCCGGACTTTTCCCGCCGAAAAACACGCCGATTGTTTTTATATTGTTCATAAAATTTATAAAAAATATTATATCTGCCGCCCTGTACTCAGCAGAACTAAATATTTTTCTTGAATTGCGCACGGAATCGCAATTTAAGAAAAATATTTGTTCCTGTCTCGTAAAGAGCGATGTTTCCATATTAGTTTGCCTGCGGCAAACCTGACGCTTAATAAGTCTTCAATACAAATATGATAAAACGCTATTTATAATTATCCGGCCAATCATTTTGAAAAATTATCGTATCTCCGGCACGCAGAATATTCCCTAAATCGTTATGAGCTGATATAGCATCAGGATATACTTTATAACTTAAAAAATCAATTTTCTTAAATTCATCAACGATATAGTCAGTCGCACTATTTTTTATAATTAAAACTAAATCTATTTTTTTAGCCATATATAAACGAGCAATTTCGCGATGCCGTTCTTCCTTTTTTTCTCCTAATTCGACAAGCCCAGGCGTAATAACCAATCTTCTGCCCGAAGCACGATCTAAAACTTCTAAACCACTCTTAAACCCGTCGAAATTTCCGTTATAGCTATCGTCAATAATCATTAGATTAGAAGCCGGATTCCAAATCGGTTCTAAACGATTTTTTATAATCGGCATCTCAGCTACTGGTTTAATCGCCCTGTCTAAGTCCATCCCAAACTCTTTAGCTAAAGCGAGAGCCATGGCAAACAAAATAATATTATGTTTAGCAAGTAGCCGCGTAGAAAAAAATTTTCCTTCGTAATTAAAAGACAGCCCGGAAAAATTTGGTAAAAAATTAATTTCGCTAACGACCCCATAATCTATTCTAAGAACATTGGAGAGCCCAAATTTACTATAATTATCCTTAATATTCTTATCACTAAAATTAAGAATAATTTTTTTGGTCGTCCTTTCTCCTAATTCGAACTTGGCCTTAATCGTATTTTCTATTCCACCGAATCTTTCCAAATGAGATTCATTGATGCCAGTCAAGAAGGAATACTGCGGATTAACCAAATCGCATACTTTGGCAATATCGCCGATTTGATAAGCCCCCATCTCAACGATAAAAAAGTCGGCTTGAGAAATTTCTTTTTGATTGGCAATAATAAAATAAGCCACGCCTAAATCGGTATTTACATTATTTGGCGTCTTTACTACTTTAAATTCGCTGCTTAAAACAACTGCCAAGATTTCTTTTAAACTTGTTTTTCCATAACTACCGGTAATCCCGATAACAGGAGTATTTGCTTTAACAATAATATTCTTAGCTTTCTTTATCACTCGCCTCTTTAAAACATAATCCAGCGGAGAAAAACAAAATAGAATTAATAATGCGAATAAAGGAATAAGCGGAATTAAAATAATTACTAGAATAATTGTCCAAAAATTCAAGAAATAGATTGATAAAATAATTAAAGCAATAATTAATAACCAAAGTGAATAATAAATTGCTTTAGCCTTAATCGTCCAATCAATCGCTTGTCTTTTTTCATAAGAAGACCAGCGAAAATCAGAATAAACAAAAGACAAAAATCTTTTCGGATTATAATCTTCGCGCTGTAAAATATAGATTAAACCACGAATTATGTTCATAGGTATTTAAAAAATATTTTTCTAAATTCTACTGGCTTATCTAAAAAACAATAATGTCCCGCCTCCGTAATTGTTTCAAGAATCACCTGAGAATTTAGATTTTTTAGTCTTTCCGCCTGAGAATACGGCGTTGCTTTATCGTTCTTCCCCCAAATTAAAATAGTTGGTAAATCTAATTTAGAAAAAGCTTCCTGCTTATCCTCGCTAATTAAACGTTTATAAATATCTTCCATTTCACCCGCTTCTATATAATCAACACTGAGCGATTTACCGGCAAGCCGTTGGCGCCATTTTTTATTAACAAATGGAAATAAAAAACGAAAAGTCTTAGCCGCCAAAAACAATATTTGCGATCTCCCTAACCTTTCTCTAATTATCGCTCCGCCGATTAAAATCAGTTTTTTAGCCCGCCCGCCATTATTAAGATATTCGACAGCAACCGCCCCGCCGACACTATGCCCGATTAAAATTGGGTTATTAATTTCTAATTTTTGTAAAAATTCTTGAACTAATTTAGCATATTCAATTAAACCCCAAGTTCCTTGAGGAATTTCGCTCCCGCCCCAACCAGGCAGATTAATTGCTAGTAAATTTGGGATGTCTCCTATAATTTTACAAAACAAATCAACCGGGGATTTCCAACCAGGTAAAAATACGAGCGCTTTTTCGGGATTAAACTCGGAACTTATTAAATAAGTAACTCTTAGCCCCGATATAATTGCCTCTCTTTTAATCATAAGTCTAAATTATAAGCATTTTTATTATATCATCTTAGTGGGGTGCTTGGAAAATACCCCCTCATTTTCGCCAACTCTTGACGAAAAATAAAAAGGTGTTAGTATGTGAAATATAATATGTACGACAGTATATTCCCTTGTTTGAACAGTAATCAATTATTGCTGTTTGAACCTTCGGTGATTAGATTACCGGAGCCTCGCCAGGAAGGGGAGCGTGGTGAGCCAAACATTATTACAATGGTCATCTGGGGGACTGAAAATCCTCAATAGCTCTTTTTCCTAAATGCTCATCTAAGTTGATGTGCGAATCTTCCCGGACCGACAGGCTGGTCCATCTCTGTTCTTTAAATCAATTTCGGCTCGTAAGCTTTAATTGATAAACGAGGGACTTAGCGGCCCAAAACATCGCGACGCAGCTCGACAGCTGGCCGGTGTTAAAACCGCTAATGACAAACTAAAAAAACCAAATGAGCGCTGGTCAACCTAGATTAGCGCTTTTTTTAAAAAAACCATTTGACACCAGCTTATAATTACGATAAATTAACTTTAGTACCTTACAATGTTATCCCTTTTTCACGAATCGCAATAATGTAAGACGCTCCAGCGCCTAGGCGCCCCGCTCTTTGCAGCACCTTTTAGGTGCTTACGTAAAAATCCATTTTTACTTTTTCTAAAACTGCAAGTTTATGAAAAAAACAAATTCATTTTTTTCGGCTTTTTTTTGTGTGGCTTTCACCGATTTTTTAACAGTAGTCATTTCCAACGATTAACCCACTGCTTTTGGTGCGTTGCTCTTAGCGAGCAGAGTCGTTCCAGGCCCCTCTTTGAAATAAAGAAGGGCTTGTTTTTTTATCTTTGCCCCTCAACCTTAAAAATGTTAGAATTAAAGCATGTCTAAAATAAAGCCAAAATTAATGATTATCGACGGGAATGCCCTGATTCACCGTAGTTTTCACGCTATTCCCCCGACTCTACGCACGAAAGATGGAGTTTTGATAAATGCTGTTTATGGATTTACTTCATTCTTACTCAAGGCATTAAACGAATTTCATCCGGAATTTGTTGTTTTAACATTAGATAAATCTGGACCGACCTTTCGACATATCGAGTATACGGAATATAAAGCAACGAGGGTTAAGGCGCCGGATGAATTATATGAACAAATTCCTTATGTTAAGCGAGTCGCCGAAGCCTTTAGTATTCCGATTTTTGAACTGAGCGGTTTTGAGGCCGATGATTTAATTGGAACAATTTGTAAACAAACTAACATAGAAAAGAACTTGGAAAAAATCATCATTACCGGCGATATGGATACGCTCCAGCTTATCGACGAGAAAAATAAGGTTTATACGATGAGCCGCGGGCTTTCTGATAGTGTTATTTATGACGATTTAAAAGTTAAAGAAAGATACGGCTTAGTACCTGCCCAAATTATTGACTACAAAGCTTTACGCGGTGACCCCGGTGATAATATTCCTGGTGTTAGAGGAATCGGCGAGAAAACAGCCGTGGAACTTTTAAATGAATTTGAAAACTTGGAGAATCTTTATCAGGCAGTAAAAAAAGATGACAAAAAAATAAGGCCAAGAATTTTAGAACTTTTAAAAGAATCAGAGGCTAATGCTTTTTTAAGTCAAAAACTAGCAACAATTGATCAAGACGCGCCAATTAAATTTAAATTAAACGATGCCGTCTTCTCTTCTTTTAAGCTTGAAAAAGTTATTAACCTTTTTAGCGAACTGGAATTCCGCTCCTTACTAGAAAAAGTTAAAATTTTACGCGACAAATTAGACAAAACTCATAAAAATAGTTCGATTGAAGATGAAACTAAACCTAAAGAAAATAGATTTGAACGGAGTCGTAAAGAATTTGCTTATAAATTAATTGATAGCGATAAAGAGTTTTTATCTTTTCTAAAATTATTAAAATCACAAAAATCTTTTGCTCTTAAAACAGCGATTTCCTCTCCTGACTTAATGACCGCTAAACTATATGGCATCGGTTTTTCTTTTAAAGACGGCGAAGCCTATTTTATTTTAATAAACGACAAAAAATTAAAGGACTTAAAAGAAATTCTAGAAAATAATAAAGTTAAAAAATTTGGACATAATCTTAAAGCTGATTGGCGTATCTTAAATAATTATAAAATTAACTTAAGCGGCCTTGATTTCGATATTATGATTGCTTCATACCTTCTAAATCCTGGGGAACGCCAAAACAGCCTTGATTCCCTGGCTTTTTCTGAACTTGGTTTTGAAAAAATAAGTCAAAAAGACGTCAACTTAATTCAAGGGGAACAATTAAGCTTAGACTTTAAAGAATTTAACCCGGAAAAATTAAGCCTTTCTGTCTGTGAGGATGTTGATTTTAGTCGTCGCCTGGTCAAAATTTTAAATAAAAAGTTAGAAAAAGAAAATCTAGTTGAACTTTTCAATAAAATCGAAATACCTCTTATTCCAATTCTCGGACAGATGGAAAATAACGGCATAAAAATAAACCGCGCGCCCTTAGAGAAACTTTCAAAAGAAGTAGAAAAAAAATTAGCTACTCTTGAAAAAGAAATTCATAAACTAGCTAAAGAAGATTTTAATATAAACTCGACCAAACAATTAAAAGAGATACTCTTTGAAAAATTAAAAATTTCTACCGACAATATTAAAAAAACTAAAACCGGATTTTCAACAGCTGAAGATGAATTAATCAAACTACAAGAGGCTCATCCGATTATTCCTCTTCTCCAAGAATATCGAGAACTAAATAAATTGTTTAGCACCTATTTGAATGCTCTGCCAAAGATGATTAATCCGAAAACGGGGAAAATTCATACTAATTTTAATCAAACCGTAACCGCAACCGGACGCCTTTCCTCAACCGAGCCTAATTTGCAAAATATTCCGGCCAGAACGGAGGAAGGAAAGAAAATAAGAACTGCCTTTATTGCTGATTCGGGCTATAAATTAATTGGTTTTGATTATTCGCAAATTGAACTCCGTCTCGCCGCCCATATGTCGGGCGACAAGAAGATGATTGAAGCGTTTAAAAATAATGAAGATATTCATCGCGCCACGGCGGCGGAAATTAATAATATTTCTCTTGGCGAAGTAACGAGCAAATTACGTAGTGAAGCCAAGGCGACAAACTTTGGCATTCTCTATGGTCAAGGAGCGCACGGCTTAAGCCAAAATGCCGGTATTCCCTATTGGCAAGCGAGTGAATTCATTAAAAAATATTTCGGAGTTTACCCGAGCGTCAAAAAGATGATTGATAGTTCAATCAAGTGTGCAAAAGAAAGCGGCTATGCCGTAACCTTATTCGGGCGCAAAAGAAATTTACCGGAAATTAATTCCAATATTCCGATGCTCAAAAAAAGCGCTGAGCGGATGGCGATTAATACCCCCCTTCAAGGCACGGCGGCTGACTTGATTAAAATGGCAATGATAAAAGTCGGAGAACTTATCGCCGGAAAAGAAGCGGAAATAAGAATGATTTTGCAAATTCATGATGAATTGATTTTCGAAGTCAAAAATGATAAAGTTGAAAGCTATCAAAAACAAATCAAAGAAATTATGCAAGAAGTGATAAAATTAAAAGTGCCGATTACCGTTGATGAGAATACTGGGAATAATTGGGGAGAATTAAAATAATTTTTTATTATGATAAAAAAAATTAAAGGTCAAACGAAAAAAACATTGGGAAACAACAAGGCAAAAATTGCTCTTCTAGGCCTTGGCTTAGACAACTTAGCTCTTTTGAATTTATTTGATAAAAATAATGCTCCAACAGAAATTACTATTTGCGATAAACGAGAGAAAAAATATCTACCAAAACTAAATTTGCAAAATCTGAAAATAAATTATCAATTAGAAGAATCTTTTAATAAAAACCTAGACAAATTTTCTCTCCTTTTTCGTTCTCCCGGTTGGCCGCTTAATTGTCCTGGAATTCAAGACGCTTTAAAAAAAGGTATAACAAAAATAAGTAGCCCCCTTAATCTATTCTTCTCACTTTGCCCCTCAAAGAATATTATTGGCATAACCGGAACTAAAGGAAAAGGAACGACTGCGACTTTAATTTACAAAATTCTATTAGCCAATAAAAAGAGATCGGGTCGAAATGTTTTTCTAGGCGGAAATATTGGCGTTTCCCCGCTCTCGTTTCTATCTAAAATAAAACCTAATGATTATATTGTCTTAGAATTATCGAGTTTTCAACTTGAAGATTTAAAATATTCGCCATATATCTCAGTTATTACCAATCTATTTAACGAGCATCTCGCTCCGGCCGATCCGAATAATCCGAATTTCCATTCTTCGCTTAAAAACTATTGGCAAGCTAAACTAACTATTGCCAGAGGAAAAGAAAACAAATATTTTATCGTTAATCCGTCTTTAAAACCATATTTAAAAGAACAAAAACTTCCCGGGAAAACAATATACTTTAAAAATTCCGCTCTGAAGCCCCGGAACACAAAATTAATTGGTAATTATAATCAAGAAAACATTGGAGCCGCGGTTGAGGTCGTCGAATTGCTCAAAGTAAATAAAAAAATATACGAAAAAGTAATCGCTGATTTTAAAAACCTTGAACATCGCTTAGAATTTGTTAAAAATATAAATGGCGTTCAATATTTTGATAATAGTTTCTCAACTACTCCAGAAAGTACGGTCTTAGATTTAAAATCATTTAAAGAGCCAATAATTCAAATTGCCGGCGGTGCCGACAAAGGAGCAAATTTTAAAATTCTCGCCAAGACGATAAAACAAAAAGTTTCTTTTTTAATTCTTCTGCCGGGGTTAGGTTCAAATAAAATAAAAAATGAACTTAAAAAAATTAATTTTCCGAACCAAAAATTAATTTTAGCAAAAGATATGGCTAGCGCCGTAAAAATTGCCAAGACAAAAGCGAACCCCAGAGATATTGTTCTTCTCTCAACCGCCTGTGCTAGTTTTGGAATATTTAAAAATTATAAAGAACGAGGCGATCTATTCAAAAAATATGTCCGAGAAAAAAAGTAATTCCTTGGCCGCAAAAAAACATATCGGCGCTTTAAAAACCGAAGCGTCTGAACCGAAAAATATTATCGGCGTTTTTGACTCCGGTCTCGGCGGGCTGACGGTTTTAAAAGACTTATTGGATAAACTTCCGCAATATAATTATATCTATCTCGGCGATAATGCCCGCGTTCCTTATGGCGAAAAGTCTCAAGAAACTATTTATAACTTTAGTCTGGAAGCCGTTGATTATCTATTTTCTCACGGCGCTAATCTTATCATTATTGCCTGTAATACCGCTTCTTCACAAGCACTAAGAAAGCTACAACAAAAATATTTACCAAAACATTACCCAAATAGACGAATCCTTGGCGTTATTCTCCCACTCGTAGAAGAATTAATAAATAAAAACCATAAAAAAATCGGCATTATTGGCACAAAAGCGACAATCAACTCAAAGGCTTATGAAATAGAACTTCATAAATTAAACCCTGAATTAAAAGTGGAGAATATGAGCGCCCCTCTGCTTGTTCCGCTTATTGAAGAAGGCTGGGCGAAAAAACCAGAAACAAGAATGATTTTAAAAAAATATTTAAAACCACTCAAAACCAAACAAATAGATGCGCTCATTCTTGGTTGCACGCATTATCCATTTTTATACGAAGAAATAAAGAAAGCCATGGGTCGTCGAATTTCCGTCCCTCACCCCGGAAAAATTATCGCCCAGAGTTTGGAGAAATATTTACAGCGTCATCCTGAGCTGGGATTAAAACCAGAGAAAAATCCCGACTACCGATTTTTAAGCACCGACGAACCCGCATTATTTAAAGAACTAGGTGAAAAGTTCTTGGGTCAAAAAATGGCTAAAATTGAAAAAGTAAAAATTTCTAAAATATAAAGACACAAATTAATTTAAATTAAAATATTCCATGATTATTTTTCTCTACGGCGCCGATTCTTTCAGATCAAAACGAATGCTCGGTGAAATGAAAAAAAAATTTGCATTAGACGTTGATCCCAACGCTCAGAGCATTAGCGTACTGGACGGACAATCGACAAATTTAAAAGAAATTAACGATAAAATAAATACCGGTTCCCTTTTTGTTAAAAAAAGATTAATTATTATTGAAAATATTTTTAAAAATAAAAATACCAAGCTATTTTCCGAATTAAGCGAATACCTGAAAAAATTTGAAAATTCCGAAGAAATTGTTTTAATTTTTTGGGAAGAAGATTTGGGGAAATCCGATAAATCCTTGAAGATTGACTCTAAAAAACTATTCGCTATTTTAAATAAGCAAAAATTTGCTCAAGAATTTGTCCCACTGACGAATAATCAACTTTTAAGCTTCATTAAAAAAGAGGCGGAGCTATACAATAAGAAAATTGAAATCTCAGCCGGCTTAGAACTAATTAATTTAACCAATAACGATCTTTGGCAAATCACTCGAGAGATGAGAAAACTTTCTTTTCATAGTGACAAAGAAATAATCTCTTTGAAAGATGTTCAAGAAATGGTTGTCGGCTCCTATAATGAAGATATTTTTGCACTTACCGACGCCATTAGCGCTAAAAATAAAAGCCTAACAATCAGATTACTTGAAGAACAATATTCGGCCGGATTAACCGATGAATATTTATTAACAATGCTTATTCGTCAATTTAAAATATTATTGCAATTAAGAGAGGCCTTGGACACAAAATTAGCGCCCGGAGGATTAGCCTCCAAACTAAAACTACATCCTTATATCATTAAAAAAGGCTTATTCCAAACTAAAAATTTTAGTTCCCTAACTTTAAAAAATTATTTAAACAGACTAATTCATCTTGATTTCTTAAATAAAAACGGTTTAGCTGATATAAAAACTGAATTAACCGTTTTTATTTCCGAACTTTAGTCTCTTTTTCTAAATTTCTCGCCCTTGCCTTTTTATTTAATATTTGTTATATTTTTACTCAGAATTTTAAAAGTTAGAAATCCGATTTTTTTGTTTATAAAATCGGGCAATTAGCTCAGTTGGTTAGAGCGCAACACTGATAATGTTGAGGTCGGAGGTTCGAATCCTCCATTGCCCACCTTGACTCGCCGAAGCTTTAGCGAAGGCGGTCCTCGGCTCGCTGAAGCACACAGTGCGTAAGCGGTCATTAAAATATATTATAGCGGGATAGAGCAGTTGGCAGCTCGCCAGGCCCATAACCTGGAGGTCGTCGGTTCGAGTCCGACTCCCGCAACAGTTTTTAACAAAAAGCTAACGATGCCTCGGTAGCTCAGTGGTAGAGCAAAGGACTGAAAATCCTTGTGTCGTCAGTTCGATTCTGACCCGGGGCACATAGAAACAAAATAAAATTAAATCCATATTATACGACCCACCGAGGGTTTAATTTTTATAAACGGGGTGTGGCCCAGTTGGTCTAAGGCGTCTGGTTTGGGACCAGAAGATCGAGAGTTCGAATCTCTCCACCCCGACAAAGAAAAACGAATATTTAATTATTCGTTTTTTTATTTTAAAATTAATTTTAACTCTAATTTATTTTTGTACTTCAACTTTTTTATTTTCAACAACAACTTTTTTGTTCCCAAAACTTGCAACAACCTTTTGAAATCCAAGGCCAAGTGCCAAAAAGATTGCTAAATATAATATTGTCGAAAGCCAAGCTGGCAGATATTTATATAAGAAATCATAACGATATAGAATCGGCCAATGCCATAAATAGATTTCATAAGAATAAATGCCAAAGATATATAAAAATTTAAAATCTATTTTTTTCAAAATAAAAATTAAAGTTAAAGCAAGCGTAGAAATTATGCTCATTAATTCTTCTTTCCTGGCACCCTCTCCTATGCCGGGATGCATAACACTATAAGCAAAAAATCCCAACAAAACTAAAATCGAAAAATAATAAACTAAATTACGGGCTATCGGTTTTATCGATTGTAATTTTTCTTTTACTTTTTCAAATCTAATATTAGTCATTAGCCAAGCAAACAAAACTCCTAAAGGAAAAGCAACTATATGAACCTTGTACAAATGCAAAACATTATCAAGAAATGGCGGTTTAAAATAAATAACGGCATACGCGGCAAGATATAAAAGAATCGCGGAAAACCACGGCCTTTTTTTAGAAAAAAAGAGAGGAAATAATAAATAGAAACCAAGAATGAAAGTTAAATACCATAAGGGCGAATTAATATCATTATATAAATCAGCCCGAGTAATTATTCCGAACATTGCTTTGCCAATATACCCCCAGGAATAACTAAGATTTAAAACAAAAAAATCTAAAATAAAAAAAATGACGAGCATCGGCCAGAGCGGAATGAATAATTTAACCAACCGTTTCTTATAAAATTGCCAAACACTTAATTTATTTTTTAAACTACTAATCGTTAGCCCATAACCTGATAAAAATAAAAATAAATTAACTCCGACTCCAGCCATCGTTGAAAGCGGCCAAAGGAAGCGATGATCATCAACCAAAAAATAACCAATATGAGATAAGACAATCATTAAAATAGCCAAACCTTTTAACTCTTGTGTCTTATTAATTGAAAGCGAACCAAAATCTGTTCCTTTCTTGAGCATTAAAAGCCAAACTAAAAAAAAGAAAACACTAAAAATAATAGTCTGCGAAATTGGATTATTTATTAATACCATCATAAATTATTTCCGCCCAAATTTTATAACCAACCGCTGACGGATGAAATAAATCTCGGGAATAGTGAGGACCGTCTTGTTTAAATAAAGACTCGGTCGGCGTATATAAATCAATATATTGTATCTTGAATTCTTCGGACAATTTTTTGATTATTTTATTAAATCTTTTTGTGCGGATATCAAAAACATAGTTATGCGGAAAAAGAATTAAAGACTTGGATCCGATATAAGGAATATTGATAGCGTAAACGCGCGCCTTCGTCTCCTGCGCTAAGCGCTGTAAAATTTGCGCATACTCTTTTTCAAATTCAGTCTCAGAAATTTTATTATGAACATCATTAACGCCAATTAATAAGGTGACAATATCTGGATTTTCTGAAATGGCAGATGGCAAAAGACCATTAAGAAGGCCAAGCGTTCGAGCACCAGGAACGGAATAATCTATTAAACTAACCTGTTTACTTTCTAAGGATAACTGAGTTGCTAAAAGATAGGGGTATGACTCGTTATAAGTATCTGTCCCAACCCCAGAGCTAAGACTATCGCCTAGCGCAACATAAACAGCTTTTTCGGTCGAATCTTGATTACCCAGAGAATAAACACGCTCCTTGTCCACTGATTTTAAGTTAGCCATGGCAATAGTGTCGTAAATATGAGAATAAGTTCTATTTAAATACAAAAAAACAAGCAACCCAAGGGCCCAGACCAACAGAATAAAAAAGATAATTATTTTTCGCCTATTTTTTGCCATATTCTACTAGTATACAATAAAATTCTAAATTTCGCACATTACCAAGAGGCTATGCGGTGATTTCACAATATGGGCTTGATTTTTATTTAGTATTATGTTAGCATTTGAGTACTTTTAATTAAATAATAACAAGAATTTGCTATGCCAAATAAGAAATCGGCCATCAAAGAATTACGTAAAAACGTAAAAAGGAACGCCGCTAACAAAAAAGTATCCAACAAACTTAAAGATCTAGTCAAAATAACTACTAAACAAGTTATCGCCGCAGATAAAAAAGTTAAAGAAGATTACACAAAAACTATTCAAGCAATCGATAAAGCAGTTAAAAAAGGAATTATCAAGAAGAATACTGCCAATCGCAAGAAGTCTAAATTAACCAAAAAAGTTAACACTTTGAAATAAGTGTCTTATTTATAATTACACTCGTTCTTGGATGCGGCTTTTTAAACCGTTTCTCGGATTG
>Ga0265297_10007742_pt1 | contig 14729 bp, 9 predicted proteins | sample Munlanlwell13791_FD_192502 | JGI IMG/M metagenome (GOLD analysis project Ga0265297, IMG submission 192502) | Leachate microbial communities from a municipal landfill in Southern Ontario, Canada - Leachate well 137-91 | ecosystem: Engineered > Solid waste > Landfill > Unclassified | place... | reverse complement strand
ACGCCCAGTCCAGCCTGTCCGACATCATCAAGACCACCGACAAGGCGGTCTTGCGTCGAGCGGCGGCGCTGATCTCGAACTGGAAGAACGCCCTGCTGACCCCGGAAGGGGCGGAAAAAATGGCCGAAAACGAGGCCGAGGCCCAGGTCGTGCGCGCCTACCATTCCTACCAGGCCACCCTGAAGGCCTATCAGGCGATGGACTTCGACGATCTGATCCGACTGCCGGTCGAGCTGTTACGGGCCGACGACGAGGTGCGGGCGCGTTGGCAGGGGCGTTTGCGCTACCTGCTGGTGGATGAATACCAGGACACCAACGGCGCTCAGTACGAACTCATGAGGCTCCTGTCCGGCAGCATGGGCCGCTTCACCGCCGTGGGCGACGACGACCAGGCCATCTACGCCTGGCGCGGCGCCGACGTGGAGAACCTGCGCCGCCTGGGCGAGGATTATCCGACCCTGAAACTGATCCCGCTGACCCAGAACTACCGCTCCAGTCGACGCATCCTGGAGGCCGCCAACCGGGTCATCCGGCACAACAGCCGGCTGACCGACAAGAACCTGTGGAGCGAGCTCGGCCACGGCGACCCGATCCAGGTGGTGGACTGCAAGGACGACCGGCACGAGGCCGAGACCGTCGCGGTGCGCATCGACGCGCACCGGTTCCAGAGCCGCGGCCGCTTCGCCGACTATGCCGTGCTCTATCGCGGCAACCACCAGGCCAGGGTGATCGAGGAGGCATTCCGGGCCGCGAAGATCCCCTACCTGCTCTCGGGCGGGCAGTCCTTCTTCGACCGCGCCGAGATCAAGGACATCACCGCCTACCTGCGCCTGATCGCCAACCCGGACGACGACCCCGCCTTCATCCGGGCTGCCACCACGCCGCGCCGGGGCATCGGCCCGACCACCCTGGAGCGCCTCGGCCATTACGCCGCCGAACGCCATGTCAGCCTGTTCGCCGCGCTGTTCGAGGAGGGCGCCAAGGCGGCCCTGCCAGGCAAGCAGTTGCACCCCCTGCAGGAATTCGGCGAATTCATCAACCGCCTGGCCTTCAACGCCGAGCGCGAACCGGCCGGCGCGGTACTCGACGACCTGCTCGGGGCGATCCGCTACGAAACCTGGCTGTACGACTCGGAAGACGAGCGCGCAGCCCGCAGCAAGTGGGAAAACGTGCGCGAGTTCGTCGATTGGCTGACCCGCAAGGGCGCGGACGAGGGCAAGACCCTGATCGAACTCGCCCAGACCGTCGCCCTGATGAGCCTGCTCGAAGGCCGCGACGAGGACGAGGTCGATGCCGTCCGCCTGTCCACCCTGCACGCCGCCAAGGGGCTGGAATATCCGCACGTGTTCCTGGTCGGCGTCGAGGAGGAAATCCTGCCGCACCGCGAATGCCTGGAGGGCAACCGGCTGGAGGAGGAGCGCCGGCTGATGTACGTCGGCATCACCCGTGCCCAGCGCGGCCTCACCCTGACCTGGTGCAAGCGGCGCAAGCGTGGCCAGGAATGGCTGCCCTGCGCACCCTCGCGCTTCCTGGCCGAACTGGCGGACGGCGATACCCAGCGTACCGGCGAGACCCTCGCGCCCGAGGACGCCAAGGCCGCCGGCAAGCGTCGGCTGGCCGACCTGAAGGCCATGCTGGGCGGCTGAGCGGGCAATAAAAAAGGCGCGACCGCAGTCGCGCCTTTTTTGTCGCAGCGAGCCGGCTTACTTCTTGGCAAGCGTGGTCTTGGCCTCGTTCACCATGAAGTCGACCGCCGCCTTGGCCTCGGCATCGGTCAGCTTGTCGTTGCCGCCCCTGGCCGGACCGCCGAAGGTGCCGTTGATGGCGGCGCCGTACAGGTAGTCCTTGCCCTGCTTGATCAGGCCGGCCCAGGCCGGATCGGTCAGCTTCTGGGCGCCTGTCATGCCGGTGTCATGACAGGAGGCGCAGTTCTGGGCATAGACCATCTTGCCGCGCGCCAGATCGGCGGCGCTCGGCTCGACTTCCTTCTTCAGTGTGGCCTCGAACTTGGCGCCGGCGGCATTGGCCATGTAGACCATGGCACGGGCGACTTCCATATCGGTCAGGTCGGGTTCGCCGCCGCGTGCCGGCATCTTGCGGATGCCGGTGAGGGCATGCAGGAGCAGGGTGTCATAGCCCTGGGCAAGACGCTTGGACCAGGCGGCGGCCTCCTTGAACTTGGGCGAGCCGAGCGCGCCGGAGCCGTGGCAGGCAGCGCAAATGTCGGTGTAGACCTGCTCGCCGGTCAGGTCGACGTGCGGTTTGCTCGGGTCGATGGCCACGGACATGCCGACCGATTGGATGCGCGCACGTACCGCCTTGTCGCTGGCGTCGGCCGGGTCGTCATCGGTCTGCCTGGCCTGAATGCCGACCACCAGACCGACAATCAGAATAATGGTCAGCAGCGGCGCCGCCAGACCGCCCAGCAACGCGAGCAAGAAATCCTTGACGGTGGTGGGGGTCATTTCGTGGTGATCAGTCATTTCTATTATCCTTTGCAGCGGGATTGCAAAACCGGCGCATTATAGAAGTAAAACAATGCCAGCAGGAAGGTGTATATGGTATCCTTCGCGCCCTTTCAGGGCTTGGCAGACCGATAGTCATAGGTCCGGTTGTTGCCGTTTACTGCCCTTACGCGCCCGTAGCTCAGCTGGATAGAGTACTGCCCTCCGAAGGCAGGGGTCGGACGTTCGAATCGTCTCGGGCGCGCCAGTTAATTCAATCGGCCAAGCCGCCTAATCGACGCTTCCGGCAGCGGAAGCGTCAGGTGGCTGACTGATGGCCGATGCCTGACGACGGCCTAGTGGATTGCCGGATCGGCCACCTTCTTACTTCGCCGGGCATGGCGCCGGATGAGTTTGATCAAAACATCCGGGTCGAGCGGCTTGGCGATATGGTCGATCATACCGGATTGCAGGCAGGCGGCCTTTTCTTCCGCCAGGGCGTGGGCCGTCTGGCCGATGATGGCCAGGCCAGGGGCGATTTCCAGGATACGGCGGGTGGCTGCGTGACCATCCATTTCCGGCATCTGGATATCCATCAGGACGATGTCGAAGAACTCGGCCCCTCGTTGCGCGACTTGTGCCACGGCCTCCCGGCCATTGCCGACCAGGGTGACTTGGGCGCCATGGCCGGCCAGCAGGTCCTGGATCACTTCCTGATTGATCTCGTTGTCCTCGCTGACCAGGATGTTCAGGCCGGCCAAGGGCAGGTCTTCGTTGTCACCGGTGACCTCTGTGGCTACCGGCTCGACCAGCTTGGCCGCCACGCAGGGCAGGCGGATCTCGAACCGGCTGCCCTTGCCGGGCGTGCTTTCGACCTGGATATCGCCGGCCATCTGTTGCAGCAGCCGATGGGTGATGGCCAGGCCCAGGCCGGTGCCGCCGAAGCGGCGGGTGGTGGAACCGTCGGCCTGTTCGAACGGGTGGTATAGCCGCTCGATCTGCTCCGGCGTCATGCCGACTCCGGTGTCCGTGATCGTGAAAACCAGGCTGTCGCCCTCGTGCCGGATGGCCAGGGTGACGCTGCCGGTTTCGGTGAACTTGATGGCGTTGGCCAGCAGGTTCATCAGGATCTGGCCCAGGCGCAGAGGGTCGCCCAGGCAGACCCTGGGCAGGTCCGGCGCCTTGTGGATACGGAAGGCCAGGTTCTTGGCCTGGGCGCGTGCCTGCATCATGTCGGCGACATCGCGCAGTACCGCGACCAGCTCCATGGGCACGGCATCGATCCTGAGCTTGCCGGCCTCGATCTTCGAGAAGTCGAGGATGTCGTTGACGATGCCCAGGAGAAGTTTGCCGGATTGGATGATCTTGGCGAAGGTCTCGCCGGTCTTGCCCGGTCCGGCATGGTCGCGCAGGCCGATCTGGGCGAGACCGAGTACCCCGTTCAGCGGGGTGCGGATCTCATGGCTCATGTTGGCCAGGAATTCGCTCTTCACCCGTGCCAGCCGCTCGGCCTCGGCCAGGGCCTGGTCGCGCGCGGCATCCAGCGCCTTGCGCTCGCGGATGTCGATGAAGCTGACCACGGCGCCGACGATACTGCCGTCCTTGGTCATCGGCTGGGCGGCAGTGGCCACCGGCAGCGGCGTGCCGTCGGCGCACCAGAACAGGTCGTCGTTGTTGCGCACGGCTTCGCCTGAATTCAGTGTCGCCAGCATCGGGCAGGTCTCGGCCTGGAAGGCCGTGCCGTCGGCGTGGCTGTGGTGCAGGGTGGCATGGACCGGTCGGCCGACCAGGGCGGCAGGCTCATAGCCGAGCAGGTGGCTGGCAGCCGGATTGACGAAGATGATGCGCCCCGAGATATCGATGCCGTAGAGACCGTTGGCACTGGCGTCCAGGATCAGGCGGCTCATCTGTTCGGCCTCTTCCAGCGCCGTTGTCCGTTGCGCCACCAGTTCCTCCAGGTGGTGCCGGTATTGCTCCAGCTCGGCTTCGAGGCGCTGGCGTTCCCCAATGTCCTGGAAGACCACCACGGCCCCAACCGTATTGCCTTGCTCGCGTAATTGCGCGGTATGGTATTCGACCTGGAAATGGCTGCCGTCCTTGCGCCAGAAGGTGTCGCACGCCACGTGCCGGGTGACGCCGTCGAGCAGGGTTTTTTGGGTAGGGCATTCCTCCGGCGGGAAGGGGCGCCCGTCAGTGTGGGTATGGTGGGTCATGGCATGGATGGACTTGCCGATCAGGTCTTCCGCCGCGTAGCCCAGCAGGGCCAGCGCCACCGGATTGATGAAGGTGGTGCGGCCCTGGCTGTCGACACCGAAGATGCCCTCGGCCATCGACTCCAGCAGCAACTGGTTGTGTCGCCCCAGGCGATCGGCCTGGTTGAGCGCGATCTGGGTGCGCTCGAGCGCAACACGCAGGCTGTACGAGCGTTCGAGATGGAAGATGCGCAGTATGTAGGCTACGGAAAACGCCAGCGCAATGGCGCAGGCGGCGCGGAACAATTGCACCGGGATGCCGGTGGCGGCCAGGAAACTGTCCTGGTTGATCCAGGCCGCGGGCGCCCAGTCGGCACGCGGCACCACCAGGCCGCCCAGCACGGCATAGGCGACGAAGGCGAAACTGGCAAGCAGGCAGGCGCGCCGAACCGGGCGGAATTCGTCGGTCTCCAGCCTCGGCTGGATGCGGTTCTGGCAATAAAGCAGGAAACCGATGCCGGCGAGCAGCGAGGCCGGGAAGCCATACAGGTAGCGCGACCAGATGGTGAGGTTGAGCATGGGATCGGCGGCCCCCAGGCTGCCTGCCGCAATGATGGCGAGCAGAACGATGTGCGTGCGTCCGGAGAGGAGAAGGCGCAGGCGGCCGTCGGGCAGGGAAACGACTACGAGGCGGCGGCCGAACTCGTACAGCAGCAGATAGGAGACGAGCAGCAGGTACGGGCGCAGGGTGGCGAGGGTCTCGGTGTCGCCGCGTTCCACACGCCAGAGGTCGGTCCATTCCAGGGTGCCATGGACGAAGGCGAAGGCCGCCAGCCAGCGGCTCAGGGTGGCCAGTTCAAAGCGGCTGTCCTGCTTGGGCCAGATCGTCAGGACCAGTCCGAGGGCCAGGAAGGCGAGTCCGTAGATGAGAAAGATGACGTCCATGTCAGATCGCCAGACGTGCGCGGATATGGCGTAGCGTGTCCAGTGCGGGCTCGAAATCGAAGGACTCGATCTGGCGTTGCAGCGGTTCCGCGGCCTCCCCCAGGGCGCACTGCAGTTCGGGTGCGTTTTCCCGCATCAGGGCGATGGCACTGGCGTTCCCTTCCGCGAGCAGGGCCGCGAGACGGTCCAGGTGCGCTCCCAGCCGGGTGAGGTCGATGGCCGTGTCTGCCCCGGCGGCCGCGTTTGACGGCGCGGCGAGGACTTGGCGCACCGTTCTGGTGAAGACCTGCTGTGCCTGCTCGAACGATGCGATGCAGGCCTCGACGTCCGGCGCCGGGCGGCCTTGACTGAGGGCGGCATCAAGTTCCCGGGCGAGCGTTTCCAGTGTCTTGGCGCCGATGGTTCCGGTCGCGCCCTTGAGGGTGTGCGCCAGCCGCCTGGCCTGGGTGGCGTCGCCGGTGGCCAGGCAGTCGCGCAGGCGCGTCATGTCGTTCTCGTGATGCTCGATGAACAGGCGCAGCAAGGCGGCGTATTTCGCCGTGTTGCCGCGCGTCATGCGCAGACCGGCCTTAAGGTCCAGCCCGGGGATCGTGGCGAAGCGTGCCTGGTCGGCCCCGTCCGGTGTGGTCCGGGCGCTCTGGGCTGGTGCCTGCGGCCGTTTCGGCAGCCATTTCGCCAGGGCCGCGTAGAGTGCATCCGGGTCTACCGGTTTGCCGACATGGTCGTTCATGCCGGCTTCCAGGCAGAGTTGGCGATCCTCGCTGAAGGCATTGGCAGTCATCGCCAGGATCGGCACCTTGTCCTGACCGGGCAGGGCGCGAATCGCCCGGGTCGCCTCCAGGCCGTCCATCACCGGCATCTGGATGTCCATCAGGATCAGGTCATAAGGCTGCCGTTCGGTGGCCTGGAGGACCTTTTCGTAGGCCACGGCGCCGTTTTCCGCCAGGTCGGCGTCGAACCCGGCCGCGCGCAGCAATTCCAGGGCGACTTCCTGGTTGATCGGGTTGTCCTCGCACACCAGCAGGCGGGCGCCGCTGAAGTCGGCCGCCAGCCCGGACTCGGGAATCGCCTCGTCGGCAGTGTCCGGCACGGCGCCGGCATCGAACAGCGACATCACGTTGTTGTACAGCGTCGAGGGCGTCACCGGCTTGATCAGGACCGAATGGAAACCGGCGGCGTGAGCGGTATCGCGCAGATCCGGTTCGTCGTAGGCCGTCACCAGCAGGCGTTCAGGCGAGTGGGATAGCGGCATGGTCTGAAGCCGGCGTGCGGTTTCCATGCCGTCCAGGCCGGGCATGCGCCAGTCCAGCACCACCAGGTCATAGGGTGCCCCGGCCTGGTCGGCTGCCGCGATGCAGCTGAGCGCCTCCGCGCCCGATTCGACCGCATCGACCCGCAGTCCGAGCCCCTGCAACATGTCGGCCAGCACGGTGCGCGCCTCAGGGGCGTCATCGGCCAACAGGACGCGGCCCCCTTTCATGGCAACGTGCGCCATGCCGGAGACGGCGTGTTCAGCATGCGCCAGACGCGCGCTGAACCAGAACACGCTGCCTTGCCCCGGCTGGCTTTCGGCGCCGACCTTACCGCGCATCAATTCGGCCAGACGCTGGGTGATGGTGAGGCCGAGGCCGGTACCGCCGTAGCGACGGGAGGTGGAACTGTCCACCTGCTCGAAGGGCTGGAACAGACGCGCCAGGGCCTCCGCCGAGATGCCGATGCCGGTGTCGCGAACCTCGAAACGGATCAGCAACTCGGCGTCGTTTTCCTCGACCAGGGTCGCGCGCAGGGTGATGGAGCCGGCTTCGGTGAACTTGACCGCATTGCCGGCATAGTTGAGCAGGGCCTGGGTCAGCCGGGTGGGGTCGCCACGCAGCCAACGCGGCAGGTTGGGCGCCAGATCGACGACCAGTTCCAGGCCCTTGTCGCGGGCCTTGTCCAGGACCAGATTGGCGACGTTGCCGAGCAGACGGTCGAGGTCGAAGTCGACGCTCTCCAGGTTGAGTTTCCCGGCTTCGATCTTGGAGATGTCGAGCACATTGTTGATCACCGACAACAGGTGGTGGGCGGAGTCGGTGATCTTGCGCAGTTTGTCGACCTGATCAGGGCTGTGGTTGCCGAGCTGGAGCAAATGGGTGAGGCCGACGATGGCATTCATCGGGGTGCGGATTTCGTGGCTCATGTTGGCCAGGAAGAAGCTCTTGGCCCGATTGGCGGTCTCTGCCTCCAACTTGGCATCGACCAGTTGGCGGGTGCGTTCCTGAACCAGTTCCTCCAGGTTGTGGCGGTAGCGTTCCAGTTCCTCGCCGACGCGTTTTTTCTCGGTGATGTCCTCCTTCACCGCCACGTAGTGGGTGATGCGGCCGTCGGGCTGGCGGATCGGCGCGATGGTGGCCATTTCGTAGTAGATCTCGCCGTTCTTGTGTTTGTTGGCGAACTCGCCGCGCCATATCTCGCCCCGGGTCAGTTTCTGCCAGAGGTCGTGGTAGACGGCGCGCGGGGTCAGGCCGGATTTCAGGACGCCCGGGGTCAGGCCGATGGCCTCGTCGCGGCTGTAGCCGGAGGCCTGGACGAAGGCCTGGTTGACATATTCGATGCGGGCGTTGAGGTCGGTGATGACGATGCTGTTTGGGCTTTGTTCCACCGCGAGGGAAAGCTTGCGTAATTGCGCCTCGGCCAGTACCCGCTCGGTGACATCCTGAACCGTGCCGAATGAACGCAGCGGTTGGCCGTCTTCGGCGTAATGGGTCTCGCAGCGCTCGTGCACGTGCTTGATGCGCCCGCCCGGCAGCAGCAGGCGATGCACGATGTCATAGGGGATCCGCTCGGCGACGGATGCTTGGTAGGCCCGGTCCACCCGCTCGCGGTCGTCCGGGTGGATGGCCTCGACAAAGGCCGGGTAGGAGGCGCCGAAGCGGTCCGGATCGATCTCGAAGATGCGGTAGATTTCATCCGACCACCAGAGGTGGTTGCGTACCAGGTCCAGGTCCCAGCTGCCGATATGGGCCACGCGCTGGGCGTCGCGCAGGCGGGCCTCGCTGTGGCGCAAGGCCGTCTCCGCCGCCTTCTGGTCTTCCAGCATGCTGAGCAGGGCGAGGCGGGAGTCGTCGGCACGGGCCAGCAGCCCGGTCATCTCGGCCTGGGTGGCGCGCGCCACGTGCTCCGCGGCTTCGCGTTCGCGCTCGTTGGTCTCCAGGGCGGACAGCATGCGATTGAAGTCGTCGCCCAGGCGGCTGATCTCGTCCTTGCGCCGGAATTTGAGCCGGAATCCGCGTTCGCCCGCGGCGACCCGGTCGATGCCGTCGATCAGGCGGCGCAGTCCGTGGGTGAGGCCATGGGCGATGGCGAAGGCGAACAGGCCGCCCAGGACGATGCCGGCAAGGGTAAACAGGATGCCGTCGCGGCGGATGCGGCCGAGGTTGGCGGTGACCTCCTCGCGGCCCAGGCCGACCCGTGCCCAGCCGAGCAGCCGGCCGTTGCTCAGCACCGGCGCCGCCACGTCGATCAGCCGGTGATCGCCGGCCAGCAGCGTGAGCCGCGCCGGGAGGCCGATCAACTGGCGGCTGCGCGGGTCGGTCAGGTAAAGACCGATCCGGCTTGGATCGCTGTGCGCCAGCACCCGGCCGTCCGGGCCGACCAGCATGGCATAGTGCAGGTTGGGCTCGCTGGCTACCGAGCGGATTATCTCCTGGAGGCCGGCGACATCGTTCGCCATCACCCAGGAGGTGCTGCTCACCGCCAGCGTGTTGGCCAGGCCGTAGGCATGCTGCTGGCTGTTGCGTTCGAGGAATTCGCCCTGCTGGTAGACCTGGGTGATGACCAGCAAGCTCATCAACAGCGCCATCAGGGCGGCAAAGCCGGCGATCAGCTGCTGCCGGATGGAGATTTCGCGCAGATGTCTGGACAGGCTCTTCATCACGGGGTCAGGGTTGTTCCGGCAATCGCCGCACGGTCAGGCTGAAATGGGCGATGAAGTCACGCACCGGCTGGTAGGTGTTCTCGTCGGCCGGCTCGAAGCGCGACAGCGGCAGGCGTTCCAGCAGGGTGCGACCGGTCTCGCTTTGCTGCAGGCTGAACAGGGTGGCGGCGACCTTGGCGAGCAGTTCGGGCGGGAAATCGTCGCGCGCGACCAGGCCGTTGTTGGGCAGGGATGCGGTCTGCCATTGCACCTTGAGCTGACTGGCCTCGGCAGGGTGATCCTTCTGGAAGGCGATCCAGGGCGGCGGCCAAGTGGCGCCGGCGGCGCTGTCGCCCAGATAGACGTTCATGATCGAGGATTCCTGCGAGCCGACATAGCGTGCCTGATAGGCCCCGAACGGCAGGCCGTGTTCGAGCAGAAAGTGCTGCGGCAGCATGGTGGCGGCAAGTGCGGTCAGGGCGGGAAAGCTCACCACCTTGCCATTCAGGTCGGTGACCGCGCGGATGGGGCTGTCGCGGCGGACCAGGATGATGCCGCGGAAACGGTCGTCGTCGGCCATCTTGCCGAACACCCGGTAGCCGTGGCGCAGGGCGTTGATGGTCTGATAGGGATTGGGCAGCGCCAGATCGAACCGGCGGCCATACAGCTTCTTGTCGAATTCATCGTAGTTGCGCGAGGCCTCCAGGGTGAAGCGGGCCTCCGGTATGGCGGCGTTGAGGCGATCGACTATGGGGCCGTAGCTGGCAAACAGCCGTTCCGGATTGTGCAGCGGGTGCACCCCGAACAGGTATTCCTTGCGGTTCGACGCGCTTGGCGGATCCTGGTCGAACCCGGGCTGGTACACGGCCTGGTTTCGGTTGTCGCTGCAGCCGGACAGCATGAAGACGGTCGCCAGCAACCAGCCCGGCAGGTGCCGGCAGGAGGTCATGGCGGGTCTCCCTGTGTGCGGTCCTCCTGGGCGGCACGGCTGTCCACGCTGAGGTAGCGGGGCGCCTGACCATGCTCGGCGAGCAGGGCATTGACCTCTCGCTTGAGTTCCAGCAGGCGCAGCTCGCGCCCCAGGGTGGCATCCTGCCAGCGGCGCAACTCGGCGACCTGGGCGGTGAGTTGTTCCTGGTCCCGGTATGCGGCCGTGATGTCGCGGGCGATGCCGAGCACGCCGATGAGCAGGCCGTTGGCATCCCGCATCGGGGTCTTGATGGTTTCCAGCAGCGCCTTGTGGCCATCGTCGGCAAAGGTGACCCATTCCTGGTTTACGCTGGGCTCTTTGGCGAGCATGGCCTTGCGGTCATGTTCGCCAAAGAAATCCGCCTGTTCCCTGGTGACGAAGTCATAGTCGGTCTTGCCGACGATGTCGGTCTCGTGGGCGCCGAAAAAGCGCTCGAACGTCGGGTTGCAGGCGAGATAGACGCCTTCCGGGTCTTTCAGCCAGATCAGGTCGGGGACCGTGCTGACCAGGGTGCGCAGACGTAAGCGTTCCGCTTCCAGTGCGCGTTGCAGCCGCATCGCCTCGGTTACTTCGTAGGCAATGCCGGCACTGAGCATGGAACTGGCCGTCTCGTCGCCGCGGGAGGCCTGGCCGCGTAGCGCCAGCCAGTGTGTTTCGTCATGAGAACCGGGCACCCGGTATTCGGCCGTCCAATAGCGTGACTGAAATGGCTTGTTGGCCAACTGTTGTGCCAGCCAGTCCTTGAAATCGTTTGATGCCTGCCAGTCGCGCAGCCAGGCGTTCAGGGTGTCATTGCAGTTCATCTGGCCGCTGGCATGATCGTATTCCCAAGTGCCCACGCCGGTGGCTTCGAGCAGCCAGGCCAGCCGGGTCTCGGCGTCGGCCTGGGCGGTCGCCGGATCGGCCCGAAAGGATTGGGTGGCCTGGGCCATGATCTATCGGCCGGGGTCGTCGCCGTAGCGTTCGGCGATGGCCACGAACTCGTCAAAAACTTCGATGAAGGCATCGACCAGATCGGGGTCGAAGTGATGCCCGCGGTCGCCGATGATGATTTCGCGCGCCTGCTCGTATGACATGGGCGGTTTGTAGACGCGCCGTGAGATGAGGGCGTCGAACACGTCGGCCAGGGCCATGAGGCGGGCGGGCACCGGGATGGCGTCGCCGGCCAGGCCGTCCGGGTAGCCGTTGCCGTCCCATTTTTCGTGGTGCCAGTGGGCGATCTGCTTGGCGATGGCCAGGAATGCCACCGGCTTGATGGCATCATGCTCGGCCTGCTCGATCGCCTCGGAGCCCAGGCGCGCATGGGTCTTCATGATCTCCCATTCCTCGGGCGTGAGCTTGCCGGGCTTGAGCAGGATGTGGTCCGGGATGCCGACCTTGCCGATGTCGTGCAGTGGTGCCGATTTGGCCAGTTGCTCGATGTAATCGAGGCTGAGCAGTTCGGAAAAGCGCGGGTTCGTTTGCAGATGGGTGGCCAGGGCGTGGACATAGGACTGGGTGCGACGAATGTGGTTGCCGGTTTCGGGGTCGCGCGTTTCGGCCAGCCGTGCCAGGGCATGAATGCTGACATCCTGGATCAGCAGTATCTCGCTCAGGCGCGCGGCCACTTCGGCTTCCAGAACTTCGTTCTTGTTCTGCAGCCAGTCGCGCGCCTCTTTCAGTTCCAGTTGTGCCTTGACCCGGGCCAGCACGATGGGCGGCCGTATCGGCTTGGTGATGTAGTCGACGGCGCCGAGATCGAAACCGCGTTGCTCATCCTCCGTGGCGGTCATCGCGGTAACGAAGATGACCGGCACATCGGCCGTGGTGGGGCTGTCTCGAAGTTGGCCGAGGACGGCGTAGCCATCCATGTCGGGCATCATGACATCGAGCAGGATCAGGTCGGGTCTGGGCTCGGACTGTGCCAGCCGCAGGGCGCGCGGCCCTGAGTTGGCGACCAGCACCCGATACGAGGGCGACAGCAGTTCGGCCAGCACAGCCAGATTCTCCGGGGTGTCGTCCACCAGCAGCAGCGTGGCAGTCCGGGTGTCGTCGAGGCGAGGGGTAACGGGTATAGGCAGCATATATATAAGGATATAGCTCTCAAGTTAGCTATTAACGGCGGGCGCCGGGAAAACTGTTGCCGATTGGCGGTCGGCAGCCGGGCAGTGTATCGGGAATTCGGGCGGGTTTTTATGCCGTGCGCCACAGTCAAACGGCCGTGGGTAGATGTGCTCAGGCCGTTTCAATGCGGCGCTGTCCGACCATCGCATAGTGCGGGTCATTGGCCACACCTGGCGCCTCCGGACCGGCCGGCTGCGCGTTATTCTTGATAAACAACTTTAAGTACGGCGTGTAGTGCGTTAATTAGGATTGAATAGTCATTTCTACTGCTCATCGTAAGTCCTTGTTGTCATTAAAAAAATCGACATTTCTCGCTTGACTGGCGCGCTTTTGTATCTCTATAGTGAGCGCGAGTGGGAGTTTGTGGAGGATTGTGGGGTTTGGTGGAGAAGCTGGGCCCCCGGGGACAACAATGTTTAGAGGTGCGACGCCAATAGCGCTGGACGGCAAAGGCCGTCTGGCGATTCCGACCAAATACCGCGACATGCTGATGCAGCGTTGCGGCGGCCGGCTCGTGCTGACGCTGGACCCGAGTTCCTGCCTGCTGTTGTACCCCTTCCCGGAATGGGAACCCATCGAGCAAAAGCTCAACGCCCTGCCCAGTTTCGATCCCCTCAGCCGGCAGATGCAACGCCTGCTGGTCGGCTCGGCGACCGACCTGGACATGGATGGCACCGGCCGCATCCTGCTGCCGTCGCTGCTGCGCGAACGCGCCCGCCTGGAACGGGATGTGGTGCTGATCGGTCAGGGCAACAAATTCGAGATCTGGAGCGCTGCCGCCTGGCAGGCCCAGTGCGATGCCGTGATCGACCTGCCGGCACAGCTGGACGAGGCCATGCGCAAGGGCGAAGTCCCGGATGGCCTGAAGGGCTTCTCCCTGTGAGCGCCCTTGCCATGGCAGAAACGGGTGAGGCTCACGTCACGGTGCTGCTGGATGAAGCGGTGCAAGGGCTGAACGTGCAGCCGGACGGCGTCTATGTCGATGCTACCTTCGGCCGCGGCGGTCACAGCCGGGCGATCCTGGCCCGGCTGGGCGAGTCCGGCCGCCTGCTGGCCCTGGATCGGGACATGGAAGCGGTCGCGGCCGGCCGTGCCTGGCACGATGCCCGGTTCTCCGTCGCCCATGCGCCGTTCAGCCGTCTGGCCGAAGTGGTACGGGACAACGGCGTCGAGGTGGCGGACGGCATCCTGTTCGATCTGGGCATATCGAGCCCGCAGATCGATACGCCCGAACGCGGATTCAGTTTCCGCCATCAGGCTCCGCTCGATATGCGGATGGACACCAGCCATGGCGTCAGCGCGGCGGATTGGCTCAACCAGGCACCCGAAGAAGAGATTGCCCGGGTAGTGAGGGAATATGGCGAAGAGCGGTTTGCTAAGTCGGTTGCAAGGGCGATTGTCGCGGCACGCGCGCTCCAGCCGATCACCACGACCCGCAGGCTTGCGGAAATTGTCGCCGGAGCGGTACGTACCCGCGAGCGTGGCCAGGACCCGGCCACGCGCACCTTTCAGGCTGTGCGGATTCACGTTAACCGCGAGCTTGAAGAACTCGCCGAGGCGTTGCCGCGTGCGGTCGACCTGCTGCGGCCGGGTGGGCGTCTGGCGGTAATCAGCTTCCATTCCCTGGAAGACCGGATCGTCAAGCGGTTCATGCGCGGTGAGGCCAAGGGCGAGGAACTGCCGCCCGAGATACCCGTGCCGGCCAGCCAAGTCCCGGAGGGGCGCTTGCGCCTGGTCGGTCGAGCCATCCGGCCGTCGGCGGCCGAGGTTGCCCGCAATCCGCGTGCCCGTAGCGCCGTGCTGAGGATCGCCGAGCGAACCGCCGCACCAGCCAAGGAGGGGGCATGTTCAGGTTGAATATCCCCCTGGCGATCCTGTTGGGCGTGTGTGCCCTCGCCGTCGTCACTGCGCGCCATCAGGCGCGCAAGTTGTTTGTGGAACTCCAGTCGCAGGAGCGGCAGGGGCGCGAACTGGACATCGAGTGGGGCCGGCTGCAACTGGAGCAGAGCACCTGGTCGATGCACTCCCGCATCGAGCAGATTGCCCGCGGCCAGTTGCGCATGTCGGTGCCGGACCTGAAGCACATCCAGGTGATCAAGGCCGAGGACACTGGTTCGGTAGCGCCTGAAAGTGCCATAGGGGACCGGCCATGAGCCGCAAGGGCCTGATGCCCAGGGATC
>Ga0265297_10007741_pt1 | contig 14730 bp, 32 predicted proteins | sample Munlanlwell13791_FD_192502 | JGI IMG/M metagenome (GOLD analysis project Ga0265297, IMG submission 192502) | Leachate microbial communities from a municipal landfill in Southern Ontario, Canada - Leachate well 137-91 | ecosystem: Engineered > Solid waste > Landfill > Unclassified | place... | reverse complement strand
AAGAAAAAGAGAAGCAGCAACAAGAACAACCCGAAATTGAAGAAGTTAAAAGCAATAAGGAGAAACAAGATGAAATTGCCGAAACAATGGATATTTGAAGAAAGAGCAAATATGAAGTTTGCTTCTCCTGAAAAACATGACGGACTCGCTCTTGAAGTACGTAAAATTGGAAATTATTATCGAGCGGAATTGCTTGTTGCAAGTAAAACACCAAATTGTGGGTCGTGGCTTTGTGGCTTTTGGTTTCACCACGAAAATGAACAAGAGGCAATAGCACAAGTAGAAGTTCTTGCAGTCGCTGCTGGAATTGAAAGCAGAGAAATTGGATTAGCAAAAGCTTCTCAAGAACTTTGTGAAGCAATCGGTAAAAGGGTTCTGACTGAATATGGTAGTGGAATTTCTTTACCATTTAGTTCAAGTGATGATTATAAACATGGAAAAAATTAAAGATCTTTTTGAAGCTTACGGAATCGCTGTTGGAATCATCATCGAAACAACTGGATGTTTTTTGTCTTCTATTGGACAGACAATCATTGATCGATTTCAACCACCTTCATTTCCGACATATGAACAGCCTACAACAAAAGCACAAAGCTTGTCAGACGATGAAAAATGGGTTTTAAAAATGGGAGAATTAGAAGATATTGTTGGTTGTAGTCCAGCAGCAGGGCATCTAGCGAAAAAACATGTTGTTCCTCCACAAACTGAAGACGATTTCTGTCACAGTTGTCATGAAGATCTCGGTCTCAGTAGTCCAGATCCTTTTAATTTGAGGGGAATTTGTCTTGGTGGAGATCAACCTGGACTTGCATCGGAAATCGCATATCTTAAGAGAAAAAGGAACGGTAAAAATTAAAAAATCCAAAGGTGAAAGAAAAGAATGGCAAATAAATTTCAAGAGCATATGAAGAGCAGTAAAGGAAAGATAATGAGTGTATGTTTTAAACACAGGCAAAGAGTATGGAGATGTCGTTGTGAAGGTGAAAATGTAAAATGGGTTTTTGTAGAAGAACTACCAAGTTGTGGTTTTACTGAAGATGAGTCACTGGCAATATCGAAAGATAATCCGGAGGGACAGCCATGAACAAAGCAAAATGTGCGAAGTGTGGAACGATCATTGAAAGCAAAAGCGTCCATGATTTTCAACAATGTAAGTGTGGAGCAGTCTTTATCGATGGTGGAGACGAATATCAGAGGTGCGGTTTCGATAAGCCAAGCAGCCTTTTATTATGGGATGGAGAAGGATTTAAGCCCTTCAAGGGTTTATCAAACGATTTAAAGTTTGAAAATAAAGCATTTCCATTCTTGTCAAAAGAAATTCTATTAGAACATGATCTCAAGGAGGCGCGAGATATGTGTGAAGAACCAGAAACAAAAAAACGAATAAAAGAACTCGATGCAATAAATCATTCATCAAGAGATTACGCGAAAAAGAATAAAAATGTGAAGTTAAGAAAATCAACACTCATTCGTAAGAAGGGAGAATAAGAAATGGGAAAATGTTATATTTGTGGGAGTACAAAGGGCAACCCTCACAGTTGGCATAATAGTTGGAACAACACAGAAACAGACACAATTTATTATTGCCCAGAGTGTGATAAATTTGTTAGCAAGGCATGGTATTCTTTATTTGAAAATCAAAACAATGGTGGTGGTTGGCTAAAGAGCGAAAGCGAGTTTTGGAGACTCTTTGATGCTGCAAAAGATATGTATCTGAAAAAAACAAACGCGGCGAGCATTCCGCCGCCTGAAAAAGACCCAGTATACGTCTCGACCACATTAATTACTGATCATGTCCGTATCCATAAAATTAAAAACGATGATGGTATAATACCGGTTAAAGAAGAAATATTCAAAATAGGTGATCTTATTAATCTCAAAAATGGTTATTTAGATTCTATGTCTGAAGGTTTTTATAAAAATAGATTAAATGAAGTCAAGTGGCCAACAAAAATTGTTGGTATGGGAAATGATTGTGTACAAATTACGGCAGAAACTGATGCATATGCTGCGATATTTGTTTCAAAATTTTATGTTGAGAAAATTGAAAGTATTAAAGAAAAAGTCGATCAATATAAAGAACATGAGAAAAAACTACAACGCGATCCAAATTATCAACAATTTCTTCTTAACCAGCATAAATGTGATATTTGTGGAAAAATTGGAAATGATTATGAACCAATATTTTTAATAAAAAAAGATTCATATCAACATTGTTTATGTAGCCGCCTAGTTAGCTATTACGCGAAAATCGCAAACATAAGTGAAGAAGAATCAGTAAAAATCATAAAAGAGAAACTGTTCAGCAGCAGTAAGCAAGAAAAGACTGAAAAGAAGGAACAACAAGTTCTCTGTTCGGCGGACTTCTTCGAGAACCCATGGAGGAGATAAAAGTGTCTGACAAAATTTCTGAAATTGATAAGGCAACCGATAAAGCACTTACATATATAATGATTGTGTTTATAGCTGGAACTATTCTTAGTTGTACAATTCCATACTTGTGTCAGTTATTGTTTGATATATCTCCCTACGTTGGAGGAGCTTCAGTAATAGTTTCATGTATCTGCTGTTATATTGCAATTGGTAAGTGGCACAGTAACAAATTAAGGAATTTAAAATGATTGGTATACAAAAAGGTTATAAGAATATAACTCGATGTCTTCTCGATGATCTCAATCTATCATGGTGGCAAAAATTATTATTGTGGATTCCGTGTTATAGAAAAAGAATCCTTATGAGATTCTTGTACAAGGATGATTAAATGATACGAATTTTTATTTTGGTGATTATACTTTTTTTGATTTCATCTTGCCATGAAAAGTGTTACCATGACTGTAGTATCTCACATAATAATTGTCAAGATAATTGTATGAAAAAATATGAAAACAATGAAGAAACGTTAATTCGATGTAATACAATGTGTACGGATTATTATTCTTTTTGTTGTTCTGAATGTGTCGACAATGGGTGATAAGAAAAAATGACTGAAAAGAAAAAAACTTGGTGGTCAGAATGGGGAAAAATAGCCGCTGTTATTACCATTACCATTAGTTTAATTGGTGGCCTCATTGCCGGTGCTGTTCGTGTTAATGCAGTTGGGGCTAGGGCAGATCGAGTACCAGATATTCTTTCTGCTCTTCAAGACTTACGTGAAGTTCTAATAAAGAATGGCATCAAGTGGGATCCGTCAGAATTTAAGCCCGTACGCTCTGTTGTCATGGCTGCTCCTCCTCGTGAAGATAATACGACGTTTACTGAACTAGTAGACCTTGTACATTGGTGTCAAGCCAGGATTTTATCTCAAGATAACACCATTGATGACCTCAAACAAAAAATTTCAGAACTACAAAAAACTCAATTTCCTTTACAACCAATACGTCCCCAATTGGTTCCATAGGTTAATAAAATGAAAAAAGAAAAAGATAGAGAAGTCTTATTATCTGATCTCTGCAAAGACATTCGAAAGCTTTATCAATTTTTCGAAGGAAAATTATGAGCAATTTTCAAAAGTCTCCGAATTGGTTGAAATTGGCGAAAGAATGAATGAAATCAGCAATTTTAGTTATCAAGAATTCGCTGAACTTGCCGAATGTGTCGAGCTTTCGACCCGGGCGCTAGCTTTTGAGCTTGGCTATAATAAACAAATGTTAAATAAATTTCCAGAAAATTCAGTTGATAAAATGATTGTTGATGAAATGTACTTCGGGAAGAAATGTTTTGAGACTGCGTATGAGACAGCTTTGAAAATGAAACAAGATTTTAATAACAATAAATCAAAAGATGATGAGGATTTAAAAAATTGACAGTAAGTTGTGAAAGACCAGAAGTTCCTGGAAAATATATTGTTCGTATGATCACTGGAAGTCATGCTTATGGTATGGCGACTCCAGAAAGTGACATTGATATTCGTGGCATCTTCATTCCAACAAAAGAATATTTCCTTGGTTTCATGAAACGTGTTGAGCAAATTGAAGCTAAAGGTGAAGGGAATGTCGATGGAACTACAATTTATGATATTCGAAAGTTTCTAAATCTCGCAAGTGGATGTAACCCAAATGTGATTGAATTACTTTTTACACCAGAAGATTGTATTCTTGAGAGAACACCAATTTATGATCTTCTTATTCAAAATAAACAATTATTTCTGTCTAAGAAGGCACGTTGGACGTACGCTGGTTATGCTGTTGCACAAATTCACAGAATAGAAGTTCATAGAAAATATCTTCTCAATCCACCGAAAGAAGAACCAAAAAGGGAAAATTATGGTCTTCCTCCTCAAGAAAAACTAATTTCGAAGGAACAAGTTGGTGCATTTTATGTGACTCTTGCTCATATTCTCCGTGATACTATTAGTATAATGCCAGAAATGAATGACCTCTATCGAACTGTAGTAACCATCGTAACATCAGAGGCATTTCCAGGTTGGGAGGGTCTTATTCAAAGTAGAGGAATTCCAGATTCTGCTTTTCCCTTTGTTCAAAAACTCACTGGGTGTAGTGAAAACTTCATTGCGGCTCTTCAAAGAGAACAGGCTTATTATCGTCTTATGAATGATTGGAACAAGTATCAAGATTGGTTAAAAACAAGAAACCCAAAAAGAGCCGAATTGGAGAAGAAGTTCGGCATGGATACGAAGCACGGATCTCATGTTGTCCGACTCATGGAGCAAGGTTGTCATCTTCTAAAAACTGGTGAACTTAAAGTTCGTCTTGATAATGCCGAACAAATTCGAAAAATAAGAGAAGGCGTCTGGCTCGATGGAACAAACATAACCTATGATAAAATAAAAGAATATGCGGTTCAAAAAGAAAATGAAATGAAAGATCTTTACGACAATTGTAGTGTGCTTCCAAAAGAACCGAACAGGAAAAAGATTGACGAAATGTGCATTAGCATAGTAGAATCATCGATATGAGGAGGCGGCAAGTGAAGATTCCAATGTGGATCTACGGCAGTCCGACATGCGCTTCACTGTCGTTCTGGATGCTGACGTTGGTGGGTCTGGTCACGAGCGTAGCGGCAGGCCCGCAGCCATCCGATGTTTTGTTTTATTTAGGGTGGTGCTTTGTCGCATTATGTTGGGTGAGTATTCATGATGGGTGAGGGCGATGAAGCAAGGAGTCACACGCATACATGGCTCGGAGAAGATGAAGACGTCGTGGGTGTGTAAATGACTTATGAAATTCTTATAGAATATATACTCGATCAATTAGAAAATCTCATTTTATTTGAAGAAATGAATGCGTTTGGTGAGAAAACAGATTTGTCAAATAAATATAGAAGACTTCATAACGATATTTATTGCGACTTTAGGAAAATGTCGAGTTCAATAGGTTGTAGAAAATGAATCTCACACACGCAGATTTCTTTATTGTGGGTGCAACATTTGGAATTGTTTTAATGTTTATACGGTATTTAATCACTAGATTCATGGAGAGTCGTTGTGAAGATCGATGGAAGAATCACTAACAGGAGTAAAAGAATGAAAAAGGTAAATCCAAAAATAGAATATGGTATGGTTGTTGGAGATGCAGTTGTGGTAGTAGAAAACATAAATAAAGCGTTAAATGATGGTTGGGAATTATTTGGTGCACCATTCCGAGTGCAAGAAAGTTTCACTACAGATATGTACAAACAAACCTTTACATATTCAATAGCTCAAGCCATGACGAGAAAGGTGAAAGTAAGCAAGTAGATGGAAATCACACTCAAAAACGATCTCAAAGAAGAAACTGAAGAAGATCGAATTGTTCGTTGGAAGCCTGACGATGACGGTGGATGTTCGAGGGACTGTCCATGTAGAAATCCTCTCATTAGAGGATCTGATGAGGTCGGATATTGTATAATTTTCAGTTGTACTATTCAGTGAAGGTTCCGTGTCCTGTGTTAAGATTGCAATGGGCACCGGAGGCGCGTCCTGTGCCTTCCTGGATTGCCGTTCAACCCAGCGGCCACAGATGCGTTTATGAGGAGTGTGAGTTCTGCGGCTTGCGCCGAACACGACTGGGGAGGTTTTCGTACGGTATTCTCCGACACAGAAGAAGGTAATTTATGAGAACGAAGAAACATAGAATAACCAAAGAACAGATCATTTCGTTTATTAAACAAGAAGTTGAATTTCACAAAAATGATTTTCTTGAAACAGTGATATACTTGCCACCAAAAGAAGCCTCATGGAAAAGCGGGTTTCTAAAAGGTCTACTACATATCAATGCATTTATTGATGGTGAATATTGTGAAAGCCCGACATCGCGTATTGATTCACTTGCTTTAATGAGTTCTATTTTTGACCGTATTGATAGTGAGAGAGAAGTAAAATGAAAATTTCTGAGAAACAGCTTGCGATTCTATTCCAGACCACAGTGGACTCGCTACGGTTGAACTTGATCGGTCCTGGATTCATTATTACAGACCAAGAGAGACAGAGAGTCGTCAATGAGATTCTCGGACAACAATCGGGCGAAGTCGTCAGTGTCGGGACAGACAAGCCAACTGAGAAGAAGGAAGAATAAAATGAATAATAAAATAAAGTTAATAGATGATCAAATATTGAAACTTAGACAGAAGACAAATGCATTGATAAATCAAAGAAATGAAGAACTCGAAAAGATTGCCATAAAAAAGAAAATTTGGGAAGAATATATTGGAAAAACCTATGCTTATCGTAACAATTGTTTTTCATGTCCAGAAAATAAAAGCGACTATTGGGATGTTTACTATAAGATTATTTCGTATGATGAAGATAAAAAGAGATATCGATATTTTTCTTTCCAAAAAGATTCTCATGGAGACGTAACAATATTATTAAAAAGTGTTTATTCTAATAATGATGGAACACCGGGGGCGGACATTTCTGTTACTACTAGAATTTCAGAAGAAGAGTTCGAAGAAGCAGAAAATAAGATACTTGCTGAATTTGTCTTCGGAACATTTATTTCCTCGTGAACGTTCTAAGAAAGAGAAGATATAATGACCAAAGACGACTATGAGGAGATCCGAAAAATCTACGCTGATCTTGAATACTATCTTGATGATCATTTAGGTGAATGGATTGAGTCTTACGAAGATGGAAAGGGAGGAGCTGACGGCAATACCCGACATAGGGAGTCCGGTGGATGTAGCTCATCGGCTCAACAAGTTTATAACCCGTCCGAGGTTCGACGGATAATTTAAGAAAGAAAAATAATGAATTACGACTCACATCACATCATAACGAAACTCGTTTGTGAACGTCTAAACTTCAGTAGTTCCGAAGTCGAAACTGCTGTGAAGTATTCATCATTTCCAGATTATGTAAACGACATTATTTTCAAGTTGTTTTCATACGAAACTGAATCTGTTTTCAATCATGGCGGTGGAGCACTTTCCCACTTCATTAGACCAACTAGAGATATGAAGTATATGGGCTATCTCTTTAATAAAGATGGCTCAATTACGAAATTCAAAAAGCCAGAGATTGTTTCGATAATTGTACGAATGAATAAGTGGATAGATGAAGACGTTCTCGTAAAAGGTTGCGAACAGGAGCATCCAGTTCAAAAACTTCTTGATATAGGCGGTTATACAAAAGATATCTTCAAATTCACTTTTTCTACATCTGCGGTCATGGCAGAATTTATTGCGAAATTTGCAAATGACAGAATAAAAGCAGCTTCTTCCTGTGCTCATCTTGGTGCGGATTCTTGTGTTAGAGATCATGTTTGGGCAACTCTTTTTGGTGGGCATCAAACTTATGAAGGTAAAATTGACGAAGTTGTAAAAAGTAGAGGTGAAGAAATTGTTGATGGGATGTGGAAAAATTTGCAATTAAATGTGAGAGAACCACGAAAAATTATTGAAATGCAAGCAGAAAAAACAGGAGCTTTTAGTGGAAGGCCGTCGCCAAAGTGGGCAATAGAAAATGCAATAGAAACGATGGCAAATATTTTTAGTTATTTTAAATGATTGATTAACAATTATTTTTAATGTTAAGATATAAATTATGGACTTATTTGTTATATCCGATACTCATTTTGGCCACAAAAATATATTAAAGTTGTGCAATCGTCCATTTGAGTCTGTTGAACAAATGGATGAATCCATGATTGAAAAATGGAATTCGGTAGTAAGTGTTAATGATAAGGTTATTCATTGCGGTGATTTTGGTTTTTGTTCTCAAGAACGATTTGATGTTCTTATGAGGTGTCTTAATGGGAGGAAAATATTAATTCTCGGAAATCATGATAATCGATCATGGCGCTTCTATCTTGATAATAATCGCTTTGATGTAATTTGTAAATATCTTTCTTTTAAAGGAATATTATTTACGCATCGTCCCAAAGATTATTTTGACATGTGTGAGGAAAAATTAAATATCCACGGACACATCCACAACAACGTAATAAATACTGGCTATGACAATACAGATCAAAAAAGAATAAATGTTTCAGTTGAAGTTATCAATTATACTCCAATTTCGGTGGAGGAAATAAGGGACAAAAATAAATGGCGATAGAAATAATCGAAAGAGAAAATATAACAGTTGTTAAAAGAATTAGTTTAACTTGTGATAAGTGTGGAAGATCATATGAACTAGAAAATCGGCACTTTAAAGAAGAAGACAATGGACAGGAATTCTTCTGTGAGAGTTGTAAATATGAAATTAAAAACGAAAAAGCCAAAAAGTTTTATGGTGAGAAACTCATTGGAGCAACAATAACTGATTTTGAGATTCAAGAATTTAAACTAGTTGGGCTCGAACTTAAATATGAAAATGGCGATGAAGAATGGATCGATCTTGAAACGTTGTCAGAAACTATAGAAAGAGAATAAAAAATGACAAAAGAAAGAGTGTATCTTTGACATTAAGCATGGTGAGGGCGGTGATGATTCGAAGCTATTTGTTGAAGACATGTTTTATCTTTACGCAAAGTGGGCATCTTTAAACAATTTGTCATTTGATAAGGTGCATCATTCATTTGGGAACATCATTATGATAATTGAGGGAGAGCGAGCATATTCCCTCTTCGAAGGAGAAATAGGGAAACATTGCGTTCAACGAGTTCCACCAACAGAAAAAGGTTCAAAGAGACATACGTCGATGATTTCTGTGTCGCTCATGAAAATAAGAGAAAGAACAGAACACTTTGATCCAAGAGATGTTTCAATAACAACACAACGAGGACATGGATCTGGTGGACAAAATCAAAATAAAGTTTCTTCAGCAGTGAGAGCAGTTCATAATCCAACTGGTTTTTCTGTTTTCATAAATGGTCGCGATCAATATAGAAACAAGATGGCAGCTCTTGATATCCTGAAAGAACAAGTTGAAACTCACTTTGAGACAATAGAAAAAGATAAAGAGTCGCAAATTGTGAGGGAACAGAGAGACTTCGGTTCTCGATCAAACAAGGTGAGAACATATAACTTCATTGAAAGTCGTATTGTTGATCACAGAAAAGAAATAAAGAAGTTCACAGACGTGTATAAGTTTTTTAAAAAGGGAGATCTCAATGAGTTCTATAAATAACGATTCGGAAGAGAAACGATGGTTGTGGCAAGCAGCGGCAAACGAATTTGCGAAATGGAAACTTCAATTTATCGAGTTTAATAGAAGGTTGAACCTAAATTCAAAATATAATCCAAAGTTTTTTCTTGATCATGATTTTAACATAATCTTTGAGTTCGATGGAGACGACGAACTTCTTGATAGCAAAACTGATTTTCCTTATGAATATCTCGACATTGTTGCAATCTCTGACGTTGTGATTATGAATCTTCCTGATTACGGATATAAAAAGATAATAAAAAATCGATTTATAGACTATGATGTGGACAAATACAAAGAAATAAAAAGAGAAGATGATCAAACCCGCGTACGCATTGATCCGGCAAAAGTGCGATTGCTTGATATTCAAATGGATAACAAGCATGCATGGCACTCTGTAAAATCAATAGGCGATTTTACTCTTTATCAATGTAGTGTATGTGGACTTATGAAATGTGTGAATGATAAATCGGGTGGTGGGGGACTTGATGAATTGAGCAAAGATAATAAATGTCCGGGTGAATGGGCACAAATAATATGAAAGAGAAAGTTGTTGTTTGGGCAACAATTGCATTTTCATGTTCAAATTGTAAAAATTCATGGTCATGAACCAACGGCGAGGAAAGGGAAGGAGATGACGGAGTGACTCAAAGGCGCTGTGTGGAGTTGACCGCTGTGTACGACGACGGGCAAGTGGAGAGGTGGGAGGGGGATGCAGCCGACAATGTAATTGAGGAGTTCTACAGTGGCGTTGATTGTACGCTCTACAACCGATGCTGCACCCTGGAAGAGGAAAACGATGTGAAGGCGACGGTCGTTCCGACGACCATCATCAAGCCGCTGCGGCGCGTGACGGAGATCGACGCCGACTACCTAACCGGGGACCGCCATGACCCGGACGGATTCTTTTACCTGGGAGAGCCTTGGGCGAACATGGACCAGAGGTTCGTTCCAGATGAGGTATGTGGGACGCCTGGGGTGATCCGCCGCTTCCGCATCGTGGTCGAAGCCGTGCCGGTGGAGTCCAAGTGATGCCCTGGTTGGTGTGGTGCGCCCGCATCTGTGGTGCCGCCATCATCGCCACGCGCGAGGCGGCGCGATGCGCTAGTTGGGCGAGATTAACGTGTGGTCATGAAATTTGGATAACATGCAGAAGAACACCAAGAAAGAAATATGTAAGATGTCCAATTTGCCAACCAAAAAAGAAATTGTCGGATATGTAATAAAAACAAATGATGACAGATATGTGTCGACAAATAGAAGATTCAACGTGGCTGAGATACTAACTGGCATATTTTCCACTAGGTTTTTAACATTGGCAACAATTTTTAATGAAAAAAAATCGGTAAACAATTTCATCAAAAGATGCCGAAATAAAAAAATTACAAATTGGGAAATTTTAGATAACCATAAAATATGCGGTATTTATATGGAGGAAATATGAAACCAACAATTGATATGCTCCCAATAAAAATAGAAATAATTTTTGACAATGGTTGTATCTGTGCTCATAATATTGGCTTCCACAAAGAAACATTTTCTGCGGTAAATCCACAAAGCTCGCAACGAATGATGATAATTGATGCTCTTAGAAACTGTTTTAATGATATGCTGAAAACTTACCAAGAAGAATATAAGGATCTCTGGTTGAGGAATACGGATGATGGTTTTTATGAATTGCTTGCCACAAGTCTTGCCGACAGAGAGAGAAAAGAAAAATGGACAGAAGAAGATTCATAGATCTCTATTTCAATGGACTTGCCAAAATAGAGGACATAGATAAATTTGAAGAGAGATGGGATAAAGAGAAAAATATCGGTGAGAGGTTATGGGATTATCTTGGGTTAACAAACAAGGAATATCTCGATTGGTATTGCGGGAGATATAAAGAATTAAAAAAATCTTTGGATGATAGAAGAAAAAATCGTAAAAAACCGGATTGGGCAAAAAGAACAAGGTTAGAAAAAACCAGGGCGACAAATAAAGCGAAGAAGAATAGAGTAGAAAGATTAAAACAGAAACAAAGAACAATTGACAGATTAAAAGATAAAATAAGAAAATTGATGAAGAGAATAGAAGAAAATGAAAAATATGTAATATTGCACAAGGATTTGGCTGAAATATTAGAAGAAGAGGAAAACAGCAGCAATGAAGAACAAAAATAGTGAAAGAAAAGAGCAGTTGCATGTCGGGCAACATCTAGAAAATGTATGTGAAAAGTGTTTAGAGTTTACCAAGGAATGGTCATTTATTTCCGGTGAATATAATATGGCGTATAGATTGCAGAAAGAGATACTAAAACAATCAGGCGTAGAATATGCCAACGGAAATGATGAAATGGCGGAGAGACTACGTGAATTGGCAAAAAGTTGGGATTCAATAGTAAGCAAAAGTGAAGAAAGATTAAAATGGTTTATAAGATATGGAAGCAGTAATGGTGAGGAAAATGATGAAGAAAATTAAAAGAGGACCAGGACGACCACGAAAATTTGCCGTGGGTGATAAGGTAACAACAATTCATAATAAAAATGGTAGAATTGTTGATTGTTACAGAAAATATTATAAGAATTCACGGACGTTTGTTTATTTAGTACGTTTCTCACGGTGGGAGTTACAGGAATATACGTCAAATCAGTTGGCCAAACGATGCGAGACATAATACAATAAAAATAAGAGAATACCTTGAAGAAGAAGCATTAAAAAATGGTTTTGTTCTTAACGATAAAGGATGCTTTGAAAAAAGTAATCAAAATATAACAGTCCATTGCAGAACAGATTTTTGGTGTTGTTCCTTTTTTAAAAATTCCGGTGAATGTTCATTGTTTGAAAAGAAGCTTGAATATACCTGTGATGGAGTTCCGATATCATTAGAAGAATGCAGGATATAAGAAATGGAAATAATTAAAAAGAAGAAGGATGAACATATGATAAAAGAATTAAATAAAAACCAGTTAAGAAGATTATTAAAAGAAGCAAAAACCAAGAAATATATATACACTCATTATGATGATGTTGAAGATGAAAAAAAGATGGAAGTAATTGAATTACCCGATCCACTTCCCGATCCCCAAAAACTTCATGATATAATCGGAAGAAAAATTATAGGATTATCAAAAGAAGAACATGAAGCTTGGCCAATGACGGGATATAAAAATCTGCCAAATGGCGGGATATACATTAAAGGTATATCATCAGATGATAGGCAACGATGGTGGGTGAGAATTGAACCAACCACCAAAGAAAATATACAAAAAATAAAAGATGCCGGAGAGGAAAAGAAAAATCGAGAACTGCGCAATAAAAATAAAGAATATAATAGGAAAGAGTTGGTAAAACAGGAGATTATCAAATATAAAGATTTATTTGATGAAATAAAAAATTTGTCAAAATTAAAACCACCAAAGCGTACTGGTGACAATGAGATAACAGCATATTTTAAAGATCATAAAGAAGCTGTGCAACAATATAAAAATTTAGTTGCCAAATACAATTTGAAAATGGAAGAAACTAGTGTTTCGGATTCTTTAGTTGCAAGAGTTGGACGCACTGGGTCGCTATATCTTTTCCATCACCTTCGCCAGTATGATCCACATAGAGAATATGATACGATAATCCACTTAATATTCGAATAGTGACATCCCCATGCGTGATAATAGAAATTAAAAAATATAGAATAATATAAATAGCCTTTCATTCTCGCCGAGTCATAGGACACAGAAAATGAAAATAATCTGGAATGAAAATCCTCTAAAAACACAAGTCTTTCTCGATGATAAAGAGAAGGAAGAATTCAAAATAAAATTAAAGAACGAGTTAAATGAGTATGGCGACCAATATGATGAAGAACTTTATATGGAGTATATAAAGGAATTAGAAGAAGGAGAGCATAATGGGGATTGCATATGTTATGCCATGACCTGCTTTAAATGCCAAGCAGAAGACATGTTGGGCATAAATACAATAAAAGGATTGAGTAAATATTCGGCAGGAGCAATATCGAGCGCTTTTAGAAAAAATGGGAAAATAGATGGGGCAATAGAAGAATTAAGAGTTCCATTTAGTAAAGAGCACGAGAGATTTCAAGAGTGGTGGATTCCCCATATAGACAGATGGAACAAAGACAGGGAAGAAGCGATAGAATGGTTAATTGTATATAATAAAGAACACTTTTCAAAGAAAGAAAATAGAAGAATATAAAAATGTCACAAAAATATCATAATCAGTACAGAGTTGTTCTTAAAAAATTGTTAAATTGGCGTAAAGAACATCCAAAAGAAGAAGATCCAGAAGATCTCAATGATGAACTCTATACTATTTGGCAATATTTATCGAATGAAGAAATTGATATCATCAATAAAGAAAGTAGATTACGATCAAATATGGAGCTATATAATGAAAATAATGATCTTTATATCATATTACATCGTTTCCAACAAGCAGCGGAGCATATTATCACTTGTTGGCAATTTTTAAATGTTGCTTCTAATGCAATGGATTCTTTTATTAAAAATCTCGAAGGAATTTTAAAAGAAAGTAAAACTAAATTTTTGATACCAGAGAATATTGAAGAGTGGTTCAAGAAAGAAAGCGACTGAGTGTGTTAACCCACCGTACCTCAGGGCAAGAGGGCCACGCTGTCGGATGTTCGCGAGCATTCGGCACCATGGAGTGTGGCAGACGCAGGTTGGAGTCCTGCCGGTGGGACCATATGTGGATCAAGGAAACTCTGAGGATTTAGAGGTATAAAGGAAGTGACTGTTTTCTTTGTCATTGCTTTGGTGTTGATAATTGTGGCATATGCGCTTGGTTGGCATGGCTGTGCTTCACGAGACAAAGAAAAGATAAAAGTGGGGGAAGAGAAGATGAAGAGAATAAAAAACAATAGTGTAAATATACAGAAAACATAGAAATAAAAAGTGTTTGTTTTTGCAAATGTCTCTTTCGGCCTTTGATATTAAGAAAAATATAAATATAGCCGAGAGTTAAAGAGAGGCCAAGGAAAACGAAAGAAGAAAACAATAAATATATGTCAGAAAATAAGGAACAAGAAGACAAAGACACAACAGAAGAAAAGGAAGCTCCTTGAAAGGCTCCTTGAAGAAGAGAAGGAGATGAACAATATATGGCAAGATGATTGGCTTATGATGTGACCCTTTAGCTTAAGGGGGATACAAAGAAAAACAAGAATATAATTGACAGAAAAT
>Ga0265297_10007740_pt1 | contig 14731 bp, 17 predicted proteins | sample Munlanlwell13791_FD_192502 | JGI IMG/M metagenome (GOLD analysis project Ga0265297, IMG submission 192502) | Leachate microbial communities from a municipal landfill in Southern Ontario, Canada - Leachate well 137-91 | ecosystem: Engineered > Solid waste > Landfill > Unclassified | place... | reverse complement strand
CGGAGGCGAAGCCCAGAGGATAAAGCTCGCTTCCGAACTCCACAGGAAAGGAAAAATCTACGTCATGGATGAGCCGACGACGGGACTCCATCTGGCAGACACGGAGAAACTTATGCGGATGATCAACTCGCTCGTGGATAACACCAACACTGTCGTCGTCATAGAACACAATCTGGACGTCATAAAGCACGCAGACTGGATTATAGATATGGGGCCTGAAGGCGGGAAAAAAGGCGGCACAATCCTGTTTGAAGGCACACCAGAAGCGCTCATTAAATGCCAAAACAGCTATACTGGCGAGTACCTGAAAAAAACCCTCGGATAAGTCTTCGCAGCGGCAAAGATGAAATGAGACTGAAAAGACCGATGCCAGATCTACTTAAAGCCTCGGTTCCCAATCTGCCGCAGGTGGGACTAATGGCAGTCTTGACTGCGGATGGATACATAGAAAAGCGGGACCCGAAAAAACGCGAGATAAACAATGCGCTGAGAGGATTAATCTTCAAAAAATGCCCGGGGGATCGAAGAGAAGATGAAATGGGGCGTTTTGGGCTATGCGAATGGGGCGTGCTACATAGTGGCCTTGAAGGATCGCGTCAATATCGGATTCTCGCTGAAAGAAATTCCAAAGGAAAAGCAGAAACTCCTGGACTGCACGGGCAAAGAAACTGGGCATATTGAAATCAAGGACTTGGGCAGCATTGACGAACTGAAAATTTTCACTTTGTTGAAACTGGCGATGAAAAATGATTCTGCAGAAACGCACCACGTGCCCTGTTTTTTATGTAGCTCAGGCAGACGATCCGAAAGTCGAAGACTTTTGGAGCTTTTGGTCAGCAGACCAAAGGAACGAGAGCCTGACGTGGCTTGTCGGTAGTCACCCGAACAGTAACATTTAAATAATGTAGTCACCTATAAAATGGCATGCACGTTGAAATCAGAGAGAGTGGAGAGCATAGAAAATATTATCTGGCACATTCTTACCGGAAAAACGGCCGTGTCCTCAAGTTGAGGTTTTATCTAGGGCTTGATCTGAACGAAGCGGAGGTGGAGGTCAGGAAAAAAATTGGTGAAAAGGAGATTCTGGAACGCATCGCAAGGCTAAACGCTATCCAGGATCCGTACATAACTGCGCTTTCCCCGTCCGAACTTGAAGGGCTGAAAACCCTGGAAGCGAAGGGTGGACTGGGAATCTCGCATCTTTCCGAAGAAGAATGGGCCAGGTTCACGGAAGCTTTCACCTATGATACTAACGCGATAGAGGGCTCGACCGTTGAGGCTAAGGAAGTCGCGGACGTGCTGGAAAAAAGGAAATGGCCCAGAGACCGGTCCAAGGAAGAGATAGCCGAAACATATGGCGTGGCCGAAGCAATCAGATACGTGAGGAAGGCGAAGGAACACATCTCCCTCAAACTGATTCTCGAACTACACAGGATAGTGTTCAAGAACTCGAAAATGTTCGCCGGAGAATTTCGGAAAAAAGGAGTTGAAGTTGTGGTTGCAGATGCACGCGGAAACATCGTTCACCGGGGCGCGCCGTCTGCAGAAGTCAGAGGCATGCTCAACGAGCTCGTAAGATGGTATGCGAAGAATATGAAAAGATACTCTCCGCTCGTGCTTGCAGCAGTGGTGCACAACCAGTTCGAGAACATACATCCGTTCCAGGACGGCAACGGAAGGGTTGGAAGGCTCCTACTGAACAACATTCTCCTGAAGCACAACATGCCGCCGCTGAACATCGAGTTGAGGAACAGACGCGAATATTATGATGCGCTGCAAACATACGAAAAAGAGCACAATCTGCGCCCGACTATCGAACTAATGCTTAAGGAATACCGCAACCTGAAAAAGATGCTGAAGAAAGCATAGGTGACTACACTTGCTATTTTTGTAGTCACCCATTTCCGCGGAAATTTCCTAGGAAATGAGCTGTGTGTCTAAAAACCAGCGTGCCTCAGGCAGACGATCCGAAAGTCGAAGACTTTTGGAGCTTTTGGTCAGCAGACCAAAGGAACGAGAGCCTGGCGGTCCAATTGTTCGTCGTTACGAACAAGGGATCCATTGAACGTTCCGACCGACAAAACGACAATTCGTTTTGTGGTCCATAAAACGTGTCGACGTTTTATTGGACGTTCAATAGGACGGACTGATACACTTTCCTTTGGCTGATCTACCTAGGAAAGTTAGACGACCAACAAATTTCCCTAATGGAATTTTTTTAAAAATCCTTGCCTTTTTGTATTTTGATGGCAATTCCGGAATCATTTTTCAGGATAAGTACTCTGTCCATGATTTCCTGCCTTAGATTTCCAGGAAGGCGCCGTGATTGCCAATTGCGTTCTTTGGCAATCTTGATGGCATTGGCAGGGTCGACTGCTGCAACAGCTTTGAGGGCGTAGTAGGCAGCACCGAAAGCGTGCTGGGGAACATGTGCAGTCGCCACTGCCTGGCCTGCTGCACGCGCGGCGAAGCAAGCCGCGTTGTTTTCTTTCGCTTCGCGTGCAGCGGCATGGGCTGTGAGCGAAGCCTTGCGTATGTCGGCCATCCTAAACACGCCCGTGCGAATCCATATCCTACATACCTCTATGGCTTTGCGGGGCCGATTATCCTTCGGGTATGCGTTCTCAAAAAACGGAAGCACCCGCTCAGAACAGTTCGCAGCCCAGATTGCCAGCAATCTCTGGTCCTGTTTGCTGAATTTCTTCATCGCTTTTAGTACAATCATCCAAATTTTATAAACAGATCTAAAATTTACCTGACGCCAATTTAGCATCTCGGCAAGCCAGCACTGTAAAGGCGCTGCCTGGGCCCCCAGGATGCAAAAGGCAATAAAAGGCTTGGCCTGGAATAGGCAGCGGTGAGACCATGAAAACGATTGCGTTGCTCGTATTGCTTCTCGCGCCGCTCGCCTTCGCTGCCAGTGACTGCGAGCACAGCTGCTGCCAGACTTACAATGGAAATTGGGATGACGATTTCGATAACTGCCGCCATCCTCAAACCGGCTTCGATGACTGCGTAACGCAGTGCGAGGCGGATGTGATGGCTGGATGGCCCCAACCACCTGACACAACCGATGCAGAGCACTATTCGTGCAAGGTGGGATTTGTGATGCTCGCTATCCTGGGTGTGGCGGTTTTTGCCGAAATGAAGGGCAAACAGGCGTTTTGACGTGAACGGATATCGAGGCTGGGATATAAAATCTTTTCCCGCTTGGGGCAGCATCCCTAGTCTTACCAAACCAGGCAATTATAAGTGATGCGTCCCAGATTTGTGCATGGATATAGGAAAAACGCTTTATGTCAAGGACAGGGAGGCATGGCGCGCCTGGCTCTCCGCGCATTACAGGGGAGAGAGGGAAATCTGGCTGATATACTACAAAAAAGCTTCCGGGAAGCCGCGGATTCCGTACAACGACGCGGTGGAGGAGGCATTGTGCTTCGGGTGGATAGACAGCATCGTAAAAAGCATTGATGGGGAAAGATTCGCCCAGAGGTTTTCCCCGCGAAGGCCGGGAAGCCAGCTCTCCCAGATGAACAAGGAAAGGATACGTAAGCTGGTTGCAGAAAAGAGGATGAGGAAGGAGGGACTTGCTGCGGTGTCGCATGCATACCTTCCGGATTCGGACCACGGAGGTTTCATCGTGCCGGAAAATATCTTAAAGGCAATCAGGAAAAACCCGGATGCGTGGAAGCACTTCCAAAAACTCCCGGAAAGCTACAAGCGGATACGAATCGCTTACATACAGCACCGCAGGCGCCAGGGCGAGGAGGCGTTTCGCAGGAGTTTGACGAATTTCATAAAACTGACTGCGAAAAACAAAAGGTTCGGGTTCGTGAAAGAATGATGAGCAGTCCTGGAAATTGCGAAAGCCAATATTGCGATGATGCTGGTACGCGGCTGTTTTAAATATATAAGTTTATACTTATACGTATGGAGGCAAAAATCATCAGGGCCGTCGCTGACGAAACCCGCCTCAAATTGCTCGAAAAAATAAGCAAGCGGGAGATATGCGCATGCGAGCTTCCTAAGTTTGTGGGGACGAGCCAGCCTGCGGTCTCCCAGCATTTGAAGGTCCTTCTTGAGGCAAAATTGGTAAGAGTGAAGAGGGCGGGGGTGAAAAGATTATACTCTGTTTCAGAAAAAGGCATGCGGGTGCTCAGGGACATTTCAAGGTGGTAGGATGAAAATAAAGGTTCTTGGGAGCGGCTGTGCGAACTGCAAAAAACTCGAGGCGAACGTGAAAAAGGCGTGCGAACAGCTCGGGATAAGCGCGGATGTCGAAAAGGTCCAGGATTACGGGAAAATAGCCGCGTATGGCGTGATGTCCACACCGGCGCTGGTTGTTGATGACGAAGTCAGGGTTTACGGAAGGGTTCCTGAAGTTGAGGAGATAAAGAGGATTCTGGGGGCGGTTTGATGATTCAGGAATTCGCGGATTGGCTCACCTATTCAATATTCGGCTTGGCTAAGGAAACCCAAATTGGCGCAGCGGTAAATTTCTTCGTATACGATTCCATTAAGGTAACCCTTCTCTTGGCCATCATTGTTTTCTTTGTGGGCATAGCGCGCACCTTCATCACTCCTGAAAAGGTGAAGAAGTTGCTCGGAGGCAGACGCGAGGGGACGGGGAATGTGCTTGCCGCGCTTTTGGGGATTCCCACGCCGTTTTGCTCGTGCTCCGCGGTGCCTTTGTTCATAGGGTTCGTGGAGGCCGGGGTGCCCCTCGGGGTGACGTTCTCTTTCCTGATAGCTTCGCCTTTGATAAACGAGGTTGCAGCGACCATGCTGCTCGCGATGTTCGGCTGGGAAATTGCCGCGCTTTACGTGATAAGCGGATTGGTGATAGCGATAGCTGCTGGAGTGGCGATAGGGCGGCTCAAGCTCGAAAATGAAGTCGAGGATTTTGTTTACAAAATAAAGGCGAAAAAGACGGCTGAAAACAAAATGGAATGGAAACAGCGGGTTGAATTCGGGATTTCTGAATCAAAGAATATAACGCTCAAGGTACTGCCCTACGTGGCATTGGGCATCGCGATAGGCGGATTGATACACGGGTATGCGCCTGCGGATTTCCTCGCATCGATAGCAGGGAAAAACAATCCGCTTGCGGTTCCGATGGCAGTGCTGATTGGCATACCGCTTTATTCCAATGCGGCCGGGATGGTTCCCATAGTGGGGGTGCTTATCTCCAAAGGAATGGCCACCGGAACTGCGCTCGCGTTCATGATGAGCGTAATCGGGCTCTCGCTTCCGGAGATGATAATACTCAGGAAGGTGCTTAAGCCGAAGCTCCTCGCGGTATTCGCGCTGGTGCTGTTCGTTTCTTTCACCATAACCGGATACGTGTTCAACGCGGCCCTGGGCTGAAGGGCAACGAGAAAATTTCGTAAATTTTCTCGGCATCTGTAAATTGCGTTATGCGCACGCGATACAATTTACAGATACAATCAAGAAAACGGTTCAGCGGTCTTTATGGGGAAGACGGCTTGCGCAGCGCTTCGTATATTTCAGGAGCGAGCCAGAGCTGGTTGGTCTTTCCGAGCTTTTCCAGCCTTATGATTTTCTTTTCCACGAGGCGCAGCACGAGCCGGTGGGCGCGGAGCCGGGTCATTCCTTCCAGCCTGGAAATCTGGGACTGGGTCGTGTGCCCTTCGTTCTGCACAAGATACTCAATCGCGGCTTTCTCCTCGCGGCTCAGGAAATTCAGGAGCAGGTTGGCGTTGAACTTGGATTCCTGGCTCTTGATTTCCACGCTCTGGTGCATGAGGAAATAGACGCTTGCCCCGACCACTATCCCCAGCACCGAGACAAGAAGCATCATCTCGAAATGGTAGCGGAAAAGCAAATCCACTAATGGCGAGGGCGGCGAGCCGCTGGACGCAAGGATGTAGCTCATGAGCATTGCGAGTACAAGCAGGACAAACCCGGAAATAAGGGCGATGGAAAGAAGAAGCCTTTGGTTGAACTGGAGATTCCTTATCATAGTAGCGCCTCTCACAGACGGATTTTGTAGAATCTATTGGCCTGTTTCAGGAATATATATCTATTGTTTCGGCAGGGGAAAGCATTGTTTCATCCAAATGAACCATTGTTTCAGCAAGAAATATGTATTGTTTCAGGCAAATGAAATAATGCTCCTGCAAGCCGAAACGAAAATTTGCAGGAGAAGGTTGATTAAGATTTGAAAGATAAAGGTGATGGAATGGAAAAAACTATCAAAGTGAAGGGGATGCACTGCGCGAGCTGCGGAAAACTCGTGGAGATGGCGGCCAAAGAAGCCGGAGGCAGGATGCTGTCCGCGGACTACAATAAATCCGAAATAAGGGTTTCGGTAGCGGATGAGAAAGGCCTGGAGGCCGTGAAAAAAGCGATTGGCGCAGAAGGATACGCGGTATATTAGACTGAGTGGTTGGATGGCGGGCGAAATTGATTCTGGGGAGGACAGCAAAGGCAGCGGCGCAGGAGCCGAATCCACAGGCGGAGGGTTCAGCTTCGGAAAGGCGCTGGGGGATTTCGCAAAGCATGGAAAATTGAGCACAGAGCGCGACTTGGCGGTGAAATCCCTTGCCGCGCTGGCACTGCTGTTCGCATTAATCGGAATAGGTTACCTGGCAGCCTGGAAACACCAGCCGGGATTCGCGCAGGCCAAGCTTCCGCTCCTGGCCCTTGGCGCGATTGCAACCGTCGTGCTGGTGGCTTCAGGGGTTCAGTACAGCGCATACGGGAAGAGGGTGACGTGCATGACCGGCATGATGGAAGGCATGACGTTCGGCATGATGGCCGGATTCGTTCCGGGCGCCCTGCTCGGGGCTTCGAACGGAATGTTCTGGGGCAGCGTGACTGCCACCTCGGCCGGGCTGGCAGCCGGAGTGTGGGCAGGCAGGAGGTGCGGGATAATGGGCGTAATGGAAGGCATGATGGCTGGGCTCATGGCAGGGACTATGGGCGCGATGCTTTCGGTCATGCTCCTCGCAGAGCCGCTGGTGCCGTTCCTGGCATTCATAACCGCGATATGCGTTGCGATATTGCTCGGGCTCGCGCACATGCAGGTGGAGGAGCTCGGGTTGTCAGGATGGAATGCGCCTTCGCTGTTCTCGCTTACGAGCATTAATGTGGTCTTTTTCGCAGTCCTGGCATGGATGATGGTGTACGGACCGGCTTCAGGGCCGGTTTTCGCAGGGTGATGGGATGAAAAAACATGAGATAGCCGCGATTGCGGTGCTGCTGGCGTTTGCCGGATGGGTTGCTGGCAGCGCGGTTGCAGCGCAGAACGGGCTGAATCCAAGTCCGTATTTGCCTGGTTCGGAACCGAATTCATCCGGCTCGGTGCAGGCCCAGGGCGGAAGCGCGCAAACGTTCAATATAAAAGTGGTGAACGGCTACTACGAACCCAGGGAAATACGCGTAATGGAAGGCACCGCGGTAAGGCTGGCGCTTGACCCGCAGTCGTTCGTGGGATGCATGAGCGTCTTCAACATCTGGGGCCTGGGGCAGAAAATAACGGTTTCGCAGGGGAACAACGTGCTTGAGTTCGTTGCTGACAAGCCTGGAACTTACAAAACATCGTGCAACATGGGCATGGGGGCAGGCACATTCATCGTGGAGCCTAAAAATGGAAGCGCAACACCGGTGCAAAACGCAAGCCAGGCTCCTGCAGCCGGAGAAACCTGCGGGCTAGAAGGCAGCTGCGGTTGTGGTGGGGCCAGGAACTGATGCAGGTTGGAATATGAAAAAACAGGATATCGCGGTGAGCGGAATGGACTGCGCGAGCTGCGCCGCGCTCATAACCAGAAAGCTTGCCAGGACGCATGGGGTGCTCAACGCCAGCGTGAACTACGCTTCTGGCAGGGCGCGGATAGAATACGAAGAGGGCGTAGTGGGAGTGGACGCACTACTGGCCGGAATCAGGGAGCTAGGATACGGCGCTTCGACCGAGGTGGGCCACGACCAGGAGGAAAAGATGCGCAAGGCTGAACTCGGGGATTTGAGGCGCAGGCTCGTGCTCGGGATTTTGTTCACACTCCCTGCTGTTTACATAGGGATGTTCGCGATGGATGCCCCTTACAGGATGGAAATTCTTTTCCTGCTCGCGACCCCGGTGCAGTTTTGGGTGGGCAGGCAGTTTTACCAGGGGGCTATTTCCGCGGCAAGGAACATGAGCGCCTCCATGGACACGCTGGTAGCGCTTGGGACCAGCACTGCGTACGCATACAGCGTGTTCGCGCTCCTGGGTTTAGCAGCAGAGCAATATTTCGAAGTGGGCGCGAGCCTTATCACACTCGTGGTGCTGGGCAAATACCTGGAAGCGATTGCCCGGGGCAAAACTTCCGAAGCGATAAGGAAGCTCCTGGACCTTTCCCCGAAAATGGCGACGGTTGTAAGGGAAGGAAAGGAAGTCCGAATCCCTGCGTCCGAAATTGGGCGCGGAGAAGAGATGCTGGTAAGGCCAGGGGAGCGCATACCCGCTGACGGAAAGGTGATTGAAGGCGAAAGCTCGGTGGACGAATCCATGCTCACCGGGGAGAGCATGCCTGCGGAAAAAGAAGAGGGGAGCGCGGTTTTCGGCGGAACGCTCAACGCGCAGGGGGTCCTTCACGTGCGGGCGGAAAAAGTCGGGAGCGAAACCGCGCTTGCGCGGATAGTGCAGATGGTCGAGGACGCGCAGGGAAGCAGGGCCGAGATACAGAGGTTCGCGGACGGCGTGAGCGCAGTGTTCGTGCCGGTCGTGGTTGTGATTGCGCTCGCAACTTTCCTGGTCTGGAAATTCGCTATGGGCGCGGAAACGTCTTTCGCTCTGGTGCTCGCGGTGGACGTGCTGGTCATAGCGTGCCCGTGCGCGCTGGGCCTTGCCACCCCGACAGCGATAATGGTCGGGACAGGAATCGGGGCCGGGAAAGGGATACTGTTCAAGAACGCCCAGGCCCTGGAGAGGATGAGTTCGGTGAACGCGGTCGTGTTCGACAAGACAGGCACGCTCACGCTCGGCAAGCCGAGGGTCACGGACGTTCTGGCCGCGAAAGGCGTGGACGCAGGGGAGGTGCTCTGGCTGGCCGCGAGCGCCGAGCACGGGTCAGAACACCCGCTGGGCAGGGCGATAACAGATGAGGCCGAGATGAAGGGAGTGAAATTGGGCAGAACAAGCAGTTTCAAGGCGGTTGCAGGAAAGGGCGTGCACTGCAAAATCGGAACGCATACTGCATACGTTGGAAACATGAAGCTGATTCTGGAAGCCGGCGCCAAGCCGGATGCGGACCTGGTGAAAGAGGCGAAGCGGCTCGAGGCAGAAGCGAAAACAGTGATGTTCGTGGCGATGGACGCGCGCGTGCTGGGGGCGCTCGCGCTTTCTGATTCGCTGAAGGAAGGCTCGCCAAGGGCTGTGAAGGAGCTTCGCGGGCTCGGGTTGGAGGTGTGGATGCTCACCGGGGACAACGGGAAAACTGCTGACGCAATCGCTTCCAGGGCCGGAATCACGAACGTGATTGCCGGGGTGATGCCTGATGAGAAAGCCGCGAAAGTGAAGGAAATTGAGGGGAAAGGCTTCAGGGTAGCGATGGTCGGGGACGGGATAAACGACGCGCCTGCGCTCGCGAGCGCTGACCTGGGCCTGGCCATGGGCTCGGGGACCGACGTCGCGATAGAAACCGGGGATGTGGTGCTCATGCGCTCTGAACCCATGGACGTGGTGAGTGCGTTCAGGCTCGGAAGGGCGACGGTCGGGAAGATAAGGCAGAACTTCTTCTGGGCGCTCGTTTACAATGCAATCGGCATACCGATTGCGGCTGGCCTGCTTTATCCGAATTTCGGGATATTGCTATCTCCGGCGATTGCAGGAGGGGCGATGGCGCTTTCCAGCCTGTCAGTAGTGGCCAATGCGCTCACCCTGCACCTCTGGAAGCAGTAGCAGAAGCGCAAGGTTGGCAGTATGGGCCGGCCAGCATTCATTCCGTGGGTTTGCCGTCGTATTCCTCGGGCTGGGCCAATGCATCGGCTTTGGTGCGCTTAACCACCTTGTCCTGGTGCTCAGGGGGTGAATATATCGTGTAAAGCTTCAGCTTGGAAGTCTTGGAGGCGTTAATCACGTTGTGGTTCGCGCCGGCTGGCACGATCACTCCGGAGCCGTCGGACACTTTGTGCTGAACCCCGTCTATGAGGACGATGCCCTCGCCGGACTCGAACCTGAAGAACTGGTCCAAGTGCTCGTGCACTTCCATCCCGATTTCCTCGCCAGGGTTGAGGCTCATGAGCACGAGCTGGCTGTGTTTCCCGGTGTAAAGCACCTGCCTGAAATTATCGTTATCCTCGGTCTGCTTTTCAAGATTGGTTGCGTAACCTTTCTTTGCCATGCGTATCACCCAATGACATTCAAACCCAAGATTTTTACTCGTATCTGCGCTGAAGATGAGAATAATAAAAAATGCAAAAAAGAAGAGTTCAGCAGACCTGCTGCTCCGCGCAGTTGTTCCCGAGCAGGAGCTGCTTGCACTGGTCGCTCATAGAATCCGGGCCGACCACAGGGCACTGCACCACTTTCGTCCCGTTCGTGTAGAAGGTGGAGCCGCCGCCCATGAGGGAACTCACGGTGCGTATGTATTCCCCGCACACGTAAACCGCGGAAATGTTTTCATCTCCGCAGAATTCCCGGGCTTCAGGCTCAAGCGAGGAATTCGTGCAGTTTTCCTCCCACACCCTGATGCACTTAGCCTTGGCCGCGCACCACGTGTAACCAGCGCTGCCTATGCAGCCATGCTCGTCGCTGTCGTTTCCAACCAGCATCGCGGTGCAATTTTCCTCCCAGGGCCGCATGCATTTCTGGAGCGTGTCGCACCACGTGTAACCGGCTGAACCTATGCAGCCGTGCGAGTCGGTGTCGTTGCCATCCAGCACCAAGGTACAGTTCTGCTCCCAGGGCCTTATGCACTGCTGCATAGCGTCGCACCACGTATATCCAGCGGACGGGATGCAGCCGTGGGAATCGCGGTCCCCTCCTGGCGGGGTGTTGACGCAGCCCATGGAGAGCAGGCCGAAAGCAACCAGGAATCCAATCAGGTATTTCATAAATTCACCATTTAGAGGAAATAGGAGCAGGAATTTAAAGATTGCCCTGATGCTGGGTAAACTGGAAAAACGGAGGCAGGTTGAAATAAAAAATATAAAAAATGGGAAGGTTATGCTACCTTTCCGGTTATGGTGCCCGAGGTTACGTACGGGAAGTTCGCGTTGGTGTCCGTGTATGAGATGGTCACCTTCGCTGTATAACTTGAACCTGCCGTCTGGGCCCCGAAAGCAGCTGCAGATGTGCTGAGTATGCTCGAATCGGCTCCAGTAGTGAGCGAAACCGGCAGACCGCTCATAGTCGCAGTGGTGTTTCCGATTACGATTGAAACGTTGTCAATGCTCACGGGAACGCCGGCCTGGTTGCTCAGCTTGATTGTCATGGTTCCTGCTGGACTAAGCCCCCAACCCTTCACTGCTATCTGGGAGAACCCCACGGCCTTGTTGCCCACGAAGTTGTTCACGTCGAAGACGCCTAATGCAAACAGCACTGCGGCAATAATCACGACCAGTGCTATTGCCCATCCGTATGTCATCAGGAAGTCGAGTGCCGCCTGGCCTCTTTTGTTTTTAGTGTCGCCTTTCATATTCATTTAACCACCATTCCAGGCTACCCTGGAATACAACTAAGACGCTCGGCAATTATCTTTATATATTTTACTATGGTTTGCGCGGGAAGGATTCCAGCCCGCTTGTCGCAATAAGGAGGTTTTCGAGAAATGATTTGCGCGGGCGTGTTTTTCCGGAGCGGGCGGCACGAATAGTTTAAATAAGTTAACGCAAAAGTAGATTGGATCGGTAGGAACACGAAAGGAAAGGGCATGGAAGATGCAAAGCCCGAAAAGGTAAACAGGTTTCCGGGCCATGCTTGGAACGCGCAGCTCAAAAAGTCTTCCATGCGCAGGCGGAGTTTCAGGTGAGTCCATGTTTGCCAAGAAAAAGCAGGATACGAGGATTGTGCGGGTGTCCACCGGATTCCCGCGGCTTGACAGCATGCTCCAAGGCGGCCTTCCGCAGAAAACAATCACGCTCCTTTCCGGCGCCTGCGGAACCGGGAAAAGCACGTTCGCAATGCAATTTCTTTACCAGGGCGCCAGATACTCTGACGAACCGGGGGTTTACGTCACGCTGGAAGAAAGCCCCCAAAGCCTGGTAAACAACATGAGCCTTTTCGGCTGGGACCTTGACGAATTGATAGAGAAGAAAAAGATGATGGTGATAAAGCCCGAAATCTACAAGTTCGATTCGCTGAAGCAGATAATCGCGGATTCCATTGAAAAGATAGGTGCGAAGAGGCTGGTGGTGGATTCGTATTCCGTGCTCCTCACCTATTTCAGCGACCCCAACCAGATAAGGCACGGCCTGGTCCAGCTGGACAGGGAAATAAAAAAGATGGGCTGCACGGCGATAGTGATTTCAGACATAAAGGACAACGCGGAGATATTCTCGACCACCGGCATAGAGGAGTTCATAGTGGACGGAGTGATAGTGCTCTCGCTCATAAAAGACGAAAAGAGGCCGCATATGTCGAGGCGCGCCATATCCGTTAGGAAGATGCGGGCCACCAAGCATCCGCTTGGAATGTACGGCTTTGACATAGGCGACAGGGGCATATCCATAGGGGACGGGATGGGCAGAGGGGGCGGCCCAGGGCCGGTGCCTGGAAATGGAGCGGGGGAGCATGCTGCAAAAAAAGTGAAAGCCAAGAAAAATAAGATAAAGGCCCAGCCCAAAGACCAGAGCACGATGAATCTAAGCGCTTTCAGGTCCAAGGGCCACCATTCCTGGAAGTGGAAGCATTTGTAGTCAGGTTATAAAATGAAGAAGGCGCAGGCATCCCTGGAACAGCTTCTCGTGATAGCCATGGCTTTGACGGTGGTGGCTGTCACGTTTTACCTTGCTACAGCATATTCCGCGGACAGCCTGAAGATTTCACAGGCCGAGGATGCGGTGGGGCGGCTTTCCGGATCCGCGGATTACGTGTACGCACTCGGCCCGAACACCAAGGAATACGTGGAAGTTTACCTTCCCCAGGACATCACGCAGGTGAATATAAGCGGAAGGAGGATTGTGCTCACCATACAGACTTCTGGCGGCACTACGGACGTTTTTGCCAACGCGAAGGCCGATCTGGTAGGGGGGCTTCCCTCGGCCAGGGGCAGGCAGAAGGTGCTGGTCCAGTACCTGGAGACGGGAAAGGTGCTCATAGGGCAGGCCGGGCTCGCGTGCGACCCGCAGTTCCTGAGCAAGGCGTTCAATTCGAGCGGGAGCGAAAGCGAGGATATAGTGGTTTCGAACAACGCGGACTCCGAGGTTACCGGACTGACTTCCGTGCTCTCCGGTTCGGTGGCCGCTATTGCCTCCATAGGCTCGCTCCCTGAAACAATACCGAAAGGCGAGAGCGCCAACCTCCAGATTGATTTCAGCATCCCGCCGGAACAGGCTCCTGGAACATACACGGGCACGGTGGTCGTGGACAGCGAAAACGACGGTTCGTGCGTGGTGAACCTGAATGTGCACGTGAACAGGGAGACCAGCTGCACCGGATTGTGCCTCGCGAGGGGCTACGACAGCGGGACGTGCAGGGCCACTCCGACCATGTGCGTGGCCAACGGGGAGGACTACGTTTCGGCGAACGATTACACCTGCGGAGTCGGGGCCCCGAACTGCTGCTGCGGCCCGACCCAGGACGTTCTCGGCCCGGTTGTGAGCCTGATTAATGCCAGCCCGGAGAACGCGAGCACTATTGACAACGTGACGGTGACTGCACTGTGCAACGACACGGCAACCGGAGCAAGCTTCATCCAATCCGCGAGAGTGAAGATAGACGACGGGGCGTGGACGGACATGGACGCGGTGGATGGCACGTTCTCGCACTCAGTGCTGGAGCAGGTGGACAGGAACGTGGGCAAGCACACCAACGGGCAGCACGTGGCATGGGTGGACTGCACGGACGCCGCGGGGAACCGCGGCCCTACCGCGTACCTGTATTTCAACGTCACCATGGCAGATGTGATAGGGCCGATAATAACGTTCATGAACCATACTGAATACCCGACAACGCTCACCAACATAAGCATGAGCGGGTCGGCTACGGATTACTACACCGGGAACCGCAACATAAAGAAGTGCGTCGTGAAGGTGGACGACGGGGCGTGGATTGATGCTGAGCCCGCGGACGGGGCGTATGACTCCCCGACCGAGGATTATTATTACAACATAGGGGAGATGGCCGTGGGATACCATGATGTATACGCGCAGTGCGTCGACGTGCTGAACAACAGCGGAGGGATATACAACCAGAGCTTCGGCGTGGTTTCAGTTGACCTCATGCTTGTGCTTGACCGCTCAGGCTCCATGGCCTGGAACGTCACCAACGTGACGAGCAATGCGGTGGTGAGCACCACTAACACCGGCTTCACGCAGGTGAAGAGCCTCACGATCGGCGCGAAGAACGGGGATTTGGCCAACATATCGGTTGAAATTTCTGCGAGCGCGAGCGGGTGCACTGTCCTTTTCGAAGTGAGGGTGAGCGGGGATGTGATCGCGGCGGGAAACAGGACGAGCACTTCTTACGGATACGTGCACTTGAACAACGTCAACATCTCCGAATATCCGACCCCGTTCCAGCTCGCGCTTTACATGAAGCGGAGTTCGAGCGGCTCGTGCACAGTGTACA